>Ga0153956_1001498_pt1 | contig 20174 bp, 17 predicted proteins | sample TSFL040MetaG_FD_104704 | JGI IMG/M metagenome (GOLD analysis project Ga0153956, IMG submission 104704) | Attine ant fungus gardens microbial communities from Florida, USA - TSFL040 MetaG | ecosystem: Host-associated > Fungi > Mycelium > Unclassified | place: USA: Florida, Wekiwa Springs...
CGTGATCCAAAACCATTCGAACCGCACGGGCACGAACCTCCGGTGAAAACTTGTTCGTCGTCTTCCTTGTCATCGCTCCATCCTCTCAGGAGTTGGAGCCTCCGGAAAACCCGGGGCGGTTCAATGTCGCCCGATCCGGTAACGATATCTTCAGAGGTCTCACTCGAGGATCTGGTGGAACTGATGACGGCGCGCAAGATCAAACGCGTGTCTGTCGTCGATGGTGGCAAGCTCGTCGGCATCGTCGCGCGTTCAGACCTGATGCGCGCAATGCTGCGTGCTCTCCCCGCTCTTGCATCGGCGGCGAATGACGACGAAAGCCTGCGTCAGATGATTGTCGCTGAGATCGCTAAGCATCCCCGATCCAGTGCGATTCGCATCGAAGTCGATCATGGTGTCGCTGAACTCTCCGGCGTCATTTTCGACGAACGTGCGCGCGCAGCAGCTCGCGTAGCGGCGGAAAACGTCGCCGGCGTGAAGGGCGTCACCGATCAGATCGCCTGGATCGAGCCGATGTCGGGCATGTATATACTGCCTGCCTCCGGAGGCTGAGGATAACGCCCTGCGCTCTGGGCTAGGAATACAACCTCGTCAATCCGCCCGAAGTGCGTGCGGCGGCATAAGGCACACCCGTTCAAAAACGTGCTGGCCTTTCACCTTCCGGCATCCCTTGTCGGTGGCCAGCTGGTTGGCCGCACCTGCGAATTCCGATTGGGTACGATCTGAGGCTGATTGCGCCATGCAGCAGGGCAGTGGCAGTCACGCACGCAGATTCGGCAACTTCGAAACCGTAGCCGTTTGAGCTTCGTTTTTCTCGCCACGCAGGCCCCGTTTCATGCGAGAAAGTTATAAGTCATGTGTGTTGATCTCATTGCAGCCACGCGCGGGGGAGTGAGCAATCCGGTGCTTGATCCAGCTCAGCTGCCCTTACACCCTAGCACAAAATACTTCCGTCGATGTCCTGAACTCTAGGACAGCCGATTAGGCCCTGAGTAATATCCAATTCCCGCTGCAGCAACCGCAGGCAATGTTCTGCCCCCCTTGCGCCATCGACAGCTGTCCCCCAGAGAACCGGGCGCCCGACGAGAACGGCGCAAGCGCCAAGTGCAATTGCCTTAACGATGTCGCTCCCGCGCCTGATTCCGCTATCGAACATGATTGGAATGCGTCCACCGACTGCCCTGGCGATGTCGGCGAGAACATCGATCGCGCTCACCGCACTGTCGATATTGCGACCGCCGTGGTTAGACACGATCAACGCATCGGCGCCCAGTTCGTGACAAGCAATCGCATCTTCAGGCCGGAGAATTCCTTTGATCAGGAAACTGCCCTGCCATCGATCACGCAAAGCCCGGACGTCGTCCCATGTGATCGAATCCGTACGCATCGCTACTTGCGAGGATGCGCTGCCGGTAATCCTTTTGCGGTAGTTTTCAGGATAGTTTTCGTAACGCGGCATGCCCTGAGTGACAAGATATTTGCCCAAGACTTCTGCGGCCCACCTGGGCTTGCACGCCACGTCGAATATCGAGCGGGGCGTCATCTTATAGGGAAGTCCGAACCCGTTTCGATGATTGAACTCGCGATTGGGCAATACGGGCATGTCGACGGTGACGATCAATCCCTCGAAACCTGCGGCTTTGGCACGATCGATCATCCTGTAGGTGAGTTCACGATCGGCGCGAACATATAGCTGAAACCAGAGGCGTCCTCCCGCCTTTTCCGCGATGGTTTCCATCGGTGTCATGGCCGCCGTCGCCAACGCATACGGAACTCCCACCGCAGCGGCCGCCTTGGCGGCTTCCAGTTCTCCATGGTGCCACATCAAGCCGGCCGCCCCCATCGGAGCAACAGCCATCGGAACGGGATGCTCCTTACCGACGATAACAGTCGCCTGCGACCGTACCGAACAGTCGACCAGCATGCGGGGCCGCAGCTTGATCCTGGCGAACGATGCAATGTTCTCGTGCACGCAGACGTCGTCCTCGGTGCCCCTATCCACAAACTCGAACACGCCGCGCGGCAATCGTCGTTTCGCAGCTTTCCGCAGGTCGTCGTTATTGTAGCAGTTCGCCAGGATCGACAACGGAGCCTCCTGCATTCTGTGTGCGCGTCGCGATGATGATTCGCTGTTCGAACAGGGACGCGCTTCGGCATATAGCCTTCTCGCATACTTGACACATATGTCAACTTTTTACAGGATGGCCGAAATGGACGCTGCAACGTCGTAAAACAAGAGGAAACGAAATGCCGAACAGATTGAAAGCCGCGTGGCAAAAGGGAACCGCAACGATCAATGGATGGCAGGCAATTCCCAGCGGCTTCTCTGCCGAGGTCTATGCACGCTCGGGCTTCGACAGCATCACGATCGATTTTCAGCACGGGGTTCAAGACTATCATTCGTGCCTCGCATGCCTGCAGGGGATGATGCCGTCAGGCGTCGTGCCCCTGGTACGCGTGCCCTGGAACGAGCCCGGCATCGTCGGCAAGGTTCTCGATGCAGGGGCTTATGGCGTCATCTGTCCGATGATCAATTCGGCGGAAGAAGCGCAGGCGCTCGTGCAATACGCCAAGTATCCCCCGATGGGCACCCGCAGCAACGGTCCGGTCCGCGCCGCGCTCTACGCGGAGCCCGGCGCCTACCAGCAGACGGCAAATGAAGAGATTCTCGTTCTTCCAATGATCGAAACACGCAAGGCCCTCGACAACCTCGCAGCGATTCTCGATGTCCCGGGTATCGACGCGATCTATGTCGGCCCGTCGGATCTGTCTTTCTCCCTGGGGAAGCCCCCGAGGATGGATGTCGAAGACAAGGAAGTGCTCGCCATCTATGAGTCCATCCTGAAGCAGACCTCCGCACGCAGCATTGCCGCCGGCATTCACTGCAATGCACCTTCATATGCCAGGCGCATGATCGAGATGGGTTTTCGGCTGGTCACGGTGGCGCCCGATGTCGGCACGTTGCTGAACGCAACGAAAGCCGCGGTATCGGCCGTCCGCGCCGCATAGAACTGACAATGAGCGCGGCAGGCTGAAGGATGCGCGGCCGGCCGCCGCCGTTGTGACCGGATTGCCTGTCAGGTCGGCAAGCAACCCAACGCGATTGCCCGTCGCCGCAACAGCGCCGAGACCGTCCGAATGTGTGGCACCGCGATTCCGACATCGTCAGCGATGGGAAGAAGCACACCGAACAGTGCCTCGTGTTCGATCGGCCGCTTTGCCTCGATATCCTGAAGGGTTGAAGACTTGTGGTTCAGCGCTGCGTTGCGCCGTCGCTGTTCGAGATCGAGACTGACGGGACAGCCGAGGGCCGCTGCGATCTGTTCGGCCTCTCCGGCAAGCGCGTGAACGAGAGACCGGAGAAAATCGTCGTCCCAGATCTCACCGATGGTCGCGCCTGTCAGCGCGGCAACGCCGTTCATGGCCACGTTGACCACTAGTTTCGTCCATATTGCGGGCCTGGGATCGGCGGGAAGCGCAACGTCGAATCCCGACTTCGTCAGCGCCGCAGCGAGCCGTGCGAGCCGATCGTCATGGCGACCATCGGGCTTGCCGACACTCACCCCCACAGCCGCAGTATGCTGGACACGGCCGGGTCCAAGCAGGCTCGCCGCCATCGTCACGACACCACCTGCGATCGGACGATCGGCGAAATTCAGCCGCAACTGCCCGAGAGGATCGAGCGTCGGAAGCTCCCGGTCTCGATGAACGCCGTGCAGATCGCGGAAGTACCACCAGGGCAGACCGTTCTGCAGAAAGACGACGAGACCGTCCGCGCGCGTAGCGCGACGGATTGCCGGCGCCGCCGCGCTTAGGGCGTAGGATTTCAAAGTAACGAGGACGACGTCACCGGGTGAAATGTCCGTCCCCGCTTCGAGCACCAGTTGATGCTCCTCCCCCGCGATGGAGGTGAAGGAAAGTCCGTCCTCGCGGATCTTCGCCAGATGGTCGCCGCGCGCGACGACCCCGACCTCCTCTCCTGCGAGACAGAGCCTGGCCGCAAGGACGCTGCCGATGGCTCCCGCACCGAAAATAATGTACCGCATGCAGTGCGCCTCCGGTTGTCGCCGGCTAGTCCAGACTGATATTTGCGGACTTGGTCACGCGGCCGATCTTTTCGATCTGCCGGCTGATATAGGCGCTGAATTCGTCCGGCCCCATCGGGGATGTTTCACCACCCTGTTCCTGGAGCAGCCGAACGAGTTCGGGCTCTTGAACAGCCTGCTTGATCGCTTCGCTAATCTTGGCGGTGATAGCAGCGGGAACGCCGGCCGGCCCCGCGATTCCATACCAGACCGCAATTTCGAAGCTAGGCATTCCCGCTTCTCCCATGGTCGGCACGTCGGGAAGGATCGGCAGGCGTTTTGATCCGGTGACCGCCAGGGCACGCAGGTTGCCACCCTTGACCTGCCCCACCGCTCCGCCAGCGGCCGGAAACGCCATCGCCACGCGATTTGCCATGACTTCGACAAGTGCGGGCGTTTCGCCGCGGAATGGAACGTGAAGTGTCGGAATTCCCGTTGCCAGGCGGAACATTTCACCCGCGATGTGCAGCGTTCCACCGGGCCCGGACGTGCCGTAGGTCAATTCCTTCTTGGCCGTCTTTGCGTCGTCGATGAATTCCTTGAGCGTCTTTGGAGCAATCGTTGCGGGCACTACGAGGACCAACGGGAAGCTTGCGCCAAAACCCATCGGCGTGAAATCCTTGATGGGATCGAACGGCAGGGAGCGATGAACGTTTGGCAACGCGCCATGGCTGCCGGACGACGCGATGACGAGTGTGTAGCCATCCGGCGTCGCGCGCGCGACGTATTGGGTTCCGATAATGCCGGTCGCGCCCGGCTTGTTGTCAATGACGACCGTCTGGCCCAGTCGGCGCTCGAGACGCGGTGCCATCAGCCGGGCGACCGTATCGGCTGCGCCGCCGGCGGGAAACGGAACCACCAAGGTTATCGGCCGAGACGGATAGTCATCGGCACGGGTGGAGCTAGAAAACGCACCGCCCGCAATTGCGAGCAACGCGAAAATCCGAAGAATCTTCGCCACGCATTCCTCCCATATTTTATTCGTTGATCCCGCACGGCGCATCGAATGTCGGCGGAATTCGGCCATCGCGCCAAAACTTGACACTGATGTCAAGTTCTTTGTAATGAGCGGGTGAAAATAGTCGGAGCTTCGCTGCGCGGCTGACGATCATGTCGGCTCGACCGCAGAACGATGTTCGATACATAAACAGAATGGAAACGGAGGGCGCCGGTGCGGATTCGCTTGATTGAAGATCTCCACGCGGACGCGGGTTGGCGCACGCTCTCGTTTTTGAAGATCACGACCGATACCGGCCTGGTCGGCTGGTCGGAGTATAACGAGGGATATGGTAGCCGCGGCCTGACCGCCGTCATTCATGCGATCGGCGAAACTCTGATCGGCGAGGATCCGCGCGCGGTCGAGCAGATTTCCGCAACGCTGTATGCGAAAACCCGGCAAGCGCCCGGCGGTATCAACGCCCAAGCAATCGCTGCGCTCGAGAACGCTTTGCTCGACATCAAGGCAAAGGCGGCCGGCCTGCCCGTCAGCGCCCTGTTTGGCGGCAAGGTGCGCGACAAACTTCCGTTGTACTGGTCACATTGCGCCAGCCGACGGGTCCGTTCCGCTCCGCTGCTCGGCAAGAAGGCGCCGGCGAATCTCGACGACATCGCAGACATTGGCGCTGAGGTTCGCGCGCGCGGTTATGACGCGCTCAAAGCCAATATCGTTCGATTTGGCGCGGATGCCCCCCCAACCGTTCACATGCCTGGTTTCGGGGCAGGCAGCGAGCATCCGCAACTGAACGCGCTACCGCGTCTGGCTGAGGACGCGGCGTCCCTGATGGCTGCTTTTCGCAAGGGCGCAGGCGCGGATGCGGAGCTGATGCTCGATCTCAACTTCAATTTTAAACCCGAAGGCTATCTCAAGATCCTGCGCGCGCTCGAGCCGGTCAAGCTCGCATGGGCGGAGATCGATCTCTACGATCCGGTGGCGCTGGCGCGAATCCGCCAGGTGGTTTCGACGCCCATCGCATCGGGTGAGAGTCTGTTTGGACGGCGGGCGTATCGACCGTTCCTCGAAGCGGGTGCGATGGATGTTGCGATTGTCGATGTTCTCTGGAACGGCCTGATCGAATCCTACAAGATCGCGGCGATGGCCGATGCCTTCGAAGTAAACGTGGCGCCGCATAATTTCTATGGTCCGCTGGCGATGCTGATAAGCGGTCATTTCTGCAGCATGGTTCCCAACTTTCGCATCATGGAAATGGATGTCGACGACGTTCCGTGGATCGACACGTTCATCTCCCGGCCGATCGAGATCGCGGCCGGTCAACTGCATCTGCCATCGGCGCCAGGTTGGGGAGCCGACGTCAATGAGGATGCAGTGCGCGCGCACCCGGCAAAAGATGCGACCCGTTCGGTTCTGATGTCGATGGCAAAAGCCTGAAGCATGAGCCTGAAGCATGCTGCGGAGTGCAGCCGCGCGGCTCATTCGGTTGCCGCTGCGGTCAGCCGGCGTCCGCGTGTTCCAGTGCCGAGACTCGGGATTGCTCGGCGAGCGCCTTGCGATACAGGCGCGTGCCATATGCCTTGCCGATCGTGTTGCAGACCGCGCGATAATGCTGCTCGACGCGGTTGAAGGTGTTGTCCTTGGTGGTCAATGCACCAGTGAATCGGATCGCGTTGATCACCAGCAGAGACACTTCCTCCTGGGGCGTATCTTTGACGAGGTCCCCCCGCTCGACTCCCTGGCGGACAGCGATCGTGCCGCACTGGTCGAACTTCAAACCCGCCTTCTTCAGCGTATCTAGCATGGCGGGCGTCAACGCGTCGCGTTCATGCTGGAAGCGGGTCAGCAGTCCCCACGGGCGGCCCTCCGACCCGGACGGGTTGACGCGGCGATAGCGCTCGCGAATGGCGGCCAGCGAGCCTGCAAACTTGGCCGGGAGTGAGCGGTCAGTCACAGTCCAAACCGTGGAGTACAAGGCCACAACCCCGGCTGCGTAGTCTTTGAGCACTTCTTCCGCCAACACTTGCTTGTTCGGAAAATAGTAATGGATGTTCGGTCGGGGCACGCCGAGACGTTCGGCGAGCATTCCGAATGTCAGCCCTCGAACTCCGTGAGAGATAAACAAGTCGGTAGCGACTGCCTTAATTCGATCTCGCACTCTTAATCTCCTCCTAACCTAGTATCAACACGAGCAGCGCAGCATTGAGGCTATAATAGAAATCGTGGTGGCGTCGCCCATGGAGGCGGCGAAGTTTTGATAGTAGTCGGCGCGGATAAAACTCGCATCCTGTACTAGAGGTCCGCCAAGCGTCACACGGCTTTCGGTCGGCATCTGCTCCGCGGCAAATTTGCGGTGGGTGTCGCCGATACGGATTCAGGGTTTGGATAGACAAGGTAGCCAACTTTGCCTTCATCCGCGACCATCAGTCGGTTACGTGACGGCTGAGATCCATTATGGGCCCAGAGGGTCGCGCTTTGGGTGCCGAGCAACTCGGTAGCGCAGCTAGCCGGCATCGATCCAATCGCCATCATTGGCCACTGCCTCTTAGACCGCGCCAAGCAGTTGGCGACCTCGCGATCCGTTGCCGCCACGGCTGTCACTTCAAGCCCCGAACAACATCTTTGCCAGAGAATGTCGAGTTTTTCAAATCAGCCAAAATGATTGGGGGCGTTGCGTAGCGAGAACGAGATGCACTTGCTCGGCGTTGAAGTGCTCCCCAAAACTAGGCCAGCTGGCGCTGGAATTTTCCGGGGTTAGGGCTCATGTCGGCGGAGGCGCCGATGAGCCATTCAATAGCGATATCGGCGCCTTGTTGCCGGCTTTGCCGCTGCGTTATAATTGCGTGGGATACACGGTCTTTCTCGGCGCCGCGCAATACCTTTTCATCTATCCAAGGATGGAGACGAAGGGCTCCATTACGATCGAAAACATGAACTTTCCCATCGAGGGAATCATCTGGTTTGACCGACAGTATGGCGATCTGCCCAATCCAGATGCACGGCAGTCGGGCGAAAAAGATCGAGTGCCCGAAAATCGATATAGTCAGGTGCAAGGGATCTGGTTCAATCCGCGCTGACATAGGTTCCGTCGGGGGTATAGAATGGTTGCGAAGTCATTGACCTTTCGCGCAGCCAACAATACGATTTCGCCAAAGGACATGTTGACGCCATTCGATAGCTGCGGCCGTCGACCGTCGTCACTTCCGTTGACCTTTGTAATCTGAATGCGATATTCGTTGGGCGGCCGTTTTGCACCCCCGCCATGGGTCATGTTCCAGATATAGGCACGGACTCGGTGCCGAACCGATCCCTTGGCCATCTCGAAGCGGAACGGGTGCTTCTTGGGAGCGGACAGCGGCGTCACCACCCAGCCGTCCTCTTCGACTGCGGAGCGGATCAGGCTGATTAGCGTCGCCTTAGTCAGCCGCGCCATCGGCAATCTCCTCGACACGCTTCGACTTGGCGGGCATCGGAATAAGCTTGACAACGTTCGGCGGCAGGTCGCCGCTGTCGAGGAGACGCAAACCTTCGTTGATCAGGTATTCGATAAGGCGATACGGCTCGGCGACCACGCCGTAGAACGATTCGACCAATGCACGCAGGCTGGCGTCGGAATCAACTGTGCCAATGTTCCATTTGGTATTCGCACCCTCAATGGTCCCTACATCGGCTCCCTGCTCAATCGCATGTGCCATAGCGAACTTCGCGGCATCAAGCTCCGAGGCGAACCCGCCGGCCACCACGAGCGCCGTGAGGCTATGTTCATTGGCAGCGGTGATGCCAATCGTCCGTTTGTCACCGCTCGCCAGCTTCGCTGTTGTCTTTTCCTTGCTCATTACGGTCAGTCCTTCCGGGGCTTGAGTTCGGTGTGGCGAGCGGAGCGGCGCACCAATGTCCATTCTGCCTTTAGATTGCCCTTCAGCCCGGCGCGTGCACGGGTTGGCGCCAACTCATCCTCATAAACCAGCACCACTACTTGCTTCGCCATGGAGGGAAGTGCCGCGACGGTCTTGTCGGTGTGGGTCGCATCCAATCTGCCGAAGGGAGAATCGATGATGATGGGGCCGCGCAGCGGCGCGTTGTTCTGCAGCGCTCCGACCAACGATAACGCCACGATATGCTCGGCGCCCGCAGAGCGCACCGGGATTTCGCTACCATCCTTATGGATGATCGTCAGACCATAGCTGTCATTAATCCGCAGACCGGCATAATCTGGCTCTGAGGTCAGTTGCAGGAAGTGCTCCGTGGCATCTGCTTCAACCTTGCGGCGCAGCTGTTCTCGAAATACGTCGATGCCCTTGGTGAACAGCGCCTCGAGATCCGCGGCAAGGTCGCGACGGCGACGCTCAACGTCGAAACTCGAGCCGGCGAACTTGTCGAGCTTGCGCTGCAGGTTGTCGCGGTAGACGGCATTGTTGTGCAGGGCTTCGCGCGTCTTGTTCAACCCTTGCTCCAGTAAGGAGATTTGCTTGATGACGCTCTCTAGGTCCGAGCGTGTACGGCGAACTGTTTCCTCGTCGACGTCGGCAATCTGCGCGTCGATCTCCTTTACCTCATTGCCCTTGGCATAGATCTGCCGTTCGTCCTGGGCGATGCTGTCCCATTCGAGCCGCAGCGCCTGCGGATTGGATTCGCCGACGAAGTGCTCCAAAGCGGTAATACGACGCCGCACCGCCGCGATCTCCTGCTCTTCGACCGAGCCAGCCGCACCGCCATGTTGGGCAAGCGAATGTTCGACACGGTAGCGCGCCTCGTCGGACACAGGTTGCAGGCAAGCCGGGCAGGTAGTCTGGCCGCCTGCTGAGAAGCTGGCGAGCACGCTCGTACGAATGAGGGCGGTCTGGAGTTGGGTCTCGCGTCCACGCAGATCGACAATCGCCGCGCGCATCCGGTCGCCCAGCAAAGCGCACCAAGCTGACGCCATCGATACGCCAAGCCGCGCCTTCTTCTCGGCCACGCGGTCTTTCAACGTCTTAATGTCGGCCTCGATCACGTCGCGCTTGTCGAACAGTGCCGACACGCGTTGCATCTTGCGTATCGCCTCATCAAGACCTGTCTTGCGCATTCGCAGACCATCGAGATCCTTTTCCTGGCGTTCGAGATCGGCCTGGAGCACGCCTCGCTCACTCTGGAGCGCAGTCAACTGATTGCCGAACTCACGCGTCTTCTGGTCTCCTTGGGCCGCACGGGCATGACGATTTTCGGCCCGTTCTTTAGCGGCGGTCAGGCTGTCACGCGTGTCGGTCAGCACCGGCATGCCGAGTATACGCTCGATCGCCTCGCTGATCCGGGGGCCCATATCGCTCTCGGCCACAAGCAGGTCCTCATATTCCTGCAGTAGCTCGCCGTCGAACAAGAAGAAGCGCGCGATCTGCTCGGGCAGGATGCGTTCTAGCTCCGTCTTTGACCGGTTGCGGCTCAGGACAACACCATCGCGTTCCAGAAAGTAATCCTGGACGTAGTCGCCGTCGTCCTTGGGCTCTGTCACACCCGGGCGCGGTTTGAAGGTCCGGACGAGTCGATAGCGCGCGCCGGCATGGGTCATGTCGAGGCCGACCTCGAAACCATAGACCTTGTTCTCCGTGGCCTCTTCCCAATTGCCGACCTTGTGCAACGCAGCGTCGCGTCGACCACGGCCGAGGATACGACCAAAAAAGGCGAAGCGGATTGCATTCAAGAGCGATGTCTTGCCACGCATATTCTCACCATAGATGATGGTGACGCCGTCTTCCTGGGAAAAATCGATCGACTGATCGCCCTTGAAGGGGCCGAAATTGGTGAGGCGTAAGCGGGTTAAGCGCAACATGTCAGCCTCCCGTACGGGCGAAGATCAGGTCGTCCACCGCGCGTTCGAGATCATCGTCGTCGGGTTCGGCATGGAGTCGCAGAATCTCTCGAACGACTTCGCGATCGATATGGGGAAATTCCTCGGCGCGGATGCGCTCAAGAACATCCGACAGGTTTTCGTCGCGAAGTTTGCGGTCGCCGTTGTCGCTCATGGTCATTCTTCCTCTTTCGTGCCGGCGCTAGCATCGTTGTCATCGTCAACTTCGAAGCCGCCATTCGCCGCATCCCAATCGAGCCCAACTGAATGGGCATGAAGCTTAAGGTCGGTCACGCTCGCCGGATTGATGGCGTGGCTGCCGAACTCAATCGCACGAGCGATCTCACCCACCAGGATCGAGTTGCCGTCGCCCTCGTCGCCAGCATGCGGCGCGACGATCACGTCGTGCAGAAAGGCGAGTGTTTTGCCTTCCGCGCGGCGCAAGACTCGACCTCGGCGTTGAATGAACTCGCGCGGGTTGCGCGACGATGCCAAGATTAGGGCATGCGAGACTGCTGGGATGTCGACCCCTTCGTCCAGGCAGCGAATCGAAACGATGATCCCACCAAGTGTGTTAAATCGGTCGAGTGTACGCCCGCGATCGCCGGCCATAGCCGAATGATATTCGTAAACATCGTTGAGACCCGCCGCGTATAACGCCCGCTGAACAGTCCCTAACTGCACTTGGTCGTCGCAATAGACGATCCAACGCTGGCCCGGCTGATAGTGTGAGCGCAAGACCCGGGCGGCGGTATCAACCTTGCCGCGCGCGGCCTTGACAATGCGTGCGCGGCGAATAAGTAGCATCTTGAGCCGAGCCGCAACGCTGGCATCACCATTGGCCTCGGCCCGGGCGTAAAGCCGGCTATATTCGTCCGTAAGCTTCTGCCAGCGCTCCTGTTCGTCCACATCAAGATAAATCGGATGGACACTATAGGCATAAGGAGCGAGCGTACCCGACTTGACCGCCTCGGTAATACCGAAAGGTGGTGGCACGACGCCGCAGAAATAGTCGAGGATAGCGCGCGTGCCATCGATGTCGCCGGCACGCTCAGGCGTTGCGCTAAGGCCCAGCCGCGGCCCACTGTGGAGCGTGAATATCCGCTGTGCTCCATCGGCTCCGAGGCGATGCACTTCATCAGCCACAAGGAAAAGATGCTCGCCGCCCTCGCACAAGTCGAGAAAGGCGGCGCTCGAGGCTGTCTGCACGGTCGCGAGCACTGCCCGTGGCGGCCCTGGCGCAATCGAAGGCTGGGTCCAGTTGCGCAGCAGAGCACCCTGCTTCCAGCCGGCATGACCGGCGCCACACAGCAGTAACTGCAGGTCCTTGGACGCGAAAGCCTGCTGAAGTTCGTCCTTCCATTGATGGAACAGTAGCTCGCTCGGCACGAGGAAAAGCGGAATCTCGTCGCGAGCGAACGCATCATTCGCTGCGCAGATGGCCGAGAAGGTCTTTCCCGAGCCGGTGGCATGCTCGAAGATGCCGCGGCGACCGACACTGACCCAGGCATCGAGGGCCTTGATCTGATGTGTGCGCGGCACACGGCCGCCGGATCGATCGGCTTCGGGTGACCAGCGTGATGCCCGCTCCAGATCCAAGCATATTTCATCGACAAATTCGGGCCAGCGCGCAGCGTCAGCGGCCGAAATGATATCGGCATGCGCGCTCGCCGGTAGCGGCACGGTGACGACGCCCGGCCAGTCATTGTCCCACAGGCGATCGAAATAGGCGCGTTCCTCGCCGATACGCTCCTGTTCTCGCTCACCACCCCAGCTAACGAAGACGTCGACCGATTCCAGATTGCCGTCGAGCGACAGTCCGGGCCAAGTCTCGTTCATCGATCCTTTGAAGGCGATTTCGCTGTCAGCGTCACGCAGCAAACCTATCTTGTCGTGAAACAGGCGGCGGGGGCGACCGCCGGCTTCCTTGCCGATCCAGGCGAGCTTGCAGTCGATCACCCCAAGCGCAACGAGCGAGGCCAATACAGTTGCCGGCTTCGCCAAGCCCGGCGAGGCGCGCAGGCGAGCAAAATCTTCTTTGATGCGTTCGGCCGCCTCGGCGTCGACACGATCGGAGTAGCCGTCGCGAAGTGCAGCATGATCCTGATCGGACAAGATCGGCGAACAGATGAGGCGCATGCGGCCACCAGCGGCCACGAACCGCTTCAGGCTCGGCCAAGCCAGAAGGTAGATGGAACTGCTAAAAAATCCGACTGCGCGATCATAGTGCGTTGCCGCCGCAACCGCCGGTAAGTAGAAGGCCGAAGCAATGTCGTCCTCGGGTTTGTGATAGGCTTTCTTGAGGGCAAGATCCCGGAGCGCCATCAGATCAGCCTTCGATTAGCCGTTGGCGCGATAGCTGGATGCGTGTGTCAATCGCCTCAGCCAGCCGATCCGCCGGCGCCGCGATCAGAGTTTCAACAATTGCCGGCCCGTCAGCGGGGCGGAGCTGTCGGAACTGCGTGGCGAGCTTGCCGGCGGTGGCTTCGATGATCGTCTCAGCCTTGACTTGGACGTTCCGCGACCAAGCGAAGTTCGCATAGAGGCCGGCATCCCATAGGATGTAGACATCTTCCTCTGCGGCATAACCTACCAGTAGCACGACGCGGTCATCGTCGTGGTCGAACGATCCGCGTTGACCGCGGCGCTGGCCTGGCACAATCAACTGCACCTTGTGCTCGCCTAGGGGCCGACCGCCAGGTGGCCGTGTGGCATTGAACATATAGACGCGAATCCGTACCGGCAGTTGGCCGCCTAGGTCGACCTCAAGCGGTTTAGCCGATGTTGGGCCATGTCGAAGTACGCGCTTGCCGAGCACCCCAATCAACCGCTCATGCATCCCAGTTTGGGAAATACGGGCGGTCAAATGGGAGACGACAGGTTCAGAAACGGCAGTCGACATCGCACTCTCCTCGGCCAGGTTCGCTTGGTTTGCTGGGGGGGGATTCGGCGGCGTGCTGGCGCGGGATACGTGCCGCGTCCCGGTAGCTAACTTCTCAAGCCAAGCCTCGAAATCCGACCGGCGCATGCGCCACTGCCCCCGGATCTCAAAGCCCGGCAACTCGCCGGCCAACACCATCGAGAGCACCGTTTCTTCGGGCACCTTCAGAATCTCGGCGATGTCGCCAACGGTAAAGATTTCGCTCACGCAAGACTCAGCTGTCATTCTCGATAGAACGACCTGTATTTAACAGCTTATTGGGCTGATGCAAGCGAAATTGCTGAGCTTCTGAAAATATCAGTAATTTCAGCGAGATAATAACGGGCTGTAGTCATCAGCTTTATGTGCTGATGATGTCAGCTTATGGTTATAGGTGGTTCACATAGCTGCCGAATGCTTGTTTTCAGACGGAGTCGAGGGCTCGGTCAGACCAAATACGCCGAACGTCAGCGAAATCCGGAAACCAATGGCTTCCTTTCGAGATCAGCTGCCGCATGACCTCCGCATGGATGCCTTGAACACCGTTGGAGGCGATAGTCGTATTTCGAGCTGCGCTTTCGATAAGACCGACGAGGTCGACCTCAGTTATCGTTTGTGCACACGCCGAAGTGACCGGGTTTTGAGGCTTGCGAAGATTCATGACGACATCAAAGTGAGCGACGTCCTCTTTACCTTCGCGACCCTTGTAGCCCTTGTGACTTTGTTGTTTGCGATCAAGCGAAGCAGCTTCATGGAATTCGAAACCAGCGGCAGCGGCAGCGTTCCGCAGCGCGCTCCATACTTCTGCATCGGTATTGTGAAAGACAACTGTGGCCCAGCCACCTGGCTTAAGAACACGCGCTATCTCTTCCATCGCACTCGTCATGAGGCCAGCATATTCGGTAAGCGTTTTGCCGCCTGCCTTCTGGCCAAGTGACTTATTTACTACCGCCTCGAGCGCAGGATCGGTGACCCGACCAAGCCAGGATTCCCAGATGATATTGCAATCCGCGTAGAAGATGTTGGAGCCGAATGGCGGGTCAGTGAAGACGTAGTCGACACTGTTTGCTGCGACGCTTTCCAGCGAAGTGGCGCTTCCCACCATCACGCGCGGCGGATGCTTCGAAGCCGGCTTGAAGCCACTGTAGAACGTACCGAGTTGGTTGATCTTTTTGCGCATAACCGCAAGGACGTTGGCTTCCGACGACAATTGGGGAACATACAGTGTGCCCGTGAGCGGGCGATGGCCGCCGCGAGCGTTGAATCGGCGCATCCGCGTCCCATGCCAAGCGGTATTGGTGAAAGCGAAGGCAAGTGCACGTTGAACGCGCAGGTCTTTGATCTTCTGAATCTCTGCCCAGATCAGCGACAGCGCAAGCAGGTTGCGCGCGGTGTACATGTCGGCGACCGTTTGGATGCCTTGAAGATGAAGCGCGCAGCGCTGAAACATCTCCCTGTCCGGACCTAGCGGATTGGTTGGAAACCACTCCTCTATATCCTCACGCACAAAGGATTTCGCCCGCTTGACATCCGAGGTTCCTGCAACCTTGTGCCCGCGCGTACCGTCCGCACGCTTAAACGAAATCCAGGCAGGGACATTGTCGATCACCTTGAATCGGCGTCGATCGAACTCAGCACAGCACCTTGGGCAGGTTGACCCTCGGGCAATCCGGCCAGTCTCCTGATCGACCGTATCCCAGAGCAAAAACTCCTTACCGCAATTGGGGCAACGATGTTTTGTACTCCAGATCGTCCATTGGATTTCGGCAGGCTTCTTCCTGTCATCAGTCGTGGCGTAGATTTGTGAGAAGCGCTCGACAAGTGCCGCCTCGATAGTCTCGAAGCCCGCTTTCAATGCCTCCGGCTTGCACTCCCGCGTATGATTCCATGCGAGATGAGCCGCGGCGGGAGAAAGATCGTTGAGGATCGCGCGACGCCCCGCCAGAGCAGCCGCAACGCCTGTCATACCTGAACCGCTGAAGGGATCGAGCACAACATCGCCCGGTTTCGTGAAATGCTCGATAAAAGGCGTGATCGCCTCAGGCGGCACTTTGGTATGATAACTGTGTGCGAGATAGATGCTTGAATTGCGCCCGCCAGCAACGCTTCGCTCGGACGGCGGCCTGTCAGGAACAGACGTACCCTGCGCGACGGGAAGCGGTGTCTTGAGGTCCAGATAAGCTGCAACGAAATCACGGTTAGACTCACGGACAGCTACCTCATGGGGACTCCAGAGCCCCTGCGTATCGCGGCTGGCAACGAGCGCGCAGCGCGCCTCAATCTTAGGCATTGTGATGCCGACGACCGATAGCCCCTCGCGCAGTGCGTCGCGGAGGACTAGCGAATAGATATGATCGGTGCGCCGCGCACCTGTCGCCAGAGCAGCGGCTATAGCCCCGTCGATGAAGCTCTGCGTGACGGCAGGGCTGCCTTGCGTCGCCATGGGCCGATCGCGGTGGGCAAGGCAGAGCATGAGGTCTAGCCGGGTAACCTGTTCCTTTCCGAGATGCCCCTTGACGCCTTTGATCGACGGCTGGCCCTTATCGAGTAGATGAACGCTTCGCACCTCGAAGCCTGCGTCAGATATGGCGTCCTGCATAGCCGACCAGACCCGATCATCAGAGTTGGAGAAGGCAAGGACACTCCGCCCGCCCCGGCGCAGCATGCGCGCCACCTCGCCAAAAGCCTGGGTCATGAGCTCGCCATACTCAGCGACGTCCTTGCCGCCAGCATGGCGCGGCCGGTGCTTGTTAATTACGATCTCGGCGCTCTGGTCGGTCAAGGTACCGAGCCATGCATCCCAAAGAAGGGAACTGTCGGCGTAAAAGATGTTCGAGCCGAAGGGAGGATCCATGAACACGAAGTCGACGGCGCCGGCCTCGACGCAATCAAGATTGGTAGCTGATCGCTGAAAAACCTGCGCCTGTGTATCCGTCTTTGGAAAGTCAGAATAGTAGCGCAGTAGATCGGCTGCCTTACGCTTGAATAAGCTCCAGACGTTCCATTCGTAGCGCAATGACGATACGTAGAGAGTGCCCGTCATCACGTTAGTTGGGCGCTTCGCGTTCCATTGATAACGTTTTGACGCACGATTGGCACACGCCGTAAAAGCGAACAGCAGAGCCTCCCGCAATCGACCTTCGGCCACCGAGACGATTGCGTGGCGCAGCGCGGCAAGCGCATGCAGATTACGGCGCGTGTAGAAATCGCACACTCCCGTAATGCCCATCGCTTTGTGGCCAGCGCGCCACATCTCGCGCTCTTGCCCAAAATCACCCTTAGGCACCCAGTAAGGGACAGGTGCCGCGCTGGTCTGAGCGATAAGGGCACGCTCTGCAGCGGTAGGCGCATGACTGCTGATCCGATTGCTGCCCTTAGACACATGAGTCTGAACGGGAACTTCATCGAGCCAACGAAGATTCGCCTTGCGGGCGGCGGCGCCGCAGTTTGGGCAGATGGTGCGATCACCCTCAATCGAATCCACAATGTCCCAGTAGACGATCGGCTTGCTGCATGAGGCGCAGGCAAAGACGTCGCTCCAAGTTGTATATTCGATGTTACGACCATCCTGCAGATCGGGTGTGTATAGCCAGCGCATCGTTGGCCGAACCAGCGCGTCCACTTTCTCCAGCGCTTGTGCTATGTCCCTCGGATCACAAGGCGTGGTGTAATTTCGCGCTATATGCACGGCGGCGGGCGAGAGGTCAGAAAGTAGCGCGTGCCGGCCGAGCGATAGTGCCGCTACCCCGGTCATACCCGAACCGCAAAAAGGGTCTGCGACCCAATCACCAACTTCGCTGAAAGCTTCGATGAAAGGTGTAATCGCCGACGGGGGCACTTTGGTGTGATAGCTGTGCGCTCGATAGGAGGTTGTGGCTTTCGATACCGAGACCGTTGCAGGGAGTTCAGGATCGCTCAGAGTAAACTCCGCCTCGCGCGGGGACTTAGGCGTCGGCGCGACCTTCGGAGTCGTCGGGTAGACGATCGCATCCTGCTCTACATGGGCTCGCACGACAGCGGTCACGCCGGCGGCGTCAACCTCGATGGCGCCGCGCACGTCACTGGGCAGGCGTCCGCATTCCAGCAGCACAAGCTCGACCGGCATCGCGAGGATATCGGCGAGCCCCTTTGCCTGTTCATCGGTGGCAGATCGTTGACCCGTCTCGATTCGACTGAGGTACGATTTGTTCACGTCGAGTCGACGTGCGACATGCTCGAGGGTGAGGCCAAGGGCTTCGCGTCGGGCACGGATATTCAATGTGGTCGCACTCATCGGCTCTCCTCACGTTTTCAGATTAGGCGTGTTGCCAAAAATAGTCAACTTTGATTTAGGCATAAGCGTTTGGAATCACACGCATTCTTCCCATCTTCCTGATATTCCAGCGATTCTTGTTCTTCGCTCAGATTGCGCTCTTATCTGCCGGGATCATTCGGTGGCAGCAACGTGATTGCAGGTCGTATGGCGAGCAACCTTCGCCACGGCCGTCTCCCAGGGCTGGCCCCGGGGCACGCGGCTGCCTCCTGTTCGTCGATGATCTTGCCGGTGATTTCGCCATAATTGCTCGTCCGGTCGTGGCCCGGAGTGAGCGGCGGTGGTCATTCTGACATCGCGATTCTCCGCGACGGATCGCCGAGAGACTCTCTCTCGACCTCCAACCCGTCACAGAAATCCCGCCCGCACTCTCACTCTATGGGAGCGTTGCGGGGGCTCCCCGCCTGAAACGGGGTAGGCGGAGACTTTGGCTCGGCCGCAGAGAAGGCCGCCCCCGCGTCACTTCCAATCCGCGGAGCGTCGACTTCCAATCTGCAGACACTGTCCGTTCCAATTGTTCGATATTCGGGATGGCATAACGATCGGATTCCCGTAGGTAGTCTGCTTGAGCTTGATTTCGTCGAGGCTAGCGCTTGCGCCATCTAATGGTTCACCTATAGTCCACATGTTCGTTATATGGGCCGTTTATGCCTCATAAGAGTTGTCCGTATTGACGTAGCGAATGACTCCTCTATAATGGCCCATTAATAGTCCGTATAATGGTAGTGCGGATTATTTATGGACCAAAAATATAGTGAAGCCAGAAACAAGAGCCTATTCCTCCTACAGCCGCGACGCACTGAAGCTGCTGGCCCAGATGATCCGGCGCGCGCGGATCGAGCGGAAGCTGACCACCCAGGAGCTCGCGGACCGCGCGGGGATCTCCCGCGGCCTCGTTCAGAGGATCGAGCGCGGCGATCCCGGCTGCGCGATCGGCGCGGTGTTCGAGACCGCTGCCATCGTCGGGGTGCGCCTGTTCGATGCCGATCAACCGACGATGGCGGCTCATCTGTCCGCGAACAATGCCACGCTCGCCTTGCTGCCCAAATCAGTGCGCCCCTCGGGAAAGGTGAAGGATGACTTCTGAACCGCGCTATGCGGAGGCGTATGTCTGGTCTTGGTTGCCGGGACAGACGCAGCCTGTGGTCGCGGGTCGCCTCGCTCGCGAGGGCAGCAACTTCCTGTTTAACTACGGCCGCAGCTATCTCGCCCGCGAAGACGCGATTTCGCTCTACGAGCCAGAGCTTCCCTTGCGTGCGGGCGTCCTGCCGCTTCCGGCGGGACTGTCGATGCCCAATTGCCTGCGTGATGCCGCGCCGGATGCCTGGGGCCGCCGCGTCATCATCAATCGACGGTTAGGAGCAAAGGGGGGCGCAGCCGACACGGCCGACCTCGATGAACTCACCTATCTGCTGGAATCAGGGTCCGACAGGGTTGGTGCCCTCGATTTCCAAGTATCGGCCTCGAAATATGTGCCGCGGTCCGCATCCGCTGCGCCGCTGGGGGAATTGCTGAACGCCGCGCGGCTGGTGGAAGAAGGTGTGCCGCTTACGCCGGAACTGGACGCCGCCCTGCTGCACGGCAGCTCGATCGGCGGCGCACGGCCGAAGGCTCTAATCGATGACGGCGACGAGAAGTACATCGCCAAATTCTCTTCGCAGACCGACGTCTACAGCGTCGTAAAGGCGGAGTTCATCGCGATGCGATTGGCGGCGCTGGTCGGCCTCGATGCGGCGCCCGTCAGGCTGGCGCACGTGGCGGGTAAGGACGTGTTACTGATCCGGCGCTTCGATCGCAGGAAAGTTGACGCCGGCTGGGAGCGCTTCGCGATGGTCTCGGCTCTCACTCTTCTCGGCCTCGACGAGATGATGGCGCGCTATGCCAGCTATCAGGAGCTAGCGACGACCATCCGGCATCGTTTCACCGAGCCCAAGCCAACATTGCGGGAGCTGTTCTCCCGCCTCGTGTTCAACATCCTGTGCGGCAATACCGATGACCATGCTCGCAATCATGCTGCGTTCTGGAACGGCAGCGCACTGTCGCTGACACCGGCCTACGATATCTGTCCGCAGGGCCGCACCGGC
>Ga0153956_1001499_pt1 | contig 20173 bp, 16 predicted proteins | sample TSFL040MetaG_FD_104704 | JGI IMG/M metagenome (GOLD analysis project Ga0153956, IMG submission 104704) | Attine ant fungus gardens microbial communities from Florida, USA - TSFL040 MetaG | ecosystem: Host-associated > Fungi > Mycelium > Unclassified | place: USA: Florida, Wekiwa Springs...
ACGCGGATGATGCGCGTGAGCCGTGGCTGCGCGCCGTTGTTCTTGTCGTAGCCGAAGTTGCCGACATACGCGCGGCCGTGACGGTCGACCACCATGTCGTTGCACGGGCCGCCGGCGACTTCGTCGAGATCGGCGACGAGCCGCGTGCGGCCGTCGCCGTCGATCGCAAGCAACTGGCGATCGAGCATCGACACCACCAGCGGCGTGCCGTCGGGCAGGAAGCCGAGCCCCGATGGACGCTGCGGCACGGTCGCCATCACCTGCGTGTGTCCCTCCAGATCGATGGTCTGCACGTGGTGTGTATAGAAATCCGAGAACCACAGTTTGTCGTCATGCCAGCGAGTGCCCTCGGCGAACGACAGACCTCTGAGTAGAACCTGCGTCGATGTCTTGCTTGTCATGCGAGAGTCCCGGTTAACTGTGTCGCTGGCGCTGCGTTGGCGGGTCGCCAGTGTTTCTCCCATGCCTTTAGTGCAACGGAGCAAACGGTCGCCCGGCGGGGCGTGCGAGATGTCGCTGTTGTGAGGCGGAACCCTTGCCGACAGAGGGCCCGGGTGCACAGGCCGCCCTGTAAGCGGGTTGTAGTCATGCTAGGTAAGGGCCCAGGCATGTACAAAGCGAGTTTTAGTCACACGTCATGTGACGAAAGAGGCGCTCGACCGGCCCGGTGAAACCGCAACGAACCCGGCGAAACCTAATACCGGCCTGGTTCGCGACGCATCGCCCCACGCGGCGTCGAGGCGTGCGCCGATGGCGTGTCTTAACACGATGCTATATCCCACCGCTAATTTGGCATGCGACGAGACGGGTCACCGTCCCTAAGATCGATCTGCACATCGACACAAACGGCATGGGTGTGTCCGCTCGTGGGACTGCAGCACGCCCAGGCGAGTAGCGCTTCTTTCTCCTGGAGTCATCAACGTGATGATCGGTCTGATCGGATTGGGCAACATCGGGCAGCACTTCGCGACGCGACTGCTGGCGGCGGGACATCCACTCGTTGTCTACGACACACGGCGAGAAGCCGTCGAACGCTTCGTCACACTCGGCGCGCAGGCCGCGGGCAGCGCGCTGGAACTCGCGTCGATGACGGATGCGGTGTTTCTGAGCCTGCCGCTGCCCTCTGTCGTCGAGCAGGTGGCGACGGCGCCTGGCGGCGTGATCGACGGCAGGCGGGCACGCATCGTGGTCGATCTGTCAACGACGGGCCCGAGCGCGACCAACGCTATCGCGCAGACGCTTGCGCAGCGGCAGATCGAATTCCTCGGCGCGCCGGTCAGCGGTGGCACGGTCGCGGCGGAAAAGGGCACGCTGACTATCATGGCCGCGGGCCCGCGTCACGTCTTCGACACGATGCAGCCGTGGCTCCAGGTAATCGGCAAGAACCTGTTCTACCTCGGCGAAGTCCATGGTCTCGGCCAGACCATGAAGATCATCAACAACACGCTGTGCGCCGTCGGCATGGTGGCAAGCTGCGAAGCGCTGGTGTTCGGCGTCAAGGCCGGACTCGATTCGGCAACCATGCTCGACATCCTGAACGTGTCGAGCGGACGCTCGTTTGCGACGCTCGAAAAGATCCCGCAATGCATCCTGCACCGCGATTTTCCGATGCGCTTCACGACCGAGCTGATTCATAAGGATATCAAGCTATGCATCGAGGAAGCGGAGAAGATCGGTGTACCGATGTGGGTCAGTCCGGCGGCGCGCTCGTTCCTCGCGTTCTCGATCACGCAGGGCGACGCCAACCGCGACTACGCGCACACGATCGAGCATTTCGAAAAATGGGCCGGCGTGCAGTTCGGCGCGCAACCGGATACGCCGGCCAATCCCTGATTGCACATGCCGCCCGCGCGGCGTCGTGCTGTTTATCTGTCTGGAGAATATGCCATGTCGCTGATCAGGATTCGCAAGAAGCTGCTCAACATCGAGACCGTCTATCACGAGGGCGGACCGGATGCGCCTGTGCCACTCAAGCTCGGCGCGATTGCCTGCGTGATCGCCAATCCGTTTGCGGGACGCTATGTCGAAGATCTGAGTCCGCTCGTGCGCGACGCGCGCGAGATGGCCAACGAGATGGTGCCTGAGCTGATCGCCGCGCTCGGCGGCAATGACAGTATCGAGGCCTATGGCAAGGGCGCCATCGTCGGGCTCAACGGAGAACTCGAGCACGGCGCGATCTGGCATGAAGCGGGTGGCTGGGCAATGCGCGCCGTGCTGACCGAAGCGCGCTCCATCGTGCCGGCGGCGAAAGTGGTGGCGGCGGCCGGATTCCGCCTGCAAGTGCCGCTGCACCATATCCGCGCAGCCTACGTGCGCAGCCATTTCAATACGATCGATATCGGCGTCGTCGATTCGCCGCGGCCCGACGAACTGCTATACGTGCTAGCAATGTCCACCGGTAGCCGGATCCACGAGCGCCTTGGCGGGCTGCGCGTTTCCGGGATCTCGGTCAACGACGGTCAGCGCTGAGCGTTTTCCGGAGTTCGCTACCTGTTTCGTCGCATGTCCGGCCATATGTTCTGAAAAATCGTCCTATGAACGACGCTATTTCTCAAGCACACACGCGTGCGGTTGCACTCGTCCTCGTGTTCATCACGGAAGCGCATCGCGAGCTGGTGAGCAAGTCTTTCGAACTGATCTATGCGCCGAATGCGGGTCTCGGCGCGGATCGCTCGAACGGCGCCTGCCAGATCGCCGTGCGCGGCGCCGACATACAGGTGGTGCTCACCAATGGCACGAACGGCGTCACGACGCAGGAAATCGATGCGATGCCGAATCTGCGCATCGTCTGCACGCTCGGTGTCGGTCACGAAAACGTGCCGCTCGAGTACGCGCGCGAGCGCGGCGTCGCGGTCTGCAATGCGGCGAACACGAATGACGATTGTGTCGCCGATCATGCGATGGCGATTCTGCTTGCCGCCGTGCGCGGCGTGCCGAAGCTCAATCGTCAGTGCCGCGATGGCATCTGGCGCGACGACATTCCGCGTCCGCCGCACGTGTCGGGCCGGCGCATGGGAATTTTCGGGCTCGGCGCGATCGGTCGCAAAATCGCGAAGCGCGGCCTCGGCTTCGACCTCGAGATCGGCTATTGCAATCGCACGCCGCGCACCGACGTACCGTACCGCTACTTCGACGATCTGCCGGGCATGGCCGGGTGGTGCGATTTCCTGATGGTGGCGGTGCCCGGCGGCACGGCGACTTACCACATGATCGACGAGACGGTGCTCGATGCGCTCGGTCCTGAAGGCGTGCTGGTTAACGTCGCGCGCGGTGGGGTCGTCGATACGTCCGCGGTCGCGCGGGCGTTGCGCGAAGGCCGTCTCTACAATGCGGCGCTCGATGTGTACGAAGGCGAGCCGACTCCGCCTTCGGAGCTGTTCGAGTTCGAAAACGTGGTGCTGACGCCGCACGTCGGCGGCATCTCACCGCAAGCGATTCATGCGTCCGTGGTGCGCTTCATCGACAACGCGACGCGTCATCTCGCCGGACTGCCGCTGCTCACGCAGGTCAACTAGCGGGAATCAGGCAGCCTGCGGGGAAGTGTCGGGCGCAGGCAAAGTCACTCACGCCGTGACATAAACGAACTTGTGGCGGCCGTCACGACGTGAATATGATGCATGAATCGAATCGATAGTGGCCTGCGTGCAGGCCCGGTTGACGAGGCAGGCAGCGAACCGTGAACACGATTTTCCGCGTCGACGACATGACGATTCACCGCATCGTCGAATACCAGGCAGGCATGGTGCCGGTCATGTCGATGTTTCCGAACCTCACGCCGGACGTGCTGGCCGAGAACCGTGCGTGGCTGCGATCGCTTGGCGCGCTGTCGGAGGACAACCGCATCGTGCTGTGCTTCCAGTCGTACCTGATCCGCACGCCTCACTTCAACGTGCTCGTCGACACCTGCGTCGGCAACGACAAGGAGCGCGAGTCGCGGCCGCACTGGCATCGCAAGCGCGACGACGCCTATATGAGCGGACTGGCGCATGCGGGCCTCGGCGTCGGTGATATCGATTTCGTGATGTGCACGCATATGCATGTCGATCACGTCGGCTGGAATACGCGGCTCGAAAACGGCCGCTGGGTGCCGACCTTTCCGAACGCGCGCTATGTGTTCTCGAAGAAGGAACTGGCGTACTGGACCGAACAGAATGACCGCGAGCCGGTCGCTCACCTCGTCGATAGCGTGCTGCCGATCGTTGCCGCCGGCCGCGCCGACCTCGTGACGAACACGCATACGTGCTGCGATCACGTCCGTCTCGTGCCGACACCGGGGCACACGATCGATCACGTCGCTGTGGCGCTCGGACGCGGCCGCGATGCGGCCATCGTGACCGGCGATCTCATTCATTCGCCGCTGCAGTTGCGGCATCCCGAGCTGCGAATGTGGCGCGACTACGATCCCGATCAGGCGGTGGCGACGCGGCGCCATTTTCTCGCCCGCCTGGCCGATCGCAACACGCTGTGCTGCACGTCGCATTTCCCCACGCCGTCGGTGGGCCATATCCAGGGGCGGCCACGGCTGCCCGGTTACGACCTGGTCACGCGATGAATGATCGGACGAGCCTGATGACCTATTGCGCGCGGCACTCGCGCCGCATGCTGGCGAGCCTGCGCGAGTGGATCGCGCGAGCCGTGGCGCCGCGCGCGCCGTTGCCCGCGGTGACGCTCGCCGCGGCAGCGCTCATGAACTGGGCGCCCTATGCGCAGGCCGCCTGGCCCAACGCGCCGATCCGCCTGATCATCGCGTTCCCCGGAGGATCGAGCGAAGCGCAGGGGCGTATGCTCGCGCAGGCGCTCGGCAAGTATCTCGGCCAGCCCGTCGTCGTGCAGGCGCAGCCGGGAGCGGGCGGCAACATCGCGGCGGCCTATGTCGCGAAGTCACGCGGCGACGGCTATACGATCCTGCTCGGCTCGAACACGTTCTTCGAGACGAATCCGCTGATATATCGCGACATCGGCTACGACCTGAAGGATCTGAGGCCCGTCAGCACACTGTCCGAGCAGACTTATGTGCTCGCGGTGCGGCCGTCGCTGCCGATTCACTCAGTGCGCGACCTGATTGCCTATGCGCAAAAGAATCCCGGCAAGCTGACCAACGCGACGGCGGGTTCGGGCAGCCCCGTCGCGCTGGCCGGCATGGAGTTCGCATCGCGCGCGGGCGTGCGCTTTCTCGACGTGCCGTACAAGGGAGGAGGGGAAGACACGATGGCCGTGCTGAGCGGTTTTGCCGATCTCGAATTCAGCGGCGTGACCGACGTTGCCTCCCAAATCGAAGCGGGCAAGCTGCGCGCGCTAGCCGTCACGAGCAAGGCCCGTGCGAAGCGGCTTCCCGATGTGCCGACCGTCGCCGAATCGGGCGTGGCCGGCTACGAATTCACGACCTGGAATGCGGTGTTCGTGCCGACGTCGACGCCGGCACCGATCGTCGAGCGCTTGCATGCGGCGATTGTGAACGCGCTCAATGAACCGGACGTGCAAAGTCACTTCGAGCAGATCGGTTTCGTAACAGTCAGCAGCACGGGCGAGGCCGCCGCCCAGCGGCTTGCCGCCGAGTCGGCCGCATGGCGGCGCGTGTTCCGGCAAACGGGCGTGAAGCCACAATGAGCGTGGGCGGCGGCGTTGCAATGCCGCCGCCCGCGCCCGGGGGGAAACGTCCGCGCATCTCTCAGAAAATCTTGCCTGGATTCATGATCCCGTGAGGATCGAAGCACTGGCGGATCTCGCGCATCAGGCGGATTTCGAGCGGGCTCTTGTAGCGGCTGAAGTATTCGCGCTTGAGTTGCCCGATGCCGTGTTCGGCGCTGATGCTGCCGCCGTAGCGCACGACTTCGTCGAGCACTTCGGCGGTGAGGCGCGCGCCGTGTTCGGCGAAAAAATCGCGCGGCGCGCCGGGCGGACGTGACAGGTTGTAGTGCAGGTTGCCGTCGCCGAAATGGCCGAACACGATCTGCCGGATCCCTTTCTCCTGCTTCACGATCCGTTCGCCGACCGAAACCATGAAGGCCGGAATCGACGCGATCGGCAGCGACACGTCGTGCTTCAGGTGCGGCCCGTCCGCGCGCTGCGCCTCGGAGATTTCCTCGCGCAACCGCCACATGCTGTTGACCTGCGCGATCGACTCGGACACTGCTGCATCGTTGCACAGCCCGCGTTCGAGGGCTTCGCCGATCACCGTCTCCACGAGCGTGCGCAACGACGCCTCATCGACGGTATCGGCGAGTTCGATCAGCACGTAGCCGGGATGGCGTTCAGCGAACGGCTCGCGCAGGCCTTCGGTCTGCGCGAGCACCATCTCCACACATTGCGCGGTGAAAAACTCGAACGCCTGCATGCGCGGACCCGAGCGCTCGAACAGCAGTTCGAACAGATCGAGCGCCTGCTGTGGCGAATTCACCGCGGCCAGCACGATGACGCGCACGTCGTTGCACGGATACAGCCGCAGCGCCGCCGCGGTGATGACGCCGAGCGTGCCCTCCGCGCCGATCAGCAACTGCTTCAGGTCGTAGCCGGTGTTGTCCTTGCGCAGCGTGCGCAAGCCGTGAAAGATTTCACCGTTGGGCAGCACCGCTTCGAGACCGAGCACGAGTTCGCGCGTCATGCCGTAGCGCACGACGTTGACGCCGCCCGCATTGGTCGACAGGTTGCCCCCGAGCTGACACGAATCTTCGGCGGCGAGGCTGAGCGGCAGCAGACGATGCGCGTCGGCCGCGGCGCGGCGCAGGTTGCCGAGAATGCAGCCCGCTTCGGCAACGAGCGTGTTGCCGATCGTATCGACGCTGCGAATCGCGTGCATACGCTCAAGACTCAGGATCACGTTGTCCGCGCGCGTATCCGGCGCGGCGCCACCGCACAGGCCGGTGTTGCCGCCGCGAGGCACGACGGGCACGCGCGCGTCGGCGCACAGCGCGATACAGGCGGCGACATCGGCCGTTCTCGCGGGCCGCACGACGGCCTGGCCCCGGCCTTTGTACATGCCGCGGAAGTCGCCGAGCCATGGGGCGATGTCGTCGGGCGCCGTGATGACGGCTTCGGGCCCGAGCTTGTCGAGCAGACGTTGGGAGATCGTCGTGTCGTTCATGGAGCTTTCGTCCTTCTCCTGGGGGCGGCGGCGTCGGTCAGCGCATCGCGTCCGGGGATCGACAGATCGAGTCGGGCGGCGGCACAGCGCAGATGCTTCATCGCGGCTGCGCTGGCAGCCACCGGGTTGCCGTCCCGGATCGCTTCGAAGATCTGCACGTGTTCGTGCTGTGCGTCGTCGGTTAGCCGCTCAAGGGTCAGCGAATGCTCGCGCGCCCTGCGGACGGCCTCGCGGATCTGAAGATTGAGGTACTGGAGCAGGTCGACGTAGTAGCGGTTCTGGGTCGCCCCGGCAATCGCGACGTGAAAGGCGATATCGAGTTCGATCGCCTCGTCGGGGGCATAGAGCTTGTCATCGAGCGACTTCAGAATCGCGGTCAGCGCCGCGATGTCCGTCTCCGTCCGGCGCACGGCCGCGAGTGCCGCGGCCGCACCTTCCAGATCGAGCCGCAGTTCGTAGACGCTCGCGAGATCGCGGTGGCCTTCGCCCGCCACATGAGGCACGCGAAAGCCGCCGGCCTCGGTGCGTGCCTTCACGGTGCAGCCCGACCCCTGGCGGCTGTCGATGAGCCCCTGCGCGCGCAGGCGCTCCGTGACCTCGCGAATCACCGCCTGGCTCACGCCGAAGCGCGAGGCCAGTTGCTTGCCGGAGGGTAGCCTCGCGCCGAGCGGATAGAGGCCGTTGCGGATTTCGTCTGTCATCTGCTGCGCGACCTGCTGGGTCAGCGTCATCGCCTTGACCATGTGTTTCCCTGTGTGAAGTTTGCATGTTATATGAAAACTTTGGCCAGGGAAGGATTTGCCCGGGGGGCGGTACCGCCGTATAGCAATCGAACTATTTGTGCCATCATTTTTGCACTCCCGGTTCGTACCAGGCCAATGCATTTTTATTGCGGATCGGCGCAATTTTTTATATGAAATTTGTCGGTACTGTGACTTCTTCCGGCTGAGGCAATTAAAAGATTCCGCCGTTCTCAGCGAGCGTGGTTCCGGACGGATAGTGCGTTCTGCGGCTTCGCTTTCAAGCCTTGTACCGAGGCTATACAGCACTGCGAGGACATTCGATTCGGTGATTATCCCGGTGACCTTGTGGTGGTCGTCAATCAGGGGGACGCGACGGTGCCCGGAGTAGGCGAAGAGCGAGACCAGCTCAGTCTTCATCGTGTCTGGAGCAGGACGAAATCCGGTGAAGACAGCGCATGAGCGGTCGTTTTTTTGAGTAAGCGCCGATGACTCGCACTGCGCGTGCGTAAATTGCGGCTATCGAAAATGGCTAACCGTAAATCTTTAAATATTGTCAAATAGATTGAATAGGCATTAGACTCAATCATCTGAGGATTGCGGATCGCCAGAAACTCAACTATAAAGTCTTCAGATCTGGAGATACATCTTTACGCCCATTAATAGCCTGACCGGTTTTCGAGGACCAGGCCGTGCATCTCCTTTTCTATAGTATTTCGTAGTTTTTATCACGTAGCGTCAGTCGCGACGTCCCGACTTGGCCGCCCGTCTTCGGCAGGCTATTCCGGTTGACGAGATCGGCACTCTGCAATTTCGACCATTCGAAGGCGATATGAACATTCAATTTGAAGGTAAGGTTTTGCGCGCCGGCATGATTTCGATTGCGATGGCGGCAATGCTGTCGCTCGCGGCGTGCGGGGGATCGGGCTCGTTAAGCTCGGGAACAAATACCAAGGGATCGGGTGGGGGGCTGGCGACGACCGGCGGTGGTTCGGGTTCGGGTTCGGGCGGCACGACGACGGGCAGTAACGGCTCCGGCGACGGCAGCAATGGTTCGGGCAGCGGCAACACGACGACGGGCAGCAACGGCTCGGGAGACGGTAGCAATGGTTCGGGCGGCAACGGTTCGGGCAGCGGCGGCACGACGACGAGCGCAAACGCAGTCGGTCAGGTGACGAACGCGGCAGGGAACGTCGTCAGCGATGCGGGCTCGCTCGTATCCGGCGTCGGTTCGGCGGTCTCGGGCACCGGCGGGTCCGGTCCGGCCGGGCAGGTGACCAACGCCACCGGCGGTATCGTTCAAGACCTTGGCGCAGCGGTCAGCACGGCTGGCAACAGCTTGTCGAGCGGCCTTGGCCAGCTCGGCGCCGGCGGCAATCCGGTCGGCACGACGGTGGCGGGCACCGGCAACATCGTGACCGACGTCGGCGCCGCGGTGACCGGCACGGGGTCGCTCGTGTCCGGCGTCGGCTCGAACACGCCGCTCGCGCCGGTCACGTCGACGGCCGGCAATCTGGTCGGCGGCGTCGGCAACACGGTTCAGGGTGTGGGTTCGACGCTCGGCAACACGCTGTCGAGCGGTCCGGTCGAGCAGGTCACCGGTACGCTGAGCGACGTAGTGACGCCGATCACATCGACTGTTGCTGCCACCACGCAGACCGTCGGCAACGCCACGGGCCTCGGCGCGCCGGTGGCCGGCGTGCTGCAGACGGTCGGCAACGGCGTGGCCGGCGCCGGTTCACTGATCGGGAGCACCGGCGGAAGCAATCCGGTGACGGGCGCGGCCGGCACGCTGGTGTCGGATACCGGCAAGACGGTTGCGACGACCGGCAACCTGCTGACCGGCAGCACGGCGGGCGGTAGCGGCAACCCGATCAGCGGCGTGCTTGGCACAGTGACCGGCACGGTGTCGGGCGTAACCGGCGGCCTTACGGGAGCGGGCGGCCTCGGCGCGGTCGCAGGCGTCGGCGGCACGTCGACTGCCGGCACGGGCGGCGTTGGGGTTGGCGCCGGCCTGGGCGGTTCGGGCGCGGGCGTCGGCGTCGCCGCGACCGGCGCCGGCGCCGGATCCGGCACAGGCGCGGGCGCAGGTGTAGCGCTCTCATCGACGAGCGGCAGCACCGGCGGCGCTGTTGGCGGCCTCGTGTCCGGCGTGACATCGACGGTCGGCGGTCTCCTCGGCACGCTCGCGAAGAAGTAAGCCGAAGAAGCAAAAAGCGCGGCTCGCCGGACACGGTGCATATGGGCACCATGCCACGCGAGTCGCGATGAAGAACGCGCGGCTGGGGCGGGGTGCGCTGCGCGCATGGAGGGGGCGGCTGCCGTCGAGACCGCTCGCGAACCACCACAAGTAAAAAGAAGTCTCCTGGATCCCCCATGAAAATCGGATTGGCAGCATGGGCCGCGTTGGCCACATGGTCGGTCGTTGCTGCCACGGCAGCGCATGCGCAGGCGAGGCCACCCGCGGGCACGGCAAGCAATCCGCTCCAGGCATTGCCGCAAATCAGGGCGCCGCAGCCGTCGTCAAATGTGACGGTGCAGGTGCAGCAACAGACCTCGGCGCTCCAGAAACTCCTCGCGACTCGCATCAAGCCGACCCACTTCCAGGTGTCCGGCGTCAAATCGATTTCCTTCGACGAAGTTGCGAAGCGCTTCACGCCGCTCGCCGGCAAGGAAGTCACGATAGGGCAGATCGTCGACACCGCGAACGGCGTCAGCGAAATGTACAAGTCGCGCGGCTATGCGCTGTCGTTTGCGTTCGTTCCGCAACAGGATTTTCACGACGGCGTGGTGAAGATCACCGTCGTCGAGGGCTATGTGTCCGATGTGAAAATCCACGGCGACGCCGGCTCGCTGGAGCCGCGCATCCGGTCGATCGCCGCGCACATCGCGGCCGAGCGGCCACTGCGCCGCACGACGTTCCAGCGTTACGTGAACGTGTTGGGGCTGTTGCCGGGCGTGCAGATATCGGCGAACGTCGCGTTGCCGCAGAACACCAACGGCGCGACGACGCTCGAGCTGACCGTCACGCGCAAGCGCTTCAACGTGGCCTCCGGCATCGACTTCAACCATCCGGGCCTGCTCGCGATACTGACCGCGACCGAGAACGGTCTCACGCCGCTCGGCGAGCAGTTGAGCGTGTCGACGATTGCACCACGCGGACGCGACAACGTTGCGTATCTGGCCGTGCACGGCATGGTGCCGATCGGTAGCGACGGCCTCACCGCGAACGTCGACGCATCGCACTACCGCAGCAATCCGGTCGACAACCCGGGCCTGCCGTCGTACGTCGAACGCACGGTGATCAGCGACAAGCTCAGCGCCGGCCTCGCGTATCCGTTCATCCTCGAGGACCAGCGCCGCCTCGTCGGACGTGCGAACGTCTATGCGACGCACGATGAAGATCACTATCAAAACACGATCAACGGCGCGATGTATGGGCTGCGCTCGCAGGTACGCGTGCTGCAGTTGCAGGCGGACTACGCCGCGGCCTCTACCGGCGAGGTGCGCAAGGCGAGCGCAAGTGTGTCGAAGGCATTCGACATTCTGGGCGCGTCGAAGAACATCGACACGAACATCATCGGTACGTCGACGAACGATCCGACTTCACTGACGTTCGTCAAAATGAACGCGAGTTATATGCAGGCGGACGACTGGCCGCACGGGTTCGGCACGGTGGTTGCGATGACCGCGCAGTACAGCTCGGCGTCACTACCGACGTCCGAGGAAATCGCGTTCGGTGCGCAGCATTTCGCACAGGGCTATGAACCGGGCGAGGCGTCGGGCGACTCGGGGTGGGCGGTGTCGTTCGAACTGAATCACGCGTTCCGGCCCGGCAGCAAATGGCTGCAGGCGGTGACGCCGTATGTGTCGTTCGACCTGGCGCGCGTGTATTTGCACGCGGGCACGCCGGTGCCTTCGCGGCTGTCGTCGGCGTCGATCGGGTTCCGCATCTCCGATGCAAAACATTACAACCTGGATCTGTCGGTCGCGAAGGCGGTCGGCGATGCGCCGATCGAGAGTCCGTCCCGTAGTCCGCGATTCAATGCGACGCTGTCGTATCAGTTGAACTAGGTGGTCCGCGCCGTCGATGGGAACACGCCGCAATTCCAAGGTACACCGATGTGGATGACATCTATCTGGAGAACTCGTTTTTGAGCGCCGCGTATATCCTGCGATATCGTGCGAGCCGGTCCGCGGCCACGGACCGCTGCGCTGCGTCGGGCTCGCATACCTCGATCGTTGCCGGCGACGTACACACCTGCGTGACGCTATCTTCCGTGACGGCCAACCGTGCAAGCCGGGCAGCGCCCAAAGCGCCGCCGACATCTCCGCCATGATGACGGCGCATCGCAACGCCAGTGGCCGTTGCACAAAGTGTCGCCCAGAAACGGCTACGCGAGCCGCCCCCGATGAAGGAGGCGATGTCCAGGATCGTCCCGGCATCTTGTAGCGCAGCGTAACCGTCAGCCATCGCGAAAGCCACGCCTTCCATCACGCTGTACGCAAGGTCGGCCTCGCCGTGAACACCGGTTAGCCCCCAGAACACACCTTTTGCATTCGCGTCGTTGTGTGGCGTACGCTCACCGCTGAGGTACGGCAGGAACAGCGGCGCGCCTCGCGCGTCGGCATGCTCGGCGAGACCGGCGAGCTCGCCGACGTCCTTCCTTAGCACGTTGGACAGCCATGTGAGACTCGAAGCCGCCGACAGGATGACGCTCATCTGATGCCAGCGGTCCGGCAGGCAATGGCAAAACGCGTGCACCGCCTGCGCGGGATTCGGGGCAAACCGGTCAGTCCCGGCAAACAGCACACCAGACGTGCCCAGTGACAGGAAGGCGCTACCGGCGTCGGTCACGCCCATGCCGATCGCGCTGGCCGCGTTATCTCCCGCACCGCCGCACAGGAGCACCGGGCCGGCAATGCCCCATTCGCGCCGCAAACTATCGTTTAACTGTGCCGCGGCTTCGCTGCCCTCTACCAGCCGGGGCATGTGCTCACGCGAAAGGCCGGTCGCGCAGAGCATCCTGTCCGACCAGTCACGCTTCGCGACGTCGAGCCACAGCGTGCCCGACGCATCGGACATGTCGGAGACGAACTCGCCGGTTAGCCGCCACGCCACGTAGTCCTTCGGCAACAGGACCTTGTGTGTCGCGTGGAATACAGCCGGTTCGTATTTGGACAACCAGAGCAGTTTGGGCGCTGTGAAACCCGGCATTGCTAGGTTGCCGGTAATCGAGCGCGACTCTGGAACCAGAGCTTCAAGTTCCACACATTCCGCAAACGCCCGGGTGTCGTTCCACAGGATCGCCGGGCGTAGTACCTGACCGGCACGGTCAAGCAGGGTCGCGCCATGCATCTGCCCAGACAAGCCGATACCGCGTAGCGCCGCAAAGCCCGCGGGATGGGACGCCCGAACTTCTGCGATCGCATCGAGTGTGGCGTGCCACCACGCCTGCGGGCTCTGTTCCGACCAGTGTGGGTGGATTTTCTCGACTTCGAGTCGCGCGCTGCCGGTCGCGATCATGCGCGATTCGTCGTCTGTGAGTAGCGCTTTTACCTCGGAGGTCCCAAGGTCGATTCCAAGGAAGGTCAAAAGTGTGGTCCTGGTTCTTGCGGCCGACTCGTCTTGCCGAAGCAAAACGTCAAGCCGCGATCATGTGTTCGTTAAGCTGATGCAGCGCGCGAAACTTCGACGGCGGCATCGCCTTCGTTGAAAGGAATTGACGATTGAAGTTCGACAGATTGTTGAAGCCCACGCGATAGCAGATCTCCGTCACGCTGAGCGTCGAACACATCAGCAGCTCACACGCTTCGTTGATCCTGAGCCGGTTCTGGTACTGCACGAACGTACACCCTGTATGTCGCCGGAAAAATCGTGTAAACGTGCTCACGCTCATGCCGGCAAGTTCGGCGACATCAGCTTCACGCAATGTGCCCGCAAGGTTCTGCTGGATGTACGAGAGCACCTGATTGATCGTGGACTGCATGTAGCGATGCGCGTTGACGTTGTATGCTGGCCCGGCCAGGAGGGTTCGCTGAGTACACGCCGACAACCTGTCGAAGATCGACATCAGCAATTCGACGCGGCGGCAACCGTGTGTGGCGGCGAGCTCCAGCATCATCGGTGCGATGGCCAGCCCTACCTCATCCGGAAACTGTATTCCGCGCGCTGCATCGTCGACCAGGCCGACGATCGACTGCAGCTCGGTGAACGCAGCCACCATGCGTTCGACCGCGTCCCGCGAAAATTGCAGAACCACGTCGCGCAACGGCACGGTTTCGCTCTCGCCGATTTCGCTGATCCAGTTGTGCGGCAGATTCGGCCCTGTGATTATCAGGTTACCTGGCGCGAAGTCGCCGATGAAATCACCGACAAAAAACTTGCCGGTCGATGACTGGATGACGTGAATCTCATACTCAGGATGAAAGTGCCATTTCGCCACGGTATGCGGATAATCGTGTGCCCAGGCACGGAATGACTCGTCCTTTCGCGTGTGCACCAGTTCCAGGTCTGGATTCATACCGCGTCTCCTCCTCGGCGACCTTGACGCCGCGTCGTCTTTATCAATGCAAAGCCGTACGCGGCACGTCCGTGTCTCGATGTGGCGGACTGGCGAGCGTTGCTCCGGTGCCGCGTGAAACGGGCAATGAGACGTTTTGCTCCGTCTCGGCGTCGAAAACGTGCAGGTCGGCTACTTTGAACTGAAACGTTACCACGCTATCGAGTTCGGGGAGATCACTCGCAGGTATCAGGGCGGTCAGCCTCTCGCCAGCGAATTCGAACGTGACAAGGGCCTCCGCGCCGAGTAGTTCGATCAGCTCGACCTTGCCGGGAAGCCTTTGCGAGCCGGGTTCATCGTCCGCGGAGGCCGCCTTCAGATAGTTCGGCCGGATCGCCAGTTTCACCTTCTGGCCGTGCCGCAACCGGGCGAAACGCGGCCCGGCCAGAGCCCAGCGCTGGCCCTGCACCTGGACGAAGCAGGTTTCATCTGTCCGCTCGACCATCCCGGTGATGAGATTCATCGCGGGTGTGCCGATGAACCCCGCGGCGAATAGCGTATGAGGGAAATGGTATAGATCGGATGGTGTGCCGGCCTGCTCGATCCGTCCGCCCCGCATCAGGATCACACGGTCGGCGAGCGTCATGGCTTCGAGCTGGTCGTGGGTCACATACACCGTCGTGGTCTTCAGACGCTGGTGTAGCCGCTTGATGTCGCCTCGCAATTGGGCTCGCAGTTTCGCGTCGAGGTTGGATAACGGCTCGTCGAAGAGGAATACTTCGGGTGTCTTGATCATTGCCCGGGCGATCGCTGCACGCTGCTGCTGGCCGCCCGACATGGCCCGTGGTTTGCGATCGAGCAACGTATCGAGGTTCAGCATCGCGGCGACTTCCCGCACGCGACGGTCGATCTCGGCGGCCGGTGTCTTCAGACGGCGCAAGCCAAAGGCGATGTTGTCATACACGCTCATGTGCGGATACAGCGCATAGTTCTGGAACACCATCGCAACATTGCGCTCGCGCGCCGGCAAATCGTTCACGACGGTGTCGCCGATCGCAAGATCTCCTCCCGTGATACCTTCCAGACCCGCAATCATGCGAAGCATCGTCGACTTGCCACATCCGGATGGCCCCAGCAATACCACGAACTCACCGTCGTCGATTTCAAGATCGAGGGGATGCAGCACCGGCGGCCCGCCGTCGTAACGTTTCGTGAGACCTTTGCAGACGATTTTGGCCATGGCTCAGTCCATCTCGATCTGGATCTTGACATCGCTCGGGCGACCCGCGGCCGCCTCTTCGAACGCTCTGAGGCCGTCGGCAAATGCAAACTTGCGCGAGATGAACGGCTTCACATCGATCATGCCGGAACTGATCAGCGCCAGCGCGCGCGGGAACACATTCGCGTAACGGAACACGGATTCAAGACGCGCTTCCTTCGCTTGCATGGCGACGACGTCGAGGGGCACGCGGTCGACCGGCATGCCGACAAGGACTGCGCAGCCGCCAGGGCAAAGCAGATCGAACAGGTCGTCGTAGACCTTTGTGTTGCCGCTCGCTTCGAATACGACATCGGCACCCCAGCCGGTGGTGACATCGCGAACGACGTCGGTAAGCCGTTGCTCGCGCACATCGACCGTGGTCACCGCTGGATTATCGGCAAAGAGCGTCAGTTTTTCCTTGATCACGTCCGCCAGAATGACGCGCGATGCGCCGCCCGCCAACGCGGCCAGGGCGGTCATCGCGCCGATGGTCCCCGCGCCGATCACGACCGCGACATCGCCCGGTTTCATCGCAGCCTTCTTGGCGGCCTGTAGCCCGATTGACAGCGGCTCGACGATCGCGCCCTCCGCGAAGGACACATTGTCGGGAAGACGGAAGGTGAAGGCGGCCGGATGTACGACATAAGGCGTCAGGCAGCCGTGAACCGGCGGGGTTGCCCAGAAACGCACGGTGGGGTCCAGGTTGTACAGCCCGCGCATCGTGGCCGGCGAGTCGAATTGCGGAATGCCCGGCTCCATGCAAACCCGATCGCCCACCCGCAGGTGCTCAACCTCGCTGCCGGCTTCGACCACCGTGCCGGACGCTTCGTGACCCAGCACCATCGGTGCTTCGACCTTGAACGGTCCGATGCGTCCGTGCGTGTAATAGTGGACATCACTGCCGCAAACGCCAACCGTATGAATCTTGATCTTGACATCGCGAGGGCCGACTTCGAGCGGCAGGTCGATATCGCGCAGCGCGAGTTGGCGCGCTTCTTCGAGTACGAGGGCTTTCAAAACAGTCTCCTTACTTGCCTTTGAGCATTGAATTCAACAGCCGGCTCAGGATGCCGACGAAAATGATGGGAGGAAGCGCGAGCAGGACGGTGGAAGCATTGATCACGCCCCACGGCACCTCCTGTCCGAGGGAAGTGAATGCCGAGGCCACGACAGGCAGCGTCGCGCTTCTCGACGACGTCAAGGCGAGGGCGATCATCAGTTCGTTCCAGACCAGTACGAAGCTGAACACGATGCCGCCCATCAGCGTGGTTGCGCTGATCGGCAATGCAATCCGCCAGAACACCCCGTACGGGCCGTACCCGTCCAGCGTGGCGGCTTCTTCGACTTCACGCGGCAGGCGCTGGAACACCGGAATGGACAGCCATGTGATGGTCGACAGCGTGACCAGCAGATAGGTCACCACCATCGAAAGCTTCGTGTCGTACAGCCCAACATCGACCCAGATAGCAATCAACGGGACGGCGATTGCGACCGGCGGCAGAAACCGCAGCGACAACAGGAAGAACTGGATGTCGCGCTTGCCCGGCAGGTGATAGCGTGCGATGACATAGGCGGCGGGTACGCCGAGCAGCGCGCCCAGCACGACAGCGGAACCGACGATAGAAAGACTGTTGGTGAGTCCGATGAGTACCTCGGGGCTCGATACGACCTGCCGGTAGTTGTCGAGTGTCGGCGTAAAAAAGAAGCGCGGCGTCGGCGTAACGATGTCGAGCAGGTTTTTCAACGAATTGAGAAACGCCCAGAAAATCGGAAACACGGCCACCATAGCGAGCACCGCGCCGAACGACCAACTGGTGCTTCGCGAAATCAGTCTTCCCATTTGTTCACCCGCTTCCAGATGAAGGTAAAAATCAGTGTGGTCGCGACCATCATCAGCACGGCCATACTCGAGGCATACGAGACCTTTCCGGACAACCCGATGCCTTGCGAATACGCGTACATGTCGAGGGTTTCAGTCGTGATCCCGGGGCCACCCTTGGTCATCACGTAGATCAGATCGAACGAACGCAGCGACTCGACCATCTTGATGAACACCAGACTCATGATCGGTACCTTCAGCATCGGCAATGCGATATACGCATAGACCTGCCAGGTGCGCGCGTAGTCGAGACGGGCGGCTTCGAGCGGCTCGGGCGGCAGCGTTTCAAGCAGTTTCAATATGACGACCCCGAAGAACAATCCCCACTGCCAGATATCGACGACCGCCACCGCGTACAACGCGAGATGCGGATCGGAAAGAAAAGCCGTGTTCTCGACGCCCAGCAGACCAAGAAACCAGCTGAGAATGCCGGTGAGAGGCGAATACATGAACTTCCAGATGAAGGCTGCCGAAACTCTAGGTAGAAGCACGGGCACGATGAGCAACAGCGAAATGACGCTGCGCATCCGGCCGTGGATCTGCTCGAACAGATAGATCGCAACCAGAACGCCGACCACGACCGCGCCGACCACCGTTGTAATTTCCCAGATTGCCGATACTTCGATGGAATTGAGGAACCGTCTGTCCGAGAACAGACGGGCGAAATTGCGCAGCCAGACGTACTCGCTGTCCGGATAGCGCAGCACGCGATTTCTCAATGCGAGGTTGATTGCCGCGACAGTGGGAACTAGACCGAGAACCGCCATCAAGGCAAGAGGCGGTCCAAGAAATACGAAGGGAAGGCTGGTTTTACCCCGATTGAACATTGACTTCTCCAACAACGTAGAATCCGCGAGCTCGGTGTTCCTGTGAGACCACGAGTGGATCGGCGGTACCCCTTGCAGTACATCGCGTGCGGCAAGGGGCGTGCGCGTTACTTCTTCGCGCCGTGTTCCATCGCGTCCTGAGCGTACTGAACGGCGTCGTTCAACGTTGCCTGAACATCCGGCTGCGTACCCGTGAACACCTCCTCCAGCGCAATCCCGAGGTTGTCGCCGATGTCCGGCCACTGCGGACTTGACCAGATCGTGACCTTCGTTACCGGGTTGGTATCGTTCAGACCGGCGAGAATCTGCGGCTTGACGTGCTTCTGGAAGTAGTCGCTCTTGATCGTGCTCGTACGGTTGTAGTCGCTAAAGACGTTGTCGCGCAGTCGGGCCTGCTCCTGATCCTTGCCCGTCGCCCAGGCAATGAACTTTCCTGCCGCCTGACGCGTGCATTCGTCCTTGGCACCGACAGAAGAAATCGCGAGGCCATGACCGTAGGCAGCCGACGGCAACGGTGCCGGCGGCCTGACGTACCCCACCTTGTCCGCCACGCTCGACTTGGTCGGATCTTCCATCCAGTCGGCGAACGGTGTCGACTCGATCATGAAGGCGACCTTGCCGGAACGGAACGCCTCGAGCGCATTGCTCCAGTCATACGTCGTCGCACCGGGAGGCGCGTATTTGAAGAGGTCCCGATACAGTTGCGTCGCCTTCACCGCGGCTGGCGAATTGAAGGACGGCGCCTGGTTCCTGTCGGTCCAGGTACCGCCCTCGGCGAGCATGAACGGCGCCCAGCGCCATACGTTCATGCCGGAGCCGCGTTGACCGCGTGCGACCCAACCGTACATGTTTGGCGGCGCATTGAGCTTCTTGATGTCCGCAACGAGCTCATCGAGCGTTTTGGGCACGGGCATATGCGCTTTCTCGAGAAGGTCACGACGGTAGAACAGGAAGTCGCCTCCGCCGATCAGGGGAGCGAAATAGGCGACGCCCTTGTAGCTAGCCACGGCGCGCCTGCCCGGCAGGAAGTCGTCGTAGTCGGCGTCTTTCGGGTAGTACTTCAGCAGCGGCACGACCCAGCCCGCCGACGCAAACTCGGCGACGTTCGCCTCATCGACGTAATAGATCTGATAGGAACCTGCGCCCGTCGACGCGTCGAGTCGCGATTTCGAACGACGGTCGTTTTCACCAAAGTAGTTGATTTCGATCCTGGTACCGCTGCGCTTTTCATAGTCGGGCAGCGACTTCTCCATGACTGTCAGGCCCAGGCTCTTCTGGGCAAGCACCTTGAGCACGGGAACATTGCAGGTCTGTGCCGTCGCCAGCATGGGAAAGCTGGCGCCGAGGAATGCGCAAGCTGTCAACAATCGAATTGGTTTCACATTCGTCTCCGCTTTTTGAACTGTTTTTTGGCATCGCCATACGGGCTCTTTGATCTGGAAGCAGAGCAGACGTACGGTGATGAGAACTCTAGTGGTCTCGGCCGATGGCCAGCCACTGCAAAAGGCGGAAGCCGGTGATACTTTTTGCTCACATTCTGGATCTGGCGCACAAAATGTGTCAGTGATGTCGAGTCCAGAACCAGCAAGCATACCGAGGTCCAAACACGACATTTCTATAAAAGCTACTACAGTCAATGTCCCCGCTAAGTTCAAATGTCGTCCCTTCAGCTAAATAGAAATGTCGGGTTTCAGAGCTGTTTTAGCCTTGTTTCTTTTTATGTTTTTGGGGTGGGGCGGCGCAGCCGCCCCCCTTCCCACATTGCTTTAGCACTGACTTCCAGAACAGCATGATTGATGTCGGTAACATCAATTGCTCGCTGTCTCTTCAGCCCGATGAGCGCCTGCTTCGCGCGAACTTCTTCACCGCAATGCGTCCGTGA
>Ga0153956_1001500_pt1 | contig 20168 bp, 19 predicted proteins | sample TSFL040MetaG_FD_104704 | JGI IMG/M metagenome (GOLD analysis project Ga0153956, IMG submission 104704) | Attine ant fungus gardens microbial communities from Florida, USA - TSFL040 MetaG | ecosystem: Host-associated > Fungi > Mycelium > Unclassified | place: USA: Florida, Wekiwa Springs...
ACTGGCAGATGGGTATGCCGCCCTCGACGCGATCGTCGGTGACGGAATGGGGAAAGGTAACGCGACATGAAACGCACCGATTCACTGATGCGCCTGAAGCGCTTCCGCGTCGACGATCTGAAGAGACGCATGGGCACGCTTGACGGCATGAAAAGCGATCTGGAGCGCAAGCTCACCGATCTGGAAGACAATGTCGCGCGCGAAAAGCAGCGCGCCAACGATTCCGACATCGGCCGTCTCGCCTTTCCGTCCTTCCTGAAATCCATCGAGAGCCGTCGCGAGAATCTGCGTGCCACGCTCAAGGAAATCGAGCGCGAACGGGCGCAATGCCAGGACGAGCTCAATGCCGCGTTCCAGGATCTGAAAAGCCTGGAGCTGGCCGTCGATCAGCAGGTCAAGCGTGCCGCCGAGATCGAAGCCCGCCGCAGCCAGTCGCGCATGGACGAGATGGCCATCGTCCGTCATCTGCGCAAGCACGCGATGCGCGGCGCCTGAACTGCCACTTCAGAGTGTGCGACGACAGGGGCCGCGAGGCCCCTGTTTCGTTATGGGACGGTTCTCCGCTAGATTCTGCGCTGCTTCGCGGGGGCGTGCGCCATGTCTTTTTCCGAACTGATCTCACCCTTGGTGGGCCGGCTGGTGCTGGCTTGGTTCTTCCTGACCTCGTCCTTCACCTATGGCGCGCAGTGGCATGCGACGATCACGCTGATGTCGCTGAAGGACTTGCCCATGCCGGCGCTGCTGCTTTTCGGCGCCCTCCTGTTGATGATCGTCGGAGGCGTGTCGCTGGTGTTCGGGTTCTACGCGCGCGCGGGCGCACTGATGCTTTTTGCCTTCACGGTCTGTGCATCGGTCTTGATGCATGACTACTGGAAGATTTCCGATGCCGCGGCACGGGCCGCCGATTACGACATCTTCGCGCGCAACATGGCGATCGCGGGTGGATTACTTTTGATAGTGGGGATGGGCGCGGGCCCGTTCTCCATCGACAATCGAATGGGCGGCGGGCGCGACTAGCTGCCCGCCAGCCGCGTCTTTTCGTCCGGATAGATCGACCGTCCAGCCTCTAGCCGAGAACCAGGCCGCGCACTGTGGAGACGATCGCGATCACCACGCCGAACAATATGGCGTAGGACAGGATCACGAGGCCGGTCATCACTTCGAACGCTTTCCAGTCCGCGGTGAGCATCCCGGTGATGTCGGCATGCTGCAGCACGATGGCGCGCAGGAAGTTCAGGATCGCATAGGCGATGAGGGCGATGACGGTCGTCGAAACGACCGATCCCAGTTCCATCATCATGAAGCCCGCGCCGAGAGCCACCACCGCCATCAGCACAAGCTGAATGGTGTCGGCCGAGTGCACGATGGTTTGAATCGTATTCCAGATATCGGTAAGCGCGAACATGGGTCCCCCTTGAACTCCCAAAACACGCGGAAGCGCGCGCCTTTGCCCAAGGCGTCGATCCGGCTCTGTATCAAGATGATACACGAAGCCGCGAGGGACTGGAACTTGCCGAACGCAACCGACGGTAGTTTCGGCTTCGCGAAAGTCCTGGAGAAGTGTGGTTAACGCAGGCTCGCGCGCAACACCGGCGAAGGTTTTTGCGGCATCTGGTCGTGGAGCGAACGCGCCACCGCCTCGATGGCGCGTGAAGCCGCCGCCTGCGGATAGAGCGTCAGCAGATGGCATTGGCGGCGCACAGCCTCATTGGCCCTGGAGTCGTGCGGGATGCCGCCCAGGTAGGTCATTTCGCATTTCAAGAAGGCGCGCGCGGTCGCGGCCAGGGCATCGAAACTCCTCTGCGCCTCGGTTGCATTGAGCGCGACGTTCACAAGCACCAGAGGCAGGCGCGAATTGTCCGCGCGATGCATCAGTTTCGTGAATGCGTAAGCATCCGTCAGCGCGGAAGGATCGGGCGTCATCACGAGGATCGCCTCGTCGGCGGCTGCCGCGAACATCATCGTCGTGCCGTCGACGCCGGCGCCAAGATCGAGCAGGACGCGGTCATAAGCATCCGCCGCACTGAGCGCGATGAGAAGGCGACGCGCATCGTCCTGGCTGGAATTTGCCAGCGCGCCGGATCCCGCGGGCGCGGACAGAAGGTCGAAGCCGCCTCGTTTCGCGGCGCCGCCCAAAACTGGAACGATGGCATCCGCCACCGCGCACTCGCCCCGCATGACGGAGGGCAGGTTGCCGCCATCATCGAGGCCGAGATGAACGGCCGCGTTGGAAAGTCCCAGGTCGGCGTCGCACAGCAGCACGCGTTCGCCTTCATGCGCGAGTGCATGTGCCAGCGAGACGGCGATGAGCGTCTTGCCTGTGCCACCTTTGCCCGAACCGATGGCGGTAATGCGCGGCGTGTTCATTGGGTGCTTCCTTGGTCGGCATTGCGCGCCGCCCCTTCCAGGAGCGTGCGTGCAAGCGAAAGCGGCGTGAGTGTTTCAAGCCCACCCGCGACGAAAGGCGAGCGGGTGACGTGCGCAAGGCCGAGCCCGCTGCACGATGCGGCGGCGAGGGCGCCGAAGCGGCGGGCCATATCCATTTGTGTGACAACAAGGCGTTGCGCCCCCAGCATTTGAATGGTGGCGACGATCTCCGCGGTTTCTTCGGCGTCGCCCAGTGCGGAGACGACACCCAGCGCCTCCACGCCCTCGATCATGGCGAGCGCCGAAAAGGCGGTGCGGGCTTTGGGATTGCGCGGATCGAAGCCTGCCGTGTCGATGATGGCAAGCGCATTGTCTTCGCGGCATTGTGCGACGAACTTGGCGAGCGCTTCCGCCGTTTCGGCGATCTCGAGCTTGATCTTGAGATGGCCGGCGAAGGCTTCGAGCCGCGCCAGCGCGCCGGCGCCTTCAACGTCCGTCGCTATCAATAGAACGTGACGATGCGATAGCCGTGCATGCGCGGCGATCTTGGCGGCGATGGCGGTCTTGCCCGCGCCGTTGGGCCCGACGAGCAGCAGCGCGGCGGTCTTTGAAATGTCGAGCGGTTGCGTCTTCATGCGGCGGTCAAGCGCGCAGGCAAGCGCCAGCGTCATGTCCTTCAGGCCGCTGTTCTCCGCCGTTTTGGCGAAATCATGCGCCATGGAATCGGGCAGGCGATGGCCGCGGAGGATGGCAAGCATTTCTGCGCGGCTGAAGGGCGCCGATGCCTTGGACGTTTGCGGCGCGCCGCGCAAACGCTTCATCAGATCGCCGCGGAAATGATCTTCGAGGCTCGGCGGCGCCGCTTCGAGTGCCTTTTCGATCGCGGTGACCGGCTCGTCCGGTGTCAGCGCGCGTTCGACGGCTTCCGCTTCTTCCACTGCGGCGCGCACCATGATGCCGCCGCCTTTGGCCTTTTCGCTGGCGATGATCACGGCGTCGTCGCCCATCTCGCTGCGCACCTGGCCCAGTGCGTCGCGCATGTCCTTGGCGAGGAAGGTTCGTAGCCGCATGGCTTACACCTGTCCCAGCGTGCGCAAGCGCACGCTTGCATGGATTTCATTCTGGGACATGACGACGGTTTGCGGGCGGAAGCGCTCCACGATGGAGCGCACGAAGGGGCGCACCATGGGGCTCGTCAGCAGGACGGGAATGTCGCCGCTCTGTCCGGCTTCATCGAAACGCATACGCACGGCCTGAATGAATTGCTGCAACTGGCTCGGCGCCATCGCGAGCTGTTTGTCTTCGCCCTGGCCGATGATGGATTCCGCGAAAGCCTGCTCCCATGCGGGCGACAGTGCGATGAGCGGCAAGTAACCGCCCGGCGCAGTGTTGGCGTGGCAGAGCTGGCGCGCGAGACGGGCGCGCACATGTTCGGTGATGTAAAGCGGGTTCTTGGTGTGGCCCACGGCTTCGGCAATGCCTTCGAGGATCGCCGGCAGGTCGCGGATCGAGACGCGCTCGCCGAGCAACGTCTGCAGCACGCGCTGCACGCTGGTGACGGAGATCTGCGACGGCATGAGCTCGTCCACGAGCTTTTTGTGCTCGGCGGGAAGCTCGTCCAGCAGCTTCTTCGTCTCCGCATAGGAAAGAAGCTCGGCCATGTGCGATTTCAGCACTTCGGTAAGATGCGTGGTCAGCACCGTGCCCGGATCGACCACGGTGAAGCCGCGGAAATTCGCTTCTTCGCGCAAATTCGCCGAAACCCATGTCGCAGGCAGGCCGAACGCCGGCTCTGTCGTATGCGTGCCGGGCAGATCGACCGGCGCGCCCTTGGGATCCATCACCAGCAGCGAGCCAGGGAAGAGTTCGCCGCGTCCCGAATCCACTTCCTTGACGCTGATGCGATATTCGTTCGCGCCAAGCTGCATGTTGTCGAGGATGCGCACGCTCGGCATGACGAAGCCCATCTCGGTCGCAAGCTGACGGCGCAGCGCCTTGATCTGGTCGGTGATGCGATGGCCCTGCACATCATTGATGAGCGGGAGCAGGCCGTAACCGAGTTCGACACGCAGCAGGTCCAGCGCCAGCGCGCTCGCGATCGGCTCTTCTTTCGGAGCGGCTTCGGCTTTGGCTTTCTCTTCCTGCTTCACTTCCTCGACGCGCACTTCTTCCTTGCGCTTGTAAGCGTACCAGGCAGTGGCGCCGATCGCGGCGGAGAGCAGGGCGAAGACAAAGGTCGGCATGCCGGGCAGAAGTCCGACAATGCCCATCACCGCCGACGCCATGCCCAGTGCCTGCGGATAGAACGAGAGCTGTCCCATCAGCGCCTTGTCGGTCGCGCCTTCGACGCCGGCCTTGGAGACCATGAGGCCTGCCGCGGTGGAGATGATGAGAGCCGGCATCTGACTGACCAGACCATCGCCCACGCTGAGCAGGGTGAAGGTCTGCGTCGCGTCGCTGAAGCTCATGCCTTTCTGGACGACGGCAATGATGATGCCGCCGACAATATTGATTCCGACGATGAGAAGGCCTGCGATCGCATCGCCGCGGACGAATTTGGAGGCGCCGTCCATCGCGCCGAAGAAATTGGATTCGCCTTCGAGTTCCTTGCGGCGCCGGCGGGCTTCGGCTTCATCGATGAGGCCGGCGGACAGATCGGCATCGACCGCCATTTGCTTGCCGGGCATCGCGTCCAGGGTGAAGCGCGCGGCGACTTCCGCGATGCGGCCGGAGCCTTTCGTGATGACCACGAAGTTCACGATCACCAGGATCGCGAACACGATGATGCCGATCACGAAGTTGCCGCCCATGATGAGGTGGCCGAAGGCCTGGATCACATAACCGGCGGCTTCGGTGCCGGTGGCGCCGTTGCCAAGGATGAGGCGCGTCGATGCCAGATTCAGCGCAAGGCGCAGCATCGTGCTGATAAGCAGCACGGCGGGAAACGAACTGAATTCCAGCGGCTTGCGGATGAACACGCAGGTCATAAGGATCAGGATCGACAGCGACAAGGAAAAGGCGAGGCTGACGTCGAGCAGCCATGTCGGCAGCGGCAGGATCAGGACGATCAGGATCGCCATGATTCCGATCGCGAGGCCGAGGTCGCTGCGCTTGAGGAGCGCCTGCGCGGTCGCGAGGTTCAAGCCGAACCCGGGAGCCGCCGCCGCTGTGGAAACATCCGCCATAGGTGTTTATCAGCCTGCCGCGCGCGCTTCGCCGTGGTTGGGGATCGCAAGACCGGACTGCGAATATTCCCGCAGCTTGTTGCGCAATGTGCGGATCGAGATGCCCAGGATGTTCGCCGCGTGCGTGCGGTTGCCGAGACAGTGGTCCAGCGTGTCGAGGATCAGGTCACGCTCGACATCCGCGACCGTGCGGCCGACGAGGCCGCGCGTGGCGACGACGCTGGCGGCCTGAACCGCTGCCGACACGGAGTTCGGCAGATTGTTCTGCGGGCCGACCTGCGTGCCGTCCGGCAAACGGATCGCTTCCGGCGAGATCTCCGCGCCGCTGGCCAGCAGCACCGCGCGATGGATGGTGTTCTCCAGTTCGCGAACGTTGCCTTTCCAGCCATGCGAGATCAGCAGGCGCTCGGTGGCGCTGCCGATCGGGCGGAACGGCACACCGTTGGCTTCGGCATATTTGTGCGCGAAGTGGCGGGCGAGGGCGAGAATGTCCTTCGGACGCTCGCGCAATGCCGGCAGGCGCAGATTCACGACGTTCAGGCGATAGAGCAGGTCTTCGCGGAAGGTGCCGTGCTTCACGGCTTCGGTCAGATCGCGGTTGGAGGTCGCGATGATGCGGATGTCGACCTTCACCGGTTTGGTGCCGCCGACGCGGTCGATTTCGCGCTCCTGGATGGCGCGCAGCAATTTTGCCTGCAGACGCGCGTCCATCTCGCTGATTTCATCCAGCAGCAGCGTGCCGCCATTGGCTTCCTCGAACTTGCCGACGCGGCGGGCGATGGCGCCCGTAAACGCCCCTTTCTCGTGGCCGAACAGTTCGGATTCGAGCAGGTTCTCCGGGATCGCTGCGCAGTTCACCGAGATGAACGGCTTTTCGGCGCGCGCGGATTTGCGATGGATATAACGCGCCATCACTTCCTTACCCGTGCCGCTTTCGCCGGTGATGAGGATGGAGGCTTCGCTGCCGGCGACCTGATCGGCCAGCGACAGCACCGCCGTCATCGCTTCGTCTTCGTGGATCAGCTGATGCGATTCATCTGCGACGGCGGCCAGGATTGCCGCGATCATCTCCGCATCGGCGGGCAGGGGCAGATATTCTTTGGCGCCCGCGCGGATCGAATCCACGGCGCGGCGCGCATCGGTGCCGATGCCGCAGGCCACGACCGGCGTGCAGATGCGTTCAGCCGCCAGCTGGCGCACCAGTGTTCCGATGTCGTAACCGACATCGCAGAAGACGAGGTCCGCGCCCACGCCGCCACGCAGGCTTGCCATCGCCTGTTCGATGTCGTTGGCGTGCGTGACTTTCGCACCGCGATCCATCGCGATCTTGGTGGCTGCTCCGATCTGACCCTGCAGCGATCCGACGATGAGAAGACGCATAGCTTTATTCCTTCACAGGTGACTTACGACGCGAAAATTACGATTGGCCGGCCTTGATGATTTCCGTCATGGTCACGCCGAGGCGGTCTTCCACGAGCACCACTTCGCCGCGGGCGACGAGGCGGTTGTTCACATAGATGTCGATGGCTTCGCCGACCTTGCGGTCCAGCTCCACGATCGTGCCCTTGCCGAGCTTCAGGAGCTGGCTGACTTCCATGCCCGACTTGCCGAGAACGGCGGAGACGGTGACGGGCACATCGAACACGGCTTCCAGATCGGTCGCGGTGCGTTTGACGTCGGCCTCGGTCTGCGTGTCTCCCTGCAGCAAGGCGGGGGCGTTGGCGGCCGGGTCCTCGTGCGCGAGATCGGGCAGTTCGACGTCGTCGTTGCCGGTCATTTAGTCCTCCGTCGTATTGGCATGCGCGCCGTCTGCGAAGTGGCGCGTGATGAGTTCTTGCAAAGCGTTTTCGATGGTCTGTTCGCTGCGTTCGGCGCCGCCGCCGCGCCATTCGATGCGGCAATCGCTGCCCTTGAGCGTCGGGTCGCCGACGATCTGCACGCGGCCGTCGAAACCTTCGTCATGAGCGATCTCCGCAAGCCGCGCCGACATGGCGTCGGCCACGCCCTGCGCGGTGCGCAGCAAAATGCGCGGTTCGCCCAGCGCCTGATGCATCGCCTCGCGCAGCGCGACCTCGATTTCCGCCTGCGGCAACGAAGAGAGTGCAGCCTTGGCAAGCTTTTTCGCCGCAACCAGCGCGATGTCCGCGGCTTCCGCGCGCACTTGCTCGACGTCCTTCGCCGTCCGCGCGAGCACGTCCCTGAGAACCTGTGCCGCATCGCGCGCGCCGGCGGCGATGGCTTCCTGCGCGCGAATCTGGCCGGCCTTCATGCCCTGCTCGCGGGCGCGGGCGCAGAGCTGATCGATCTCGTCGTGGGTATAGGCTTTCTTCTGCCGCGCACGCGCGGCATTGGAGATCAGATCGCCTTCCGGGCGGAACTCCACGTCGAAGGTGTATTTGCTCGCGCTTGTCATCAGTAGATCAGCTCGTCTTCGCCGGCCTTGTTCGCGATCATGATCTCGCCCTTGTTGGCGAGGTCTTTCGCGACATTGACCATGCGCATCTGCGCTTCATCGACGTCCTTGAGGCGCACCGGCCCCATCGCTTCCATGTCCTCGCGCAGGATCTTTCCGGCGCGCTCGCTCATGTTGGAGAAGAAGGTGTCGCGCAGCGTGTCGGTGGCGCCCTTGAGCGCGAGGCCGAGCTTGTCCTTCTCGACATGGCGCAGCAGGGTCTGGATGGAGCCCGGATCGAGCTTGCCAAGATCCTCGAAGGTGAACATCAGCGCTTTGATGCGCTCGGCGCTGTCGCGGCTGCGCTCTTCAAGGGCCACGATGAAGCGGCTTTCCGTCTGGCGGTCGAAATTGTTGAAGATTTCCGCCATGTGCTCATGGCTGTCGCGCTTGGCGGTGCGGGCGAGGTTGGACATGAATTCCACGCGCAAGGTCTTCTCGACCTTGTCGAGGATGTCCTTCTGCACGCTTTCCATGCGCAGCATGCGCTGCACGACTTCCAGCGCGAATTCTTCCGGCAGTGCGCCCAGCACGCGGGCGGCATGTTCCGGCTTGATCTTGGAGAGCACGACCGAAACGGTCTGCGGATATTCGTTCTTCAGGTAGTTCGCCAGAACCGTCTCGTTCACGTTGGCGAGCTTGTCCCACATCGTGCGGCCGGCAGGACCACGGATTTCCTCCATGATCTGGCCGACTTTTTCTTCGGGCATGAACTTGGCGATCAGCCGCTCGGTCGCCTCATAGGAGCCGAGCAACGAACCGGTGCCGGACATCTGCGAGACGAAATCGACGAGCAGCTTGTCGACGAGCGTAGAGGAGATCGAACCCAGCGTGGACATCACCTGGGAGATTTCCTTGACCTCGTCCTCGTCCATCATCTGCCACAGTCGGGCAGAATGTTCCTCGCCCAGCGCGAGCATCACGATCGCCGAGCGCTCGGCGCCCGAAAGCTGGCGGATATCTTCTTTGGCTGCGGTGGGTTTTGCGCGTGACATGTTTCTTTACGCCGGTTCGTGAAGCCAGGTGCGGATGATCGCGAGCGCTTCTTCCGGATGCGTGCTCACGACTTCGCCGACCTTCTTGATGGAGGAGTCGCGCACCTGTCCTTCAATGCGCTGTATGTCGATCATGCTTTCCTTGGGCGCCGGCAGTGCCGCTTGCGCGCCGCCCGCCGCAATCGCCTGCGCGTCGCCCGGCGCCGCCAACTGGCCGGCGACGGGTTGCGCGAACAACGCGGGTGCTGAGCCGGCTTGTTGTGGCCCGAACATGCGGGCGATCAACGGCCGCACGACAAACAAGCCGATCAGGAGCGCGGTGAGCGAAAGGATGCCCGCTTCGATGATCTTGAACCAATAGGCGCTGTCGAGGCCGAGCAGGGGCTTGGGTGCCGGCGTCGCATCGACGACGTCGAGATGCGCAAACGCCATGTTCACGACCTTCACGTCGTCGCCGCGCGTCTTGTCGTAGCCGATCGCGGATTTCACCAGCGCCTCGATCTGGCTCATCTCCTGCGGGGTGCGCGGCGTGTAGCTGTCCTTGCCCGCGGCATCCGTCTTCGTCGTGCCGTCCACGGCAACGGCGACGGACAGGCGCTTCACGGTGCCGGCATCGACCACGCTGGTTTTGGTCGTCTTGGAGATTTCGTAGTTCGTGGTTTCTTCGGTACGGCCGCTGGTCGACTTCGTGTTGTCGCCGCCACTCTGCTGCGCGTTGGGAAGCGCATTGGCAACGGACACCGCGCCGCCGTTCTGGGCGTTGGTGTCACTGGCGTTCTGCTCGACGGTCTGTGTGGAGCGGACAACCTTGGAATCCGGGTCGAAGGTTTCGCTGGTGGTGCTGGTGTGGTCGTAGTTCATGTCGGCCGCGACCTGCACGCGGACATGGCCGGGTCCCACGACGCTGGCGACGATGCCTTCAACGCGTTGGCGCAGCCGGTCTTCCAGATCGGTCGTGTGTTGTTCCTGATCGGCGGCGGTTGCATCGGCGCCGGATTTCTCGTCACCACCCGCGAGCAGCGTGCCATGATCGTCCACGATGGCGACGCGATTGGGCATCAGCCCCGCGACGGCGGCGGCAACAAGATGCTGGATGGCGGCGACCTGGCCGCGATCCATTGTGCCTTGCGTGCGCAGCACGACGGAAGCGCTCGGGGTCTGGTCTTCGCGGCTGAAGATCTGCCGTTCCGGGATCACCAGATGCACGCGCACCGAGTCGATGCCGTCGATGGTTTCGATCGAGCGGGCGAGTTCGCCTTCGAGCGCGCGCAGGCGATTGATGTTCTGGACGAAAGCGGTAGTGCCGAAGGAATCGGACTTGTCGAAGATCTCGTAACCGGTGCCGGCGGCGGGCAGGTTCTCCGATGCGAGCTCCATGCGCAGCTTCACGACCTGGTCGGCGGGTACCAGGATGGTGCCGCCATCGCCCTTGGCGTCATACTTCACGTTCATGGCGTCGAGCTTCGCGGTCACCTGCGCGGCGGCGCGCGGATCGAGGCCGGAATAGAGGATCGTCTTCGGCGGCTCGGAGATCACGCCGGCGACATACAAGAAGAATGCGGTAAGAACGGCGGCGACGCCGGCCATGACGCCGAACCGCGCTGGTCCGTTACCTTTGAGAAATTCCGGCAATGCACGCCCCTCCGCTCGGAACGCGCAAATGAAGCGCGCGCTCTGGTAGGCAAACATTGCCGCGCGCTTGGTAAAGGTGGGCTTAACGCTGGTTGACCATGCGAATGCGAGCGGAAATTATTTCCCGCTCGGATTCGCCGGTGAATTTACACTTCGCTAACTAGTTGCGGTACTGCTGCACGCGCGTGGCGCGCAGGCCGGCCAAACCGTGGCGATCGATGGCGCGCTGCCACGCAAGAAATTCTTCGACCGTCAACGTATAGCGGCGGCATGCATCGTCGAGGCTCAACAATCCACCGCGCACGGCGGCGACGACCTCGGCCTTGCGGCGGATCACCCAACGCTTGGTACCCGGAGGCGGAAGGTCGGCGAGAGTCAGCGGGCTGCCGTCCGGCCCGATGACGTAACTCACACGTCCCTTGCGGTCATCTCCCATTGTCATCTCGTTTCCAACTCCATCACCCATGCGCAAAGTAACCGTTCCGCCTTTAACAAACGGCCAAAACACAGGGTTAAAAGACTCTGTACTTTCAGCATTACATTGTCGCTTTTCGGGAAGGCCGGCGCTGCGTTTGCCCGCAACACCGGCCTTATCCGTTAATGCGACATCTGCAGAAGCTGATCGAGCATGTCCGAAGCGGTTGTCACGATTCGGGTCGACGCCTGATAAGCGCGCTGCGTGGTGATGAGATTCGTGAACTCCGTCGCGAGATCGACAGTGGAACCTTCCAGAGACTGACTCTGGATGGCGCCGGCGCCGCCGGTCGTCGCTTCGTTGATCGTCGCAGTGCCGGAGCTGTTCGACGACTGATACGCATTGCCGTTGACGGCGGTGAGGCCGTTCGCATTGGCGAAGGTCGCGATCGGCAACTTGTAGATCTTCTGCGACAGACCGTTGGAGAAGTTCGCCGTGACGAAGCCGTCGGGGTCGATCGAGACGCCCGAAAGGCTGCCGAACAGTGAACCGTCAACCTGCGACGACGGCATCGCCGAGTCGCTGTCGAATTGCGTCACGCCGTTTGACGTGCCGAGCGTACCGAGGTTCAACGAGATGTCCTGCGACGCCAGACCCGAGCTGGAATCCCACGGGATGGTGATGTTGACCTTGCCATCCGGCGAGGCCGTAGACGTGCCGCCCGTCGTGTCGGTGACAGTATCAAGCGTGCCGTCCGTGTTGAACGTGACATTGCCGGTCGCGATCGGATTGTTGGAAGCGCCGCCGATATTGGCCGCAGCGCCCTGGTAGGACACTTCGTAAGACCAGGTATTCGCGTCCGTCTTCACGTACGAGATCTGCAGCGGCTGCGATCCACCCTGGCTGTCATACACATTGATGGTGCGCTGGAAGTCCGGCGTCACCGTGCCGTCGTTCATGTCGCCGGCAGTATAGGAAGCTGCAGGCGTCGTGCTGGCCTGCAGGTTGGCCTGAATGGTCATCGTCGTGGTGGCTTCGGCCTTGCCGGACAGCGCGTTGATGTTCACCGCCGTCATGTCGGTACGATTGGTGGGCACGTTGCCGCTGGCATCGAGCGGCCAACCCATCAGGTAATAGCCGGCCGAGTTTACGAGGTTGCCGCTGGCATCCGGGCTGAAGTCGCCGGCGCGAGTGTAGTATTGCGAGTTCGATGCGCCGGCGGCGGCGGGAGACTTCGTGACAACGAAGAAACCATTGCCGGAGATCGCCATGTTGGTCGGCAACGAGGCGGCGACCGGCGTGCCTTGCACAGTCACGTTCTGCGAAGCTTTCGCCGTGACTGCGGAGTTGGACACGTCGCCCGACCCCATCGCGGACGCAAGAAGGGTCGAGAAGTTCGCGCTCGACGCCTTGTAGCCCACAGTGTTGACGTTGGCGATGTTGGAGGAGGCGATCGAAAGGGCCTGGCTGTTCGCGTCCAGACCCGAGACGCCAATCATGAGTGCGCCATAGAGTGACATTGTCTTACTTCCTTTTTCGAACCGGTGTCCCGCGGCTTCGCCTGCGTGACCGGCTTGTTTCTATGGCGCCGTTTCTCGGCACCCGGTTGTTCCTTAGTTTGAGCTTGGCATGTTGATGGCGGAAACCGAGCTGACGGGAACAGCCATGCTGCCGACCATCAGATAGGGTTCCGACCCGGTGAAATTCACTTCGCTGACAACGCCTTCGCTGGCGACGGCGCTGGTGACCGTGCTGCCATCTGACGCCAGCGCGGAGACGGCGAGTTTGTAACTGCCGTCGTCGAGCTGGTTGCCGCTATTGTCCTTGCCGTTCCAGTCGAGATCGTGCTGGCCGGCTGCTGTCGCGCCTTTTGCGGTGTAGACCACCTTGCCGTTCGCGTCGGTAATGGTGATCGCCGTCGCCGCCGCCGCGCCGCCGAGCGCATAGCTCCAATGGGCTTCACCGTCTGCGAGCTGTCCGCTGCCGTCGGTAATGGTGATGTTCTTGCCCAGATAGTTGATCGCGTTTTGAGACGCCGAGCCCTGCTGCAGGGAGATCAGGGTCTTGAGATTGTCATTGGTATTGATCTGCTGCTCGACGCCGGAGAACTGCACCAGTTCCTGCGTGAACTGATCCGAGTTCATCGGGTTCATCGGGTCCTGGTTCTGCAACTGCGTGGTCAGCAATGTCAGGAACGTGTCGAAATTGCCGGACAGATCCGTGAGCGCGCCGTTGGTGCTGCTACTCTGGCTGCTGGCCGCGTTGTTTGTCGTGGCGGGCGGGACGGTGGTCATGTCTTACCTCAAACCCGGATATCGAGCCGCGAGTCGCCGGGTGCGAGGCTCGCGTGGGAACTGGTGGATGAAATATCCGTGGTCTGAACCGCGGAAATGGAGAGCGCGCGGCTGCGCGCATTGAATGTGGGCGTCGAAGGTTGCTGCTCGCCTTTCAGCGAGAAACTCAAGCCGCTGTTCGAAACGTCCAAACCTGCATCGCGCAGATTTTGCGCGAGCGTCTGCTGATCCTGCTTGAGAAGCTGGAGTGTCTGCGGATGTTCCGCCGTCAGATGCGCCTGCGCTTGGCCATCGGAATTCACCGAGATGCGCACGTCGATCTTGCCGAGATCGGCCGGGTGCATGTTGATATCGAATTGCTTCTCGCCATCCTTCGACTTGGCGGCAATAGCGACGCCCAGTGCGGCGAAGGTCGTCTGATCCGGCGTCGGCGCGCTCTGCTGCGGCTGTTGCGATACATGCAAGGTGGCCGCGATCTGCGGCGACACTGTCGGTGTCGTGACTTGCGTGTTCGCCGCCGCGGCGAGGTTGGTGTTCGCGGACGCGGTATTTGTATGTGCCGGTGCGGGCGTGGCGGGCTGCGCGTCGGGGAAATTGGGTGCCGGCGCATCGTTCTGGCTCGGCGCCGCGCTGGCGGTGCGGGCACTGCCGGCCTGCGTCTGACTTTTATCGCCGTCGCCGCTCTTGGAGCCGGTGTCCTTGTCCTTCGGATTTGCGGACGCGGCATCGAATTGCACCGGCAGCGCCTGCGCTTCGATTTTCGCTTGCGGTGTGGGTGTGTGCGTCGCCGTTTGCGTGGCGTTTGCCAACGCGGCGGTTTCGATTTTCGTCACCGTAGGGGCGGCGGGCGTGGTCTTGGACGCGACGACGGCATCGGCAACGCCTTTGGCGGCGGTCGGTGCTGTGTCGGCACTGTTCGTGGCGCCGGCGGTCGCGGCGATCTTCGCGGCCATCGCCTGCACGGTGTCCGTATCCGGCGTATCGCCGGGCGCCGCGGCCTTCTGCGAATGTGCGTGATGCGCGATTTTCGCGTTCGGCACTTTGCTGCCGTCCGCCTGGCCGTTCTTGAGAACGGGGGCTTTGGCCGTGTTCAGCAACGCGGCAACAAGTTTCTGTTGTGTGGCCGTCTGTGTCGCCGTCTTGGACGTGGACGTGCTGTCAGTCGGAGCGGGCGTGGTTTGTGCGGCCGCGCCATTCGAAGCGGCCGGCACCGTGGGCGCGTTGGATGTATCGGGTGCAGTCTGCGCCGTTGTCGCCGCATTTACGGCGGCGTCGAACGACCCGGCAGCCGGGTCGTTCGCGGGGGCCGGGCTGGTCGTCTGCGCCGCGCTCACTTTTCCGGTGACAGGATCAAGCACAGGCATGGAAGGAGTCCCGCCAGGAACGTGTGCGCCTTTGCCCATGGCGGCGCGCAGTGCCGGAATATCGATACCGGTGTTCGTGGCGCTGAGCTTGCGGATGATCGCTTGCTGCTGCTGAAGCTGTTGCGGCGTCAGCGCAAGCGCCGCATCGCCGTTCATCAGCCTGTTCTTGAATTTCGAGAGCTTGCCGTGGCCGGCGTGCGCGCCCGGTGCATCATTGTCGTTCTTGGCGGATGTCTTCGTATCCGCGGCGCCGCTGGGCGCCAGCACGGCATCGAGGCTGTCGGTGAACGTATCACCGCTTCCATTGCCGGCTGCGGCAACGGAATTGTTCGCCTTGGTGGTATTGTCCACCACAGGCGCCGGCGAAACTGCATTGGCCGAAGCGATAGCCATGATTGATCCGCAATAATCCGGGTGAACAAAAGCAAGGGCCGGACCAATTCGAATCCGTGCGCAAATCCTCGAAATTTCGGGCGATGCGCATTCGCATGACACCGCGATTGCGCGGGCATGAAGTGCCGCACTCGGCAAACTCTGCCGTGCGTTTCATCTGGCGAGCGTCAAATTTCCCAAGCAGAGCGCGGCTTTCGCATGGCACGGCCTTTGCGACCTTGGCCACGGCACAAAAGCATTTGGAGCGGGGTCCCCCGTGTCGATCAACAGTATTCTTGCCAGTGCGATGACGGCGTTGCAGACGAATACGGCCGCGCTCAAGGTCGTTTCCGACAACGTCGCCAACATCAATACGCAAGGCTATGCGCGCCGCGTCGTGAATCAGACGACGCAGGCCGCGGGTGGCACGCTCACCGGCGTGGACATCGCCAGCATCCAGCGCGTGGTCGACCAGTTCTTGCAGAGCGAGACGCTCTCCGCCGGCGCCGGCGCCGCGCAATATGGCGCGCAGAGCGACATCTACGACCAACTCAACGGCATTCTGGGCTCGCCGGGCGATGGCAATTCGCTGTCTTCCAAGCTCGACGACATCTTCGCGGCTGTCAGCACGGCCTCGCAGGCGCCTAACACCAGCACCAGCCAACAGAGCGTCCTGACGGCACTGCAGGGCTTGGCGACGACGATCTCCAGCATGTCGTCCTCCATCACCACCTTGCAGTCGCAGACGGACGGACAGATCAGCTCCTCGATCTCCAACGTCAATTCGCTCATCAAGAACATCTACGATCTCAACCAGCAGATTCAGACGGCGACGCTCGCAGGCGATAAAGCCTCCGGCCTTCTCGATCAGCGCGATCTGGCGGTGCAGAGTCTTTCCGCCCTGATCGGCGTTCGCACCAGCGAGCAGCCGAACGGCCAGCTTGTGGTTTCCACACAGGACGGCGTCAATCTCGTCGGGGACACCTACGCAAAGCTTTCCTATACGGGGGGCAATGCCAGCGGTGCGTACGGCCAGATCATGATGTCGAACATCAACGGCATGAACGGCCAGCAGATCGGTCCGGCCCAGGCGCTCGATCCACATCTCGGTTCTGGCTCCATCGAAGGCCTGATCGACATGCGCGACAATCAGTTGCCCGCGCTGCAGACCGAACTTGGCAATTTCGCGCGCCAGACCGCGCTTGCATTCAACGCGCAGGCGAATGCCAATTCGGCCGCTCCGCCGCCGACATCTTTGGATGGCCGCAACACCGGTCTTCTTTCCGGCGACGCGCTGAACTTCTCCGGCAAGACCACCATCGCTGTCGCGGATTCCAGCGGCAATCTCGTCAGCCGGATCGATGTGGATTTCGATGCCGGGACGCTCTCCATCGATGGCGCCGCGCCCCCGGTCAGCATCGGCACGACCGTGGGCAGCTTCGTGAGCGCGCTGAATGGCGCTCTCGGCAGCAATGGCAGCGCCAGCTTCTCGAATGGTGAGCTTTCGATCGCCGCCACCGGCACGAATGGCGTCGTGGTGCAGGACGATGCGACGACCCCGTCCAGCCGCGGCGGTACGGGCTTCTCGCAGTTCTTCGGATTGAACGATGTGTTCGAAGGCGCGTCGCCATCGATCTTGTCCACTGGGCTTTCGGCGGGCGACGACAGCGGATTGGCCGCCGGCGGAACGATGAGCTTCATGCTCAAGAATCCCAATGGCACGATCGACAAGCAGGCGACGGTCAGCATCACTGCTGGCATGTCCATCGGTGACGTCGTCACCGCCATGAACACTTCGTTCGGCGGCGCGGGCACGTTCTCGCTGGGCTCCGATGGTTCGATCAAATTCACGCCGTCCGCCGGCAATAGCAGCGATACGCTGACCACGACGGCCGATACGACGCAGCGCGGCGGCACGGGCATGAGCTTCACGCAGATGTTCGGCATCGGCGTGAATCAGGCGGCGACGCAGGCTCAGGGCTTCGCGGTCAATTCGAACATGGCGGCATCGCCGTCGTCACTGCCCTTCGCCCAGTCCAACATCACGGCCTCGACAGTGGCGGGCGACTCCATTCTGGGGTCCGGCGATGCGCGTGGCTTGATCGCTTTGCAGAACCTCGCCAATGCACGGCAGACCTTCGGAGCCGCCGGCGGCATGGGTTCGCAGGTTTCGACATTGTCCGACTACGCGGCGAATTTCTATCAGGACATTTCGACACGCAGCAACGCGGCGTCGAATGCGAGCACGACACAAGGTGACCGCCTCGCCGAAGCGCAAACGCGCCAGGCAAGCGAGTCCGGCGTCAGCCTCGACGAAGAACTTTCCAACATGATGATTTTTCAGCAGGCCTATGCCGCCAGCGCGCGCATGCTGCAGGTCGGCCAGTCGCTCTACGACACGCTGTTGCAGATGCCGGTTTGAGGAGTTGATCCATGACGATTGATCGTATCGCAACCAATTCGCAAAGCCAGCTTATGCTGTCGCAGATTCAGCAGGCGGAACTCGCCCTGAACAAGACGCAGACACAGGTGACCAGCGGCATGGTCTCCACCAATTATGCCGGCATTGGCGACAAGACCGCGATGCTCGAAGCGACGCGCTCCGCGGAGAACCGCGCCAACGCCTATCAGTCGGCGACAACGCTGGCCGTCAATCAGGCGGACCTTCAGGACAGTCAGATGAGTTCGCTCTCCGATCTGGCGAACCAGTTGCGCCAGGCGATCACCACCGCGACGGGTGACAATGACGGCTCGACCTTGATGACGACGGCGCAGGGCATTTTCGACCAGGTGTCCCAGATCCTGAATTCGAAGGACGCCAACGGAAATTATCTCTACGGCGGCGACAAGAACGGCCAGCCGCCGCTGACGGTGACGAACCTCAGCGATCTCACCTCACTGTCGTCCGCGTCCGATGCTTTCCAGAACGGCACGCTTCCTAACTCCGTCATGGTCGGCGACGGTCAGAGCGTGAAAGTCGGCATGCTGGCTTCGGACATCGGCACGGGGTTGATCCAGACGTTGAAGGATCTGGCGGATTTCAACGCCGGCGCGGACGGCAATTTCTCGACTGGCCTCACCGACGCGCAATCGAGCTTCCTGTCCGGCGAAATCACCACGGCGACGACCGCGGCTTCGCAAGTGAACAATGCCGCTGCCGCGAACGGCAATATCTACAGCCAGCTTCAGGACGCGAGCACCAACCAGAAAACCATGTCCACCCTGTTCAAAGGCTTCGTATCGAACATCCAGGAAGTGGACATGCCGACCGCGATCACCCAGTTGAACCAGAACCAGGTCGCGTTGCAGGCGGCGCTTCAGGTTACGGCCCAGCTTAACCAGGTTTCGCTGCTCAACTATCTGCCCGCTCCCAGCTAAAAGCTTGAAGCGAGGGCAAGGCGGGCTTATAGGCACCGCCATGAGCCCCACCCGCAACAGCCTTGGATTTGCGAAGGAACCGCGCGAAACCCGCGTGGTTGTCGCCATGTCGGGCGGTGTGGACTCCTCGGTCACCGCCGCGCTGCTCAAGCGCGAAGGCTACGACGTCATCGGCATGACCTTGCAGCTTTACGATGCGGGCGCTGCCGCCAAGAAGAAAGGCGCGTGCTGCGCAGGGCAGGACATTCACGATGCGCGCCGCGTCGCGGAGAGTCTTGGCATCCCGCATTATGTGCTGGATTACGAAGCGCGCTTCAAACATGCGGTGATGGAAGATTTCGCTGCCACCTATGCACGCGGCGAAACACCGATCCCCTGCGTCGCCTGCAACGAGAAGGTGAAGTTCGCCGATCTGCTGGTTACGGCAAAAGAGCTTGGCGCGGATGCGCTGGCGACCGGCCATTATATAAAGCGCGTCGATGGCGCGGATGGCCCCGAGCTGCGGGTTGCTGCCGATCCCGCGCGCGATCAAAGCTATTTTCTCTTCCGCACCACGCGCGACCAGTTGGACTTCGTGCGCTTCCCACTGGGTGGCATGCCCAAGAGCGATGTGCGCAAGATCGCCGTCGAGCTTGGCCTGATTGTCGCCGACAAACCGGACAGTCAGGACATCTGTTTCGTGCCGGACGGCAATTACGCGAGCGTCGTTGAGAAGCTGAATCCCGGCGCGGTGAAGCCCGGCGATATCGTCGATCAGCAGGGCAAGGTTCTCGCGCGCCACGATGGCGTCATCCATTTCACCGTCGGCCAACGCAAGGGCCTCGGTCTTTCCGGCAATGAAGAGCCGCTGTTTGTGCTCAAGATCGACGCCGCGAAGGCGCGCGTGATCGTGGGACCACGTTCGGCGCTGGCGACCAGCAGCTTCTTCCTGCGCGATGTGAACTGGCTCACACCGAAGACGGATACGTTCCTGTGCGCGGTGAAGACGCGCTCGATGCGTCCGCCGGTGGCGGCGCGGGTGACGCCGAAAGGCGATGGCGCCATTGTCGAACTGCTTCATCCGGAAGATGCCGTCGCGCCGGGCCAGGCCTGTGTCTTCTACGATGATGGCCGCGTGTTGGGCGGTGGCTGGATCGTGCAAAGCGACATCGCCGCGCTCGCCGCGGAGTAACCTCAAACTATTTAGTCTTGAGCTGTGCCTGCAGCTTCTTGGGCGCCGTATAGCGCCACGCTGCCGTCACATAAGCTCGCAGCGCTTCGGCATCGAGCTTGGTCACATCGACATAAGCCCACAACAGCGCTCCGGCTTTCATCGGCGAAAACACCTCCGGGTCGGCCTCGGTCAGCATCATCACCTGATCTTTGGGCAGACGCAGAATCCACTTGCCGGGCTTGCCGCCATGAAGCGCGAAGGTCTTGGTGCCGATGTTGAACCAAGTGCCATGGCCGTCGATGATCTCGGTCGTGCCCGGCAAAGCGAGCGCCACCCTTTTCAGGAAAGCGTATTTGGGCGGCTTGGGGGCGGTCGGCATGGCACGCTCATTATTATGTCACGGACGGCTCCCGGATAGCCGTTCTTGACACCCCCGGTCCCCGCCCTTAAACCGCGCCTCCTTGGCTGGCCATCCGGCAGCGTAGCTCAGTGGTAGAGCAGGGGAATCATAATCCCTTGGTCGGGGGTTCAAATCCCTCCGCTGCTACCAGCCGGGCGCAA
>Ga0153956_1001501_pt1 | contig 20167 bp, 22 predicted proteins | sample TSFL040MetaG_FD_104704 | JGI IMG/M metagenome (GOLD analysis project Ga0153956, IMG submission 104704) | Attine ant fungus gardens microbial communities from Florida, USA - TSFL040 MetaG | ecosystem: Host-associated > Fungi > Mycelium > Unclassified | place: USA: Florida, Wekiwa Springs...
ACAGCTGGAAGTGACGCTGCACACGCCGGTGGCGATGGAAAAGGGCCTGCGCTTCGCTATCCGTGAGGGTGGCCGCACCGTAGGCGCCGGCACCATCTCCGAAATCATCAAGTAGGCACTTCGTGCCGTCCTCGAGCACTTCGTGCGGTTCTCGGCGTCGCTCACGCGACGTGTAATGAACCAAAGGAACGAAGAGGGCAACACTGGCAATACAGAAGGGGCGAGTCCAATGACTCGCCCCTTGCTGCATTTAGATGCAAAGAAGCTAGGTCGTATCGACATATAGATGCAGGCCGCATTCCCTCATGGGCTAAAGCCCATTGCCTTCACAAAGCTTTTACGGCAGGACTAAAGTCCTGCCCTTCCGAAAGCTCCCCTACTGGAAACAGGTATACCTATTCGAGAGCTGCTCTAATTGCTTCAATCTAGCTATGTCGCGATTTGAAGTTCGATGTGGCTGGAAATGCCAGTAATGCAGTCTTTGCTGCTACAGCTATCGCGCGGGAGAGATTTGCTGTACGGCGATTTTTTCCACGGCGGATTCTTCTTCGACTTGCTTGTATTGGTGAACCTTGCGTCTTCCCCATGCGAGGATGGGCATTTCATAGAAGCGGAAGGAGAGCGATGCAACGAGGATGGATGCAAGCAGAGAAATCAGGGGCAGACGCATATCTCCGTGAACATGCAGCAGGCGTCGCAGCAGGATCATCACGAGCATGTGACAGAGGTAGAGACCGTAACTGATCTTGCCGAAGAAGACGAGGACACGCGCACTTAACAGGCGGTTTGTCAGTCCATCGCGCCGCAGCATGATATCGGCTACGGCCAGTGCGCTTACCAGCGAGATGGTGCTGTGTCCCACCAGGGCGCGGAAGCTGCCATGGTAAATAATGTTCAGCAGTGGCAGCATGCAGAGGAGCGTCAGCACGCCCACGGGCAGCCAGCGCCGTGCTATCTCACCAGCCCGCTGCCTGTATTGCGGCATGGTGAACAGGATGGCAAGTAAGGCGCCCATCGCCATGCCATCCAGGCGAAACGGTGTGAGGTGATAGTCGAAGCGCCAGTCGCGCGTGACTCTGTAGGCTGCAACGCGTGCCAGCGGTTCAACCACGATCAGTGCAAGCAGAATCTTCACCATCTGGCGGCGGTGCAGTCTGCGCACCAGCCACGGCCATACCAGGTAAAACTGCTCTTCGACTGCGAGCGACCACAGCACCAGTAAACCGGTTTCATAGAGATCGGGATAGCGCCATACGGCGAAGTTGGCCGTGGGCAGCAGAAGCATCAGCCAGAGATAGAACGGATGCAGCGTTACCACGGTTGCGGCTACCGCAAACAGCAGAAGCAACGGCGGAAGAATGCGCGTGGCGCGGCGGATGTAGAACGCCTTCCAGAAGTGGGCGCGCTCGCGTTCGGCAAGAAGGATAGTGGTGATGAGAAATCCGGACAGAACGAAGAAAACATCCACGCCGATCCAGCCGCGCATGAAGTTAAAGAGATGCTGCGCCATCACCAGAAGAATGGCCACGCCACGCAGGCCATCCAGTCCTTGAATACGGCTGTTTGCACGACTCATTCCCACACCAACAAACCTGCATCGACCGGCAGAAGCACCGCCTGGTCGCTCATTAAGAATTGATAGATATTGGGAGTACAAGCAGGTGCAACGAAACAGGGAAAATCCGCTGGTTTGCTTTATACAACCGGCAGCCTCTATGTGTTGTCCGGCCTGAAGCAACTACGGATGAAGTTATAGCAACAGTTTACCGGACGGGCTTCCATAGGGCAGAGTGGCGATTGCTATACTCCCTCCCCTGCTCTTCCACCATCTCGCGAAATCGGATATCATTAGGTGTTGGCGATGCCCTGCTGTTGAGCGGTGCATGGCTCTATCAGGATGCGTCCTGAATGCAGGGGAGTAAGCTCAACGGTTAAACTGTCGGTCTCCAAAACCGAACTTCTCGGTTCGAATCCGAGCTCCCCTGCCAGTTTTCGGAAGCATTCTCTCTGAGGCTGTAGGCCAAGGAGAATGCGGTTTGCGCCGTTTTTCTCTCAAGGAAAACGGCATTCGAAGATGTAAGGCAGATCGCAGTATCAGAGAGAATGTTAAGCAGCACATTCTGAATGTAGTTAGCTGAAGGCTTGTTGCGGCGTGTTCGGAAGCAGAATAAAGCAAAAGAGTAGTACCTAACGAAGAGGCGAAACACAATGGCCAAGGCAGCACTGGCAGAACAGAACACATCGCTGGAGAAGGCAAAAGCACCCATTGCGCGACTCAACACCTTTCTGGGTGAAGTGCGCAGCGAGATGCGCAAGGTTGCAACCCCCTCTCCTTCCGAAACACGCACCACCACCGCCGTGGTGATCGTTACGGTCTTCGCCTTTGCCGCGTTTTTCTGGCTTGTGGATTTCGGGATCAACAATTCGGTGAACAGACTGCTCACCTGGTTGACGCAACACTAGTCCAAAACAGAACGCTCCCTATTCGCGTTTCGGCGCGCATTTGAGTTTGAGAAGAAGGACACTATGTCGGAAGAAGTGATGTTGCCCACCGGCGAAAAGGCCGTAGAAGAAGAACAGATCGTTGCCGAGCACGCCGCGGAAGAAGCGGAGCAGCCTGCTGCTGAAAGCAATCTGAAGTGGTACATCATTCATGCGTACTCCGGCTTCGAGCGCAAGGTAAAGGAGAGCCTGGAGAGCCGCATGCTCGCCTTCGGACTGAGCCACAAGATCGGCCGCATTGAGATTCCGACCGAGCCGGTCACCGAGATTCGCAACAACAAGAAATACACGATTGACCGCGTGTTTCTGCCCGGCTACGTCTTCGTTGAGATGGACCTCGACAACGACCTGTGGCACCTGGTGAAGAACACGCCGCGCGTGACAGGATTCCTCCAGACCGGCGACACCCCCACACCGCTCAGCGAAGCTGAAGTGAACAGCATGCTGAACCGCGCGGACGTGGTGAAGGACAAGCCCAAACTGAAGGTTAAGTTCGAAAAGGGCGAACAGGTTCGCATTACAGAAGGCCCGTTTGCCAACTTCAACGGCGCAGTGGACGACGTGAACGAAGACAAGCAGACTCTCAAGGTGATGGTCAGCATCTTTGGACGCCCGACGCCGACAGAAGTCGAATTTTCGCAGGTGGAGAAGATCGTCGAGTAGCGGAAACTGCTCGCTGCTTCTCCTGCATCATTGAAATCCGTTGCGTACTGGTGGCTTCTACCCTGTCCGCGACCCAGCCGTGAGTGGGGCAATTTTGTGAAGTGCCTGGACACTCGCGATTGACAAGGAAAAGGACAATAACATGGCACCGAAGAAAGTTCAGGGATACGTCAAACTCCAGGTGATGGCCGGCAAGGCAACACCGGCTCCGCCGATCGGCCCCGCGCTCGGTCAGGCGCAGGTCAACATCATGGAGTTCTGCAAGCAGTTCAACGACCGCACCAAGGAACCGTCGATGGCGGGCCTTACCATCCCGGTCGTCATCACTGTATATGCTGACCGTACCTTTACCTTTGTCACCAAGACGCCGCCGGCTCCCGTGCTGCTGAAGAAGGCTGCAAAGGTTGAAAAGGGTTCGGGCACACCGAACAAGGCCAAGGTTGGCACCGTGACCGAAGCCCAGGTACGCGAGATCGCCACGCAGAAGATGCCCGACCTGAACGCTGCCAGCGTAGAGGCCGCCATCAAGAGCATCAAGGGCACCGCCCGCTCCATGGGCATCGACGTCGTTGCTTAACGCATCACAGAAGTAAGCGCACTATTCAGTAGTATCCAGGAGGACGTATGGAGTGGTCGCTGACGGGCTTGCCGTTACCGATTGTTCTGCGTCCTCCTTCGCCTTTGACGGACGACGAATTGATCGCGTTTTCGTGCAAGAACAAACCCTACCGCATCGAAAAAGACAAAATTAGGTTTCGGAGGGCAGCGAGTGGTGCGACGATGGGATGAGAGCCAGCCTCAACTCATCGGCCAGGGCGGCCAGAGGATTTGATAGGGTCTTCTTCACAATGCTGACCAGAGATTCTCCGCGCTTCTGCATCAGGTATGCCGCAGTAACTCCGGCTGCCAGTGTGGCGAGAAAGACAAATCGCTTCATTTTCATAACACTCTCCTTACTCTCTGTAATTCTATGGGTGTAGTAAAGTTTCTAGTTCCCTGTTCCCTGTTCCCTGTTAAAAGATCGCATTGAATCGCTGCGTGACACGGTGGGAGATACTGCATCCAACCCTACATGTTCCGTACCCATGCATGCGAAGACCAGAGCGGCATATATTCTTCTTCCAATCTATCCGTGCGAAATCCGCTGGCGTGGGTTCCTTTGATTGTGGCCGCGTTCGCCAGCTATGGTTCCGTGGGCTACAACTATGGCTTTGCGCTTTACTTCCTTAATTACAACCATGGGTTCGTGAAACGTGGTCTTGTGGGCGGACTGTTCTCGCAGGTTGCGTTCTTTACGCGCAGTGAACTGCTGTTTCTCGAATACGCATTTTTAGTTGCGGCCTATGCGCTTTGCTACTTTGTCTTTCGTCGCGCACTATTTCGTGACGCATCTTCGAGCACGGTTGCCGTGCTGCTGCTAAGCGCACCCGGAACGCTATCGCATATTGGTTACCTGTTCGCGCAACCGGACGTTACGCTGTTTCTACTGCTGCTGCTCTCTGTGTGGTGTTTTCTGCATCTGCAACCGGCTGTGGCCGCAGTTGTATCGTTGCCGCTGTGCAGCGTGGCGCTGCTGGCGCACGAGGCGTTTTCGCTGATGTTCTATCCGCTGGTCGTGGCCATACTGCTACAGCTATGCCGCAGTAAAAAGCTGCCATGGACGATGGGGCTGGCGCATGTTGCGGTGGTGTTCGGATGCTTTGTGTACATCGTCCACTTTGGCACGCTCAAAGTGTCGCCCGACACGATTCTTGCCGAGGCAAACGCTCGCACGAACATCGGCATTCAACGGCAGGTGTACGACGTGATGGCCTCGACCTTTGCGCAGCAACAGGAACTTGTGCGACGCATGTATACCTCTTATATCTGGCGGATGATTGCACTGACATTTGCGATGACCGCGCCATACCTGTGGCTGCTGAGCAGTCTGCTGCGACGGGCGATGCGTGCTGCGGCAATGCCTGCGTGGCAGAAAGTGGTTACGCCGCTGCTCTTCCTCTTGCCGCTGGTGCTCTGCGTTATGGGGCATGACTTTACGCGATGGCTGGGTGCGGGATGCGTGGATGCGAGCCTTTTCATTCTCTACCTGCTCCTCACGAATGGCGGAGTGAAAGAAGCATTGGGTGAGTGGGCATCGCCGAAACAGCTCGCGTGGTTGGGGTATCTTGTAGCAGTTGGGCCGATGGGAGCCACGGGGATCCGCTCGGCCGAGCAGATACTGGCTGCATGGAATGGGCGCTGAGTTGTTGTTCGCGTCTACAACTTCAGAGAAGCAAATGCTTTCTGTATGGACAAGTAAAAAGCTGGTTCGTGCTGCGCACGAATGTCCCACCTTAGAGCCTGTTCTAGCTGCGCGAAGGTGGGCACCCATTTGTGGATGAATCCACGTGTAACGACAGAGCCGACGGTTACCTGCCGGCGTCGCGGGCTATCCGGATGTAGTCGTGGCTGGCCTGGATGTGGGCGGCCTGCTGGCTCAGCAACTGGTGGATCGGCAACGGTAGATGATGCTGGAGCGCCTCTGCATATACTTCTTTGGATTTATCTCCGACCGATTCCGCCGTTTCAAGCAATGCGTGGTCGCCGCCACCAAGTCTGGCCTTCAGATCGCCCCAGGCACGATGCAAAGCGCCACCGACGCTTCCCTTTTCCTTGAAGGCATCCCATTTGCCTTCCTTGATGAGCACATCCTCCAGATCGCCTTTGAAAGAGGAGCGTTTCAGGCTTTCGGCAAGAAAGTAGTGCTTCAGGGTCTCATCCTTCAGTTGCTCCCCGATCTCCTTGAATGTCTGCTGCGAATCGATGAGGTGTTCCACAACGTTTTGCAGGACGGATTCCGTATCTCTTAGAAGTTCAGCCATTGTTTTCAATCCTTTATGGAGCTGGTTGCCCCATGCTATCGATCCCGGTGGATAGACCGGCAGGAGAACAATACCTCTCTGCGGCCCATTTTGCTGTAACGCCTGTCACATTTTATGAATGCCGTTGCGAGCCTTGAGCCGCCCGCAGAAGCCTTCTATGACGGGTTTTCAATCCTGCTTGGCATAGAGGCCAAATGGGGACGGACGGGTTGCCCGTCTGGGTTCCTCCCCCTGCGTTTCGCTCGAAACAGGCGGCCGGAAGGTAGAGAATCGGGCATGATCCCCTTTGTGTCGCTGCTGGCGGCACGGGAGACCGATGGGAGATGTACTGCCTATGAAGCCGCTCCGACTGGAGATGTCCCCAACCCGAAGCCGACGGCTGAACGAGATTCTTGGCCTTGGCCTGCTTACGGTGGCTGTCCTGCTGCTGCTGGCGCTGGTGAGCTATACGCCGGACGACCCCTCGCTGAACACGGTAGGTGGATTTACCCGCGCTGCCGCGCTACGCCCGGTACACAACTGGGTAGGCAAGCTGGGTGCCGTAACCAGCGACCTGATGCTGCAACTGCTGGGCATTGCGGCGCTGGTGTTTCCGCTGGCGCTGGGCCGGTTGAGTCTCTGCTGGATGATGTCGCGTGCACAAGGCTCGACATCCGCAAGGCTGATCGGGCTGGTGCTGTGGCTGGTCTCGGCTCCGGCCGCACTGGCGTTGCTGCCGATGCATCTGCTGTGGCGCGGCGCGTTGCCGGTGGAAGGCGTGCTGGGGCGCGTTGAGGCAAACGAGCTGGTGACGCTGGTGAACTATCCCGGCGCGTGCGTTGTGGTGGGCCTGCTGGTGCTGATGAGCCTGTACCTGTCGACGACCTTCACATTTAATACGGCGCAGGATTGGGCCGGACATCGGCTGGGCTTCTTCTCGCGCATGAGGGAACGCTACCTTCTGTGGCGCGAGAGCCGCGGTGACCAGCAGGCAGAACGCGACGCCAACAAGCAGCAGACGCGTCGCGAACGCGAGATTGCCAGGCAGGACGCAGACGCCGCGAAAGCTGAGGCAGCGGCACGCCGGGAAGATAGCCAGTCGCTGGTGTCGTCGCTGTTTGCGCGCTGGGGACTCTGGCGCAGGGGCATTCGCCCGGATAAGCAGCAGGCAGCGGAAGACGAGATGCCTGCATCGCGCAGCATGTGGTCGAAGATGCCGCGCACCAACGTAGACGCTGCTCCGGAACCGGAGTTTGCACCGCTGCCCGGCCACTTGCAGGCTGAAGCCGATGCCGTGTTGCAGGATGAAATCAGCGGTGTGGATGCTCCGTTGAATGGCACGCTGCTGGAGCAGGCGCCGATCTCTGACTGGACACAGCCTGCCACCGAAGAAGAGCAACCCTTTGGATGGATGAACAGGACGCAGCAGGAAGCTCCACGCGCACGCAATGCAGAGATTGTTCCCTTCCCTGCTCCTGTGCGAGCCAGCGTTCCCGCGCCTGAGCCGGAACCGGAGCAGAATATCTCGTTCGGCAAGCGGGCCGATGAAAGCATTAAGACTGTCACGCTGACCGCGAAGAGCGTGCACGGATACAAGCTGCCGCCTTCGTCGTTGCTGTACCACAACGGCGAACATGCCTCTGTGCGCGAAGAAGCGTTGCGCGAAGAAGCCAGGATCCTCGTGGAGAAATGCGGCGAGTTCGGCGTGGATGGGCAGGTTACGCAGATCAATCCCGGTCCGGTGGTCACGACGTTTGAGTTCCGACCGGATGCGGGTGTGAAGTATTCGCGCGTGACCGGGCTGGCAGACGATCTATGCCTTGCCATGGCTGCCGAATCGATCCTGATTGAACGCATGCCGGGCAAGAGCACGGTGGGCATACAGGTTCCGAACCACGAGCGCGAAACCATCTGGCTGCGCGACGTGGTGGAGAGCGAAGGCTTTGCCAACTCGCGCTCGAAGGTGGAGATGGCGATGGGCAAGGACATTAACGGCCGCATCGTTACGGCCAACCTTGCCGCCATGCCGCATGTACTGATCGCAGGCTCCACGGGTTCAGGTAAATCGGTTGCGATTAACGCGATGATTATGAGCGTGCTGTTCAAGGCCACGCCTGAAGAAGTACGCATGATCCTCGTCGATCCCAAGCGCGTGGAACTTGGGATGTACGAAGGCATTCCACACCTGTTTACTCCGATCATCACGGAGCCGAAGCTGGCTGCGAACGCATTGCGCAATGCCGTGCGCGAAATGGAACGCAGGCTGAAGCTGCTGGCATCGCGCCATGTGCGCAACCTCGACCAGTACAACAAGCTGTTCGACAGCGGACAACTCTTCAACGAAGACGGCGAAGAGCAGCAGCCGTTGCCTTACATCATGATCATTATCGACGAGCTTGCCGACCTGATGATGCTGGACAAGGCTAACGTGGAAGAGAGCATTACACGATTGGCGCAGATGGCGCGCGCTGTGGGCATTCATCTTGTGCTGGCAACACAGCGTCCGTCGGTGGATGTGATCACTGGTCTGATCAAGGCCAACGTGCCCACACGTATGAGCTTCCGACTGGCAACCAAGGTGGACTCGCGCACCATTATCGATTCGAATGGCGCGGAAAGCCTGCTGGGACGCGGCGATATGCTCTTCTTGCCGCCGGGTACGTCGCGGCTGCAACGTGTGCATGCGCCGTTCGTCACGGAGAAGGAAATCTCCGACGTAGTGGAGTTCTGGAAGTCGCAGGGAGAAGCCGAGTATGCGGAAGGCTTCCTCGATGGGCCGAAGGATGACAAGGGCAACGACCGCGGCGACATGGACGGCAACGACGCACAGGACGAACTGTTCGACGATGCTGTACGGCTTGTCTTCGAGTTCGGCAAAGCAAGCACGTCTCTGCTGCAACGCCGTTTGCGCATTGGTTATGGCCGCGCCGCCGCACTGATCGACATGATGGAACGCGATGGCCTGGTAGGACCCGCCGATGGATCGAAGCCACGCGAGATTCTAAAGGCACCGGACTACTATCGCGAGGTGGACGAGGCTCTCCGCTAAGCTCGCAAACTTCGTGAACTTCCTAAATCCCTGCGCATTGTGTGCAGGGATTTTTGTTATTGGTGTACAGCTTTAGGGACTCTCTGATTCGGCAGGATGCGCAAAAGCGCGCCTGACTTGCGGCTGCTCTTTTGAATCGTCTCAACAGGCTGCTAGGATGTTTGCGCCATGCGATTCCGTCTGCTCACGTTCTGCACACTGCTTGCCACACCGCTGCTCCATGCGCAGGGACGTGGCGGCGACGACGATCACAAGCCGGTCAACGATACGGCCACCATCCACTACACCTGCGCCGTGGATGGCACGCAGACCGTATCGGACAGCGACTCCGGCCAGCACTACACGGACCCATCGCCCAAGGTGAAGTTCATACTGCCGATTGAAGGCGCGCGCGCACGCGGTGAGTGGAACGAGGTGGAACGGCTGGCGCAGATGTCGATGGTAGCCGCGCCCAAGTGCTATACGCCGTACTTTAACCATGCGCAGTACCTGATGCATCAGTGCCAGTTGCCCGAGGCAAAGGTGGCATTGCAACAGTTTGTACAGAAGGCAGAAAGCGATCCTGGATACGAGCGGTACGTGATGGTGGCGAAGAATGCCATGGAAACCATCGAGAGCGGCCGCGACCCAACAGGATGCACCGCTCCGCCGAAATAGTTTTGCAATTGCACAAAACGCTATCTACGGCGCAGTTCGTAGAGAGCGAAAGCAACAACGGCCAGCGATCCAAGCACGATCACAACCGTAACAGCAAAACCTGTTCCTGCGGGCACGCGTAACAACGGTGCGTCACCAGAAGGCGCGCTATACGCGGGGTTTGCGCGCAATGGTCCCATGGCAGCCAGCAGAGGTTCGGCACGCGGTTGATAGTGCTGCGCGTAATCGTAACGCGCAGGCAACACATCGGCATTGCCCAGCAGCAGATGCACGGATGACATGGAACGTGGCTGATAGCAGACCTCGCGCCGCCGCATCTCAAGCACAATCGAGGCATTCACTGGCGCAGGGCTCGAGGTCACGGTAACGGTGGCAGCAGTTTGCAGATTGGCACCGAGCGTCACCATCTCCGATGGCCGGTCTGCGGTTGCATTCCAGGAGACGATCTCGGATGCCGGCGTGGAAGTGCCGGCCTGTTCTACATTGCGCGGCGTTGCTGCAACGGTAAGGCGCGTGGAGGGCGGCATCTTTTCTGCGCGCAGGGTAATACGTTCTACCGGCACGCGCGGTGGTAGCAGGATGCTGGCGGAGGCTGCACCATTCGCAGCACCCACGAACTTCGCCTGCGCCACGGCGTCGAACAAGGCACGGCCACGCTCTGCGGCCTCGCCGGAATCGTCGTGCGATTCGTCCATGGCATAGGGCAGTTCCTGGCCGTCCTGCAACAGGCGTACATCGCGCAGACCGGGAGCGGCATGGGCGTAAAGATCGGCGTCGACGATAGCACACTGCTCGCCCATGGGATTTTTTACCGGTGGTAAAAGCACCCGCTCCCACGGCGATCTGCTGGCCATGCTCTGCGGAACAGCAGGCAGTGCAAGCAGCAGTACGGCGATGGTCACGATCAATTTCATCTATTCAGCCCGGCCGACTGAAGAACTCGGCGGATTCAGCCGATTGTAGCTCCAGAAGAGAGTTTTCGTGCGCCGCTTGTTGCTGATTGACGATAATGAACCCACCCGCAAACTGCTTACAGCCCTGTTGCAGGCCAACGGATGGCGTGTAACCCAGGCCGCCAGCGGCGATGCCGCCGTAAGGCTTGCCGAAGCCATGCAGCCCCAGGTGGTGTTGTGCGATCTACAGACAATGGACGATCTGAAAGCAGAGGCTGCGGCACTGGCCGAGAAAAAGACATACGGCCTGACGCCGCGCGAACTGGAGGTGGTGCAGTGCATCGTCGAGGGCTGTACCAACAAAGACATTGCCGGGCAGTTCAAGATCAGTGAAGAGACGGTGAAGCGTCATCTATCGAACACATTCGATAAAACCGGCGTTTCCACGCGGCTGGAGTTGGCTCTGTTCGCCATCTCGCACAAACTGGCGGAGCCGCTTTAATCGTTGGCCTGATACGTTTAGAAACAGCGTGAATCGCCACATTCGTATCCTTACCCGCGCGTTGTTCGCGGCAGTCGTAGACTGGTAAGGATGCCGATTTCGCTTTTCAACTCGGAAGAGAAACCGAAGAAGCCAAGCTTCTTTGAACGCTTTCGTTCCACGGTGACAGGAGAGAGTGCTCCGCCCACGGAACCGCCTGCCAGTACACAGCCTGTTGTCGAAGAAAACACTGCGCCCACGGCTGCTTCCTCTGCTGACACCGCTACGCCTTCCATTGCAGATGCTGCGTCTACCGTTGCAGTGCAGGATGCCTTCTCCGCGCTGGAGCATGCATCTGCGGCATATGCATCAGCTGGCGCGGAAGCTGTTGCACCTGCTGAAGTGGTTGCTCCTTCGTTCGATCCGTATCAGCCCGGCGAAGACCGCGAGACGGTAGCTGCGGAGATTGCACCCGTACCAGCTTTGGAGAACGCGAACGCGCCTGCTGCAACATCGCAAAGCTCTGCAAGCGTTCTGGATACACAGCGCAATGAGTTTGGGTTGAAGCCGATGACTTCGAGCTTCTCCTTCGGCGGTTATGCCTCTGCTGCCGAAGAGGACGAGAGCTTCATGGGCCGCATGCGTGATGCCGTGGAACGCACGCGATCGCAGCTTGGTGCTTCGCTGGACAGCGTTCTCGCTATGGGTCGCACTGTCGATGAAGATACACTCGACGATCTCGAAGCCGTCTTACTGACCGCTGACATTGGTGCCACCACTACAAGCGAAATCATGCGCAACCTGCGTCAGCGTGCGCTGCGCGAGAAGGCCACCACCGGCGAGTTGAAGCTCATGCTGAAGGAAGAGTTGCGTACGATTCTCGACAGCGTGGACCAGCCGACAAATCATCCGACGCAACCGCCCGAAGTCATCATGATGGTGGGTGTGAACGGCACAGGCAAGACCACCACCAGCGGCAAGCTGGCCGCACTATACGGTACGCATGGACGCAAGGCTCTGCTGTGTGCAGCAGACACATTTCGCGCCGCCGCTATTGAACAGCTTGAGGTGTGGGCGCAGCGTTCGAATGTAGACATCATCAAGACACGCCAGGGCGGCGACCCTTCGGCTGCGCTCTACGACGCGCTGACGGCGGGCAAGGCGCGCGGTGCGGACATTGTGATTGTGGACACAGCCGGACGCCTGCACAACAAGGCTGGCCTGATGGCAGAGCTGGACAAGATGCGTCGCACAGCACAGAAGCTTGTGCCCAGCGCTCCGCACCAGGTTTTTCTTGTGCTCGACGCGACAACCGGACAGAACGGTTTGCAGCAGGCGCGTCTGTTCACCGAGAGCGCAGGCGTTACCGGCATTGTGCTTACCAAGCTGGACGGCACGGCCAAGGGCGGCATTGTGATCGCCATTGCACGCGAGTTGAAGCTGCCCGTGGTGTTTGCCGGTGTGGGTGAAAAGATGGAAGACATTGTGCCCTTTAATTCGGACGCGTTTCTCGATTCTCTGCTGGGATAACAAAGCATGATTGCATTCACCATCAGTTTGCAGGTACACCACGTTTCGCGCGACCTGCATTTTTTAACCGAAGCCCTGGCGACACAGCCAGCGTTCTGCATGACTGCGGGCGAAGTCGTAAACGGTTCGCCGCGCCGTACCAGCGTATGGCATGCAGCATTGTTTCAAGGCGCGAACCAGAAGCATTTCGACCAGTCACTGGAAGGGTTGATTGCGTTTCTACAGCAGCACGAAAGTACGGTCGCAGAATTTGCAGGCGACGACGCCATGCTGGAGATTGTGTTTACCTTCACCATCTCCGCAGCGGCTGCGCGCGAGGGCGACCTGGCACACACGGTGAACCTGCAACCGTTCCTGCTCTACGAACTTTCACGACGGCAGATTGGCGCAAAGGTGCAGACAATCTACGCTCAGGAAACACAACAGAACGCATCTTAAAAACGAAGCACGAAGCTTGCTGCATGCGCAGATTGCAGAACGAACAAAGGCGTCTTTGAGTTACACCACTGCATCACAAGAAGCAATGCCCTTCTCCGCCACAGACACGGCCCACATGCAACGCGCGCTGGAACTTGCCCGCGCCACACAGGGGCTTGCTTCGCCGAATCCGCAGGTGGGCTGCGTGCTGGCACATGGCAACGAGATTGTGGGCGAAGGCGCTCACCGTTTCGACCTGCGCGACCATGCTGAAATCGTCGCGTTGAAACAGGCAGGCGAACGCGCGCGTGGTGCAACCGCATACGTCACGCTGGAGCCGTGTTCGCACTACGGACGTACAGGCCCGTGCTCCGTTGCGCTGTTGGAAGCTGGCGTTACGCGTGTGGTTGCGGCAACGCTTGATCCGAATCCATTAGTTGCCGGCAAGGGCATGGTGATTTTGCAGAACGGTAGCGTACAGGTGGAAGACGGCCTGCTGGAGCGCGATGCACGGCGCATGAACGATGCGTTTGCGCGGCACGTTCTTACTGGCATGCCGCTGGTCACACTGAAGTCGGCGTTGAGTGTGGACGGCATGCTTGCGCCGCTGCCGATTCAACGCACAGCCAACGCTCCATTCTGGCTGACAGGCACCGCCGCACGCGAAGAGGTACATCGTTTTCGTCATGCGAATGACGCGATCCTTACCGGCATTGGCACTGTGCTGGCAGACGATCCCCTGTTGACGGATCGCAGTAACCTGCAAAGACGCCGACGCCTGTTGCGCGTTGTGCTCGACACGCACTGCCGCTTTCCTTTGAGTTCACGCCTGGCTGAAAGCGCAAACGACGACCTGATGGTCTTCTGCGCACGCACAGCACCGCAGGATCGGCAACGCGCTCTGCGTCAGCTTGGCATCACCGTGGAAACAGTACCGACACTCACACCGGCTCAGCGCGGCAATCATGATCGCAAGGTTGAACTGGATCTGCGTGCGGTGTTGAAGCGGCTGGGTGAGATGGACATACTCAGCGTGCTGCTGGAAAGCGGGCCGGGATTGAACGGCGCATTTTTGAGTGCCGGTCTTGTCGATAAAATAGTTCTCTTCTTCTCGGAAACAGAGTTGGGCAGCGATGCGATTCCCTTCGCAGCAAATGGTGTGAATCCGTTCGCGTTGATCGAACAGCTTGCCGATGTAGACCGCTGCGATTTTGTAAGCGAGATGAGCAACGGCGCACGACAGGTGGACGCTTGCGTACGCGGCACACTGCACGATCCCTGGGCCGAGACCTTCGCTCTCACACCAACCACTGCACGATAAAATAAGAAGCATGTTTACAGGCTTGATTGCTGAGACAGGCACGGTGGTTTCACAGGAAAAAGAAGCAGGCGTAACGCGCATTCGTGTGGCTGCGCCAACGCTGGCAAAGCAGCTTGGCACAGGCGATTCCATTGCCGTGTCCGGCGTTTGTCTTACAGCGCTGAACATTACACCGGAGAGCTTTGAAGCCGACCTGCTCGAAGAAACTCTGCGCCGCACCTCGTTGAAGCATCTGGCCGCAGGCAGCACCGTGAACCTGGAACTGCCAACACCCGCGGGCACTCCGCTGGGTGGGCATGTGGTGCAGGGACACGTGGATGGCGTGGGCTATCTACTCTCGATCACTGCTGTGACCAAGGATGCCGATTACACCGACTGGACGTTGAAGATTGCCACACCCGCGGCGCTTTCACCCTACATCGTGGAAAAGGGTTCGATTGCCATTAACGGCATCTCGCTGACCGTGGCGAAGGTGGAACCGGTAGCCGACGGAGCCAGGGAAGTTACAGTCGCCATTATTCCGCACACATACGCTGTGACCAATCTGCACACGCTGAAGGCGGGCGATCCTGTGAACCTGGAGGTGGATGTGCTGGCGAAATACGCCGAGCAGCGTGCCTCCGCAAAATCCAAGGATGAAGCTATCACCGAGCGTTCATTGATAGCTTCCGGCTATTGATCAACAGGTTGACGAATCGACGGATCCAAGTCTTCGGCTTTGTTATTTTGCGTGTGCTTTCTGGATGGCAGCGGCACGCAGAGCAGCTTCGTAAAGGTTGATGCGCGAGTACAGACCGAAGGCAGAACCATCGTCGAGGAATCCGCCGCCCGGACCTTCGGTCTCGGTAAGAATGTCGTTCGCCTGCTGCAACGTCAGCGATGGATACGCCACGGTGAGCAGATAACCAGCTTCGGGCGCAATTTTGTTGACGTCTTCCTTGTGCGTCGCGGTCTCTGCATGCACCACAGGCAGGCCGTAGGTCTGCGTTACGGCATAGAAGGCGGAGACAGCCGCCGCATCGCTGTAGCGGCTGGTGTCTTCCACGGCGCATTCAGCAACCGTCTTGCCACAGGCGCTCTCAAGTACATGCGTGAGGTCTGTGCGTGCCTGTGTGAGAGCCGCACGAAAATCTGTCACAGTGTTGCTCTTGTGCTCCTGTAGGAAAGCTGGGTCATTGGCCAGAAGATGCGCCATATCGTAGAGCGCGAGCGTACGGCCACCGAGTACGTCCATCGCATAGTGCGCGCCTACGAGGATGCGGCTGTTTCCGTACTCCGCTCCACGCGCAATCATCTGCGGATAGCGCTCCGGTACCAGCAGGCCCAGAATCAGCGAGCCTGTATAGCCATAAGTCGTGTGGCCACTGGGATACGACGGGCTGTTGGTGAGATCCATCACCGGGCCACGCGTATAGACGTAATTGTCCGTGACCAGGTTGAAGTAGTCACGGCCTACAATGCGACGGAAGACAGGCTCGGTCTGGAAGGGTCGCGAGTTGCCGAACGAATCGGCGTTCGCACTGCCTGCGGGCAGATGGTACGCCTTGCCGAAAGGATCAGTGATGCCTCTGGCTTCTTTCATGGCATTGGCCGCCGGGCCGGTGGCTGCGGTCTTGCCGTCCATGGTGCCGTTGGCGAAAAAGAACTTCGCTGTGCCCGAATGCGATCCGCTGGTGCTGAGCGCGAGCTTTAGAACGCGCGACACGCTCTCCGAAACCTCGGTGTAATGCGCGCGGTCGGTGTAGTGAGCGCGAGCCACGTACGACGAACCAAGGGCTGTGCCGAGAGCATCGGCCAACTGTGCGACGTTGCCCGAAGTGACGGCGGCATCACGCAGGGACAACTGTAGCTGCTCCTCAGGCGGCAGCAGTGTCGGCTGCAGAATATCGCCGGTCTGAATGCCGCCGGTGACGGTAAGGTTGGTACTTAACGCTGCGCGTCCGGCGTCGGTGTTATAGAGGCTGGAGACAGGCGAAAGGCCACGCAGTGTGGCATCGGTCGGCGACTGCGCCAACGCACTCTTACCAATCAGGCAACCGATGGAGAGCAGCGCAAAAGACGTTACGCGAAAAATTCTGTGCTGGTGTGTAACTGCTGCTCTCAACATAAACCTGATCTCCTGGACTTATCTTCCATGCTAGCGCGTTAAGAACACAAATCAACCTGCGGATACGGGCAGGTCAAGCTGCTCGGCCTGCTCTTCGATGTACGGTTGAAAATGTGTGCGACAGCGGGCTTCGTACAAACCCATCGCACCTACCAGAACGCGCTCCTGAGAATGTCCCAGCCGCTGCGTGTGGATGGCTGGCTGTCCACACACCATGCACACTGCGTTCAGCTTGGTGACCTTATCGGCCAGCGCCATCAGGTTCGGCACGGGGCCGAACGGTTCGTTGGCAAAGGTGGTATCCAGCCCGGCAAGGATCACGCGCTTGCCCATGCTCACCAGTTCCATAGCCAGCGGCAGAATACCGTCGTCGAAGAACTGCACCTCATCCAGCCCCACAACTTCAACGTTGTCGATAAGGCCCGAGGCAAACAACGCTTCGCGCAGACGGTCAGAGTTCGGTGTGACCACAGCGGCTTCGTGCGTCTGCTCCGAATGCGATGCGATGGCAGTACGGTGATAGCGCAGGTCGATGTCGGGCTTGAAACAGCCCACGCGCTGTTTAGCAATGCGCGCACGTTTCAGGCGGCGAATCAACTCTTCGCTCTTCCCGGAAAACATGGGTCCGACGATAACTTCCAGCACACCTGCCGGAGGAGGACAGTGGCTGTGATTCGCTTCCTGCATTGATTTATCGTAGCGGCTTGCACCTTGTGTAAAAAGTGGCACGCAATCGGCGTCATTGCGCTGAGTGCGCGCGCACCTTCACTACGAAGTAGCGGATGCTGCCACCGGCTGGCACCAGGATCTGATGTGGGGTCTGCGGCTCAATGCGAATCACATCGCCTGTGCGAAAGCTCTGCGTTTTACCGTTGCGGATACCTTCTCCGCGCATCTCGCCCGGAGCCGTTACCTTTGCCTGTTGCAGCTCGCCGCCGGTAACGATCTGCGCTTCGCCGTCGAGCACAACCAGTATGTCGGCAACGTCATGATGCCATTCGCCCTGGCCACTCTTCACACGCACAGCCAACTGTTCCTCTCCATCCGCACGCGTCAACAGAACCTTGAATGCAAGACCATCGGGCGATGCCTTCGCCTGTTGCAGCAACGAATCGCTCACGGACTTGATCGTTGCCGCCGAAACCATCTGGCTGGGCGGCGTGGCGAGAGGAGCCGCAGTCTGCGCGTGTAGCAACGCTGTCAAGCAAACACCAGCTACCACCGTTGAAAGAAGACGAACCATCTGCTTTGCCTGCATCTTTCCTACTGCCCTTCTCCGGGAATGGCTTCCACCACTACGGCCGTGCCGTAAGCCAGCACTTCGGTGACACCCTGCATCACTTCATTCGCATCATAGCGAAAGGCGATGACGGCGTTCGCGCCCATTGCGATGGCATGCTCTTCCATGCGCAGCAGAGCGTCCTGCCGTGTGCGTTCGCAGAGGTTGGTGAACAGTGTGATGTCGCCGCCGACCAGCGTTTGCAGGCTTGCGCCAAAGGTACCGAAGATTGACCGGGAGCGCACCACAATGCCGCGCACCAATCCAAGGTTGCGAATGATGCGATAGCCGGGCAGATCAAGCCCCGTGGTAACAAAAGCGGGATGCATAGACATGCAAAAATGCTCCTTCCAATTGCACGCCCATTGTAGAGCGATTCACAAGCCACGCGCATGACACTTCCGTGTAGAGCGCGGCGTGTGTTCATGCGATCCAAATTCTGCGCATGTTTGCGAAGGCCGTGCCGAAAGTGTCATGCTTAGGCATGAGAGCTGTTGCCGTCATCGCACCCATCCTGCTCGCCACCACACTCGCCGCACAGGATAACGGCTACTGGAGAGCCGTGAGCAATACCGCGCGCTCCATCACTGGCGATATCGCGATCTCAGGCGACCGCATGAGTATGAACTTCGTACCCACAACCATTGCGGAGATTCACGAACTCACCGCCGAACAGATCACCACCGTCTTCAACTTTCCCGATGGTGTAAATCCCATGGGCCATCTGTACCGGCTGAACATTCCCGGCGATCGCAAACTGCTGCATAAAAACACGCTCTGCGGCGCAGAAGATACGCAGTGGATGGCCACCGCCGTAAGCGGCAAAACCATGCAGCTCGCGTTCTTCTCCGGCAACATGATGCCCACCATGAAAGCCGAAGACATGAACAACGACACCCCCACACTCTGCGGCACCTTCACCTACTCGCGCTAGGTCGTATCCACATATAACTTTTGAAAGGGGTGGGCTGCAGCCCGCCCAATAGCAAGGAATTTCGAATATTTGTTTTCATTCCCGCCTCGCTAAAGCGAGCCAGGCCCCTTCAAGACCCCCAAAAACGACCTTTTCGCGTAGCGCAAGACGCAAACGTCCTGCACGCGTTGTGCAGGACGTTTGCGTCTTGATTTGAGGTGCGAATCAGATGAGGTCGAGTCGTTGCCGCTTTGTCAGTTCGCTGACCACGCGGCCAACCTCTTGCGAGTGCGCGCGAGTCGTGATGAGAATTGCGTCCTCTGTTTCCACCACGACCAGGTCACTTACACCCAGCAGGGCCACCGTCTTACCCGGTGAATACACGTAGTTGCCGAAGGCTTCCAGATGCAGTGCCTGTTCGCTCTCGACGATGTTGCCGTGGCCTCGGCTTACGCCGCCCTTCTGCATGGCGTGTTCGTGCAGTGCTGTCCACGAACCGAGATCGTTCCATCCGAAATCAGCGGGCAGGCAGAAGATGTTGCTCTGCGCACCTTTTGCGGAACGCGGTTCCAGCACAGCGTAGTCGATGGAAATGTTCTCCACCTGCGGATACTCGGCGGCGAAGACCTCTTCAAACTGCGGTGTACCGAAGGCTGCCGCGATACGTTCGAGCGGTGCCGCAATCCCCGGACGATGTTCTCGAATAGCATTGGCCAGCGTCTTTGCCGACCAGAGAAAGATGCCCGCATTCCATGCGTAGTTTCCGTCTGATACGAACTCAATCGCACGGTCAATCTGCGGCTTTTCGGTAAAGCGCAACACCGCGCGCGAAGCAATCTCAATACCTGCAAACTGTGCGGCGGGTGCACCCTGCTGAATGTAGCCGTAGCCCGTTTCAGGACGCGTTGGAGGCGCGCCCAGCACCACAATGTTTTCACCCGCCGCGGCAATCTGCATGCCCGCGCGAATTACCTCTTCGAAGCGGCGCGTGTCGGTTACAACATGATCCGAAGGAAAGATGCCGAGGATGGCGTCAGGATTCGTGCGCTCCACAATCATCGCCGCCAACGCGCAGGCCGGAGCGGTGTTGCGCGCTGCGGGTTCGCAGACCACGCGCTCCACAGGAATCTCAGGCAACTGCTCGCGAATGGTCTCAAGCAGCAGGTGGTTGGTGATGACCATGAAATCGCTGACCGGTGCCAGCGGTGCCAGCCGCGCAACGGTTTCCTGAATCATCGTGGCACTGCCACCAGAAAGCGCCAGCACCTGCTTGGCACGAGACTTGCGCGAACGCGGCCAGAAGCGTGTTCCACTGCCACCGGCCAGAACCACCGGGACAAGGCTTAACGACTTTGGCTTCACTGTGTCGGTCATCGATCTATCCATTCCGCTCATGCAACTAAGCTATGCATGCACCTGGTACGAATCCAGATTGTACGCATGCAACTTTGCTATATGTGAAACTGCGCAAAGAAGCTTTGCATACGCTGAATGCCCTTGTCGATGACATCGGAA
>Ga0153956_1001502_pt1 | contig 20166 bp, 14 predicted proteins | sample TSFL040MetaG_FD_104704 | JGI IMG/M metagenome (GOLD analysis project Ga0153956, IMG submission 104704) | Attine ant fungus gardens microbial communities from Florida, USA - TSFL040 MetaG | ecosystem: Host-associated > Fungi > Mycelium > Unclassified | place: USA: Florida, Wekiwa Springs...
CGATGACGGAACAGACCAGCAGGCCCGGCGTCGGCACATCGCCCCACCACCAATAGCCGAACATCATGGCCCAGATCAGCGACAGATACTGGAACGGCACCACGGCCGAGGTCGGCGCGAGATGAATCGAGCGCGTCCACCAATATTGCCCGAGCATGTTGGTGACGCCGTTGGCGAGGATCAGCGGCACATCGGCCCAGGCCGGCATCTTGAAAGCGAACGGCAGCGTCAGGCCGTAGAACAGCGTGAGCCACATGAGCTGGTACATGGTCAGCGTCTTGGCCGACTCGGTTGCGGTCATGCCGCGGACGCCCGCAGTGACGGTACCGAACAGCACCGCATTGCCGAGCGCGACGGCCTTGCCTTCGACGCGGCCGCTGGCGCCCTTGCCGGACGGCGAATCGAAATCCTCGACCTTGCCGCGAACGAGCTGGCGCCGCTTCGCCGCCGCGACGATCGCCGCCGCCAACGGATGCTCACTCGCCTGCTCGACACTGGCGGCAAGCCGCAGCAATTCGTTCTGGCTGAAATTGCCCACGGTCTCGATGCCGACGACATCGGGCTTGCCTTGCGTCAGCGTGCCGGTCTTGTCGATCACGAAAGTGTCGATCTTCTCCATCCGCTCCAGCGCATCGGCGTCACGCACCAGAATGCCGGAGCGCGCGCCGCGCCCGATGCCGACCATGATCGACATCGGCGTGGCGAGGCCGAGCGCGCACGGACAGGCGATGATCAGCACCGTCACGGCCGCCAGCAGCGCGAAGGAATAACGCGGCTCCGGGCCGAATACCGCCCACGCGATGAACGCGATCATCGCCGCCGCGACCACCACGGGAACGAACCAGCCCGCAACATGATCCGCCAGCCGCTGCACCGGCGCGCGCGAGCGCTGCGCCTTGGCGACGAGATCGACGATGCGCGACAGCACGGTGTCGCGCCCGACCTTGTCGGCCACCATGACGAGCCCGCCGCTCTGGTTCAGCGTGCCGCCGATCAGTTGCGCGCCCGCTTCCTTGGTCACGGGCATCGACTCGCCGGTCACCATCGATTCATCGACGGCGGAACGGCCTTCTTTCACGGTGCCATCGACCGGCACGGTTTCGCCGGGCCGCACCCGCAACAGGTCGCCGGCCGCGACCGTATCCAGCGCGATGTCTTCTTCGATACCGTTCGTGATGCGCCGCGCGGTCTTCGGGGCGAGCGACAGCAGCGCGCGGATCGCGCCGGAGGTTTTCTCGCGCGCATGCAGCTCAAGCACCTGCCCGAGCAGCACCAGCGTCACGATCACCATCGCTGATTCGAAATACACCGCGACCGCGCCGTGCATGTCCCTGAACGCATCGGGAAACGCCTGCGGCGCGAGCACCGCCGCGACGCTGTAGAGATAGGCGATGCCTGTGCCCATCGCGATCAGCGTGAACATGTTGAGATTCCACGTCACGACCGAGCGCCAGCCGCGCACGAAGAACGGCGCGCCCGCCCACAGCACCACCGGGGTCGCGAGCGCGAGCGACAGCCAGTTCGCGTTTTGCGGCGACAAAAGATGCCGGCCGAACAGATGCCCGCCCATCTCGATCACGAACACCGGCACCGTGAGCACCAGCGCGATCCAGAACCGGCGGCGCATGTCGATCAGTTCGGGATCTGGCTTGTCGTCGAGCGACACGGTTTCCGGCTCCAGCGCCATGCCGCATTTCGGGCAGGAGCCAGGACCGACCTGCCGCACCTCGGGATGCATCGGACAGGTATAGATCGTGCCGGGCGCGGCTTCCGGTTCGGGTTGTTTCGGCACAAGGAATTTTTCCGGCTCCGCTTTAAAACGATCGTGGCAGCGCGGGCCGCAGAACACGTACTCGGTACCTTGATAGGAGAAGCGGCCGCCCTTCGGCGCGCGCGGATCGACCTTCATGCCGCACACCGGATCGATCGCGACCGGCTTGTCGTGATCGTGACCATGGTGATCCGCGCCGTGCCCGCCCCCGCAGCAGCCTGCCGTCTTGCCCGCGCCGTCCGCCATCACATCCACCTTGATCTTTATACCCCTGGGGGGTATATGGACGATATGAGAGACGAGATCAAGTCATCCTGCCGCAAACGGCTGAAACGCATCGAAGGCCAGGTGCGCGGCCTCAGCGACATGATCGAGGCCGACCGCTACTGCATCGACGTCGTGACGCAGATCGCCGCCGCGCGCGCCGCCTTGCGCCGGGTCGAGGAAGAAATCCTGCGCGACCATGTGGCGCACTGCGTCGAACATGCGATTCATTCCGGCGACAAGGCCGATCAGCGCCGAAAAATCGCCGAACTGATGGATGTGGTGAGCCGCGCCAACCGGTAGCGCCGCGCCCGGCGCAACAATCGTTCGCGTTTGAACAATCCCGTCAACGAATCCGTAAACTTAACGAAAGATCGGCGGCATCGCGGATGCCGCGTTTACAACTTCTTACAATCGTCGCCCTAGGCTGCATGCAATCTCGCTTGTTCTTTTACTGCCACGGTTTTCATGCTCAAGATTTATAATTGTATCGCGACCGCCCATGACCTGAAGCTGGTTCTGTTGGCGGCCATTGTCTGCGCACTGTCATCCTTCGCTACCTTCCGCCTGCTGCATCACGCCCGCACCGTGCAGGGCCAGTTGCGCCATATCTGGCTCGCGGTCTCCGCCGTCTCCATCGGCTTCGGCATCTGGGCGACGCACTTCATCGCCATGCTGGCATTCTCTCCCGGCATTCCGAGCGGCTACAACATCGCCCTCACCGCGCTGTCGCTGATGGCCGCGATCCTGCTGACCGGCGCGGGCCTCGCCGTGTCGATGATTCCGAACTCGCGCGCGGCGCCGTTCTTCGGCGGCGCCATCGTCGCGGGCGGCATCGCCGCGATGCATTACACCGGCATGGCCGCTTTCGAGATCGCCGGAATCGTGGTCTGGGATTTTGCGATGGTCACGGCATCCATCGTTCTCGGCGCCGTGCTCGGTGCGATCGCGCTGCCGGTCGGGCTCTATGATTCATCCGAAAAGTGGAAAGCCGCCGGCGCCGTGCTGCTGACGCTGGCGATCTGCAGCCATCACTTCACCGGCATGGCCGCCGTCACCATCCTGCCCGATCCCCGCATCGTGGTTCCGGACACCGCGCTGCCCCCGGCCTTGCTCGCGATCATGGTCTGCGTCGCAAGCCTCACCATCATCCTGCTCGCGCTCGGCGCGGTCGCGCTCGATGCCCGCGACAAACGCCGCGCCGAGCTTGAAACCGATCGCATGCGCGGCCTCGCCAATGCGGCCGTGGAAGGTCTCGCGGTCTGCGACGGCGAGACCATCGTCACCGTCAACGAAAGCTTCGCGCAACTGGTCGGCCTGCCATCGGTCGCGCTGGCGGGTGGCCATCTCGCGCTCTGCCTTCCGGACGATGCCGCGCGCGAGCGGCTGCTGACATCGTCGAGCCAGCCGATGGAAGTGACACTACGCCACCACGACGGATCGACGATTCCGGTGGAAGTGATCCTGCGGCCGATCGATTATGCGGGCATGCCCCATCACGTCATCGCCGTGCGCGACCTGCGCGCGCGCAAGAAGAGCGAGCAACACATCCACTATCTCGCCCATCACGATGCGCTGACCTCGCTGGCCAACCGCTCCTATTTCAATACCGCGATCGACCAGGCGCTCGCAAAGACCTCGAAAGGCGGCAAGCTTGCCGTGCTCTGCCTCGATCTCGACCGTTTCAAGGAAGTGAACGACCTGTTCGGCCATGCCGCGGGCGACAAGGTGCTGCAAACAGTCGCCGGACGCATCGGCGGGCTGCTCGACAATGGACAGATCATGTCGCGCCTCGGCGGCGACGAGTTCGCCATCCTGCTGCCGAACGTCACCGGCGCGGAATCCGTGCGGCGCTTCGCCGAAAACATCCTCGGCGCACTGCGCGTCAAGGGCGACACGCCGGAGACCGACAGCATCTCCAGCAGCATCGGGATCGCGCTCTATCCGGACGACGCGACCGACCGCGAAACGCTTCTCAGCCACGCCGACACCGCGCTGTATCGCGCCAAGACCGAGGGCCGTAACACCTATCGCTTCTTCGAAGTGAAGATGGGCGCCGAGGTCCGCGAGCGGCGGATGATCGAGCACGACCTGCGTCACGCGGTGGACCGCAAGGAACTGCGGCTGGTCTATCAGCCGCAGCACGACATCCAGACCAACACCATTACCGGCTTCGAGGCCCTGCTGCGCTGGAAACATCCGGCGCGCGGCGACGTCTCGCCCGCGATGTTCATTCCGATTGCGGAAGAAGCCGGCGCCATCCTCGGCATCGGCGAATGGGTGCTGCGCACCGCCTGCCGTGAAGCCGCCTCATGGCCGCAGCCGCTGACCATCGCGGTCAATGTCTCGACCCTGCAGATCTACGATTCGAATTTCGCCCAGCTCGTGCACGGCATCCTGCTCGAAACCGGGCTGCCGCCGAACCGGCTCGAACTCGAAATCACCGAAACAGCGCTGATCCGCGATCTCAACCGCGCGCTGTTGACGCTGCGCCAGATCAAGGGGCTCGGCGTCCACATCGCGATGGACGATTTCGGCACCGGCTATTCGTCGCTCTCCAACCTGCGTGCCTTTCCGTTCGACAAGATCAAGATTGACGGCTCCTTCATCAAGTCGGTCGATCACAACGAGCAGGCAGCAACCATCGTGCGCACGGTGCTCGGGCTCGGGCGCGGGCTCGGCCTGCCGGTGCTGGCCGAAGGCGTCGAGACGGACGGCGAAATGAAATTCCTGCGCGATCAGAGCTGCGACGAGATTCAGGGCTATCTGATCGGCCGCCCTGCGGCGATCGAGACGTTCCGCCATGTCACCCACAACGAAGCGATGCCCGAAGGCGTCGATCACGCCCCGATGATGAAGGCGGGTTGACGTAAGGACAATGAGGACCGCGCTTGCCTATATCGGCGCAGCCTTCATGGAGATCGCCGGGTGCTTCGCCTTCTGGGCGTGGCTGCGGCTCGGCAAATCCGCTTTGCTGGTCATCCCCGGCGTCGCATCGCTGATCCTGTTTGCCTATCTTCTGACGCTGGTGGAAAGCGAAGCGGCGGGGCGCACCTTCGCGGCGTATGGCGGCGTTTACATTCTCGCCTTGGTGGCATGGCTGTGGCTGGCGGAAGGACTGCGGCCGGACCGATGGGACCTGACCGGCGCGGCGATCTGCCTGATCGGCGCCGCCGTGATCATCGCCGGGCCGCGATAATCGGGATCATCGGTTTAGCCGGTTCTTGTCCTGCCCGGCCCTCAATGACAAAATCTCACCCGATGTCAGGCACCGCGCGGGCGGCAGCCACGGGCGCATGCGGGTCTGATCCGCGACGGGCCGGACGGGGGGATTCATGAGTCTCACGGATGCTCTGGCATACATCGCATCGTTTCTGGTTCTGTTGACGTTTTCGATGAAAACGATGGTGCGGCTGCGGATCGTCGGGATTCTGAGCAATGTATTCTTCATCGGCTACGGCTATCTGGACCATGCGGTACCGATCCTGATCCTGCATCTCATTCTGCTGCCGCTGAATATCGTTCGCCTGATGCAGATGCGCGCGCTGGTCAAAAGGATCGACGAGGCCACGCAAGGCAATCTGAACATGGACTGGCTGCGCAGCGTGACGCAGCGCCGTCTCGTCAAGGCCGGGGACTATCTGTTCCGCAAGGACGACGAGGCGGACAGCATGATGTTCGTGGTCTCCGGCGGCTTTCACATCGCCGGGATCGGCATCGACATCCGGCCGGGCGACATCATCGGCGAGATGGGACTTGTCGCGCCCAATAAGCGCCGGACGCAGACCGTCCAGTGCACCGCGGACGGCGAGTTGCTGGTCATCACCTACGACCAAGTGAAAATGCTGTATTTCCAGAATCCGAGCTTCGGCTTCTTCTTCCTCAATCTCATTACCCAGCGATTGTTCGCCAACCACGGCAGGATCGAAGACGCTCTGAAGCGCACATCGCCGGACGTCGCCGGGACTGCTCCGGCGGGTGGCGACAACACAGCATTCGCGATCGGTGGCGGGGATTGAGCAGCAGGGCCGCGGTCAAATGGTACAGTTGGGTGGGATCGAACCACCGACCTCCGGATCCACAATCCGGCGCTCTAACCAGCTGAGCTACAACTGCATCCTGTCGCGCCTTGAGGGCTGCGAACGCGCGGAAACTAGGGGCAGCGCCCGGCTTTGGCAAGACCGGACAAGCCATTCTGTAACAAGAGATTCTATCAAATCACAGGCGACGGCGAGCGGGAAAAATCCTGAATTCGCCGATGCTTGCCCGATACGAAAACGGCCGGGCAAGCCCGGCCGTTCGCAATCAAATCTTCAAATCGCTCAGGCGACGTTCTGGAACGCCTTGGTGACGCCCGCCTTGAACGGCTCGACGGTCTCGGTCGCGACCTTCTGGCCGAGTTCGGCAAGCTCCTTCGACTGCGCCGTCAGCGCTTCGAACTGCTTGCGCGCATGGGCGTTCACCAGCTCGGCCGCTTCCGGCAGCGAACCGACGCCGACCAGCGACTGGGCGAAATCGAACGACGAGGCAATGTTGGCCTGGGCCATCTCGACGAGCTTGGTGGTGAAGCCGCTCGCGCCCTTGGCGGCGGAGGCATAAACCGCTTCCATCGCTTCGTTGTTGCTTTCGGCGGCAGCCTTCAGCTTCTGATAGCCGTCGCGGGCCTGATTGACGCCGTTTTCGGCAAACGCACGAAACTGCTCGGGAATCTGGAACGGGATGGTGTTGAAAAAGTTCTGGTTGCTCATATCGGCATGTCCTCAGCCTGAGAGAATGAGGCCACGCGCAGCCCGGTAATAAGACCGGCCACCAGCCTCTGACATGACCAATATAGGGCATATTTTGTGCAATGCAATATTTTTATTGCACCGCGCCAAATATATTCCTAAGCTACTGATCTAGCGTGGCTTTGCGCTATCCATCGCCGCCTTGGTGACCGCCTGCCCCATTTCCGAGGCCTGTTCTGCCAAGGTCTTCATCTGCGCCTGCACATATTCGGAATGCAGCCGCATGATCTCGGTGAGGTCCGAGGCATGCACGAGTTGCTGGGCGTAGGAGAGCGAGGCCTGGACGTTCTTCTCCGCGAAGGAGATCGCCTTGGCGGTGATGTCCTTGGCGTTGGCGCGCGCTGTCTCTCCCGTCCCCGTCAGCGTGCTGGCGGTCTGCTGGGCCTGCCCGAGAAAGCCCTCGAACGCCTTGCGAGCCTGATCGAAGCTGGCTTCCGCCATCGAGCGCATTTCCTGAGGAATCTCGAAACGATTGTTGTCAGCCATGGCGTCGCTCCTGTTCGGTCCGGCTTGTTGCCAGCCTCATCAAACCAACGGATGGCAAGGCTGGGCGGTTCCTGCATCATGATAGCGCAGCGTGACAGCCATCCAATGCCCATCGTGCCGCGCGCGAAATTTTTTGCAATCACCCATGATATCGTCACGAACGAATTTCGCGGGGCCGGTTAAGGTTTATCGCCGGTTTGGGCAAAGCCGTCCGGCCCCCCGGTGGACTCATCCGCCGTCCCATTGATAATCAGCCTCTAAAGCCCGCATTGGGCAGCCGAATTTCCGTCCGGAGCAGGATTCCAAGCGTTGTCCAGAGCCGAGTTTTCCTCGCAGTTTTCCTTGCAGGCGATCCGCAACAGCCGGCTCTCGGCGTTTTGCCTGAGCGCCGCGCCCGCCTGGGTCTGGTCCGAAGGCGGCAGCCGCCTGCTGTGGGCCAACGCGGCGGGGCGCGCGTTTTTCCGTGCCGCCAGCGACGACGCCCTGCTTGCACACACGTTCGGGCCCGCCGACCCTTACCGCCGCCTGATGAAGCAACTGGCCGCGACCCTGCCGCCTTCCGGCGCGCTGCGGCTGGAGCGGCTGCGCGGATTCGGCGCGCCTTTGGGCGGACTGACGACATGCGGCTGCGCGCGGATTTCGCTGGACGGTGAAAGCGGCATCCTGATCGCCGCCGGAGAGCCGGGCGGGCGGACGCCGCCTTTCGCCGACCGGGTAACGGCGCTGATCGAAGGCATCGAGCAACCCGCCGTCGCGTTCGTGGACGGACGCATGATCGCCGCCAACGCCGCCGCCCGCGCGCATGGCGACCTAGGCGATCAACTCGCCGGAATGACGTTGCCAGCCCATTGGCCCGAGCAGGCCTGCGAGATCGAAACCCCGCTCGGCCCCGCCACGGTCCACCCTGCGGGGATGGATGCGGACAGCGCCCTCGTCGTGCTCCTGCACGGGCTGGCGGCCCGCCAGCGCCCGGACAAACCCGTTGACGCAGCCCCGGTTCCTGTTGCCGAACCGGCTCCAGCGGGCGACGTTGTCTCCATGCACGAGGCGGCCGCGGCACAACCGGCAGCGGCTGCGCCTTCTTTGCCGGACGGGTTCTCCATGGACGACAACAGCGCGGATTCCAATCCTCTTCCCGAGCCCCCGGCAGGCCTTCCGGAGCCGCAGGATGGCCTCGCGGAACAGCGGCGGCATCCCTTGCGCTTCACCTGGGCGATGGATGCCGAAGGCCGCTTCTCGTTCGGCGCGGGCGAATTCACCCATCTGATCGGCGCGCAGACCGCCGCCGCGTTCAGACGGCTCTGGAGCGAGGTCAACGCAACGCTGGCGCTCGACCCCGGCAACCGCGTGACGCAGGCGATCGCGGCCCGGGGGACTTTCAGTAACATCCTTCTGCAATGGCCCGCCGACGGCCTTCCCGGACGCCTGCCGGTGGAGATGTCGGGCCTGCCGGTCTATGGCCACGACCGCACGTTCACCGGTTATCGCGGCTTCGGCATCTGCCGCGATCTCGACGGCCTCACCCGCGCTGCAGCGCAGCGCCGCCACGACACGCTATTCGACGCCGCGCCGCCGCCGGACATTCCAACCGTGACGATCCCCGAACCGGCCGCGCCGGACCTCCCCGCGCCGCAGGCCGAAGCCGCCGCCGCCGAGCTGGAGATTATCGAACGCGCGGAGACGCCGCCCAACGTCGTGCCGTTCCGCCCCGCCAATGACGACGATACGCGCGCGCCGGTGCTGACGCCCGGCGAGACCAATGCGTTTCAGGAACTGGCGCGGCAATTGTCCGCCCGGCTCGACAGCGACGCCGAGCAGCGGCGCAACGCCCTGCATGCGGAAGAAGCCGACGACAGCTCCGCCGCGCAGCCGCATGACGACATGATCTTCGACTCCGACGAGGACGAAGCCGAAGTGCCGCCCGCGCCTGCCGTGCATGCGCCGCAGAACACGTCGCTCCACGATCAATTGCCTTCGGGCGTGCTGGTCTATCGCGCCGACCGCCTGCTCTATGCAAACCCGGCCTTCCTCGCCGCCACCGGCTATACGACATTGGCCGCGCTGAACCGCGACGGCGGGCTCGCCGCGCTCTATGTCGGGCCGGGCCGCGCGGACACCGAAACATCCGGCGACGGCACGCCGATCAGGCTCTCCACCGTGTCGATGGGCGCGCACAACGCGCATGACGCGAAGCTGCACACCATCGACTGGGAAGGCGAGAGCGCGCTGGCGCTGATCCTGTCGCCGCAGCTTTCGGCACCGCAGGCGACAGCGGAGCCGGAGCCAGCCGCGCCGGTAAACGCCGCCGCGCCATCGCCGCCGGACCGCATCGAGGCCGACGAACTCGCGACCATTCTGGAGACGACCGCCGAGGGCGTCGTGATGTTCGACGGCGACGGCCGCATCAGCGCCTGCAATCGCAGCGCCGAGACGCTGTTCAGCCGCGACGGCACCGAACTCGAAGGCCGCAATCTGATCGAACTGTTCGCGCCGGAAAGCCAGCGCGCGGTGCTGGATTATTTCGACGGCATCAAGTCCGGCGCCATGCAGGGCCTGTTCGAGCAGGGCCGCGACGTGCTCGGCCTCACGCCCGGCGGCAGCACGATGGCGCTGTCGATCACGATGGGCCGCACCATGCCCGGCAGCGCGCGCTATTTCGCGGTGTTCCGCGACAAGGCGCATGCCACAACCCATGCCATGGCTGCGCCCGCCTCCCCCGATCAGGCCAAGCGCGCCGACGAGCGGACCGCGAACGCCAAGGCCGACCTGCTCGCCCGCCTCAGCCATGAGGTGCGCGCGCCGGTCAACGCCATCATCGGCTTCGCCGACGTGATGATCGAGGAACGCTTCGGCGCGCTCGGCAATGAGCGCTACGCCGACTACATGAAGGACATCCGCGCCTCCGGCGAGCGGGTGATCGCCATCATCGACGACATGCTGGACCTGTCACGGATCGAATCCGGCAAGCTCGATCTCGATTTCGAGAAACAGGACCTCAACGCGCTGGTCGAGCACTGCGTCGGCGTGATGCAGCCGCAGGCCAACCGCGAGCGCATCATCATCCGCTCGTCGCTGACCCATGGCCTGCCGAACATCCAGGCCGACGCGCAGGCGCTGCGCCAGATCGGACTGACGCTGATCGGCTGCGCGATCCATCTCGCCAATGCGGGCGGACAGGTGATCGTCTCGACCGCGCTCAACGATCTCGGCGAAGTCGCGCTGCGCATCCGCGACACCGGCCACGGCATGAACGACAACGAGATCGCGGCGGCGATGGCGCCGTTCCGCACGCCCTCGCCCGCCGACGAAGTCGCGGGCGGCAACGGCACCAATCTGTCGCTGGCGAAAGCCCTGGTGGAGGCCAATCGCGGCCGCTTCCACCTCAAGAGTTCGCCGAACGCCGGCACGCTGATCGAAGTGGTGTTCGCACAGGCCGCCGCGACGGCGTGAGCGCTGTAGCGGCGAGAATTCTGCACCGTCGTCATTGCGAGCGAAGCGAAGCAATCCAGTCTTACTGTGCTCCGGGCACGAAAACTCTCTGGATTGCTTCGTCGCTGACGCTCCTCGCAATAACGAGGAGATATATCGCGCTTAAGCGCCCTTCAGCGCCACCTTGTAGTCGGCCTCGGTCTTCGCCTTCACCTCGTCAAGCGTGACGCCATCGGCCAGCTCGATCAGCGTCATGCCGTTTGAGCCGTTCTTGTCGATGGTGAACACCGCCAGATCGGTGACGACAAGATCCACCACCTTCTGTCCGGTGAGCGGCAGATTGCACTTGTGCAGGAGCTTGGGGCCATCCTTGGCGGAGTGCTCCATCACCACGACGACGCGCTTGACGCCCGCGACGAGGTCCATCGCGCCGCCCATGCCCTTCACCATCTTGCCCGGAATCATCCAGTTGGCGAGATCGCCGTTCTCCGCCACCTGCATCGCGCCGAGAATCGACAGGTCGATGTGGCCACCGCGGATCATGCCGAACGAATCCGCGCTGGAGAAATAGCTGGTGTTCGGCAGTTCGGTGACGGTCTGCTTGCCGGCGTTGATGAGGTCGGGATCTTCCTCGCCCTCATAAGGAAACGGCCCGGTGCCGAGCATGCCGTTCTCGCTCTGCAAATGCACGTCCATGCCGTCGGGAATGTAGTTCGACACCAGCGTCGGAATGCCGATGCCGAGATTGACGTAGAAGCCGTCGCGCAATTCCTTCGCGGCGCGCGCGGCCATCTGTTCACGGGTCCAGGCCATGATGTGTCTCCTGAAAGATTAGGCGCGCTGGCGCACGGTGCGCTGCTCGATGTGTTTCAGCTTGGGGTCGACAGCGACGATGCGCTTGACGAAAATCCCCGGCGTGTGGATCTGGTCCGGATCGAGTTCACCCGCGGGCACCAGATGCTCGACTTCCGCCACCGTCATGCGCGAAGCGGTCGCCATCATCGGATTGAAATTCCGCGCGGTCTTCCGGTAGATCAGATTGCCTGCGGTATCGCCCTTCCAGGCATGAACGATGGACAGGTCCGCGAACAGCGCGCGCTCCATCACATAGGTCTCGCCGTCGAAATCCTTCAACTCCTTGCCTTCTGCCGCCAGCGTGCCGACGCCGGTCTTGGTGTAGAAGGCCGGGATACCCGCGCCGCCCGCGCGGATGCGTTCGGCCAGCGTGCCCTGCGGATTGAATTCAAGCTCCAGTTCGCCCGCGAGGAACATCTGCGCGAAGGTCTTGTTCTCGCCGACATAGGACGAGATCATCTTCTTGATCTGCCTGCTCTCCAGCATCCGGCCAAGACCGATGCCATCCACGGCGGCGTTATTGGACACCACCGTGAGGTTCTTCACGCCGCTGTCGCAGATCGCGTTCGCCAGCGTCTCGGCGATACCGCACAGACCGAAGCCGCCGGACATGACCATCATGCCGTCGCGGAGCGTACCTTCCAGCGCCGATTTGGCGTCGGGATAGACCTTGTTCATGAGCAACCCATTCCAGTGGACACGGCGGCCGGGCGGCCGGGCTTGATGACGTTCTTAGGCGGAATCCGGAAAAGCCGTCAATTGAGCAAAAATAGGCAGACGGGGCTCAGGATCGACCGATTTGATGACCGGACGATGTCTCCCTTTCGGCGACGAAGCCCATGGGCAGGTGTGGCAAAGGTTCCTCAAGCCTTGAAAGCGTCAAGAAAACGGATCAAGTTGCCCGCGCCCGGGGCGGCCTCATGGCTCGCCCCGCCATCATGACATCGAACCGGATCGTTCTACTTGACCACGCACGCGATCAGACGCCTTGCTTTGCCCGTGGCGGTCGTCCTCGGCGCCGTGCTGGCGGGGCTTCTCGCGAGCGCGTGGTTCATCGACCGCAACGCGGTCCGGCAGGCCGTCGAAACCCAGATCCGGGACGCCACCGGCCTCGAACTTGTCGTCACCGGCAAAACGGACGTATCGGTGTTTCCCGCCACGCAGGTCGTGCTGCACGGCGTCGCCCTGAAGGGCGATGCGGATCACGCCGCGCCGCTCAGCACCGACCAGTTGCAGGCCAGATTGAGCTTGTTCGGGCTGCTCGCGGGACATTACCGCGTCACCGATGTCGCATTGCGCGCGCCGCGCATTCGCCTGATCGTGGACAAGGACGGCCATACCAACTGGGCGCCGATCATCCAGACCTTCGCCAGCGCGGTGAAGCCCGCCGACTCCCGCGATGTCTGGTTTTCCGATGTCAGGATTTCCGACGGCACCCTCGCTTTTCGCGACGCCCGCAACAACGCCAGCGAGACGGTGGGCGGCATCGACCTCGCGATCGCGCTGCCCGCCAGTTCACGCACTTTCTCCGTGCGCGGTCAGGCCACCTGGCACAATGAGCAACTCGACGGCAGCTTCACCATCGCCGACTTCATGGCCGCCGTCGGCGGCGACAAATCCGGCCTCAAGGTCAAGCTCTCCGGCACGCCGCTAAAACTGTCGTTCGACGGCACCATGACCAACCGATCGAGCCTGCTGCTCGACGGCACGCTGGCCGCCGACACCAATTCGCTGCGCGGCCTGACGCGTTGGGTCGGCCACGAACTGCCGGGGGCCAACGGTTTCGGGCCGTTCTCGGTGAAGGCGCGGGCCAATGTGGTCGGCAATTCGGTGGCGCTGACCAATGTTTCCACCTCGCTCGACGGCAACGCCGCCGAGGGCGTGCTGACCTTCAACAACAGCACCGGCCAGCAGACCCTGCAAGGCACGCTCGCCGCTGATACGCTCGACCTCACGCCCTATCTCGGCACCATCCGCCTGCTCGCGGGCGCCCATGAATGGAACCGGCAATCCTTCGACCTGCGGGCGCTGTCGGAAACCAATCTCGACATCCGCCTGTCGGCGGCGAAGGTCGCCATCGGCTCCTCGCGGCTCGGACGCACCGCATTCGGCGCGAATTTGCGCAACGGCACGCTGGCGCTGTCGATCGGCGAGGCGCAGGTGTTCGGCGGCATCGCCAGAGGCTCGCTCTCGATCAGCCGCATCGAGGATGGCGCCAACGTCAAGGCGCAGTTCGGATTCACCGATGTCGATCTCGAAGCGGGCGCCGCCGAACTGTTCGACATCCGCGCGCTGCGCGGCCGGGGCGACCTCAATCTGACGCTGGAAGCACAGGGCGCGAGCGCCTTCGCGCTGACGCAGACGCTCGACGGCAGCGCCACGCTGACCGGCCACGACGGCGCGTTGTCCGGCTTCAACATCGAGCAGTTGCTGCGGCGGCTGGAGCGGCGGCCTTTGTCGGGCACCGGAAGTTTCCGCAGCGGCACGACGCCGTTCGACACATTGCGGATCGCCGTCTCCATCAATGACGGCATGGCGCATGCGGACGAGATCGAACTCGACGGGCCCGCGACCCGCGTGATGCTGACGGGCGACGCCTCGATCCCGTCGCGCGAATACGATCTGAGAGGCAGCGCCGAACTGAAAGCCGCGTCCGGCGCGCCGCCGGAATTCCAGTTGCCGTTCGTGGTGCAGGGCCCGTGGGACGACCCCCTGATCCTGCCGGATTCCGACATCCTGATCCGCCGCTCGACCGTGACCGCGCCGCTGCTCGATTCCCTCAAGGGCCACAAGGTTCATGACGCCGTGAAGGCTGCGATCGAACGGCTGTCGGGCAAGAAACCCGCGCCGCCATCGCCTGCTCCGGCCACGCCGCCCGCACCTGCGGCACCTTCCGCCGCGGAAACGCCGGCGACGCAGGGCATCGCGCCGCAGGCGAATTGATTTTTTGCGCTACAACGGCGCGGCGTTCTCGCCGCGATCGCTCGAAAGTTTCGAAGCGAGCGAGGCCGCCACGATCACCATGGCGACGAACGCCACGATCAGCGTGCAGATCGCGTTGATCTCCGGCTTCACGCCGAGCCGCACCTCCGAATAAATCCGGATCGGCAGCGTCGAGGACCCCGGCCCCGTGGTGAAGCTCGCGATCACCAGATCATCGAGCGACAGCGTGAAAGCCAGCATCCAGCCCGCCGCGATCGACGGCCAGATCAACGGCAGCGTAACGGAAGCAAATGCCCGCGCCGGGCTGCAGCCGAGATCCATCGCCGCTTCCTCCAGGCTGCGGTCGAGCCCGTTCAGCCGCGCCTGCACCACCACCGCGACGAAACACATCGTCAGCGTGGTGTGGGCAATGGCGACGGTCCAGAACCCGCGCCCGGCATTGATCGCGACGAACAGCAACAGCAGCGACAGCCCGGTGATGACTTCCGGCATCACCAGCGGCGCATACAGCATGCCGGAGAACAGCGTGCGGCCCCGGAAACGTCCGCCGCGCGACAGCGCCACCGCCGCCAGCGTGCCGAGCAAGGTCGCCGCACTCGCCGACACCACGCCGACGCGCAGGCTCATCCACACCGCCGACAGCATTGCGCTGTTGTCGAACAGTTCGCGATACCATTTCAGCGACCACCCGCCCCACACCGTCACGAGCCGCGAGGCGTTGAACGAATAGATCACCAGAATGACGATCGGCAGATACAGGAACGCCAGCCCCAGCGCGAGCGCCGCGATATTCACCGCCGACGGCCTATGCAGCGAACGCGCCATCACCGAACCTCCAGCTGCTTGCGCTGGATATGCTCGTAGACCAGAAGTGGCGCGAGCAAGAGCACCAGCAGCACGACGGCAATGGTGGAAGCCACCGGCCAGTCGCGGTTTGTGAAGAATTCCAGCCACAGCGTCTGGCCGATCATCATGTTGTCGGAGCCCGCAAGCAGGTCGGGGATCACGAATTCGCCCGCGATGGGAATGAAGCACAACAGCGCTCCCGCCGCGACGCCCGGCAGCGACAACGGCACCGTGACGAGCCAGAACGCCTTCAGCCGCGAGCAGCCGAGATCGCATGCCGCCTCCAACAGCGCATCGTCCATTTTCGACAAGGTCGCGAACAGCGGCAGGATCATGAACGGAAAATAGGAATAGACGATGCCGAGATACATCGCGCTGTCGGTCGAGAGCCACGGCATTGGACGATCGATGATGTGCAGCGTGAGCAGCAGCGCGTTCAACAGGCCGTCGTGCTGGAGGATGTTGATCCAGGCATAGATGCGGATCAGGAACGAGGTCCAGAACGGCACCACCACCAGCATCATCGCGATGCCCTGCCACCGGCGCGGCAGCTTCGCCATCGCATAAGCGACCGGATAGCCGATGACGAGCAGGATCGCGGTCGAGACCAACGCCACGATGACGCTGCGCAGATAAGAGAAAATATAGATGTCGTCGGAAGCCAGCAGATAGAAATTGTCGAGCGAAAGTTTCGACAGGTGGCCGCGCAGCACCTCCCACCCGGCGGACAAATCGAAGGCGGGCGCATAAGGCGGCTGGGCGATCACGGTTTCCGACAGCGAGATCTTCAGGACGAAGACGAACGGCACCAGGAAGAACAGCGCCATCCACACATAGGGCGCGATGGCGGCGATCCGCGCCGGGCGGGTGAAGATACGGCGGGTCGTCATTGCGTCAGCACCACCGCGTCTTCGGGCGCGAACGACACCGTCACGGGCTGCCCGGCCTCGAACGCAACAGCACTGCCTGCGGCATTGGCGCGCGCGACCTGCACGACATCTCCGCCCTTTAGCTTCACGCGATAGCGCATCAGCCCGCCGAGATAATCGGCATCGACAATCTCGCCGGGCTGCGCGTTGTCACCACCGGCCGCGAAGCCGTGCGCGAGCGTCAATTTCTCGGGCCGCACCGCGATGCAGGCATCCCTTCCCGCGTCCACATCGCCCGCGACGCGAAGCTCGCCTGCCAGCGGAGTCGCCACGCGGACAAAGCCGCCGCCGCGCGACGCCACCCGCCCCTCGAACAAATTGATGTCGCCGACGAAGCCCGCGACCCAGCGCGTGTCCGGCCGCTCATACAATGTGCGCGGGGCCGCAACCTGCACCAGCTGGCCCTTGTTCATCACGCCGATCCGGTCGGCCAGCGTCATCGCCTCTTCCTGATCGTGGGTCACGATGACGAAAGACATGCCGAGTCGGCGCTGCACCTGAACCAGTTCGGCCTGCGTCTCCGCGCGCAGCTTCTTGTCGAGGGCGGCCAGCGGCTCGTCGAGCAACAACAGGCGCGGCCGCCGCGCCAGCGCCCGCGCCAGTGCCACGCGCTGGCGTTGCCCGCCGGACAATTGATCCGGCTTGCGCCGCTCCAGCCCCTGCAACCGCACCAGCGCGACCATGTCCGCCACGCGCGCGGCAGCCTCGTCCTTCGTCATGCCCGCACGCTTCAGGCCGAAAGCGATGTTGCCCTCGACGCTGAGATGCGGAAACAGCGCATAATTCTGGAACATCATGTTCACGGGGCGCAGATGCGGCGGCACGTCCGCGATATTCTCGCCATCGAGCCAGATACCGCCTTGATCCGGCGTCTCGAAGCCCGCCAGCATCCGCAAGAGCGTGGTCTTGCCGCAACCGCTGGGGCCGAGCAACGCAAAGAATTCACCCGCGCCGATCTCCAATGACACACCATCGACCGCGGCAAAACCGCCGAACCGCTTGGCGACATTCTCGATGCGCATCAGCGGCGCGGATATTGCGCGGCTCATGAGAACCCCTTCCGCATTTGATCGCGAACTCCTGCCCAAACCACGAGTCCGATCAATGTCATTGCAAGCGCAGCGAAGCAATCCAGAAATGCCGCTGGAAAGCTGGATCGCTTCGTCGCTTGCGCTCCTCGCGACAACCGGGATTCGGATCTCAGCCCGCGTCAACTCACCCGGCGGATGGTGACGACGTTGCTGCCCTCGACATCGACATAGGGCTTGCGCCCCACCCAGGTATCGTACTGAGCAATCGGCGCGGGTTTGCCGAGGAAATAACCCTGGACCAGATCGCAGCCTTCCACCGCGAGGAAGCTCAACTGGTCCTGCGTCTCGACGCCTTCGGCGACGATGGAAATATCGAGACCATGGCCAAGCCCGATCACCGCGCGGATGATCGCCGAGGATTGCTGGTTGCGGCCGAGATTCATCACGAAGGCGCGGTCGATCTTGATCTTGTCGAACGGGAACGCCTGCAGATAGGTCAGCGACGAATAGCCGGAGCCGAAATCGTCCATCGCGATCCGCACGCCGAGCGCCTTCAGACGGCGCAGCAACAACAGGCCGCGCTCGAAATCGTCGATCAGCACGCCTTCGGTGATTTCGAGTTCGAGCCGCCCCGGGGTCAGGCCCGTCTCCAGCAGGATCGAATGGACAAGCCCGACCAGATCGCCATGCATGAATTGCGCGGGCGACAGGTTGACGGCGATCTGCAGATGGCGCGGCCACGACGCCGCCTCGCGGCAGGCTTCGCGCAAGACCCATTCGCCCATTTCGAGGATCACGCCGCTTTCCTCGGCGAGCGGAATGAAATCGGCGGGCGACACGAAGCCGCGCGTCGGATGTATCCAGCGCACCAGCGCTTCGAAGCCGGTCACGTCGTCGCCGTTCAGTGCATGGCGGGCGCGCGCCAGCGGCTGATAGTGCAGCGACAATTCGCCCTTGCGCAACGCGTTGTGAAGCTCCTGATGCAGCGCGCGGCGGTCGCGGATCTGCTGATCCATCTCGGCTTCGTAGAAAATAATCGAACCGCGCGACTTGGCCTTGGCGCGGCTCAGCGCCGCACCGGCGTTCGCCAGCAACGCCGCGCCGTCGCGGCCGTTGCGGGGGAAGATCGAGATGCCCGCGGTGACGCCGATGCGCAGAACCTTGCCGTCGATCTCGAATTCTTGCGAGACCATCCGGGCCACGGTTTCGGCGAGCTTCCACGCCGAGGTCGGCTGCTCGCCGTCGATAATCATGCCGTATTCATCGCCACCGAGACGCGCCACCACACCGGCGCCCGCCGCCTTCTCCAGCCGCTTGGTCACTTCGATCAAGAGCTTGTCGCCGATCTCGTGACCGAACACGTCGTTGACTTCCTTGAAACGATCGAGATCGACCGACAGCACCGCGAACTCTTCATTGGTGCCGTCGCAGGCATCGATCAACTGCGCTAGCGCCTGCAGGAAGGCGGCGCGGTTCGGCATCCCGGTGAGGCCGTCGTGATAGGCCATGTGCGCCATGCGCGCTTCCGTCTCGCGCCGGTCGGTAATGTCGTCGCTGGTCTTGATCAGATATTGCGGCGCGCCTGCCTCATCGGTGACGGTGACACGGCGCGTGGCGAACAGCCGCAATCCGTTATCGGTCGGGATCGGATGCTCCTCGGTGACGAGGCCGCCCTGCTGGATCGCGGCATCGTCGCGCTGAAGCACGAACTTTGCCGCCGCCTCGGGATGCACGTCCATCACGGTCTGGCCGATGATGGCATCGCGCTGACGGTTCAGAATGGTCTCCGCGGCGCGGTTGGCGAGCACGAACCTGCCGTCGCCGATCCGCTTCACCATGACCGCGGAGGGAATGTTGTCGAGCACCTTTTCAAGAAAGCGCTTGGTCGAGGCCAGCTCATCCGACAGCCTATTCTGCTCGGTGATGTCCTCGTGCGTGGCAACGATGCCGCCATTGGCAAGCGTCTCCTTCTTCATGCGAATCCGCCGTCCGTCGGGCAGCACATTCACATAGCCCTCGGGCGCCATCGAGTCCCGCCAATAAGCTTCGACGTCTTCCGCTAGCATGCCGCGCGCCTTGCGAAGCTCCATCAACTCGAACCGCGTCATGTTCTTGCGAAGATCGGAACGCGACAATCCGTAAAGCTGCAAATAGCGGTCGTTGCAATATGTCACCACCTGCCGCGCATTGGTGATGACAATGCCTTGCGACAGGTTGTTGAGCGCGGCAGACACGAAGAATTCGCGGCGGGCATTGCTGCGGCGCGCGCGGCGCAACGCGGACGTCACCCAGACGAACATCGCGAACAGAAAGAAAATGACGAGCAGGCCGTTGATCAGAATTTGCCAGGCCAGTGGGGCCCGATCGACGCCGCCGAAAGCCGCCATCTCGGCATCGGTCACCGCATGCGCAACCGGCATGCCCGTCATCAGCACGACGAAGACCAAACCCAATCCACCGGAGAAGCGGATGGCTTCCGTTCTGATTGTCCGTCGCCAGAATTCCATGATGACCTGCGTCTTGACTCACGCAGTCTCTGGCTGCAGCGGTATGAATCGGGTAAACGCGTACCCGCGCCGCCGGAGAATTGTCCCTTCTGTGCGACCAAATGGTGCGGCATGCTTAATGAAATCCTAATCCTCCCAAAGTCGCGCACCTGTCCGGGCACGACGCCTCGCCGGAGTCGGCATGGATCACGTTGAATGTATCGTCGTCGGCGCGGGCGTCGTGGGACTCGCAATCGCGCGCGCGCAGGCGATGGCCGGGCGCGAGGTGATCGTGATCGAGGCGGCCGGCGACATCGGCACCGTCACTTCATCCCGCAA
>Ga0153956_1001503_pt1 | contig 20165 bp, 12 predicted proteins | sample TSFL040MetaG_FD_104704 | JGI IMG/M metagenome (GOLD analysis project Ga0153956, IMG submission 104704) | Attine ant fungus gardens microbial communities from Florida, USA - TSFL040 MetaG | ecosystem: Host-associated > Fungi > Mycelium > Unclassified | place: USA: Florida, Wekiwa Springs...
AGGTGCGCTCACCGAGCACGAAGCTTGAATTGGTGAGGAGCTTGCCCGACGCGGGGCAGATCGCCTTGACGTAGTTCGGGTCGAGGCCCTGGGTCTTGACCCCGATGTCGGGACGGTCGAGCCCCGTACCCGGGATATCGAACTGGTAGTACTGCACAGCCGAGTCGGCCGAGAGGACCGGAACCGCGACATCCAGCACCTCGCCCTTGAGGGTGCCGTGCATCAGGATGCCGACGTTGGTCGTCTTCGAGTAGCCGTAGATCTTGATCATCGCGCGGCCCTCGCTGTCCTTGCCGGCGTTGAAGATGACCAGGATCGGATCGGTGATCAGGTAAGCCGGCTGGTTGACCTTCGCAAGGAAGATCGCCGAGGTGCCGGTTCCGACGACGGAGTCCTTGCATGCCTTGACGACTGCCGACGGGTCGGCGAGGTTCGAGGTCGCGCTCAGCATGCTGTCGGTGCAGGGCGGCGTCTTCTTGTCATTCGGGTTGAAGGTCACGCCCTTCGGGAAGATGGTGGTCGTGTTCTTCAACGGATTGACCGACGGTGAACCGGCCGGCGTGGTCACCTCGGCTCGAATCGTCAGGTTGACCGGGACCGGCTTCGACTGATAGAGCGATCCGCTCCGCGCTTCGACTTTGGTTGTTCCGGTAACGGTCTCGTTTGCCGCCTGGGCAACGGATGCCACCGAGAATGACGCGATCAGCGCCACGACTATGGCTACAAGCTTCTTCATCTGTCTCTCTCTTCTCTCCTATGTATTGCACGTGGATGCGACACGTAGCCGCTCCCACTCCCTAACCGGTCGCAGCTTACATGAACATGAACCCGGATATTTCCCCTTTGTTGCGTTCCTGAAACCAGGGTTGCTTAAAGAGCTGCCGCTTCCGGCTACGGCTGCTGGCGGAAAACGTGCTGGTACTGGGTGGATGGCTGCGAGCTGTCCCCGATCGGCGCGAACGGAGCCTGCTGCGAGCAGCCGGAAGCCGCGACGTCGTTGGTCTGATTGGCACCGGCCACGGGGGTCGCAGTCGTCGTCATCAGATAGGTGATGGCTTGCGTGTACCAGCTCTCCTGCTGGGCGGCACTGAATCCGTAGCGCAGATTGGCGCCGAACTGCGCCTGTTGGACGGGGGTGAGCGCGGACCAGGGCTGGATCGTCGCGTTGACCTGCCCGCTGCAATTGGCCGCGGAGAACACCTTCATGCCCTCAGGTATGTCGGCGCTGGCGCCGGGCGCCATATACGGGTTGTACCTGGCCGTCGATGCTCCGTTGCCTGGGAAAGCGGTGTAGGTCTCCGGTCCCAGACGGACGCCAGCACGAATGTAGTGACTCCCACCGAGAATCGAGGGTTGGGTTGCGGCAGCGGCATTCCCAATCAGACCGGCGATCTCCCGCCGGTAAAGGCTTCCAGTCTGGAGGAACGGGTTGAACTCGTATAGGTAATCGGGCAGACGCGACAATAGTTTCGGCGCGTCCTCGTCGAGGAAGCCACGCAGGGAAGGGAATGCCTTCGGCGCCTTGCGGATCACCGGCTTCAGGTTTCTGTAGAGCTTCTCGCTGACCGGGGCCAGTCGGGCCGAGGATTTGAATGTAGGCGAGAGCTGCTCCGCCACCGGGACGAGCTTGCGCACGATCGGGGTCGCGAAATCGGAGAAGTCACCAAGCCTGTCCTGGGTGGCCTGGGTCTCGCGTTCGAAGGTCGGGAAGACCCGGAAGAAGTCCTTCAGCTGCTCGTCGCGATCGGCCAGGGTCTTGAAGACGGTGTCCGTGTTGCGGATCATGCCACTGAGCTGACCCTGCCGCTTGCTGATCGCATCGAATACCACTCCCGTGTTCTTGACCAGCTTGGAGAGCTGGGGCTCTTCCTGGTTGAGGATGGTCAAGACATCGGTGAGTGACGTGAGCGTCCCGGGCAGAACGCCAAGGGTCTGGTTGATCGTCGAGCCACGACCGTTGACCGCGATCGAGTTGTCGATGGCGCCCTGCATGAAAGCTGCCCTGGTCTTCGCGTCGAATGTACGGAAGATCTCGTCGAGCTGAACCGACTTGGCGACCTGGGCCGGTGGCAGCTGACCGCCGTCTTCGAGCATGCCGTCCCGCTTGTCGCCGGGAGTCAACTCGATGTAGGCCTCACCGAGCAGGCTCTTGGCGCGGAGGATCGCACGGGTGTCCTTGGGGATCGGGGCGTACTCGGGATCTAGGTTCAGGGTGATTATGGCCGAGCCTGACTGGCCGCCATTGGCGAGGTCGATCGACTTGACCCGACCGACTTCCACACCCGAGATGTCCACCTCGGACTGTTCGGCGAGCTGGCCGATCTGGGTCAGGGGAAGCTTCACCTCATAGCCACGCGCCGCCAGCGGGGTCGGACCGCCGAAGGCGACCCAGACGAACAGCAGCAGCCCGAAGCAGGACAGCGCAAAGCCCGCGATGGCGATCAATTGTCCGACTGAAGGAGCCTGTTTGTTCATGGGCAGATCGCGTCCGGGGGAGGTAGCTGGTTGAGGCGGTAAGCGGTCTCGAGCTGCACGTTGGCGCCGAAGACACCTGCCGCAGAGTTGGAGGTCGAGCAGGTGAGCATGTTGACGCTCCGCCTGACCAATCCCTCACCATCCTGGAAGGCAACCGAGGAATTGAAGTTGTGGGCCGCCCACGGGGCGTAGAAGAGGAAGCCTTCCGAATCACCCGGCGGGTTGTATGCGAGTTCGTTCAGAAGCGAGTTCAGGTGAGTGAACGTTCCCCTGAGATTCGGCGTGGTCTCGGCGCCTGCTTTGCTGGTCTCGCCGAGTTCCTTGAACACCGGCTGGACCTCACGGGTGAACGGCCGGATGTCGTCACGCACATAAGAGGTCGTGTCGGTGGCGAGGCGCTGGACGGACTTGAGCGAGCCCTTCAGGTTGCGGGCGCCGGAAATGAGGGCAAGCAGGGTCGGCCTGGTCAACTGGGAGAGCTGATCGGACTTGGCCAGGTTGACCTTTCCGGCCGCGAGGGTCGAGGGGAATTCCTGCAGTGCTTCACGCAGCGAGGCCTCCTGGGCCGCGTAGTTGCCGAGTGAGTCCTTCGAGCTGGTGATGAAGTCGGCAACAGCCTGGTTGTTGTTGCCGAGCTCGGTCGCGACCTGACTGAAGGCATGGACTCCTCGCGCGATGTACTTGCGGCGTGTTTCGAGGGCCCCGTTGAGACGGGCGGTGTAAGTCGTGAACGGCCCGAACCGGCGGAGAGCCTGGGAGAGCTCATGTCCCTTGCCGTTCAGCCCCTCCCCTGCCCCGTTGAGAAGCAAAACGAGGTAATCCTGCGTGTCACGATCGAGTGAGGCGAGGATCTGGTCCATCTGCACGTTGGACATGCTCTGGGCGACGGGAATCGTCGAGCCTTCCTTCGGAGGCGGCCCCTTGGTTCCCGGGTCGATCTCGACCACCATGTCACTCAGCCCGGTCTTCGGTCGCAGCAGGAACTGCGCGTTCGAGTGGATCAGATCCTTGTACTTCGGCTCAATGTCCAGTCGGACCTTGGCCACCCCGTCGTCGAGCGTCGACGCGCCCACCTTGCCGACGTTGATGCCGGCGATGACCGCGGCCTGGCCCTGTCCGGGGGTGACCGCCTGGGCGGTTTCCATCTCGACGTTGATCGAATAGAAGTCCTGCCCCAGCCAAGGGATCCACGAGGGCATCGCCGCTTTCTGGTTGGAGAGGATGAAGAGCAGGACGGCAAGCGCCACGATGATCAGCCCGGCGATCGCCAGGAAGTCCTTGAAATGTGTCTTGATCGATCGTTTCATGGGTAGGCCATCGGGCTCGGGGCGCCAGGACCGGCCATGGCGCCGTTCAGGTCGGGAGCATCCTGCTGGCTGCAGAGCTCGTCTTTGGGAACGGGAAGCAAGGTGTCGATCCCGGGCGCCAACGGCGTAGTACCGAGCGGCGCTGACTGGAGCCGACCATAGAGCTCGTTTGCCAACGGGCTGGAATCGTCGGAAGTGCTCATCTTCACCGAGGTCGAGCCACCTCCGCCCTGGATACGGGCAAAAAGACCGTTGCCGTCGAGACCGTTGGAGCTACCGGTCGTACTCACCGCTGCGTAGAGAGGTTCGCGAGATGCTTTCTGGCCGTTACTGAAGTCGCCGTCCTCGATCACCTGATTGCTGGTCTCGTTGATCGGTCCGGCAATGCAGAGCCCGAAGTTGCGAAGCTGCGGCAGCAGCTGCAGGGTTGCCGCCGCAGAGCTGGCGGCAGCGGGGGTCGAACGCTGGATGATCTTGGCCAGACCGGCCAGCTCCGGCTTCGTCAAAAGCTTCTGGAGCTGCCTCAAGAAGGGCTTCGTGACCCTGATAGTGCGAGGCAGTTCGTTCAGGCCCGGGGTCGAGGCGATCGCGAAGCCGCGGAGCGCCGGCAGGCTCGCGTTGAGACTGACCAGGGCCGTGCGGGCCTGGACGAGCGTCGGGCCGAGACGCTGGATGGTCAGGCCGAGATTCTCGGATTCAGCGGCCAACGCCCCGGTGAAAGTGGCGAAGTTGGTGACGAAGCCCTGAAGATCGTCTCCGCGTTCGTCGACCGCGCCGGTGACCTTGGAAAGGCCCCGGAGCAGGTTGCCGAGATCGTCGGGGTGGGTGCCCAGGGTCGCGGCGCTGACGATCGCGGTTCCTCGGGCCGCGGTCTCACCGTGACGGTAGGCCAGGTTCAGGGCTTCACCGCCGCTCAGGCCATGCATGAACGGCTCGAAAGTGAGGTCCTCTTCCGCGGTCGGCTTGGCGTTGAGCCCGGTGCCAAGGCTTTCCAGCAGGCGCTGGATGTTGGCCCGCTCCGGAGTCTGCAGGGTCCGCAGCAGGTCACCGACCTGGACGCTGGTGGCGGTGCGACTGACCGGGATCATGCCGTTGTCCGGCATTTCCTTCGATTCCGGGGTGCCGGGATCGAGGTCGATGAACCAGTTGCCTTCGAGGAAGAGGCGAGGCCTGATCTGGGCCGCCGCATCTTCCCGGATCGGCCGGCCCGCGTCATCGACCGTGAAGGTGACGACCGTGTTGTCGCCCTTGTGCTCGAGGCCGGTCACCTCGCCGACGTTGACGCCGGCGATGCGGACCGGTGACTTGGTCGCGATGTTGACCGCGTTGCGGAACGTTGCCTGGACCTGGTAGCCGGGGCTGGTGAACGGGATCGTCTTGGTGAAGGCGAGCCAGAGCCCGATCACCACGATGATCAGGGCAGCGAGCCCGAAGAAGAGCGGACCCGGCCCTCCCCAGTGGCGAAAGAACTGCTGGTTGTAGCGGCTGGGCTTGCGGTGATCGGTCACTTGGTCACCCAGTTCAATTGTGCGTCAGTCTGGCCCTGGGTCGTCAGCCCCTGGTTGCCTGCGATGTTTCCGAACTCAACCGCGTTATTCCAGGTAGTACCGCCGTTCGGAATGAACCAGCCGTCTGGAGTGTTACCCGGCTCGCACTCACGCGGCGACTGCCCCGGGGCGGCGGTATTCGGGTAGGGATTCGAATGGATGAAATTCCGGTTCCTCGCAAAGGCATCGTCATCGGGCGGCGGAATGAAGGCACCACCGCTGGCATAGCTTGATGCGGGATTGCCTTCAGCATTCACACCGATCGGCGGCAGGATGCTGATGGCTCGTACTGCATTGCCTGCATCGTCGTGGCCGTCGGTCGCGGATGCCACGTTGGCGAGGAGAAGGTTCACGTAGTTACAGACGTTCTGCGAAGGGGTGACCTGTCGCAGCAGCGGAGTCAGGATCTCATTCGTGCTGATCAAGGTGTCGAGACCCTCGTTGTTGCTTGTGCTCTCGCCGAATCGCCGGAGCGAGCGTGCGGTCGGCGCCAGCTCGTCATAGAGCGCCGGCGAGGAACGCAGTACGGGGATGCCCGTGTCGAACGATTTGGAAATGGTCGGCGCGCTCTCGCCAAGGGCCTTTGCGCCCGGCCTGAACGCGTCCATGAACTTCGCTCCCGCGAGCAGGAATGGGCGGATGCGGGGGCCGTTTCTGATGATCGACTGCTCGGTGGGAACACCTTCGCTGATCGAGTCCTGGATGTATGGCCGGGCGACCTCGGCCAGCGCCTGGAACGTAGCGTCCAACTGGACGAACATGTCGGCCTGGGTATCGGCCACCGGAGCCACCTCAGCTGCCGCCTGGGAGAGCCCTCGGACGAATCCGCGAAGGTCGGTCTTCTTCGAGGAGAGATTCTTCGCGACCGGCTCGGCCACCTTGAGCAGCGGCGGCAGATCGGCGATCAGCTGGTTGATGTCGGCTCCGCGCGCGGCAAAGGCCCCGCCGTACTCGGCGAGGTTCTTCTGAATCGCCTTCCGGACCGGTTCCTGGAACATGTTGAACCACTGGTCCATGTCGACCGGTTCTTCAACCTGCGATTCGGGAATCGTGCCTCCCGGCTTCAGGCCTTCGTCCGATTTGCCCGGTGTGAGCAGCAGGTATTTGAGACCCATCGCCGATCGTTGACGGACCAATGCCGTCGTGTCCTCCGGAATCGGCTCGACGCTCTTGTCGAGCTTCATCGACGCAACCGCTATCGAGCGGCCGTCCGGGAGTTGCTTGGCGGTCACGCTGTCCACGACGCCGACCCGTACCCCGGCGATACGCACCTCGTTGCCCGCGACCAGGGACGCAGCCGAGGGCAGGTCTGCCTTGATCTTGTAGGTCGGCACGAAGGGCAGGCCCTTGTTCGCGTTGTAGGAGAAGAAAACCGCGACTACCGCGATCACCACGGTGATCGCCCCGACCAGGACCGGGCTCGCGGAGATCCTTGAGCGACGACGGCGGTTCATGGTCCGAGCAGGTAGTCGAGGATCTTCATTCGACCGGTGGCCCCGGTCGAGCCCGAAGCACCGGTGATGCCGCGGCTGCGGCCTTCAACTCCGGTGTCTCCGTTTGAGCCGGTCTCACCAGTCGGGCCCAGGATCGAGTTGAGGCCATCGCCGGTAGGTCCGGTGGTTCCAGTCGGACCAGTCGGACCAGCCAGCCCGGTAGTACCGGTTACCCCTGTTTCGCCGGTAGGAGTCAGGGTCGTGCCGGTCGCACCGGTCGTCCCGGTCACGCCTTCAAGGCGATCTAGTTCACCAAGGTCGCCAATCGCGGCACTCAGAGAGCTTGCCGATGCCCCGCTGTTCTGCCACTTGCCCGCACAAGTTCCCGTGGCCGTGTCGGCGTACTGGGTACAACCGGTGACGATCAAGTTGGTGCGCTGATAGTGGCCGTACTGGTCATACCCGTTGAGCAGCGATGAGGTGTTGTAGAAGACCTCCATCAAACTGTCGAAGCCACCGCCTTGATCGAGCGTCTTGAGGAAGAAGTTGAGATTGGCGGAGGGTGAATAACCCTTGCGCGAGAGTGTCCCGAGCTTGTGAATGATCGGCTTCGATGCGACGAGGTCGGGTCCAGCGGCACGCGTGGCCTTGCCCAGGCTGGTGATCGAGATCCGGCCGGCATCGGCGAACGGACCGAGCTTGGTCTGGACCTCGCTGATGTTCGAGGCGGCCGGCTTCAGATATTGGAAGACGGGGATCGCGCTGTCGGCGAACTTGCCCAGAGAATTGAAGTCGGCCCGTAGCTGGCGCAGGGTCTCGGGCAGGTTCTTGATGTTCTCCTGCAGGTCTTCCCCGCGTTCCGCGGTGGCGGCGGCGGTATAGCCGGCGCCCTTGAAGAAGCCGGTCAGGTGCTCCCGCTTCGCGGCGAGGGCGGTCATGTTCTTCTCGCTGTCGACCGCCAGTTGCTTGAGACGCTTGTTCTCGGAAGCGAGGATGGACAGGATCTTGTTGACCTGGAGCAGGGTCGGGTTGGCCCGCTCCACGGTCTCGCGCAGGTCCTCTCCCCTGGTCGCCAGACCGGCGCCGAGCTCGTTGAGGATGATCCGGAACCGCTGCGCGTAAGGCAGGCGATAGATGTTGTTGATCAGATCGAGATCGACCGACTCGGCGTTGTTCTCGATCGGCAGCAGGTGCTGGCCGGCGCCCGGCTGCCCCTTGGGGACTACGGCCAGAGGCGGTGGCGGCTCGGTTCCAGGCGGCCGCGGCTCGGTCACCTGGCAGTCGAGGAACTTCTCGCCGATCAGCGACTGCGGACGGATGATGCACGATGCGTCGTCCCGCCAGTCCTGGAAGCCCCTGTCGGTGATGTTCATCACCACGACCGCCTTGCCGGGCACGTCGGTGCCGGTTTCCTCGCCGGGCTGACTCACGTCGACTGAGCTGACGCTGCCGACGTTCGCCCCGGCAACGCGCACGTCGATGCCGGGCACCACGAAGCCGCCGTTGTCGAAGATCGCCCGAACCTCGTAGGCGTCGCTGTCGTCGTTGCAGCTGCGGACCAGCAGCACGACCGCGACGATCGCCAGGACGATCAGGAGGACGGTGATGATCCGCTTCCTCATCAGGGCACCTGTGAGGGATCGCACTTACCGGTCAGGTTGCCGTTGTCCAGGAAGGGGTTGGACCCGGCCAGAGGCTGGACGCCGCCACCCGGGCAGCGATTGATCCCGGTGACCACGTCAAGACCACCGTAGACGGCGGTATCCGCGGGCTGGATCGCGGTGCCGTTGAGCTGGAATACGCCGGTCGCGGTCGGCGTGACCCTGGCGTAGGGACCGTTCGCATCGTAATTGCTGAGCAAACCGGCAAGCTGGGAAAATGAGCCGAAGATGTCCGGCGCGTACGCCCGAGCCTCCGAAATGTCTTCCTGGTTCGCGTTCAACGCCTGGACCACGGCGTCCACGGCAGGGCCCGCCCTGCCGTGGAGCGGAATCAACTGTGAGAGCAGGTCCGACGTGTCGTTGTTCGGGCCGGGACGACCCGCGGCAAGCGCAAGGTCGTTGAAAACCGGACGGGCCCGGTTCAGCACCGGTCTGAGGTAGTTCTTCAGGTAACCGGCCAACCCCGCGTCGGCGGCCCGGCCGGAGGCCGCGATCATCGGCTGGACGTCGTCCAGCGCCGCCCTCAGGTTGGCAAAGGTGGTGTTGCCCTGGCGCAGGGTCGGCGGCAGCTCGTTCAGAGCGAGGGCCAGAGACTGATTGTTCTCGGCGATCTTGCCGAGAGCCGTGTTCGAATTGCTGACCAGTTCGGTCAGCTGCGGCGAAACCTCGGCCAGCTTGGTCACGAACTCCGAGGCGTTGCCGACGAACTGGTCGAGACGGGTGTCCTGGTCGGCCAGCTCGGCCATCAGGCGCTGGGTGCTGGAGAAGGCCGCACCGCCGTACTTGAAGGTCTTGTTGGCATCCTCGGCCGCGTTACCCGCGTAGATGGCGGCGATTCCCTGGATCCAGTTCGACCAACCCTTCCGGGTCGTCTTGTCGAATATGTCGAAGAACTGATCCAGCTCGACGGCCGTCGTGGTCGCGCCTTCGTCGAAGGTCGACCCCGGTTTGACCTCCTGGGCGTTGTCCGGGCCGGGCTGCAGCGAGATGTAGTGGTTGTGAAGCGAGGAAAGGGAGCTCTTGCGAATCACCGCCGAGGTGCCCTCGGTCAGCTTGCGGTCGATCTCGACTTCCATCTGGACCCGATTGTTCTCGGTCAGTTCGACCGAGCTCACCTTGCCGATCGGGGAGCCGCCGACCATGACGAAGTTGCCGGGCACCATGCCGCTCGCGGTCTGGAAGTCGAACTTGTACTTGTAGCCCGAATCGCCGCCGAAGATCAGCGAAGCGACGAAAACGATTGCAACAACAAGTGCGCCCAGAGTCACGACTCTGAGCACCGTTGAACTGCGTCCGCGATTAACGCGGTTTGGATTTGCTTGATTGGCAGTCGTCAATCTGAGCTACCCGGTGATCTCCCCACCAAGAAGCCTCCTTCCTGTGCGCCGCATGCTACCTGAGCGACCGGCGTCACAACCTTTCGTCAGGAGCCTGTCCAGCCACCGGAGTAGCAGGGCGCCGATCCGCAGGTGTCGGTCACTGCGCCACCCTCGCGCAGGAAGCCGTCGATCATCTCCACCGCGGTGTCCGAGACCCTCGGAAGCTCATGCGGATCCTCGCCGTCCGAGGGTGCGACGTTGGTGAGCGGCGGAGGTCCTGTGCCGATCACGGAAGCCGGATTGACGCCTGAACGGATCGGTCCGCTGTCCCAGTAGGCGATCGCCGAGCCGTTGTACGGATACGAGGCGATCGGCTCGATCCCCCAGTCGAAATCGACCCCGGGGAAGCGGCTTCCCGCGATGAAAGGCTCGACCGCCTTGGCGCCGATGGTCCGCGCTTCGACGTTGGACTGCCAGTTGGTGACCAGATGGTCGCCGAAAGCCAGATCGAAGAGGACCTGGTGCGGAGGCGTGTCGGGCAGCGGATCGTCGGTCATGCGGTGTGCGTACCCGTTCGGTTCGGCGCGGTCCCAGAGCATCTGCGCGAGGCTCAGCGCCAGCGGCCGTTCGATCTCGTTGGTGTAGCCCGGGTCGAAGAATTGCGAGTAGGTGCTCCAGGCAGCGGAACGGGTCAGCAGCACGGAGTAGTTCATCGCCCCGACTCCGAGCGAACCCTTGTCGAAGTCCGGCGCCAGCGCCATCAGCGCGCCGCCCATGATCCCGCCCTGGCTGATGCCGCGATACCAGGCCCGGACGTCCGGGCCCGCCATGAGCGCCGGCTCGAGGGGCGAATCATTCGCCACGTCCTCATTGCCGTCTCCACCCGGCACCTCGGCCGGGTCAGCCGCGTCCGGATCGAAGCGGAAGGCCGCCTTCGACACCAGCCCGTTCGGGTGGATCATCAGCCGAGCCAGGAAGAGCTCGTTGAGCAGCCCCTGCTGGAGGCGGTCGGCCACCTGAGGAAACTTCGAGAGATCGCCCAGGGCCCTGGTCACGGGCAGGACGTCTCCTATGGACATGCCGATCTCGTCGGTGCCGCAGATCACGAAACCGCGGGCCGCCGTCTTGCGCTGGGCCGCCGAGTTGATCTCACCGTCGATATCGCCCATGAGGCCGTGGCCGTAGACGATCGACCGTCCGCGCAGACCGGGATCGGGCAGATCCGCGGGATCGACCGAGCCGGGATCGACGATCGCGTCCGGAACGATGCATTCGAAGTTCGCTTCGTAGGTCCCGTTCGGCTGCGGCACCCCGTTCGCATCGAGGTTCATCGTGGCCCCGGCCTGGCACTGGCTCCCGGGACCCGGGTATTTGAGGAAGCAGGGCACCTCGTAGGTGCCCGAGATCCGACGCGCGATCCCGGCGCTGGTCCCCGTCGTCTGGACCTCGGTGACCTTGAACTCCGGAGCGGCGCCCTGGATGGTGCGATCGGCGAGTTTCGTGTCGCCGAGCTGGGCGAATGCCTGATCCCTCATCGAAAGCGCCCGCTGGCTGTTGCTCTCGTCGCTGGCCGTGGTGAAGTCCCACGTCAGGTACAGGGTCGAGCGCCTGATCCCGGCTGCCCGAAGCCGCTTGAAGATGTCTTCGAAATGAGAGCGCCGCCCGTTGATCCGCGAATTGGTCGACGGCAGGAAATCCCGGTAGTAGCGGAAGCCGGCCGGGGCCTTCAGCGGGTTGCCGGCCGCGTCTTTGAGGCCACGCAAAACCACGATGTACCTCGTCGCGGGGTTGAAGTTGACCATCGGGTGGATCATCAGATTGGTCGAATCGGCCGATGTGGCATTCGAGTCGAGCTCGACCCAGATCGGCTGTCGCTCCCGGGTACGGGCATCGAGCACGACCACGGGCGCGTTCGGCAACAGGTAGCGGGACGGATCGCTCAGACCGACCGGCTTCGTCTGAGCCAGCGCCGCCGGATTGTCCAGACCGGGCACCCGGACCGAAATCGCCTGGCCCTGGCTGAAGCCGTCGCTGGCCGCGAAAGGCGTCGGATCGATGTGGATGCCTTCGCTGTTGGCCGGCATCGCGGCAGCGGTGAAGTTGACGCGCCTTCCGCTGACCGTGGTCTCGTCGGCCAGCGTGTAGAAGTCATCGGGAAAGAGCGACATGCAGATGGACGGATCCTGAGCGGCGATGAAGTCGCAGGTGGTCGCGCGGCTCATGTCGACCGCGCCGGGGCGGCAATCCGGCGTCTGCCTGACCATCGCCCGGTGGCGGCTGACGACCTTGCCGGCCTTGACCTGGATGTCACGGTCCTGGCAGCTGGCCGCCTGGGTCCGGCCGGCGGCGGACAACTTCAGCTTGACGATCTTCCACTGGCCGGCTCGCTTGAACTTCGGCCATGCGACCTGCGTCAACGGCTTCATCACGTCTTTGCCATCGAAGGTCGACGAGAGCGCCCGGACCCGGACCTTGCCCCGGCGCGCGGACCGTACCTTGACCTTGAAGATGCCTCGGTTGACCATCGGGTTCTGGCCGGCGTTCGGGATCGTCACCTTGACCGTGACCTTCGGCTTCACCTTCGACTTGGCGGACGCCCCGGGGACCGCAGCCGCAAAGGCCACTGTCAATAGTGCGAGGGCGGCGAGCAGGCCAGTCGTCTTTCTAGAGAGCTTCAGCATCTTCCCTGTGCCGGCCTTCCCTGCCGGCCGACTGAACCTACCAACCCCGTCCCCCGTCCAAAGGTGCGCCACTCCGCTCAGTCCTTATGCAGCGAGCGCAGGAAGGGCAGCGGATCGATCGGCTTGCCACCGGTCTGCCATGGGCCGATCCAATACTCGAAGTGGAGGTGGCAGCCCGAGGAGCTGCCGGTGCTGCCGACCCGCCCGACCGGCGCCCCGGCCGCGATCACCTGGCCGACCTTCAGCGGCGACCGCCGGATCATGTGCATGTAGACGAAGTTGGTGTTGGTGCCGATGTTGTGGAGCACCACGTAGTTACCGCCGCCGTCGTCCCACTGGTTGTAGAGGACCTGCGCCCGGCGGACGGAGACCAGCTGGGTGCCGCAGGCGGCCGAGACGTCCTGGCCCTGGTGGATGTGGCCGGGCCGACCGGCCCCGAAGCGTGAGCCGCCGGAACCGAAGCTCACCGGGCCCCGGACCGGGAAGACCTGGATCGGGATCGCGGTGACCGGCAAGACGCTCATCTCACGCGGCGAACGGGCCCGGTTGCCTCCCGAGTCGACCACCGCGACAAAGCCGTCGATCGCCGTCTTCGGCACCGTCGCGCGGACGGCGCCGCGGGCGCGGGTCCGCCATTTGGCCCGAGTCCATCCGCTCTGGGTGCGGAAGACGATCCCGATCACCCGATCGAGGTTGTTGCCACGCACCGCCACGATCGCCCCGCGGGTCGGCTTGCTGGCGGACACGCATTGCCTCAGGCAGAGGATGTTCGAGATCGAGGGCATTCCCGGGACGTCGATGCCTCCACCGGTGGTGACGGCCGAGCTGCGCGCACTCTCACGCGAGGGGGCTTGTCCGCTCGGGCGTGGCGAGCCCGCGTCCGGCTCGACCGGGACGACCGGCGAGTTCTTGAGTGAAGCGGTGCCGGCACCGTCCAGGAAACGGGCGTCCGCCTCAGCGGGCAGCAGGACTATGAAAGCGAGGGCCAGGAAGCCGAGGATGACCAGTATCAGCGTTGCGGGAGTGACCACCCGGCTCCTCCGGCCCCTGCGCGTTGGAGTTCCTCGCATCGTCGAAACCATAACATGAGTTCTAGACGATGTTTTCGTGAGCTGCTGCACACATTGTTGCAATTCAGGGTCCGGAAACGACCTGTTCACCACTCGTCCCGCGGGCTCTGTCCCACGGGAGAGCGGCCCTGAACTAACCTTGTCCTGACGTACAAGGAACCAGTTGGCCCCCGGGGGATAGCCTGGATCCCGCTTCTCCCCGAAATCAATCTTGCCACCAGAGGAACACTCCAGATGACCGCGATTCGCCAGAAGAACGTAACCGCAGCCCAGTGGACAGCCAACGGGGCCGACGTAGCGCCCTCTGACCTGACCAAGGAAGAAAACGTCGTCTTCGGCAGCAACGTCTTTTCGATCAAGACCCAGAAGGAACGCCTCCCCGCCGATGTCTTCGAGCGGCTCCAGGGCACCCTCGAGCGCGGCGAGGCGCTCGATGTGGAGCTGGCCGACGCGGTCGCCGACGCGATGAAGGACTGGGCGCTGGAGAACGGCGCCACGCACTACACCCACGTCTTCCAGCCCTTGACCGGCCTCACCGCGGAGAAGCACGACTCGTTCTTCAAGCCGACCAGCGACGGCGGCTCGATCGCCAAGTTCAAGGGCAGTGAGCTGATCCAGGGCGAGCCGGACGCCTCCTCCTTCCCCACGGGCGGCATCCGCGCCACCTTCGAGGCCCGCGGCTACACCGCCTGGGATCCGACCAGCCCGGCCTTCCTCCTGGACAACCCCAACGGCACCCTGCTCTGCATCCCGACCGCTTTCGCTTCCTGGACCGGCGAGGCTCTGGACGCCAAGATCCCGCTGCTCCGCTCGATGGACGCGCTGTCCCGTTCGGCGGTCAACGCTCTCAGGCTGCTCGGCGACGAGGAGACCACCCGGGTCGTGACCACGGTCGGCCCGGAGCAGGAGTATTTCCTGATCGACGAGCAGTACTACTACGCCCGGCCCGACCTGCTGATGACCGGTCGCACCCTCTTCGGCGCCAAGCCGGCCAAGGGCCACGAGCTCGACGACCACTACTTCGGCGCCATCCCGGAGCGGGTCCTCGCCTACATGATGGATTGCGAAGCGGAGCTGGCCAAGCTCGGGGTGCCGATCACCACCCGCCACAACGAAGTCGCGCCGGCCCAGTACGAGATCGCCCCGATGTTCGAGAACTCGAACGTAGGGTCGGATCACCAGCAGCTGCTGATGCAGGTGCTCCAGAGCAAGGCCCGTGACTACGGCCTGGTCTGCCTGCTCCACGAGAAGCCGTTCGCCGGCGTCAACGGGTCTGGCAAGCACAACAACTGGTCGATGGGCACCGACACCGGTCACAACCTCCTCGAACCGGGCGACACCCCGGCCGAGAACCTCAGCTTCCTGCTCTTCTGCGCCGCGGTCATGCAGGCGGTCAACAAGCATCAGGGCCTGATGCGGGCGACCGTCGCCAACCTGGGCCAGGATCACCGGCTGGGCGCCAACGAGGCCCCGCCGGCGATCATCTCGATCTTCCTCGGCGGCGAGCTGGAGAAGGTCTTCGAGACCATGGCCGCCGGCGAGGGCGACCCCCACACCCCGGATGAGGTGCTCGACCTCGGCGCGGAGGTGCTGCCGGACCTGCCGATGGACGGCGGCGATCGCAACCGGACCTCGCCCTTCGCCTTCACCGGCAACAAGTTCGAGTTCCGGGCGCTGGGCTCGAGCATGTCGCTGGCCTTCACCAACACCGTGCTGAACACGATCGTCGCCGAGGCTATCGACGATCTCACCGCCAAGCTCGAATCCGCCGAGGGCGATCTCGCCGACCGGGTCGTCAAGGTGGTGACCGACTCCTACGTCGAGAACCGCCGCATCATCTTCGGCGGTGACGGCTACTCGGAGGAGTGGCAGCGGGAAGCCGAGCGGCGCGGCCTGAAGAATCTGCGCACCACCCCGGACGCCCTGCCCGAGGTGGTCGCTCCCTCGACCGTCGAGGTCTTCGGCGAGTACAACGTGCTCAGCGAGCGCGAGCTCGAGGCCCGTTACGAGGTCTGGGTCGAGCAGTACGCGATGGGCGCCAACATCGAGGCGGAGACCGCGGCGACGATCGCCCGCACCCTGATCATCCCCGCGGTGGCCAAGCACCTCGTCCTGCTGGCCGACGCCGACGCCGAGCTGCTGGAGAAGGAGAGCCGCGGCCTCTTCAACGAACTGGTCGACCGGACGATCGCCCTCGAAGACGCCAACGGCTATCCCGACGGCCTCGAGCAAGAGGGCATGGAGCTGGCGATCTACGCCCGCGACAAGCAGCTCACCGCGATGCACGAGGTCCGTGTCATCGCCGACAAGCTCGAGCGGATCGTGGCCGACAACTACTGGCCGCTGCCGAAATATTCAGAGATGATGTTCATCAAATAGCGATTCCGAGTGCAGTTTGTGGTCTGTGCCACCACAAACTGCACTCGGAAGCTCGAACGATCAGGAGCGGACCACTACCACCGTTCCCATGCGGGCGAATCGATAGACCAGCGGGGCCTCCGGAGCGGGGACCCGGACGCAGCCGTGGGATGCCGGGTAAGGCGGAACATCGGGGTACTCGTGGAAGGCGATCCCGTTGTTGAAGTAAGAGGCGTAGGGAAGCCAGGTGCTGAAGGGCACCGACCAGGATTGGAGCTCCTTGCGGAAGACCTTGTACCTGCCGGTGGGAGTCTCGGTCCCGGGACCTCCAGGCGAGACGTGGACCACCCGCACGGTCTTGCCGCCCCGCACCAGCAGAAGGACGCCCTTCCCGATCCGCACCTCCATCAACCGTTTGGGCCGCTTCGCGCTCGGCTGCGGAGTCTTTGCCGTCCTCAAGGCGGCGGTCGTCACCGGGCCCGCGACTCCGTCCCGGGTCAGGCCCTCCACGGCCTGGAAGGCCATCACGGCCTGCTGGGTCTGGTAGCCGATCACCCCGTCCACCCCGCTCTGCGGCAGGTATCTGAGATCGGCGAGCTGCTGCTGGAGCCGGCTCGCTCCGGAAACCCTGGCTCCGTACTGGCCTCCTTTCGCTGGCAGCGGCGGCTCCTTCTTCGGCTCGGCGTAGTCGCCCCGGTCCTTGGCCGGACCGACCGTCAGGCCGCCCGACCGGACCTTGACCTCCTCGACGCTCTTCAACGAGGTCAGGGTGTAGGTGACCTGGGCCACCCTTCCTTCGACCGCCTCGTCCTGACGGCGGTTGCGACGCTCCGGGTCGGCGGGGATGCCCCCGAGGAACTCGTCGGAGAGGTCCACGACCGCTTCGCCGTCACCCGACACCTTCACGTCTCTGACTTCCGTGCCCGCAGGGATGTAGGTCCGCTCCGGCGGAGCGTTCAACAAGGCCTGCGTCGCAGACCTTGCCGCGTCGCCGGCCGGCACTTCCTTTTCGACCGGATCGAACTGCTCGCCTCCGGTCGTGAAGATCTTCACCTGCTCGGTCGCATCACCGGAATCCGTGGCGGCGTCGCCGCCGGAGTCCCCGCCGCCGGAAGAACCACAGCCGGTGAAGGCGATCAGGCATGCGGAACTCGCCAGGACGAGGAGACAGCGACAGGTTTTCACGGCGAGATCCTACCCTTGGCCCGCGGCGACCTCCAGATGGTTGGCTCCACCGACCCGTGGACCGACCATCTAGGATCGGGCCATGCGGATGAGGGCAGCTGTACTCGAGGAATTCGGTCAACCGCTCGTGGTCCAGGAGGTCGACCTGGCCGAGCCGAAAGCGGGCGAGGTGCTGGTCCGGGTGGAGGCCTGCGGGGTCTGCCACACGGACCTCTATACGGCCTCCGGTGCCGATCCTTCCGGATACGCGCCCTGCGTGCTCGGCCACGAGGGCGGCGGCATAGTCGAAAAAGTAGGCGAGGGCGTCACCTCGGTCGTGCCCGGCGACAAAGTCGTCACCCTCTTTTCGCCGCAATGCCGTGAATGCGTCCACTGCGTCGATCCGCGCACCAATCTCTGCATGGCGATCCGGGCCGAGCAGAACCTCGGTCATCTGCCCGACGGCAGCACCCGCCTTTCCCGTGACGGTGAGGACATACGCCACTTCATGGGCACCTCGACCTTCGCCGAGTACACGGTGATGCCGGAGATCGCGCTGGCGAAGATCAATCCCGAAGCTCCGCTCGATCGCGCCTGCCTCTTCGCCTGTGGGCTCTCGACCGGGCTGGGCGCCGCGATGTACACGGCCAAGGTCGACGAGGGCACGACCTGTGTGGTCTTCGGCGCCGGCATGGTCGGCCTCGGAGCGGTGGCGGGATGTCGGCTGATGGGAGCCGAGCGGATCATCTGCGTCGACCTTTCCGACGAGCGGCTCGAGCTCGCCAAGGGTCAGGGCGCGACCGACCTCCACAAGGCCGACGAGAACACGGTCCAGTGGATCCTCGACGAGACCGGCGGGTTCGGCGCCGACTACACCTTCGAGGCGACCGGCCTGGTCAAGGTGATGGAGCAGGCGGTCGAGTCGGCCCGGATGGCCTGGGGCCTCTGCACGATCGCCGGAGTGGCCGGCAAGGGCGAGACCCTCGACGTCATCCCGCGCTGGCTGATCCAGGGCCGACGCGTCGCCGGCTCTTCGTTCGGCGGCGTCAAGGGCCGCGATCAGGTGCCGGAGCTGGTTGACCGCTACCTTGCCGGTGAGATCGACGTGGAGCCGTTCCTCTCCCACCGGATCACGCTCGACGAGGTGAACGAGGGCTTCGATCTGATGGAGGAGCAGAACGGCATCCGCAGCGTGATCGAGTTCAACTGATGGCCATCCCGCACCTCCACCCCTCCCCAGCTTCCCGAAAGGACCAGCCGTGATCATCCAGCGAGTCGAACAGTCCGAATGGCTTTCCAACTCCTATCTCGTCTGCGACGAGCCCGGCGGCTCCGGGGTCCTCGTCGACGGCAACGGGGTGATCGAACCGCTGCTCGAGCGGGTCGACCGCGAAGGCATCGCCCTCACCCACATCTTGCTCACCCATGAGCATTGGGATCACGTGGTCGACCTGCGCGAGGTTGCCGATCGCTACGGAGTGCCGATCCTGGCCAGCCGAAAGACCGCCGACCTGGTCGACTTCGAGGTCGACCAGATCGTCGAGGACGGTGACGAAACCGTCTCCGGCGGGCTGACCATCAGGTGGATCGCGACTCCGGGCCACGCCGACGGCCACATGGCGTTGCTGATCAACGGCACCGATGTGATCACCGCCGACGTGATCTTCAAGGGCACGGTCGGTGGCACCGTCGCCCCGGGCGAAACCGGCTTCCCCGAGCTGAAGAGCTCGATCATGGACCGCCTGATGACCCTGCCGCCCGAGACCCGCATCCATCCCGGTCACCGCGAGCCCTCAACCGTGGCCGAGGAGTGGGAGAGCAACCCCTTCATCCGGATCTGGCGTGGCCTCGACGAGGAAGGCGACCAACCCTGCGAGGTAAAGGACTTCGGCTCGGCGACTCTCATCCTCTGGGCGCCCGACTACGACGGCACCAACAAAGCCTGGATCCGGCTTCCCGACGGCGAAGACAAGATCACCGGCGGCAGCCAGATCCTCAGCCGCGGCTAAGGACGGAAGCGAAAACGGCCGAAGCCGGCGAACGCCCCGGCTTCGGCGAGCCCGCCGAGACCGAGCAGGGCGCCGATGCCCAGAGCGGCCTTGACTCCTCCGGGCACCCCGCCTCCGCCCGAGCCATCGGCCGGGGAGGCTTTCTCGGCGGCGCCGTCGGGAGCGTCGGACGGGGGGATGACGGTCGCGGTCGAACCGGGATCGATCAGCTCGCCGCTGACCGTTTCGAGCCCCTCGTCCACCGGTTGCTGATCCTTCTTCTCGTGCTTCTTCCTGGGTTCGCCGCCGTTCGAGGGCGAGCCGCCATAGGGAGCGGACGGGGCGTATCCGGTGCCGGGGTCGTAAGGATCGCTGTACCCGGGGTCGTAACCCGGGTAGCCGTTCGAATCGTCGGCCGGATCGGTGGGCTGCTCGTCCTTCGGCTTGTCCTTCTCGGGCTTGGTCTTCTTTGGCTTGCCTGTGGCGATGGCCGCCACGTCATCGTCGGTCCGCGGATTGTCGGTCGACGAAACCGTGACCACTACGTTGAAGGTCTTGTTCGAACCACTGAACACATGCGAAACCGTGCCGGTGGACGTCGTGGCGGCCTTACCGTCACCGAAGCTCCACTGGTAGGTGACCTTGCCGCTCGCCCCGCTCACCTTGGTCGTGAAGGTGACCGAGCTCCCGCTCTCGACCTGTTTCTGGCGCGGCGAGATCTCCACCTTCATGTCCGGCTGGGCCGTGATGAAGACGGTCGGGCTGGTGTCCGTGTACTTGACCTGGGTGCCGTCCTGGAGGACCATCGTGGTCTTGTCGGCGGCAGCTATGAAGGTCGGGCAGGCGTCGTTTCCCGCTCGGACCTGGTTGCCGGTGCAGCGGACGTACCGGACCGGGGAGCCGGGTCTGATCACCTCGATCCCGGGCACGTTGGCGAGGCTGAACTGGCTGCTTCGAGAGTCGGCGTCCCTGAGGATGTCGGCGACGGTGTAGACCGTGCCGTCCTGGCTGAGCTGAACGTTCACCGGCTGGGAGCTGACCGACCAGTCATACCCGTCGACCTGAACCAGCCCCGGCTGGAAAACGGCACCGTTTGCACAGCCCTCGCTCTGGCCTCCCTGGCGCTGCCGGGCGGTGCAAACGGTGCCGTTTTCCAGCCGGG
>Ga0153956_1001504_pt1 | contig 20164 bp, 23 predicted proteins | sample TSFL040MetaG_FD_104704 | JGI IMG/M metagenome (GOLD analysis project Ga0153956, IMG submission 104704) | Attine ant fungus gardens microbial communities from Florida, USA - TSFL040 MetaG | ecosystem: Host-associated > Fungi > Mycelium > Unclassified | place: USA: Florida, Wekiwa Springs...
AAGGCCGGCGGCTACAAGGTCGTGTTCATCCGCGCCAAGGACGCCCTGACCACGCTGCCGGACTACGACGCCGCCATCCAGGCCGAGCTGCAGCCGGTGAAAACCAGCAACGCCCGCCCGATTTCGAGCGTCATCCAGACCATCGACTGAACGCCGCTCGTCCATCGCCCGCACCCCGCAAATGGCGCTTCCCGGCGCCATTTGCATATCAGCACCTCCGGTCCGTGCATTTCACCGACTGCAAGCCCCTCCAACCGTTGCCGCAGCCCAGCCGATCGGCTAATCAGGAGCCATTGCACCCGTAGCTCAGCTGGATAGAGCGTTGCCCTCCGAAGGCAAAGGTCACACGTTCGAATCGTGTCGGGTGCGCCAGCAAAACAAGGGGTTTGTTGCATTTCCCCTTCAGCCCGAAAACCTCACAGGAAGCATATAGGAAGCAGCCTGTTAGGCAGTGACGAAGCGCCGTAACCCTTCGGAATCCTCGCCTGGTGCGGCCTCGCTGACCTCCGGCGTTGCCGCTGCCGCGCCATCTTCCTCGCGTGGCTCCCACTCGGCATGTTGCCCGCCCATATTGCGATAAACATCGCGAGCGGCCTTCTGGATGGCAGCGCGTAGCGAACTGTCGGAGAATCCGACGCCGCGTCGGATATCCTCGGATGACGGGATCTTTGGAGGCCACACCGCAATGCCGCGGCGCTCCGTCCGCACCAGCACACAGCCGATCAACTCGATGCCGTTCACGGTGCAGTCGAAATAAGCGATCGGAATATTGCCAGTGGCGCCGGGCTTCAACCGGCGCACCTGAGAAAGCCCAGTGATCGAGATGCTATGTTCTTTGGTCATTGCATATTTCCTTCGTTTTGGTGTGCTGCTTCAAAAACTCGCCATGTCTTCTGTGAATGCGTCCGAATCGTAGAATGATCGGGTTTCAGACGCGGCCGCGCGCGACACCGCCATCCATGTCGCGACCGCGCCGTCGATACGATCTCGCGACTTTCCTTTGTGCATGGTGCGGTTGCCGGCGCTGTCCGTGTGGATAGCGACGTTGTCGAAGCACCAGCGCAGCACCGGGTGGCCGCCGTGATAGAGCTTGCCGGCGAGAATGACGCGCTCCAATTCGTTCAGCGCCGGCGATTGGGTCACCCAGCCTTGGCGGATGGTCGCGGTCGGCAGGCCGTCGTCGGTCAGCGGACCCATAACGGCTTGCGCATAGGCGGGATCAAAGCCGATTTCCCGCACGTCGAAGCGTTCATTCAATCCGCGAATGCAAGCCTCGACCGCCGAGTAGTCGATGACGTTGCCGGGCGTCGGCGTGAGGAAGCCCTGCTCTGCCCAGGCAGGATACGGCACGCCATCGCGATCGGCGCGCGCCCGTAGATTGTCACCAGGGCAAAAGAAATGGGGAATTAGAACGAAGTCGTCTTCCCGACGGACGCACGCGACCACCGCCGTCAAATCGGTCGTGGTTGACATATCGACACCGATCCAAGCCGGCAGTCCATCGAGGCCGTCCGGCAATACGCCGCCGCCACGGTCGTAGATCGGCATATCGATGAAAGGGTCAGTCGAGTGGTCGAGCCAGACGTTCAGATTATATTGCCGGAACGTCTCGCGAGCAGTGATGCTCGTTTCGCCTTCCCGCGCCAACTGGCGCAAGCCTTCGATATCTTGATATCCCAGCGCCAAGCCTGGGTTCGCCGCGTACCAAAGCGATTCGTCTTTCCAGTCGGCAGCGGCCGGAGTTTCGAACAGGATCGGCAGCATGGTGGGATCATCGATCTCGCCTGACTGCACCTTTCGCGCCCGATCAACAATTTCGAAGGCGAGATTTTCCTGCCCGCGCCCGCTTGTCGTGGCGACAACCAGCAGAGAGCCGACGGTCTTGATCATCGCCGACTTCAGAGCCTTCCAAAGCTCGGCATTTTTCCAGATATGGAGCTCGTCGGCGAACACGAATGCTGGCGTGCGGCCGTGCTGTGTGCCGGCGTCGCCACTGATCGCCTCGAGGAAAGAGCCATCCCGGATGAAGTGGATGGTCTTCACCGAATTATGTGCATCGTAAATCCGGGTCGCTGCGACTAGGCGTTTATCCTCTCGGATGATGCCCGCCGCTTCTCGGAAGCCATAGCCCGCCTGCTTTCGGTCGGACGCGGCCAAAATATTTTCGCCACCGGGCACTCGCTCCGGTCCGATCGTGTGGAGCAGCGACAACGCGCCGGCGAGCGACGTTTTCCGATTGCCGCGAGGGAGCAAAAGCACAACCGTCTTGACGATACGGGTTCCGTCCTCATTTCGCGGACCATAGATGCGCCGCACGATACGCTCTTGCCAGCGATCGAGTTTGAACATGCGCTTGCGCTCGCCGCTTTTGGGGTGACGCAACGCCCGCAGAAATTGAACGGCGCGCTCGCCTCGGCCCATCGGATCATCGATGGGACTGTCGTCAGTAATCCAGTGGAGAGGGTTCATCGTCATCATCTTCCTTCCGCACCGCAGGCCTTGAACGGCTGACTGGCGTGAGACCGAGTTCGGATGCCAAGCGCAGAGCGCGCGACATCGCGTCGGATTGAATGGCAACTGCCGGATGCCTTTTCGGACCAGACTCGCCGGTGAAGACGTGGCCCTCTTTCTGCAGCACGCGCTCCATCTCGCGAACGGTGCCCAATGCAATGCAGTAGTTTTCAAGCGAACCGAGATCGGCAGTCGTGAGGATCCGCCGTTTACGGACGATCGGGAACACCCGTCGCCATTCGGTTTTCGCGTCCTTCGACATCCACGACGGCGCTTTGATATCGCGAAGCACCGCGCCGTTATCGACGACCAGCGTCGGCTTGGTCCCGCGCATCAGACCGTCTGCCCGAGAGATTTCGTGCGAAACTCCAAACCGTTCCGCCGGCCGATCTCCTTCATCTCTTTGATATCGTGGATCAGCCCGTTGTAGACAACGCGGTCATCTGTCGTCATGCCGTCGACGAACCACGTTCGGAATACGATGACCGTTTCATCGCTCTGGCCGTAGTCTCGGATGTATTCTTCAGTGCCGGCCTGGATCAATTGCGCGCGTAACGTCACCAGGTCGGCCCATTCTTCAATCTGGTTTCCATAGCCGTCGTCACCCACCACCGTGTAGCGTTGGACGACAATGACGCGATCGAGCTGCCCGGCCTTCATGCCCAGCTCCAATTGCGGTATTCGTTCACGATATCGGCGATGCCGATCGGGAGGGCTTGGCCGTTCACGCCGACCAGAACGGCCTCGCGGTTCTCGTACCAGTGCGCCGCAAGCTGACAGACACTCTCCCGCAAAGCCGCCGGGACGGTCTCAGGGAAATCGTCATCGGCCGTGTCGGGATAGGTGGTCTCGTCGAGCTTGAAGCCGAGCAACCGCTCAATGTGATCCTGCGCGGCGCTGATCTTGCTGCCGATCAGAACGTCATCGACACCGAGGGTTTGATTAAGCTGCGCCTTAACTTGTTCCAGCGTAACGACTGCCATGAAAAAAACTCCAATTCGGACATCTCTTGCGCGACTGGAGTGACGCCGGTCCCTAGCGATTGCTTGAAGACGGCGACCACCCCCCGGCTTGCCGGGCTTCATTCGATTGCTCTGCACCGCTGTGACACTGCGTGCATCGTGGTGCCCAATTGGATCGGGACCAGAACAGCTTCATGTCACCACCATGCCTGATGATATGATGCACCAAGGCGGTAGGCCTGGTGCATTGCTTGCCGTCGATGATGCGTGTGCACCGTGGATGCGCAGCGATGAACGCCTTGCTCTCGGTGCGCCACTTGCCATCGTACCCACGCGCCGATGCTGATGGCCTTGATGCATCGTGCTTGGCCTTGCGCTCTGCCATGCGCTTGGCTTGGCAGGGGCATGCTGTTCCTGTAGGCAGCCGACGCCCGCAACAGCTTCGGATGCTGGGTGCGCGCATCGGCATGTTGCGAGGCCCTTACGCTACTGGGGCGACAGATGGGCTACCCAGAACAGCCACCACCGAGATCGGCGTGCCGGTGCCGTGCGTGCCGCTGAAGTAGGCGAGCAACTGGACCCAGCGCTTGCCGCCGACATATCCGACCTTGGATACATCAGCCGCGGCATGGGCAGTGATCAGCGATTTGACGATACCGTTCGTCGTACCGCTCGCGCCCTGAATATCGTCGTCAGTGACAGGAACGAATGTCGTGCCGTCGTCACTGTGCGTCATCACGAACTCGATCTTGTTCGTCCCGGTGAAGGTGATGCCGCCGATGCCGACACCGATCGCGAACATGGCGGAGTTGTAGCCAAGGAGGTCGATCGGCAGCAGCGTGCTATCTGCGGCCAAGGCGATCGGGCCGATTGCCTGGACCACCTTCAGGTTGCTTGCGAGGTCTCGCATTGAAATGTTCCTTTGTTCGATTGATGGAATGGCGAAGGGTCCGCATTTGCGTGCGGACCCTGATTGATCAGGAAGTTGCCATCTTCAGTTTCTTGACGGCGGCAGGCTGGACCACGCCAGCGCCAACCCAGCGCGTGCCGTGAATGCGGGTGATGGCCCGCTTGGCCTGCGTGTAGGGATCGGTCAGCGTGCCGAGCTGCTGCCGATCGACGATGCGATAGGCGGTGGCGAGATCGCCGAACAGCACCGGGAACGACTGCGCGGCGACATCGGGCATATCGACGGCTTCCGCTACCGGACGGCCCAGCACGGTCTCAGGCTGACCAGCCTGGAAAGACGGCTGCCAGAGGTAATTGCCCTGACCATCCTTCAGCTTGCGGATGGTGGCGAGCGAACCACCATTCAACACCCAGACGCCGCGGTTGCGATAGAACGCCGGCAACGAGTACATCAGGCCGATCAGGCTATCCGTGCTCAATGCCGTGGTGCTGCCGTTCGCGAAATATGGCACGCGCGGGTCGGTCAGCAGGCCCATCGGCTGCTTGACACCATCGCCGCTGACGAACGCCCGCGATTCCTTTTGAGCAAAGTCCTCGCTGAGCGCCTGGTTGACTTCGGCCGCCGCCGCACCATCGCTGCCCATCAGCAACGAATTGCTCAGGTCAACGTAGGTCGTGAGACGGCGCGATACGATCTCAGTCTGACCGAACGTCGGTTCGCTTTCTTCCGATTCCTCGATCTCGTCTTCCCACTGCGCATTGGTGATGCCGGTGCGAGTCGGGTATTTCACCGACGGCGCCATGCTGTTGCGCACCGTCGCGAACTGCCGGATCGGGCTGAACTCGGTGATGTTGCGGATCATCTCGTTGGAGACATCCGCCGGAGCGAGGTAACCGGCCGCGGTGTCGTCGGCGACGGTCAGCCTCTTCAGCGTCACGTCGTCTGCCTGCACGCCCTTGCGCAGATACGTCACCCAAGCCTTGACCTCGACGGCATCCTTTTCCTTCTTGGTGCCGTCGTCGCCGGTGCCTGGGCGGTTGGCCTTGGCTTCGATCTTGTCTAAGCGCTTGATCAATTCCGGATCAGTGACGGCCGCCTTGCCTTCGATCGCCTTGAACCGATCGTCGAACTTCTTTTCGAACTCCGTCGAGAAATCGCCGAGCGCCTTGGTAACGATCGATGCGGGATCCTCGTCGTCGCCTTTGCGAGTGATCGCTACGCTGCCAAGCAGCGCCTTCTTGGAAACGTGCTTCATGTCTTGCTTCCTATGATAAGCGCGGCCGTCGCGCGGTGAATGGCCTCGGCAATGGTGATGGCCTGAATTGCCGACTTGGCGCTGGTGATGCGCGCGCCGGGATGCATGGGGATCGTCACGAGGGACGCCTCAAGCAATTCCAGTTGAGAAATGGTTCGTCCACCGCCCGAACGCGGCTTGGACTTCTGTGTGATGAAGCCGATCGAAATTCCCGGGACAGCCCCGGCTCGCACAAGAGCGCGAACTTCCCGCGCGCGGGGAAGATCATCGACCAGCATCTTGCCGGACAGGTGAAGGCCGTCAGCTTTTTCGACGGCCGTATCCCATGCGCCAACCGGATCGTTGAAGTCGTGTCCGAACAGCATCGGAATCGGCATTGTCGCTTTTGCAAACGCGCCCTTCTCGATCATGTCGCCGATACGATCGGGCTTGGCGAACGGCCACGCGAGCGCGGTGATCACGCCGGAGTCCTCAATCGCCAGCTTTGCTTTGAACTCGATCCGGGTATTCATGCGGCTGCTCGCTCGTCCGGCTTGGGCGGCACATCGTTGGCCGGCTTGGCGGCCTTGTCCGGTGCCGTCACGTTGATGTTGCGGTTGCCGTACTTCTCGCCGCCGACATACGGCTGAAGACCGAGCCAATCGCGCCCGGTGTTCGGATTGATCGTCTCGGAGGCGATCAGGCTGTTGATGGCCGTGGCACGCTCGGTCAGGCTGGCACGGGTCAGGTCGTCGCGATCGAATACGATCCGGTAGGACGACCGATCATCGGCAGAGAACAGCGCGCGGCGCAGACAGGTCTCAAGAGCGTGCAACCACGGTTCGAGGCTGTAGCTCAGGAACTCTTGCCCCTGCTGCTCGCCGTTGTTGTAGGTCACCCGATCGAGTTCATACGCCATGCCCGGAGGCAGGCGGAACGCGCGGCAGATTTCGATGATCTGAAATTTGCGGTTCTCGAGGAACTGGCTATCCGTCGAGTTGAGGGTCAACTGCTGAAAATCGGCGTCATCCCAAAGGACCGCCGTTTCGCCCGCGTTGTCCGAACCAGAGAAGGCGGCACGCCAGCCGGCCTTCATCTTCTTCAGGCCCTCATCGCCCATCGTTTTCTTGAACTTGATCACGCCACCGGGGCGCGCGCCCTTCTTGAAGAGATTATGTGCGTGGCTTTCAAGGTGCCAGGCGACCGAGATGGCCTTCATCGCCATCGTAAGCGGCGAGCGGTTAAAGGCTGACCGGAGGTGGATGATATCGGCGGCGTCGAGCGGCTTGTCACCGATCTTGTAGGACGGCTCGCCCGTGTTGGCATACACGACCGAGATGACGCCGGGCTGGTACATGATGATTTCGTGCGGCTTGCCATCGACGCGATTGATCCATGCGATGCCGCCGGCGTCATAGGTAAGTGCCTGCACAACGAGATCGCGCACCATTTCGAAGGTGCTGGTCCAATCGTTGACGTGATCATTGAGCAGCTTCGCCACCGGGTGCTGCGGATCGTCCGTTTCGGTGCCGTCGTCGCCGATGCGGACCACCTTGATGTTGAGAGTGGCAGCGGCTTCGCTGATGGCGCGGATGGCGGTGTTGACCACTGGAACGTCGATAGCCTGCGCACGCGGAATCAGCCCGGGCAGCGTACCGCCAAACAAGCTGAGAAGTTCTGGACTAGGATCGGCGAGGGTTTTTGCCTCAAAGCCGAAGGCCGATTTCAATCGATCAAACATCTTTCCCATTCCGCACAGGCCGCAGAATGGTGGAACATGTTGAGATTGAAAGGATAAACGTCCGTTCTTGGCTACATAGAAGTGCGCGGGATGGCCCGGGGTTTCTAGTGTTTGCTGATGATGACCATTTTCACTGAACCCACCGCTTTCGCTGGTCCTCAATTTCAAGACGAGCTAGGCGCTCTGCTTCCTCGCGAGATAGACACCCATCGAACTCAAGGACGGCCGCGCGCTCCTCGTAGGCCGCCTGCCAGTCTTCATCATCCCAGCCGGCGCGGTCATCGAGCAAATAAAAATTCTGGAAACGCCCAGACAGCGAACCCCCAAAACCCCCAAAACCCTCATCCGCCTCCAGCGTGAATTTCTGGATATCCTCGGAAGGGCTACCCCCAAAACCCCCAAAACCCTCTTGATGGGGGTTTTGGGGGTTTTGGGGGTTCGGGTCGGTAGCGTTTTCTAATTTTTTTCATCGGTTCGGAGAGCAGCCAGCCATCGGCCCATCGTATCACCCTCCGGCCTGAAGTGCGGGGTTCCAGCAATATGTGATTGTAGGACGGCCACCGGCCGCCACCGGCTTGCCCTGGACCTCTCGGCAGTGGCTGGTGGCGATCAGCATCTCGATCGATGCCGTGACGGTCTCGCGATCGCTCAGGCCTGCCCAGCCCTTCTTGTGAACGTCGCGGGCGGTGAATGAATCCGACAACTGGTTCCGCCGCTCAATGATCAGCCTAGCGCCATCCTCCGCCATCGTCTCGCCGGACGAATAGAGCCGGTTGGCATGGCTGCGGAGATAGTCGGCCCAGCCCAACGCCCGGCGCATTGCTGTCTCGTTCACGTCGAACCGCCCGCCGTCGATCAGTTCGAACAACAGCGCCAGCGATGCCACCGTTTTCGGCATCTTCAAGATATGGCTTTCCAGTGTGGACGGCAGAGACCCTGACCGAGCTTCAGACTGGATTTCCGTCATCCATTGCTGGAACAACTCCTGGCTCTCCGGCGAGAAGCGCAGCACGGTCGGCCGCTCGGTGTCGCCCATCGGCAGGTCGTACAGGTCGCGGAAAACCTTGTCGTAGGCGAGCCGTGCCAGCGTGTTCGGTGCTCGGTCAACCCAGCGCCATGATCCGATATCGTCCGGCCACACCACCATCTGCAACCGCTGGATCAATCCGTCATTGCTGGCGCCGGACATGGCACCGCGGACGATCGGGGCGATGCGGGACGGCTGCACACCACCGATGATGCTGACGGTGCAATGCTCGATATGCACGGTGCCGCGCCCGATGCGGTCATACGTGAAGCGGCCGTCACCATTGAACGCCTCAAGATAGAACGCTCGCTCGCTTTGATGCTCTTCGCTTTCCATGCGGGCGAGGAAGCCGGGCAACTCGTCCCGGATTAGCAGAATGCCGCGCGGGTTCTCGTTCAGCAGTTCGCCCAGCTTCTCGACCGAGGCATCGTTCACCACGATGCGAGGGCATGGCGGTTCATCATCGTCGCCACCGGCAAGGCCTTCTAGGAGTTCGCGGGCGGCGTCACGGTCACCGTTCTTCAGCGCCTTCTCGGCCTTCTTTTTCGCATCCTTGGCGTCGAGGCCCGAAAGCGCGTCATCGATCTGCGCGGTCTTAATTTCCTCTTCCCACTTTTCGCGCAGGTCGTCGGTGATGGCGTAGATCGGGCCGAGCGCGGCCTGCATCGCCGGAGACTTCATCGCGCTGGGTCGGCCGATGATCGCACCCCAAAGGTTCGGCACGACCTCCCAATCGTCGTTTTGCTTTGGCCGGATGCGAACCCGGTTACCGATTGTCGCTGCAATTCCGCACAGCGCGGTCACGGCCGCGAAGTCCGGCGGCGCTTGCTGGCGATCGGCAACGTCCATCACGTAGTCGCGGATGGCCTCGGGCAACAGTTCGGGAATGAACGGCTCGACCGCCGGCAGCGTCGAGGTGATCGGCGTCACGGCAGGCCAACCGCCGGCGGTCACCGGCCGAGCGACCGCGAGAAGGCGGCTGATATCGTTGTCGTTCATGCCGGGCGGCACGTCGTCAGCTAGATCCCACCCCTGCGGCATTGATGGCGGCGTGGTGACCATGTGGATCGACGCGGCGATGCCTTTCAACAGTCCGGCCACCGTCTCCGCATATTTCGATCCCGGTTCGTCGGCGTCGGGCCAGAGCACGACATGCCGCCCGGCCAGGGCGGACCAGTCGGCCTTGCGCGCGGCATGGGAGCCGCTGGGCGATGTAACCACCACGTAGCTATCGAAGCGCTTCGCCGCCGCGTCGGCAGCCTTCTCGCCCTCAACTACCATCACGCGCGCAGACGGTCGGGCAGCCAGCCGGTCCAGGCCATAGAGCGGACGCTGATCTGAGATGTTTCGGCAGCGCCATTCCTTACGATCGTTCGGCCCCTCGCAGAACACGAAGGGCTTGATCTGCTTATCTGCGGGCTTGCCATTCGCCGGCCGATTGTACCGGACCACACAAAGCATCAGTTGCCCGGCGGCATCGTTGTAGCGCCAGCCTTCCGCGAACGTATAGCCCGCTGGGCAAAACCGATTGATGAACGCATTGGTGAGTTTCGGAGCGCCGGCAGGGATTGGCAGCAGCGGACGCCATTCGTCATCAACTGCCGGTGCTGGAGCGATGTCACCGTCTAAGGGCGCGAACGCCTCATCCACACTGATCATGTTCATCCTTCACGTATTCCAAGCATTGCAGCTACCCGGCGCGCGGCCTCGAGCTGCGATAGATCGAAGAGAAAGGCCGCGAGGCTTACCGGGTCGCCGCCGGTGTCACCCGTGGCGAAGTCGGCCCATCGGCCTGTGCTGATGTTGATGCGAAAACTTCCCGGCGTGCGGTCAGTACGGCGCGGGTTGCGGGCGACGTACTCACGCCCCTCTCGACGACCACCGGGCAACCAGCGATCGAGCAGCGATGGCAGCGAACTCAGTGCCGCGGCGTTGACCTTGCCGAAGTCGATCATTGGAGCGGACCAGTTCGGCCGATACGATCATGCACAGGCAACTCGCCCCACTCTTCGGCGATGATCTCAGCTTCAATGATGGCTTGCTGGTATGACGAACCGCTCCACATGCCGATCTCGCAGCCGTCTTCCTCGACCACGTTGACGAAGTATTGGAAAAGGCCGATCTCGGCAGCGATGGGACTGCTGACGATTGTCCCACCGTCGATAAACACATGCGCGCCGATGTTGCCCATTTGTTCAGCCCGCTTGCGAACTGCTGCAGATCAACGGCCCAAGCTTCTTCTTTGCCCATGCATCCAATGACTGACGAGGATAGAGAGGCGTGCGATTCACCTTCTGAAACTCAGGGCCGCCGCCAATGGTTACGTATTTCGCTAATGTGGCGGGCGCTATGGTGATGCCGAACACCACATCAAGATACTCCGATGCGTGCTCTCGTCTGAGTCTAGGTTTGTCGAGGTGCGCCGGCAGGCAAGCCGGGGGCGTTCCCTCCGAAGAGGGTTTTTCAGCTTCATTCATTTCTCAGTCTCCTAGAAGCTCGCTTGGCGCGAGTTGCTTAGTCTGTACTCAGCACATCACCACGTAGAACGCGTCCGACGGCATCGAACTCGCGACCACCCAGGTATCGTTCAAAGCCAATTCCTTTAGCCGTGGAATCTCGCAGTGCCTGGATGGCGGCGCTAAAGGCATCAGCGCTTCGCAAATGCTCGGCACGCAACCGCTTGCTTTCGGCGTTGTCCGCTCGTTTCCGAGAATCTGCAGCAAGCCGAAAAAACTCAGGAAGGAAGGGAAGAACTATCATCCCCATATGCTGCTTTGGGTCACCACCCGCATCTGCAATGCGATCGAGCATCTTGTGCGAGAGGATGAACTTGAAAGAACCAATGGGAAATGGCCCCTGCACCCGCATCTCGATGTTCGGCCCCAAATAGGCACTTTCTTCCATCATGCCTTCGGGAGATTCGCTCCAAAACACGACGTCTTTGATTGTCTCGTCGCTATACTTCCCAACGAACGCCGCGCAATAGTCGAGAAATTTGGCGTCGTCTTTCAGGGCGAGCTCGGACCGCAGAACACGCGAAAGGATCGCATTTTCCTGTTTCTCAAGCGGGCATGTATTGGCGTACTGCATGAAGAAGTCACCGATGTCATTCGGCCCCGCTGACAGCATGACGTATAGAAGCTTCGCGGTATCCATCACCGTGACAGGCGAGGCTCCACGCCCCGGCTTCGTCGGGGGCCATCGACCAATTTTCCGCAACCCCAGTCCATAGGCCTCGACGGCTGAGACGGACTTGCCCGTTGCTTCGGCGAGAGTCCGGTAGAGATCGTTTGCAGTCGCCATTTGAATTTCCGATGCGAATACCCGTAAGCCTAGACCTCTAGGCAAAAAGGTCAAGTCTTTGCCTTGAGGTCTGGGAAAAGAGTTTTTCCGCTCTTTTCTTGGAATGGATGGCCCGGGGAGGCTACCTAGCCACCGGGCCATCCACTTAAGCCGCAGCGCTACCCACCGCGGCTTCGAATTGAGCCTTGATGTCGTTTAAGGCGGCCACTGCTTCGCCGGTGAAGAAATCCAGCAAATCCCCATCCGCCGCCGTGAGCTCCCAACGGCCATCATCTTGTCGACGCAGGCCCTCACACACCGTCCGGCTGACCACCTCGGCGATCATCCGAGCGGCGCGGATGGCCTCAGCAAGGTTGTCGATCTCTTGATGGCTTAGTAGCCCTCGCTCTTTGGGCTCGGTCATGCCAGCACCCGCACGTCACAGTGAGCGAACAGCTGGGGATGCTGTTCCATGTAGCCGTCGTGGTCGGCTACGCCGCTTTCCTCATAGCCCTCGTCGTCACATTGAGCGCCTTCATCTTCGCAGGCCGCCCCTTCATCCTCACAACTGCCCTCAAGGTCTACGTCGCCATCAGTGGCGTCGAGGAAGGCCAGCAGTCGCTCGATCTCGGCAGCGGCCTCATCTCGGAGCCGCATGAGGTGCCGGAGCGGGTGCCTGTCTTCCTCGGCGCGCGCTGTGGCGTCATAGAACTGATTGGCGCGGGGAATGGCCACCGGCGGCGGCAAGACCGGCTGCGGCGGGCTATCAGTGCCTTTGCTGGCGAGGATGACGTACCGCAATCGAATGGCCGGAGACGCACTGATCGCGTCTATGGCCTCACGGGAAGCTTGGTTCATGGGTTTCGCTCACTGGTTTCGGCCTGCTACAGCCAATTCACCCGGAGACGGTCCGAGCAGCCGGGGAGTAGCAGCCTGCCAGTGAGACAGGTGTACCGCTTTTAAGCCCCGAAGGGCTCTGGACAGAACGGCACGCCCCGGCCATAATTCGGCCGTTCGGAGCCGCGCCGCCAAGCGCGTCCGTCGAGTTTCACGACACAGTCGTAAAACTCATGCCCGCGGTCCTCGACGCCAATCGAGAGCACAGATCCTTTAGATGGATTGCGGGTAGTCACTGGTCCGGCCTGCTACAGCCAACGGACATGCTCATCTGATTTGGTTAAAAAGTCCACCCCTCTCGGGGTGCTTCGGCGCGCGTCCGTCGTGCCGCCCCGCCCGCGGCGGTGGCGGGCTTAGAACTCAGTGTCGAAATCAGGGTCGACGACCTGAGGTCGAGATGCCCGAACGGCCCGCAACTGCGAAATGGTCTCAGCGCCATATTTTGCCTGGATACGATAAAAAAGCTCAGGCTCAACATCAAATACAAACGCTAACTTTCCAGCAAGGCGAGCTTGTTCATATGGCGACAAGCGACCGGTCACGTAGTGATGCAATTCAGCTCTAAGTGAGCGTTTGCGATTTTGCCCTATGGAAACCTTGCCGTCGTTCGTCAACACCAATCCTGTTACATAACGTTTGTATTTCTTGGTCGCCCGCACAGTTTTCTTATCGTTGATCTCCAAGGAAGGATGAGCCATTTCGCGGACCGTTCTGCGGAGCACGCGATCGACTCGATTTAAGTACCCTGTGCGCTCCGCGGAGAACGTCAGATCATCGGCGTACCTGGTGTAGGTCACATAATCGTTTTCGACTTCCGTGGCGATCCTACTATCAAACTCAAACATCAGCGCGTTCGACAAACTTGGCGAAGATGGCGCACCGATCGCCAATGTCAGACGCCCGCCTTTTACCTTCTGTTGAAACAAAACATTCGTGCTTAGCCACAAGTCAAAATTATCGGTGAGAACGTTATTTTTCTCACAGTACGCGCGCCAATCAGCGCCGGTGATTGACGGGAAAAAGTCTTTGAAGTCGTACTTAAAGATTGCGCCACTATGAGCATGTCTAGCCGCGTTCGCTCGAATTGATATGCCAGGCCGATATGCCATAGCGCTTGAGTGCACAGGCAACTTTGATATCACTTCGTCTACGAGAACCCGCTGAAGAGCCTTCAGCTCTACTGCGGGCTGAGAAATCATCCGGACTCCGTCGCCGTTTCTTTTAGAAATCGGATAGGTTTTGTATCGGCGAGGCGCGTTTACAACGATGCGGAGGACGTCCGCCTCGGCTAATCCAGTTTGCGCAACCAATATCGGGAGCAGGCCACTCATGACAGCGCTCCGCCGACGACGTGCGAGATAGCACTGAAACGCTGCGAGTCGGTGTTCTTCCAGTGATCGCGGATCAACAACCGGCGACGGGCCTTATTCTTCTCACGAGCCGTCGATTTCATGTAAATCGTTGCCGCATCAACCTTCGTGGTCGTAGCTACGATGTAGTCGCCAGACCCCTTTGAAACTGTCCGCAGCCAACCGACAGCCTCTGCACAGAGTATATAACGAGCAAGAGCATCATCCGTCACCGACATTACGTTTAACGTGCGCAGCAAGCTCATAAGTTCGTCTAACTTAAGAGCCCCATATTCCTGAACGAGGCCGACGACGAGCTTTATCTTGTGGCCCGAGCGCTCTTCGTCAAAAGTCGAAGGTTCTCTGGGTTTTGCCAAACGCGTCGTGAGCGGGTCTAATAGTAGATCCTTCAAAACCTCGATTTTGACTGAAGCGACCGACTTACCATTCATGCCAATGGCAGATTCGTCGACGACGTAAATATAATCTCTGCCGTACTTTTCTTCGATGTATTTGAGTGGCCCGAGCTTGATGAACGAGTTCTCGTTCCAGTGCTTTTCTCTCACGATGACGAAAAGACGGAGCGCGATTTCGTGTATTTTGGCGAATGCGCCCAATTCAGCTAAACTACCCTCGCTCTCACAAAAGAGAATGATGAGCTCGACGATCTCAGCCAGATCAGTCTCAAAATCTAAAAGATTGCTGTACTTACGAAAGAAGCCCAAGTCAGAGGTTATGTCCTCTGCTTGGATAAGCTCGCGACCGTTCAAGATCGGATTGCTAAGAATCTTAAGAAATGCGTCGCGCAATGACAGCGGAATTGGATCAGAAATGGGAGATACTTGCCCCCCACATAAGAACACAACATCGTTAGGAGCCTGGACGTGGATTCTGTCCGCGTCCAGGTCCTCTGCGAAAGGCAACACTTGCTTACCCTTGAAGCCCCGGATGATAGTGACTTGATATCGAGCGGAGCGTCCCGAAGGGCGATAGCAAGTTGCTATCTTCCGGGGCACCAAAACTCGACAATACGATGAGGTCCAGCGAAGCGCTAGACCAAGCACAAACATGTGCTCATACGCGTAAGCAAGTAATGTTATTCGGATTTTCAACTAACGGTCAAGGCTTGCACTTAGTGCCTATCGAATGCAGCGATCATCTTCGGCTGCGCTTTTATGAGGAAGACTCCGAACCTATGGCCGCAATCCCACTGAGCCCTAAACTAAAGTATTATCGTGGAGGCAAGGAAAGTATTCGCAGGAAGACTGCAGAGTTCAACGCGAAGGCCCGACGTATCGCAGATCACGTCAATCGCTTGATGGCCGACAATCCGAGAGAGATTCAACAGTATATGTTTGCGTCAATCGCCCGCGATCTAGGCTTTACGACTGATGAAGTACGCAATGCCATTTCAGACGGGGGCTACAACGGGATTACGCTAGGGGTTCGGGGCCAGGATCGGGAAGCTCTCGAACGTTATAGATCCCAGGATACTGGTCGAATCACCGAGGGCGACTTTTGACCGGCGCAGGCATTAAGAACTGGGAACGTGTTGACAGTTATAAGATTTTGAGTCCGTGACCAGCGAATCGGACTGTGCTATGCTGCCGTAAGGGAGCCAAAAGTGCCAAAAACTTATGATGCCAACCAGATCGCTCGGTATTTTCTTGCTAAGACCAATGAGGAAGTCGGCGATCAGATCTCAAATTTGAAACTTCAGAAGCTGTGTTACTACGCGCAGGGTCTGGCTTTGGCTGCTCGTAAGGCTCCGCTTTTCGATAATCGTATCGAAGCATGGGCTCATGGCCCCGTCGTGCCGTTTTTGTACCAGCTGTACAAAGACCATGCGGCAAATGGCATCCCGGCTCCGACTGATTTTGACCTTGACGCATTCGATGCCGCTGACCGCATGATCTTGGACGATGTCTACGACTATTATGGTCAGTATTCGGCTTGGCGCCTTCGGGAGATGACGCATCTGGAAACGCCGTGGAAGGATGCCTACGAGCGTGGCATGAATAATGAAATCACCCACAACGCATTGATTGAGTTTTTTGCAGATCAAGTAGCGGCAGATTACGCGCAAAAGTATGAGCAAATTTCCAGGCGCCAAGGCTAAGAAATCCCCTTTCGGGAAAAGCCAACCCGAAGTTACAACGCCCGACCCCGATCGGCTGCCGCCGATATTTTCATTTGAGTACATGAAAGCCGGGAACGGTTATAGCGTTGACTGCTGCAACAATGATCATCGTTCAGCACTTGCGAGCCGGCTATTTAAGCTGACGCAGATGACATGGATGGATATCCGTAATGCTGGCCGACATGGACTAGGCTCAGAGACGATCTCGCAGAGTGACATAAAGCCTGCGTTGCCTGCTGTCGTCACCCAAGATGTCCGGATTTTAGCTCTTCGCTACAACGGCCTGCATCCGATGGTCGGTTTCCGAAACGGGCGAGTGTTTCATATCTTGTATCTCGACCATTCAATGGACTGCTACCCTCACGGAACATAATGGCGAGATCGTCTGTCACTTCGTGTCAGACTTGACCATATAACTGTAAATGGTTTTAGCCACATTATCGGCCGCGGCGATCAGCACGGCATCGAGCCGGTGAATGTACTTGCTAGTCACGGTCCCGGCAGCGTGGCCTAGCAGAGTTTCAATCGTGGAATCGCTATACCCAAGATCGCCTGCCACTGACGCATAGGAATGCCGAAACGTGTGCGCCGTCACGTCATCAAGGCCGGCTCGCTTCATGATCCTATCCATCGCGCGCGGCATCCCGCCGTAAGGCCCGTCATCGCTCCGAGCTGCAGGCAGCACGAAACTTGATCCCTTGCGTCGATCGATATCTGCAATGATATCGAAAGCAGGCTTGCCAACCGGCCGCACGGACGCGCCTTCCTTGGTATCTTCCAATCTGAAACACCCGCCGGCTGCGTCAACCTCGGTCCACTTCAGTGCCTCGATCTCGCCGACGCGACAACCGGTCAGCGCCAGCAACCATATTCCCGTCAGACCTTGCGGGGCGTCGGCATCGGCATCGGCCGATCGTAGCGCCTTGCCCAGCGCCTTGTATTCGTCAGCAGTCAGTCGGCGCTTGCGTGATCGATCAGCCTGACGCTTCGCACCGCGCGCCGGATTGAAAGGAATTACCCCTTCGCTGACCGCAAAGCTCAGAATGCCGCCCAGCAAGCCAGCCGTGCGTGCGGCCGTGCCGGCGCCGCCCTCGACCACCGCCTTGCCGCGTTTTTTGTTGGTCTTCACGACGGTGGCGGTTTTGCCGAGCGTCACGTCCCGAATGAAGCGGTTGACGTCGGCCTGCACCAGATCGCGGACCAGCTTATTGCCGAGAAGCGGCTTGATGTGTCTCTCGATCCGACCGCGATCGGAAACTAGCGTCGTTTCCTTTTTCGGCAACTGGCGTTTGCCCATGATCAGGCCGCCCTCGGCCGCCTTCAGGTAATTGTCGCAGAGATCGCGCACGGTGAGGGACTTCCGGCGGGTCGCCTTGTCTTCCGCTGGGTCCTCTCCGCGTGCCACGTCACCGAGCACGATCTTTGCCTGGGTGCGTGCCTGCTCTGCGGTGACCGCCCCGTGCGTTCCGATCTTCACCCGGCGGGTACGGCCACCGGCGCGGTACTGCGCCATGTAGACCTTGCGCCCGGTCGGCCAGACGCGCACGCCGAAGCCCGGTAGCTCGCCATCCCACGCGAAATAGTCGCGCGCCTCGACCGGGAGCCGATCGACATGGCTCTTCGTGAGTTTCGGCATCGGAGTGGCTCGGCAGGTTTACAGGAAGCACATAGGAAGCAGCAGCGGGTAATTCCGGGAATATTCCGGTGTAACCGTTGCCTTCCCAGAACCCCTTAATAGCCTGCATTATCGCACACGGGCAAGCTCTGGCGATCAACAGGAAGCAGCAGAAAACCCATGTGCCAAGCCCTCCGAAGGTAGAGGCCTCAGGTTCGAATCCTGATGGGTGCACCCGACAGGAGTCGAACCTGTGACCTTCGGCTTCGGAGGGATGTAGTCAGCGACATAGGTTATCACAGTCGTGCTATCCCGTGTAAGGCGCTGAAATTAAGCCGCGAATCCCACGGGGGAGACCAGACTAGCGAGTTGCTCTTCGGCGTTCCTTGTTCCGGCGCTTCCTTGGCGCGTTCGCAAAGGAAAAGGCCGGTCACAACACACATGCCAAAGCTTACAAAACGCACCGCGGAATCCGCCAAAGCGCGGGAGAAGGACTACTTCATCTGGGACAACGAACTGCCTGGCCTGGGCCTTCGGGTCTATACCTCTGGCAAGCGCAGCTACGTCATTCACCACAGGTTCGCTGGCCGCTCTCGCCGATTCACTATCGGACTACATGGATTCTGGACACCCGAGCTTGCGCGGCAGGAGGCAAGGGTTCTCCTCGGGAAGATAGCGGGAGGCGAAGATCCCTCGGAACAGCGGCAACTCAATCACAAGGCCATCACGGTCAAGGAGCTATGCGAGCGCTATCTTGAGGATCTGCACGCCGGCTTGATCATGGGCAAAGGCGGACGGCCAAAGAAGCCGACAACCGTCCTCACCGACATTGGTCGAATCCACCGCCACATCGTGCCGCTTGTTGGGACGCGACGGGTGAAGGACCTCACCAAAGCGGATATCAATAAGGTCTTGAAAGATGTGATCGCTGGCAAAACCAATTGCAGCTTCAAGACGGGAAAGCTGCGCGGCAAAACCATCGTACGAGGCGGCACGGGAGCAGCGTCGCGCACGGTGGGACTCCTCAGCGGGATACTGACTTATGCCGTCGAGGCAGGAATCATAGAGGCCAACCCCGCGCACGGAGTTCGACGACCAAAAGATAATGTGCGAACCCGACGCCTCAGCGATGCCGATTACCGAACGCTCGGCTCTATCCTGGAGGCGGCTAGCAAGAACGACAAGTACCGGATGACCGTAGATATCATTCGGCAACTCGCACTCACTGGATGCCGCCGATCTGAGATAGTGGCGCTTCGCTGGGAAGACGTTGACGTTGAATCAAGCTGTTTGCGCCTCGCCGACAGCAAGGAGGGAGCATCCGTCCGGCCGATTGGTTTGTCCGTGATGGAATACCTTGAGGAGCGTAGATCGAAAGTTTCGAAGACCTACGTCTTTCCGGGCGGCGAGGAGGACAACCCGTTCGGCAGCTTTCCCAATCATTGGGAGAAGATTTTCCAGAATACGCCCTTGGCAGATGTCACGCCGCATGTCCTTCGTCATAGTTTTGCGAGCCTGGCTAATGACCTGGGCTTTACGGAGACCACGATCGCAGCGTTGATCGGGCACTCCCGGGGCACCGTCACGAGCAAGTATATTCATACGCTGGACGCGGCGTTGATCATGGCGGCCGATACGATCTCTGGTTATATTGAAGGTCTTCTAGACAGCGTGGAATTTAAGCAGACGTCCTATGCGCTCGACCGCGGCGCCAGGAAGGCTACTTTAGCTCGGTTCTTAAAGAAGATGAGCAACCCAGGTCTGATAGCTGAGGAGAACTTGGCGGCATGACACAGAAGCGACGTTCACGCCCTGACGCGCGTCTGTGCCTTGGCAGTATGCTGGCTGAACAGAGCCGCCGCATCGGCCTGACCAACAAGGACGCCGAGGCGCTTCAGCAAATCCGAGACAGGACGCCCGCCGAACCCCTCTCGTTCGAGGAGCGGGTTCTCACACGCCTTGATGATGACTTTGCCCAACGTCCCGAGCAATCCATCGTCCCCGTGCGCGCTGCTTTATTGGATCGGTCGGCGATGCTGACGCAAGGCATGGAAGTCGACCTCGACGCCGAGATCGAAGGGGACGTCACGCTCTAGCAATGCTTAGCGAACAAGGTTGCTCAGAGTTTCTGGCACGCCATCGAAAGCGAAGGGATTCAGGAATTGTCGTCGCCAGAACAATTCTCTGTCGACGACGCTCAATGTGGCCTCGTCGCACACCGCCTGCCATTGCTCCTTGATGGTCGAGATCTGCGCCGCAGCGATCGCGATCGCTTCGTCGCGAGACAAAAGGAAGCTCGGCGCGGCATCCAGGCACACCGCGATCTGGCTGAAGCGCCGGTCGCCATCAATCAACATGGCTTGGCTGGCTTCTCGGCCGGTGCGGCCCTGCGGACAGATATCGTAGGCCGGTGTCAGCGACAGTGCGCTGCCGTTCCAGAACGCAGCATGATTGCGAGCATGGTCATCGGTATTGCCGCACAGGATGTTGAACACG
>Ga0153956_1001505_pt1 | contig 20146 bp, 15 predicted proteins | sample TSFL040MetaG_FD_104704 | JGI IMG/M metagenome (GOLD analysis project Ga0153956, IMG submission 104704) | Attine ant fungus gardens microbial communities from Florida, USA - TSFL040 MetaG | ecosystem: Host-associated > Fungi > Mycelium > Unclassified | place: USA: Florida, Wekiwa Springs...
GAATCCAACCAAGCAATGGCGCCCATCCGGCAGATGTGATCGAGCTTTCGCTTTTCCCAACCGGACGGCATGGCGCCAGGACTTTCCCACCAAAGTGGGCGCATTGCGCGCGCGAGTTCGAACACTTCCTTGCGGAAACGCGGCCATGCTTCCGCGTCGCGTTGAGAATGAACAGCGATACTAGCGGCAGTATCATGAATATCCCTGCCGATAATGATGTGCTTGCCGCCGCTTCGAAGGCCGACCAGCGCCAGCTCCCGTCCTTCGAACCGCAAACCTCTGCGCGCCAATTTGAGATCCCGCATGACGAGGGGATCAAGGGCATAAAGCACAGGCGCGGTGCGTGAAGCAGAGAAGCCCTCGCCGAGATTGGCCGGCCCGCAAAGACCGCCGAATTTGTCTCGCGCTTCGAGCAGCAAGACCCTTTTGCCCGCTTTCGCGAGATAGGTTGCGGCGACGAGGCCGCTGATGCCGCCGCCGATCACAATGGCATCGTAAGAGCGAACCCCGGTCATTTGAGGCGCCGTGCTTTGAGATCGGCTACAACCGCCCGTGCCGCGAAAACGCCCGACACGCACGTGCCCAGCATACCAATCGCCGTTGATGGCCCTGCGAGATAAAGTCCATCGACGGGTGTTCTCGGCACGGCGTAATCCAGCCAGGGACGAAAGCCCAGCATTTGATCTGAGGCGATTTCGCCGCCCCAGAGATCGCCGTCCGTGCAGCCCAGCGATTCTTCCATGTCGGGCGGCACGATTAATTCGCTGGCTCTTATACGCGCAGCCGTTCCTGGCAAGACACGCTCGATGGACGCCACCACCCGCTCGCGCAGCGCATCGCGCTTCTCATGCGTCCACGATCCGTCAAATAGGCGGCCGGGCACGCACCCGACGGTCGCCGTCATCACCGCCGTGCCGATGGCGCTGCACCGTGGATCCGATACGACGCGCAATGTGATCGGCAGATGCGGCGCGATCGTGCTGGCGCGCCACGCCGCGTAGGCGACGCCGACTCGATCAGCGTCGGGTTCGATATGGATGCCCCCTTCAAACAAGTCACCGCGCGCGAAGGCAGGCCTTTCCGGCAAGCTGTCCAGCGCGAACAGAAGTCGTGCCGTGCCGCCGGCCATTCGGAACGATCCCACGCGATTGGCGACGGCCGGCGGCAAATCGCTCCAGGCAAAGAGCGAGAGAAACGTACGCTTCAAATCGAGCGTGGAGATGATGGCCCGTGCGGCTATCTCGGTGCCGTCGGCGAGCCGGACTCCGGTGATCTTACCGCCCTGGCGACGAATGTCGGTGACTTCGAGGCCGCAAAGGATTTCGGCACCTTGTGCCGAAGCCAGAAGAGAATCCGCCAAGCGCTGCAAGCCACCCGCCACCAGTCCCGAGCCGCTTGGCGGCGCGAGCAAGTGAAGAGCGCTGCCGACAAGATCGGGATGAGCGGCACGGGCGCCCAGCACCTCAGCCATCGTGCCCGCCCTGGCGTCGTTATCGGAAATCTGATCGGCGAGGAGATCGCTGAGAGAACGGGTCGCCCAGGCTTCGCCTGGCCAAGCCTCGCGCGCGGGCGACGAGCGCGTCCAAAACGAAGCCGCTCTTTGCGGCGCGACGTCCTTTTCGGATCGTGCCAGCGCCGCTTCGACCAAGGCGGTACGCTGCGACCAAAACCAGCCTGAACTCCCTGCGAGGGCTTTGGCGCGGTCGGGCCACAGTGCCGTCGAAGCCGGAGACGGGACAAAGGCGGTGCCCAATCGCGCCAAATCAAGCGACCAGAAAATCTCCGCCGGGATGGGCGGCAGCTCATCGCAAAACGGAGAGGCGTGAAAGCCGGGATGAAATTCGCGGGTGATACAGCGTCCGCCGGGCTTATCGCTGCGCTCGAGCACGATCACCTTGAGGCCCGACCGGACAAGCGTCGCCGCTGCGGCCAAACCATCCGCGCCCGCGCCGATGATCGCCGCGTCGTATCGCAAAACCTCGCCCTTCCCGCCATGCCGCTTGCTGATCGGTAAACGGATATTAAGGGTCAAATGGAAAAGAGTGGTTTCAATGGCAAAGGGCGGAAACGGCTTTTCGCGCCATTCCCGCCCTTTGGTTAATTCACGCTAAGATCGTTCTTACAGAACGCCGCGCTTGTGCTCGCCGACGACGATACGGCCCGGATTGAAGGCCGCCTTGAAGACGTCCATCGCCTTACGGGGCTCGGCATCGCCGCACATGAACACGTCGAACGCCGCATAGCCTTTCTCGGGCCATGTGTGGACGCTGATGTGGCTTTCCGCCAGCACCGCCACACCGGACACACCGCCGCCATCCGAAAAGGTATGGAGGTGGATGTGCAGCAAGGTGGCGCCAGCCGCCTTCACGGCATCGATCAACGCCTGCTCGATCCGGTCACGGTCGCCCAAACCCTCGGCTTCCCACAGATCGATGATCAGGTGGCTGCCGGCGAAGGTGACGCCGTTACGGGTAATGAAGTGATCTTTAAACTGTTCTGGATCGTTGTCGTTCTGGAGAACGACGGGCATCGGTTTCGCTGCTGCGTTTGCCGATGTGCGGACGCGAGGAGCCCTCGCCACTTTGTTTGCCGAGACAAGCTGCAATCTAGCCATTTCGGGCACCTACCCTTTCAGAGTTGACACCTGCGCCTTGGCCTTGTGGGTTTCCGGACGCGTTCTCCCAAGAAGAAAGCGGCGGACGGAAGGCCGCCTCGCCGCTTTGTCCCGTCGCCGGAACGAGGGGGAATATAGGGCCGTCGTTCGCACATGCAAGATTTTTTGTCATCCAACCGTAAATTTTCTTTCAGCGGCGTGGCGCGAGAGACGCGCTCTCTCGCTGTCACATTCTGTAACCAAGACTCCGGAGAGCGTCCGTGGCACCACGCTTGCCAGCGTGGCACCTCAGACTTAAAACGCCGCGCTCTCCAAAATGTTTCACCGCCAGACAAGGAGCCTGAGATGGCCACAAGCAGCTTCAAAGAGCGTCTCCACAAAGGTTACGCGCAGGTGATGGAACTGAGCGGCAAGCCGCTGGTGGACGAAAAGAGCCAGTATCAGCGCATCAAGATCTTCGACACGCCCAACAATGGGCGCGTCATGACGCTCGACGACATCGTCCAGATCACGACGCGCGACGAGAGCGCGTATGCCGAAATGCTGACACATTTGCCCATGCTGGAGCACGGCAAGGCCGAGCGGGTCATGATCGTGGGCGGCGGCGACCTCTCCATCGCCGACGAGGCGCTGAAGCACAAAGGCGTCAAAGAGGTCGTCCTGGTCGACATCGACGGACGGGTGATCGAGCTCTGCAAGAAGCATTTCGGCGAGATCAACGCCAAGGCGTTCAAGGACAAGCGCCTCAAGCTCGAAGTGGCCGATGCCTTCGAGTATCTCGGCCGCAAGGAGAGCAAGAACCGATTCGACCTCATCGTCGCCGATCGCCCTGATCCGGTCGGCCCTGGCAAGGCGCTGTTCGGCGAAACCTTCTACGACCGCGTGCGAAACGCCCTGAAGTCCGGCGGCTTCGCGACATTCCAGACTGGCGTGCCCTTCTACCAGCCGTGGGAGATCACCGAGGCGCTCAACGAGCTCGCCGAGTTCTTCCCGTCCTCGGGGCTCTATCTGACCGTCGTGCCGACCTATATCGGCGGCTTCATGGCACTGAGCTGGGCCGGCAAGGGCAAGAGCGCGAAGCTCGGCACACCGGCGGGCATCAAGAAGGCGGCCGCTGCGTACCGGAAAGCGAAGCTCAAGACGGACTACTACAATCCGGCCGTCCACGCCGCCGCCTTTGCGCTGCCGGAGTGGATCGCGCGTCTGGTGCCTTAAGCCGGAGCGACGATGCGCTTCTCGAAGACCGTGGCGACGCCGGCCTGCAGCCGGCGCAGTTTGGCTTCGAGTTCGGCGAAATCGTCGTCGCCGCCCGCTCGTGCCAGGAGGGCCTTGAGGCCGGGCGTGGCGGACAAGGCTTCGAACTCGCCGTCCACCGCAATCCGCAGCACCTGCATCAGCGCCGTCTCAAGCTCCGCCGCCGCCATCAACGTCACCGCGTCCGTTGCATCGACGGCGCTTGCCTGGGCAAGAGCGTTCAGGGCACCAACCGTGTTACTGTGCAGGACGTTCGGCCTGTCGTGCGCTTCCAGCAATTGGAGCGTCTGCGCGATGAACTCGATGTCCACGAGTCCGCCGCGAGCGAACTTCAGATCCCACGGCGCCTTGCCGGGGAACTGCGCGAAAAGCTTCGCCCGCATGTCAGCAGCATCGGTCAATATCTTTGCGCGATCGGGCACAGAGGTCAGGGTCGCGCGGACAACGTCCGTGACCTTCTCTCCGAGGTCTTGCGAGCCCGCGATGATCCGCGCCCGCGTCAGCGCCAGCCTCTCCCACGTCCAGGACTCGCTGGCGTGGTAGCGGGCGAAAGACTCCAGGCTCACCGCCACCGGGCCCTTGTTGCCCGTGGGCCGCAGCCGCATATCGACCTCATAGAGCGGCCCTTCCGCCGTCGGTACGGTCAGCGCGGCGATCAGGCGCTGGGCGAGCCGGGCATAGAAGACACTGGCGGGCAGCGGCTTCGCTCCATCCGACATCGCCTCATCCGCCGCGTCATAAACAAAGATGAGATCCAGATCGGAACTGGCGGTCATCTCACGGCCGCCGAGCTTGCCCATGGCGACGACGGTGAATGCACCGCCAGGAACATGCCCGAAGCTTGCCGCCAGCTCGTCCTCCGTCGCCTTCAGCAATCCGGCGATCGCAGTTTCGGCAATGTTGGTGAAGGCCGGCCCCGCCGCGTCTGCGCGCAAACTGTGTTCCATGATCTGCACGCCAACGCGGAAAATCTGTTCCTTGGCGAAGCGGCGGGCGCCATCAAGCGCGGCTTCGTAGTCCCCCGCCGAGAGCTGCGCCGTTAGAAGACTGTCGAGTTGCTCGCGAGACGGCAGTGAGGTGAGAAACCCTCGGTCCATCAATGCATCCAGGACGCCGGGCGAGCGCGCGAGGTGATCGGCCAGCCGCGGCGCCGAACCGCAGATGTTCGAGACAAGTTTCAGCAGATGGGTGTTCGCGAGCAGCAGCGAGAACAACTGGACGCCGCCGGGCAGCCGCGAGACAAAGCGATCGAACTGCGCAAACGCCGCGTCCGGATCGGCTGTCGCTGCGAGCGCATCCAGCAGCGCCGGCATGAGTTTGGTGAGAATCTCACGGGCACGGGCGCTGCGCGCGGCGCGGATGCGGCCATGATGCCAGCCACGGATGGCATGTGCGACATGGTGCGGATCGCGAAAACCCATCTTGGAGAGCGTCTCGATCGTTTCCGGATCGTCTTCGACACCCGTGAAAACAAGACTTCCCTCGCTGGTCGCAAGCGGCGCCTCTTGCTCGAAAAGCTTCAGATAATGCTTCTGAACGGTGCGAAGGTGGTAAAGCAGCACTTCACTGAACGATGCCGTATCGGCAAAGCCCATGAAGCAGGCGATATGCGCCAGCTCGCTTTCCGACTTGGGCAGAGTGTGTGTCTGCTCGTCCTCGATCATCTGCAGGCGATGCTCGAGCTTGCGCAGAAAATCATATGCCAAGCCAAGATCGGCGGCTGTTTCATCTGTCACAAGCCCGGCCGTCCGCAATGACTCTATCGCCTTCAGCGTTTCGCGGGAGCGAAGTTGGGGATTGCGGCCACCGAGGATGAGTTGCTGCGTTTGCGCGAAGAACTCGATCTCGCGTATTCCGCCGCGCCCCAGCTTGACGTTGTGGCCCGCCACCGCGATGGCGCCGTGCTTTCCATGAGCGTGAATCTGGCGCTTGATCGAATGGATGTCTTCGATGGCGGCATAGTCGAGGCTGCGGCGCCAGACAAAGGGCTTGATCGTGTCGAGAAATTCCGCGCCCGCGACGAGATCGCCGGCACAAGCGCGGGCCTTGATCATGGCGGCTCGTTCCCAGTTCTGCCCCATGCCTTCGTAATAGGCTTCGGCAGCATCGGTGGAGATCGCGACTTGCGTGGCACCGGCATCCGGGCGCAAGCGCAGATCGACGCGGAACACATAGCCATCCGCCGTCGTTTCGCTCAGCAGCTTCACCAGACCTTTCACGATATCGACGGCGGCACCGCGCGCGTCGTCCCGCTTGCGGAACGGAAAACGCTGCGGCTCGTAGAACGTCACCAGATCGATATCGCTGGAATAGTTCAGCTCGAACGCACCGTATTTTCCCATCGCCAGCACGACGAGACCGGTATTGGCCTCCAGCGCGGCAGTGTCTGTTGCATCCATGTCACCGCGCATCGCCGCTTCACGTAAAAGAAAGCGCAGCGACGCACTGATGCAGATATCCGCGAAGCCGCTGAGGGCGTGCGTGACGTCCGTGAGATTCCAGAGACTTCCAATGTCGGCCAATGCGATCGTAAGCGCCGTCTGCCGCTTTGCGACACGTAGGACCTGCATCGCCATGGCGATATCCGTTTCTGTCGCGATGGACCGAACCTTGCTTTCGATCTCCTCAAGAACAGCCGCAGGCGCCTGCCCCTGCGTCCGATGCAGGAAATCCCGCTCGCGCACTGCCAGCCGCGCCAGATAGGGGCTGTTGCCGAATGCGGCCGCAAAAACCTCTGCCTGGCTCGCAGAGGGCACGAAGCCGCCTTCGGCCAGCGCTTCCAGCACCCGATCCGCGCGCGCGCGATCGAACGGCGCGGGGATTTTTCTCGGGATCGGATTCGGTTCGGTCATGCGCGCAGTTTATGCGCCGAAACTGCCGCTTAAATCGAGCGGTTCATTTCGCTGCGATCGGCAGCGGCGCCGGAACCACGCGGGACCTGGCGCTTGGTATCGTGTGGAAACACCAGCGTAGCCTTGAGCCCGGGCATGTTGTCGGCAAGGTCCAGCCGCGCATCGTGCAGCTTGGCGACGGCGACCACGAGGCTGAGACCCAAGCCTGTGCCAGGCGAATGCCGGCTCGCTTCCAGGCGTACGAAACGATCCAGCACGCGCGCGCGGTCATCCGCCGGGATTCCGATCCCGTTGTCCGCGACGCTGAGTGCGACGCCCGAAGGTGTGTCGTCTATGGATACCCGAACCTTGCCGCCTTCCGGCGTGTACTTGATCGCGTTGTCCACGAGATTGGCCAGCGCTTGGGCAACGAGGCGCTTGTTTCCAGCGATAGCCGCCGCGCCGCTGGGCGCGAGCTCGAAGCTCAGCCCTTTCTCCTCCGCCAGCGGCTCATAGAGCTCGGCGATACCTTCGACCACATCGCGCAGGTCGATGCGCTCCATCGCCTCGCGCGCCAACCCGGCTTCGGCTTCCGCGATCAAAAGAAGGGCGTTGAACGTAGCGATCAATTGATCGACTTCCATCGCGGCGGATTCGATTTCGTCGTATTCCGCGCTGTCGGTCGGCAGGCGGCGCAACGCCGCGTCGATCCGGTTGCGCAACCGGTTCAGCGGGGAGCGCAGATCGTGCGCCACCGAATCCGTCACCTCACGCATACCGCGCATGAGCCGCTCGATCCTCTCCAGCATACGGTTCAGATTGGTGGCCAAAACATCGAACTCATCGCCGCTTCCGCGCACCGGCACCCGGCGGGAGAGATCGCCGGCCATGATGTCGCGACTGGTCTGGTTGATGGAATCCAAGCGCGTCAGGAGGTTGCGACTCATGAACGCTCCGCCGATAACGCCGAGGAACAGCATCAGCATCAGGCTCCACGGCAGCGTCGTGCTGAACAGGCGCACCGTTTCGTGACGCTCATGAATGTCGCGCGCGACCAGAAGCTGAAAGCCGCCGGTCAGCGTAAAAACCCGGCCCCGCGCGCGCCGCAGAGTCGAAACGCCGCCGACACGCCGCTCATAGTTGAACTCGATGAAGCTGTTCGGCCGATAGATCATTGCCGGCCAGCCGTCGAGATTTCCCGCGATCGGATGGTGCTGCATATCCGTCAGGAGATAGAGTCCCTGACTGCCGCGCACCGAGCGGCTCATGATCACATCGTCCAGGCCGCCGATGCCAAGGCGCTGGTATTGCTCCGAAAGGCCGACGATCTCCGCATCGATCGTCTGATCGGTCTGCGCGTCCAGTTCGCGCTTGGTATTCCAATAGGTAAACCAGACAAGACTCGCCGCCGACACCGCGAAGATCGCGATGTAGATGAAGACGATCCGGAATGCGATCGACCGGAAAAGCCTAGGCGCGCGCACGGATCATGTAGCCGGCGCCGCGCACCGTATGGAGCAGCGGCGTCTCGAAGCCTTTGTCGATCTTCGCGCGCAGGCGCGAGATGTGGACATCGATCACGTTGGTCTGGGGATCGAAATGATATTCCCAGACACTTTCCAGAAGCATCGTGCGCGTGACGACCTGATTGGCGTGACGCATGAGATATTCCAGTAGCCGGAATTCGCGCGGCTGCAGGTCGATGGAAACATCGCCGCGCTTGGCGGTGCGGGTCAAAAGATCGAGATCCAGATCGCCGACCTGGAGCCGCGTTTTCACGGCCGCCGGATGGCGTCGGCGCATCAAGGCATCAAGGCGCGCAAGCAATTCCACGAATGCGTAAGGCTTGGTGAGATAATCGTCACCGCCGGCTTTCAGGCCTTTCACGCGGTCGTCGACTTCGGAAAGCGCGCTGAGGAATAGAACCGGCGTCACATTGCCGTGCTGGCGTAGCTCTTCGACAAGCTTCAGGCCGTCCATCTTCGGCAACATACGATCGACGATCGCGACGTCATAGGGACGCGAAAGAGACAACGAAAGACCGATCTCACCGTCTTCCGCATCGTCCACCACATGTCCGGCCTCTTTCAGGCCATTCACCAGATAACGCTGAGCTTCAAGATCGTCTTCGACAACGAGGATCCGCATGGAAGGCTCCTGACTCCATTTATTTCCGAAGAGGGTCCGCGCCGGCGGCAGCAACGGGGGGATGGGGCCGCCACCACCGGCGCGGGGGCCGGACAACGCGAAGTTTCCTCCGCGCGGTCCGGTACGCTGTCCTTACGCGCCCAGTTTGATCGCCACGAAGCGTTGGCCGCCCTGGCCGGTCACCAGCACGAGCACGGTGTCGCGATGCGCGGCCTGCGCGGCCGCAACACTGGCTTTCACATCCTGCGGCGAGCGCACCGGATGGTTGGCCACCGACACCAGCACGTCACCGGGTTCCAGGCCTTTGTCCGCCGCATCGCTGTTGGGATCGACCTTGGTCACCACGACGCCGTTCACGTTGTTGTCGAGGTTGAACGCGCGCCGCGTTTCCGGCGTCACAGCCGCGAGGCCAAGGCCCATAGCTTCCGCCGTAGCGGGCGTGTGGTTCGGCCGCTCCGGCTGGTTCGATGCGACCTGCGTGTCCTTCTTCGCGCCGATCTTCGCCGTCAGCGTCTTCGTCGTTCCATCGCGCAGAACGGTGAACGCCGCGGATCCGCCTGCGGGCAGCGCCGCGACGCGACGGGTGAGATCGCGCGAGTCTTCCACCGGCTTGCCATTGACGGCCAGGACGATATCGCCAGCGGCCATGCCGGCCTGCGCCGCCGGACCGCCCGGCGAAACGCTGGCGATGATGGCGCCCTTCATGGTCTTGTTGCCGAGGCTTGCCGCCATCTCCGGCGTGACGCTCTGAATCTCGACGCCGAGATAGCCGCGCGCCACGCGACCATGCGCCTGAAGTTGCGCCACGACGTCGTGGATGGTGGTGGCCGGGATCGCAAAGCCGATGCCGACGCTGCCGCCGGAGGGCGAGAAGATCATCGAGTTCATGCCGATGACCTTGCCCTGGATGTTGAAGGTCGGACCGCCGGAATTGCCGCGGTTGATCGGCGCGTCGATCTGGATGAAGTCCGTATACGGGCCATTTCCGACGTCACGGCCGATGGAGGAGACGATACCGGCCGTCACCGTATTGCTGAGGCCGAACGGATTGCCGACCGCGATCACCCAGTCGCCGACGCGGACCTGACGGTCATCGCCGAATTCGACGGAAGGCAGCGGCTTGTCGCTCTTCACCTTCAGCAGCGCGACGTCGGTTGCAGCATCGGTGCCGATGAGCTTGGCATTGAACTCGCGGCCATCGGGAAATTTGACGGTGATCTTCTTGCCGTCCGCAACAACATGGTTGTTGGTGACGATGTAACCATCCTTGTTGATGACGAAGCCGGAGCCCATCGCAATCGCTTTTTGCGGCGCGTTGAACTGGCGGCCCTGCCCGCCGAACTGGTTGAAGAAGTCGCGGAACGGCTCGGGGATCTGGTCGGCGTCGAATCCTGCCTGCTGCTTCACCTGCTCTTCCACGGTGATCGTGACCACAGCCGGGCTGACGCGCTCGACTAGGTCCGCGAAGGAGAACGGCGCGCCGCTCTCGATCATGCGCGGTGTCGTGGGATGCGGCGCGACGGCCAGTGCCGGCGCCTGCGGCTTCTGCGGCGCGTGCTGTTGTTGCGGCTGAGGTTGTTTGTTGTTTCCGGGCTGCGTCATCGCGAAGGCGCCCAGACCACCGACGACCAGCACTGCCGCAGCGACAGAAGCCGTCAGCCGGCTGCGAAAACCTTGAAAGAGCTTATTTTTTTCCATCTGCTACTCCGTCCGAATTCCATGGCCGATCGCGGCCAACGCTGTACCCCGGCCTCGCCAGGTCCCAGCACTAAGCTATCGATCTTGCCTGTTTCTGTCTCGGACATTAACAGTATGTAACATCACTGTTTCCTGATCCCGGCTAAACGCCGCGCAATCAGGAACTGGCGGAATCCAGCCTTTTGCGCGCGCGGACAATTACCAGCGCCACCGCCGCCCCCCCCATCAGCAGAATCCCGAGGGGGCCAAACCAGAGCGCATAAGTCTGCGGCTCAACCGGCGGCTTCATCAGGATGAAATCTCCGTAGCGCGCGACGAGATATTGTTCAACCTGTTCGTCGCTGTCGCCCGCTTTGATGCGCACGCGGATCAAATGTCGGAGATCGGCAGCAAGCGGCGCTTCCGACTCGTCGAGCGATTGTCCCTGGCAGACAACGCAGCGAAGTTCCTTCTGCAACGCGACCGCCCGCGCTTCGAGTTTCGGATCGGCAAGTTTCTCGGAACCGGCAACCGCGAACGCCGCGTTCGTGCAGAGCATCGCGAAGAACAGCGTAAGCAGAATCCGTTTCATTCTGCCGCCGCCAGTTGCGCGGCGGGCGCGCGACGCGGGCGCAGGCGTCCCCACAAACCGGCGGCACCGCCCAGCGCCATGAACGCGCCTCCGAACCAGATGAATGGCGCCAGCGGGCTCACATAGGCGCGAATGACCCAGCTACCGTCGCGCTCATCGCCGAGCGCAAGGTAAAGATCGGAGAAACCGGTGGTGCGGATAGCCGTCACCGCCGTTGCCTGTCCCTCCACCGGATAAGCGCGCTTCTCCGGGGACATCACGGCGATGACTTTACCATCCGACGACACATCAACGGTCGCGCGCTGCGCGAGATAGTTCGGACCTTGCAAAAGCTCCACGCCGTCGAGACGCAGGGTGTAGCCGGCAATCTGCATCGACTTTCCGGGTTTCAGCAGATCGAGCGCTTCGCTGCGCCAAACCGTCGTGCCCGTGATGCCGAGCAAGGTCACACCCAATCCCAGATGCGCGAGCGCGGAAGCATAGGCGCCGATCGGCAGCGCGCGGATGTCGCCGCGTCTGGCGAGATCAGTGACCGCAGCGGCAATGGTCCACACGCCGAGTGCGCAGGCTAGTGCCGCAACCAGCGACCGCGGCGTGACAATGGCGAACACGGCGATCGCGGCGACGAGCGCGATGCCCGCCGCAGGCATGAGCGCGCGCAACGCCGCGCGTCCATCGCCGTTTCGCCAGCCGAGACGCGGGCCGAACGGCACCAGCAGGATCAGCACGACGAAGAGCGGCGCGAAAGTGATCGCGAAATAAGGCGGGCCGACGGAAATCTTCTGGCCCGTCAAAGCATCCAACAGCAGCGGATAGAGCGTGCCGATGAACACAGTCGCTGCGGCGGCGGAGAGCAGCACGTTGTTCAACAGCAGCGCGCTTTCCTTGCTCACCGGCTCGAACGCTGCACCTGTCTGCAATTGTGGCGCGCGCCAGGCGAATAGCGCCAGCGCGCCACCGATGGCCACGGCCAGCATCATCAGAATATAGACACCGCGCGTCGGATCGCTGGCGAAGGCGTGTACCGACGACAACACGCCGGAACGCACCAGGAAGGTGCCGATCAGGCTGAGCGAGAAGCCGAGGATCGCGAGCAGCAATGTCCAGCTCCGGAACGCGCCGGTGCGTTCGGTTGCGAGCGCGGAGTGGAGCAGCGCCGTTGCGATGAGCCACGGCATGAGCGCGGCGTTCTCCACTGGGTCCCAGAACCAGAAGCCGCCCCAGCCGAGCACGTAATACGCCCACCAGCTTCCCAGCGTGATGCCGATGGTGAGCGCGATCCATGCGAGCAGGATGAACGGACGGGCTGCGCGCGCCCATCCCGCGTCGGCTTCGCCGGTGATCAATGCAGCGGCGGCGAAAGAGAACGCTGCCGACAATCCGACATAACCGATGTAGAGCATCGGTGGATGCATCGCGAGGCCGGGATCCTGCAACAACGGATTCAACCCCGCGCCTTCGAACGGCGGCGGATCGAGGCGCAGGAACGGGTTTGATGTGAAGAGAATGAACAGCAGGAATGCGCAGGCCAGCAATCCCTGCACACCCAGCGCCGCCGATGTCAGGCGCGAACCGCCGCGCTGTGCGAACACGATGATCGCCGAATAGATCGCCAGTACGAAAACCCAGAGCAGCATGGAGCCTTCATGGTTCCCCCATACGCCGGTGATCTTGTAGATCATCGGTTTGGCGGTGTGCGAATTCTGCGCGACGTCGAGTACGCTGAAATCCGACGTCACGAACGCATAAGTCAGCGCGCCAAACGCGAGCGCGACAAACACGAACATGCCCATAGCGGCGCTGGAGGCGATGACGCGCGATTGAACCGCCGTTTGCCGCGCACCAGCCAGACCTGCGATTGCCATGACGGCAGACAGCGCGAAGGCAAGCGCAAGCGCGAGCTGGCCGATCTCGCCGGTCACGTTCCACCCTCCTTCCAGCGTCCCGATTTCTTCAACGCATCGACGACTTCCGGCGGCATGTATTTCTCGTCGTGCTTGGCGAGCACTTCGCTGGCATCGAACGTGCCGGCATTGTCCATCGCACCCATCGCGACGATGCCTTGTCCTTCGCGGAAGAGATCCGGCAGCACGCCATGGAATTCCACCGGCACCGATGCGCGCCCATCCGTCACCACGAACTTCACATCGGCATGTTGGCCGTGGCTCACGCTGCCTTTCTCCACCAATCCGCCGATGCGGAAGTTCACACCAGGCGACACATGCTTAGCGGCGACATCCGACGGGCTATAGAAATAAAGGACGTTGTCCTTCAGTGCGCCCAACACCAGAACAGCGCCGCCCGCGCCGGCAACGACCAGGGCTGCGGCGAAATAGAGGCGGCGGCGTTTGCGCGGATTCATCAGGAAAGCCAAACCGTTGAACGCGCGGGACTATATGGGCCGTGACGGCGCCGGTCCACGCGGCGGCGCGCCGCCCCGCTTATGCCGGAATCGCCTGAGAATCTGGTATTCTTCCGAAGGGGGATTGCCATGCGCATCACGCCTTTCCTTGCCGCCTTAACGGCGCTGCTTCTCGCTGCCTGCTATCCGCCGACGACGACGCATCCCGTCGGGACGACAACCGCGGTTGTGAACGATCCCGCGCTTGTCGGCCTTTGGCGCGGGAAGTCGGACCAATCAACCGACGATCGCGGGCTCTACTTCCATTTCCTGCCCGCCGGCGACAACACCATCACCGTCGTGATGGTGCAGGCCGGTTCGGAGCCGGATGGCGACTGGATGGTCGCCAAGATCACGACCGCCAATCTCGGCGGCAACCACATCATGAACGCCGAAATGCAATTCGGCGACGGCAAGAGCGACGAAGACGGCGATCATCGCGGAACCATCCCGCTGCTCTATCGCTTCGAAGGGTCCAATCGCCTCGTGCTCTATCTGATGGACGAAGATGCCACCAAGGCTGCAATACAAGCCCACAAGATCACAGGCACCATCGAGCCCGGACAATTCGGCGACGCGACAATCACGGCTTCACCGAAAGAACTCGACGCCTTCCTGGCGACGAAAAAAGGCGCCTCGCTGTTCGGCGAACGCTTCGCAACGCTGACGAAGATGGAATGATGCTAGTGGCTTGAACGGTGCAGGATCTGATCCGCGATGCCCGTGTCGTAATTCATGCCGGCATCGCTCAGCGTGATCCTGTGCGGCCAGTCGCCCCTTGCCACGCCCTTGCGGGTAAGCGCATTCCAGACTTTCTCATTGAACAGGCCGGTCGCGTCACTGCCGCGCACCACCGCATCGCCGAGATGGAAGTGATCGCCATGCGCGGGCGGAAACCGCTCGATAGTGATTTCATTTTGGCCAGGACCGGGCGTTGCGCCGCCCGCGCGCGCGATCGCCTGCAAGAGCGTGAGCGTGCGCAACTGCAGCGGATTGAGTTTCAGCGGATTCGTCTTCGGCGCCATTTCATTCCCCGTCACGACTGCCAGCGCGGCTGATCCACGCCTTGTTCCGGCGGCGGAAACCTCCACGCCGGTTGCGTCTTCGACATGCGCACCACCGGCGCCAGATGATCCAGCCGCCCGCGCGTCGTTTCGCACGACTGGAAATAGCCGTCGAGTCCCTCCAGCGGATTCCAGCTATCCGGGATCGCCTTCGTCTCAATGCGTGGAAGGGCCTGGAGCCACTGCGCCGTGGCGCACAACGAGACTTCCACCCTCCAGCTTCCCCCTTCGCGCATCCGCTTGAGCAGTGCGGCGATGGCGCCCGCCGCCGCCAGATAGCCCGTGATGAAGTCGCAAGCCGCCGCCGGGATGAGACGCGGCACGCTTTCGCGGCGGCTTCCCATACGGGCCGCAGCGAAGGCGCCCTGCTCCACTGCGATGCCGGTGGCGCTTTGCGCGAGCTGCTCCCAGCCGCGGCGATGCGCCCACGGGCCTTCGGTGCCGTAGCACGAAATCGCGACATGAATGATGCCTGGCGACAGATGCGCCAGAGCTTCCGGCGAGAATCCAAGCTTCGCCAAAGCGCCCGGTACATAGGAATCGACGAATATGTGAGCGCCGCGAACAAGGCCACGCATCACCTCGGCATAGCCCGGCTTGGCGAGATCGAGAAATGCGGAGTGCTTGCCCAATCCGGTGTCGAGATCAAAAAGATCAATCGTCGGCAGCTTCGGACTGCGCACGCTAAGAACATCGGCGCCATAGGATGCGAGCGTGCGCCCCGCCGATGGCCCGGCTAGAACGCGCGTGAGATCGAGCACATGGATGCCGTCCAGTGGCATCGCGGCCTCTTGCAGGCGCAGAGGCGGCGCGGCGCCGATGCGCTTGAGCATGATCGGCGGCGCGAGTGTCATCGCTTCGCCTTGCGGCGAATCCTGCCACTCTTCTTCGGTGCGGATCACCGCGCCGCACTGGTTCATGAATGCGAGCGCATTTTCCAACGCGAAGGAATTCCACTTCGCGACCGCTTCGGCGATACCCTCCGCATCGTTCTCGGCGTTGAGCAGATCGAGCGTGCGGCGCTCCAGATGCGGAAAGCCGCCATGCAGATGGATGTAACGGCCATCCATGGTGCGATAGATGCCGATCGTGGCGTTGCTCTCCGCCGGCCGCGGCACAGCCTTGCCGTTCAAGCGCAGCAGCGAGAATGAGACGAGCGACGCGGCGGCGGCTTTGAGATCGACCGCTATGTCCTGCCCGCTTCCGCCACGTAACCGCCAAATCTCGCTCGCCGCCGACGCGCCCAATCCCAAAGCGCCTGCGGCGGCCGTGGCCACCGGAAACGGCGTGGGCAATATCGGATCGTTGCCCGAAAACGCCGGTGCGGGCATGGGTGCGATATCCACGATCCGGTTCAGGGACGCAAAAGCATCGGCCGCGGTCATGATTTTCTCCGTGCGAACGGTATAGTCGCTGACAAGGCCGCGCGGCAATCGCGGCATCAGGGAGTGAAACGCTTGTCAGGTCCGCTTCAGGGAATCCGCGTCGTCGATTTCGGCCGCTACATCGCGGGGCCTTTCTGCGCCGCGCTGCTGGGCGATCTCGGCGCGGAAGTGATCCGCGTGGAGAAACGCGATGGTCGCGAGGACCGCACGCTGGTCTCTCTCGGGGAACATGAAGACGGCAGCCCACGCGAGGGCGCGATGTTTCTGCAGATGAACCGGAACAAGCGCGGGCTTACCCTCGATCCGGCGCATGAGAAGGGTCGCGCAGTCGTGAAGCGGCTCATCGCAAAGAGCGATGTGGTGATCGCCAATCTTCCGGGCGAAACGCTGAAGAGCCTTGGCCTGGATTACGACAGCGTAGCGGCAGTCAATCCGCGCGCCATCCTGGGCGTGGCGACGGCGTTCGGACTCGAAGGCCCCTATTCCAACCGCGTCGGCTTCGACGGCATCGCACAAGCAATGTCCGGTGCGGCCTACTTCGCGGGCACGGAAGGCCAGCCAGTGCGGGCGGCGGTGCCGTGGGTGGATTTCGGCACAGCGTCCTTGCTGGCCTTCGGCATCGTCTCGGCGCTGCATGCGCGCGAGAAGACCGGCAAAGGCCAACTCGTCGAAGGCGCGTTGCTGCGCACGGCGATGACATTCTTCAGCCCGACGCTGATCGAAGAAGCGGTACTCGAACTTGGACGCAAACCTTCTCTCAACCGCAGCCAGACAGCGGGGCCATCCGACATCTTCAAGACGAAGGACGGCTGGATCACCGTCGCGGTGAACGGCGATCCGCTGTTTCGCCGCGTGGCGAAACTGATCGGTGCGCCAGAATGGATCGAAGACAAGCGCTTCGCCTCCGACAAGCTGCGCGGCGACAACGGCGAGATCATTTCCGCGCGCGTCGGCGAATGGTGCGCGGCACGCACAAGCGACGAAGCGATCAAGGCGTTCGAAGGCGCGCGCGTACCCGCCGGTCCCGTATACACGATGCGCGAAGCGCTGGACGATCCGCACGCGAAAGCGAGCGACATCCTCACCACGATAGACTTTCCCGGTATCGGCAAAGCACCGATTGCGTCGACGCCTGTGAGGCTGCACGGCACACCAGGCGAAGTGCGCCGCCGTGCGCCGACATTGGGTGAACATTCCGATGAGATATTGAGCGAGCTCGGTTATTCGACGGCCGAGATCGAACAGATGCGGAAACTCGGCGTCGTTTGACTACGCGGCTACAGCCGGCAGCGCAGCCTTGGCGCGGCGGCGCAGCAGATCCGATTCTTCCTGGCTGAACACCAGCGCAGCGATCTCGGCCGCAAGATGCAGGTAAGCTTCCGCGTTGGTGCGCTTTTCACCGGTGACGGTGCGCAGCTCCTTGAGCAGATCTTCCGTATAGCTCTTCAGCATCGTGGAGATCTCGTCGAGTGCTTCCTTGTTGGTCGCGCCGAACGAGGCTGCTCCCGCGAAAGAACGGCAGCCGGCAACAAGCCGCGCATAAGCCAGCGCGCGATCGGACTTCTCTGGATCGGCGTGATGCGCAAGATCGGGCACGCGCGGGCCACCGGCATAACTGCCGGACTTGATTGTCGGCAGCGCGTGCGAAACTTCCTTCGCCGCGCGCCCCATAAAGCCGTCCATTGCTTCGCCGACCGTCGCGCGATCGGACAGGAGACGCTGTCCCCATTTGCCATCGCGGCGCATCTCGATGGCCTTGACCATGCCGGTGGACAGCGTGGTGAATCCGATCAGATAACCGACCAGAGCGTCGGCGTCGAAGTGGTTCGGACGGACAGCGCGAATCATGGTCGTGTAATATTCGATATCGCCGAACAGGATCTCGCCGACGAGCCCCATGTCGGTCGAGCTCATGAGCGTATCCTGCGTCTGACGCGTGACATTCATCGGCAACTTGAGCGCTTCCCACGGACGCTCGAGCCGCTGCATCGCGAGCACGGCGACATACGGGGCCGCTTCGGGCGCGGACACAGCGAGGCGGTCGTAGATGTCGCGCAGCTTCCAGACATACTCGTCGGTGAGCGACGGCAATGGCCGTGGCAGCCTTTCCTGCAGCTCGATAACGTCATTGCCGATGGAAAGAAGGAGTGCCATCTCGCGCGCATCGGCGACGATGAGATCGTCTTCAAGAATGACGCGCACCGCCTTGCGGCTGCGTTCGGATGACAGTGCGTCCAGCATCGCTTTCGACGCAACGGACCAGAACTGTGAGGTGTGGCTCATCATCTCGGCAGTGTTGCCGGCGAGGAGCGATGTCTTCACGCCAATCGAGAACGCGGACGCGGCGTTGGCCACGAGTGTCTGTGAAACCCAATTCCAGACCGGCATGATCGAGCCGCGCGAAATGCGGCCCTTCTGCTTCTGCGTGCGCGGCGTAACCGTCAACAGATCCTCGAAGGGGCGGCAGAACAGACGCAGCGGAGTCGGCGCACGATCCGCCTGGCCCCGACGCAGCACCGGACGCAATCCGTCGAGTATGAGCTCGTGCGGAAGCATGTGACCTTCATTCAGACGGTCGATCTCGATGGCTTTCGCCAAACGCGACGCCACCAATGGCGGCAATCCGCTCAGCAAACCCTGAAGCTGTTGTGCCTTACTCGAATCCATGGCCCCGATATTCCACGTTGAAAATGCAAGCGGCGCCTGCACTTCCGACCCCGTGACACTAATCTCCGCAGCGTTAACGCGGCCTTTCCGGGCCGATTCAAATGATAGCCGGCAGGGTTAGCCGGGCCTCGAACCCGCCCAACGGGCTGCGGCCCAGGCTGAGTTCCCCGCCATAAAGCCGGGCGATATCGCGGACAATTGCCAGTCCAAGCCCGGTTCCCGGCACACTTTCGTCCAGCCGTTCCCCCCGTTCGCCGATACGCGAAATTTCTTCCAGGCCCAGACCCGCCCCATCGTCGCCCACCACAATCTCCAGTAGCGTTCCCGAGAGTCGACGCGCAGAAACTACAACCTTGGATTTCGCCCATTTGCAGGCGTTGTCCATGAGATTGCCCGCCATCTCTTCCAGATCCTGGCGCTCGCCGCGAAAGCAAAGATCGTCCGGATAATCGAGCGCGATCGTGATGCCCCGCTCCGCATGGATGCGGCCGAGAACGCGGGCGAGATCTTCGATCACCGGCGAGACTTCGGTGCGATTGCCGATCGCGTTTACCGCGCCGGCCGCGCGGGCACGCGCGAGATAATGATCCACCTGGCGGCGCATGGTTCCGACCTGCTTGGTCACCGCATCCGCCAGTGGACCGGGCTGTGCCGAGGCTTCGCTGGCAATCACCGTCAGCGGCGTTTTCAGGAAATGCGCGAGGTTCGACACATGGGTGCGCGCACGAGCGACGACATCCGCATTGTGCTCGATCAACGCGTTCAGCTCCCTCGCCAAGGGCGCGATCTCGTTGGGGAAGTCGCCATCAAGCTTGCGTGCCTTACCGTCACGAATGCGCATCAGCGCAAGACGCATCCGGCGCAACGGAATGAGGCCGACGCGAACCTGGATAAAGATGGCAACGATGAGACCGATGCCCAGAACGGCGAAGGACCAGAGCAGCGTTGAGTTGAAGCGCGTGACTTCACTTTCGATCTGCGTCGTGTCGCCCGCGACGAGGAAGCGATAGCTTTGCGTATCCTTCGGCGACGGCGTGTCGGCGATCGGAAATTCCACATGCTGCGAGACAATGCGCAGATGCTGGTTCTCCGGCCCGTCGCCGTGACTCCATTGCACGCCGTTTCGCGTGACGGTGTCCGTGACCTTGATCGTGTGGTCCCACAGCGAGCGCGAGATCTGCGGCTCGCCGCCTTTGCCTTCCGGTGCGATCTGCCAATACCAGCCCGAATAGACACGCTCGAAACGCGGATCGGTGAAACGGCCGCGCAGCGACACCTGTCCCGCCGGCCCCGGCTCGGCGGCGGCGATCATTCCGTCGAGATCGAAACGCAGACGGGCATCGAAATCGCTCTGCACCGACATGCGGAATGCGTTCGACAGGATGAGGCCGCCGATGGCGAGCACCAGCAGCGTCCACACCGCCGCGGCCGCGATCAGCCGCGCCTGGAGCGAATTAAGCCTTCGCGCGATGTTCGCTATCCGCGTTCGAATCGTCGAGGCAATAGCCAAGGC
>Ga0153956_1001506_pt1 | contig 20136 bp, 19 predicted proteins | sample TSFL040MetaG_FD_104704 | JGI IMG/M metagenome (GOLD analysis project Ga0153956, IMG submission 104704) | Attine ant fungus gardens microbial communities from Florida, USA - TSFL040 MetaG | ecosystem: Host-associated > Fungi > Mycelium > Unclassified | place: USA: Florida, Wekiwa Springs...
CACGTCATCCTTGGTCATGCGACTCCATTTCTGAACTTCATTGGCGTGAAGCCAGAAGCCTGAGCCGCAACACGGACGCCCCCTGACCCAGCTGGGTCAGGGGCGTCCTGATTGAAGCGCTATCGATCCCCGACAAATGTCGGGAGAACCCGGAGCCAGTCCACTCTAGGCCGCGGCACCGGCATACTCTGCCCAGAGACGCACGGTCGCGTAGCTCCGGTAAGGGCTCCAGCTCGCCGCCATCGCACTCGCCTCGGAGGAGGCGATGCCGTCCAGCGCCCGCCGGACCACGGCATCGGTCGCGGGGAACTCGTCCGGCAGGCCGAGACCCCGCAGGGAAACGTAGGCGGTAGTCCAGGGTCCCACTCCGGGGACGGCGGCCAGCCGACCGATCAGCTCACTGGCTTCTGTCGCTTCCTTCGCCCCGACCAGCTCCGCGAACAGACTCGCGACCGCGCCGATCGTCCGGGCTCTGGCACCGGGGATCCCGACTTCTTCCCGCAGCCGGTCGGGCGGCTCCATGGAGAGCCTTTCGGGTGACGGAAACCGGATCAGATCACCGACTTTCTCGCCGTAGGCCCGGACCAGCCGAGCCGCGAAGGTACGGGCCGCGGCGAGCGAGATCTGCTGGCCGAGCACGATCAGGATCGAGGACTCGAAGGCCCCGGGATGGCCGGTTATCCGGATGCCGGGCCGGTCCCGAACCTGAGCCGAAAAGCGCGGCTGGGCGCCGAGGTGCCGATCGATCGCCGTGATCTCGGAGTCGAGATCGAACCAGCCCCGGACCAGGCCGGAGACCGCCTCGGGGCCGGAGACCGTGAGGTCGGACCCCACCGTGACCCCGGCCGGGTCCAGCCGGACGATCACCTCCAGGGGCCCGTCCTCGAGCTCGACGATACGGCGATGGCTCAGCTCATCCGGCCGGGTCTCGGTCAATCCTGCGATCTCGTGATTGACCAGGGTCGCGATCGCGGCCCTTACGTCCAGAGGACCGTTCGCCTCTATCCGCAGGACGCTCAATCGCCGGCCCGACCCCGTTCCATCTCCAGCAGCGCCTCTTTCATCGTGGACCCCCCGAGGTAGGAGCCGACGGCGCCGTCGGATCTGAGCACCCGGTGGCAGGGCACGACGATCGGCAGCGGGTTGGTGGCCAGGGCGCTGCCCGCCGCCCGCACGGCCCTGGGGCTGCCGGCCCGGTCGGCCATCTCGGCGTAGCTGGCGGTCCGCCCGTAGGGGATGGCCGCCGTCTCGTGGAGCACCTCCCGGCGGAACCCCCTGGTCAGGCGCCAGTCTAGCGGCAGGTCGAAGTGCGTCAGCTCGCCTGCGAAATAGCGGTCGAGCTGCTGCCTGGCCGCGGTGATCCCGCCACGGCCCCGACGGCCGATCCGCGGTGATATCCGCCGGGCCAGGTCATCCAGCACCTCGTCCTCGCTTTCTGCACCGAGAGCGATCCGCACGATTCCCGCGTCACCGGCGACCACCAGCAGGGTCCCGAAGGGCGAGTCGTGCCGTTCGTAGGCGAGGTCGATCAGGGATTCGTCGTCGGCCCGTGCGAGCAGCGCCTGCCGCGTCTCTTCCCAGCCGGAGGCCGGGCTTCCATTCAGTCTCTTTTCCAGTTCACTCATTGCCGATCCTTTCCCGCAGGCCCTTCAGGCCTTCGAACACATTGCGACGAGCCGCCGCTTCCGAGATCTCCATCGCCTGGCCTATCTCCCGGTGGGTCAGATCGCCGCGGAAGCGAAGGGTGACCGCGATCCGCTGCTTTTCCGGCAGCGTCCTGACCTCGTCCCAGACCGGGTCTTCCAGCTGCTCGGTCACCTCGGCCGAGGGCCAGCTGTCGATCTCGCCTTCGGGCTGGGGTTGCCTGCCGGTGCGACGGTCCTCGTCGATCGCCCTGTTGCCGGCGATCTTGAAGAGCCAGGCCCGGAGCGACTCGGCCCGAGCCCCCTCCCATGCCCTCAGGGCGGACAGCATGGTTTCCTGGAAGACATCATCGGCCCGGTCGGGCCCGACCCTGGCGACCAGCCAGGAATGAACTCTCGGCCCATGCTCCTCCAAGGCGATCTCGAAGGGCGGCGGTCCCTCATATTTCTTCGATTTCTCGGTCACTGCTTCTTTAACGAAAGCAGGAGCGGTTTTGTGAGACCAGGCCGCGAAGTTGACAGAATCCCAGCCGATGGCGATCGCTGACTCTTACGACGGTTTCCTGGTCGACCTCGACGGAGTCGTCTGGCTGGGTCACGAGCCGATCGACGGCGCCGCGGCGGCGCTGACAGCGCTGGCGGCCGCCGGCAAGGCGATCGTCTTCGTGACCAACAGCCCCCGGATCGCCCCGGCCGAACAGGCCCGGATCCTGCAGGGACAGGGCATCGAGGCCGGTGCCGACGATGTGGTCACCGCCGGTCAGACCCTGCTCGATCTGACCCTCCGCGAGATCGGGGAGGGCGGCAAGGTCTACGCGATCGGCACCTCGGGATTCCTCGAACAGGTGAAGAGCGCCGGCTTCGACCTGCTGCCGGCCGATCGTTGGCCGGATGCTGCTGCCGTATTGGTCACCGGCCATCCCGGTTTCGACTACGACGAGCTGAAGGCCGCCTCGATGGCCGCCCGGGCCGGGGCCTTCCTCGCCACGATCGGCCGGGACCCGACCATGCCGATGCCGGACGGGCTCTGGCCAGGCACCGGTTCGATCGTCGCCGCGGTCGAGACCGCCTCCGGGCGGCAGGCGGTCGTTGCCGGCAAGCCCGAGAGGCCGATCTTCGACCTGGGCGTCGAGGCGCTCGGGTTGCCCGGCGGGGCGAGGGTGGCGATGGTCGGCGACCGCTTGGACACGGACGTCGGAGGAGCCCAGAAAGCCGGGCTCGAAGGCATCCTCGTCAAGGGAAACGACTCTTACCCTCCGGGCATCGACGTCACGCCCGACCACGAAATCGACGGCCTGTCTGGGCTTTTCACCTGACGGTGCCCCTCCCAACCATCCTTTGCTTCGAATGGGAGGGGCGGGTTGAGCCGGTAGGCGGAGCGAAGCTCGCCGACTGCAGTTGAGCGCAAGGCCTTGGCGGCCTTGCCCTTGCGGGCGCACATCCGGATCCTCGACTTGCTCAGAGACCGCGTTCAGCCGAGTTCTGAGAATCCGGGCGGCGCCTTCGAGGTCTGGACCGCGGCGAGCTGCTTGTGATGGGTCCGGATCTCGGACAGCATGCGTTCGAGACGCGGTTCCATCGAGGTGTCGATGTGGCTCATCGCACCGGCGATGGCCGGATGGACCTCGGCGATCTCGTCGTGCATGGCCTGGGCCACGGCGCGGTAGGTGGGGTGGCCTTCCCGGCCCGATCGAAGTTCGATCAGCTGCATCGCTTCACGCGCGTTCAGGTCGAGTACGTACCTGATCCGGTACCCGAGGCAGAGGGCGTATGGAGCCGCCTCGGGATGGCCGGAGTCGACCAGTCGCTCGTACTCGTTCCGGGAGATCTCGAGCGCACGCTCGTAGGCATCGCCCTGACCGGCTTCGACGACCTCGTCCGGCACCCCGGCCCCGAGGTCGGGAGTCAGGGACTGCCACTGGCAGGTCAGCATCCGATGGCGCTGAAGGTCGCGGAAGGCTCCGTAGTCGGAAACGATCTCGAAGCGGTAGCTGACCGACTCGAAGCCACGGCCCGGACGATGCCGGCGATTGCGCCGCTCGCCGACCATGGCCGCCATCAGTTCCTCCCTTTGCCGTGAGTCGAGTCCGGCGACCCGTTCCCGGATCCGATGCTCGGAAGCATCCGACTCCTCGAAGAGGCAGGCGGAGAGCAGATCATCCTCGCTGCCCCGGACCCGGGCCAGCTCCACGGTCGGACCGGCATCGTCGCTCTCTCGGCCGCTGAGCCCGAGCCGCTCGACCCAGTCCTCGGTCGCCTGGCGGCGCTCTTCGAGAAAGGAGATCCACTCGCCGCCGCGGTCCGGCCGCCCGACCCTCGACACGAAGCTGGGAATGACCTTGTTCAGCTCGTCGAGGATCATTCCGCCGAAACGACGGGCCTCCGGCAGCGGCGAGGCCATCATCCTGAAGAGCAGCTGCTCCCAGGCCTGGCCGGAGGCGTAGATGCCGACGTGGCTGAGGGTCGACGCCGGCAAGAGCCCCCGGAGCAGATCCAGAGCCTTGGCCTTGATCGAGCGACGCCAGGGACCTTCCGGCTCGTCGTCGCCACGAGGCCAGCGCTCGACTGCCCAGGCCTCGATCTCGGCCAGCGAGCCCGAGTAGATGCGGAAGATCTCGTCCATCGCCGCTTCGAATCGGTCGTCGAGAGTGTCACCACGCAGGTAGCGGTAGGCCCCGCTGGGCATCTCCTGGTCGTAAGCGATGTAGCGGGTCGACTGCTCGAGGTAAGCGGCAAGCCGGCCGCGCTGAAGGACCTTGGTCAGGATGTTCGACACCCATTCGCAGGCGACGTGAGCGCCACCGAGCTGGGCGATCGAATCATCGCCGAAGCCGACGAATACGCTCTCGTAGAGCCGCGCGGCACGCTGACCCTCTTCCCCGTCGAAAGGCTTGAGGCGACCTTCGGGGTCGGCGGCCGCCGCATCGGCGGCGAACTCGTCCAGGTAGAGGCGCCGCAGGGTGCCTCCGTAACGGGAGTAGCGGGCGAACAGCGCTCCCTTGACCGTCTCCGGCAGGTTGGTGAGCGCGAACACCGGCCGATCGAGATTCGTGAAATACGGGGCGAGCAGACCCTGCTCTTCCTCCGTGTAACTCTCGACCGGGTAGCGCACCCGCCGAACCTAACAGGCGAGCCCGACGGTCGCGTGGCGGGTTATGTACACCACCGCCCAACGGAACGGCGGAATGCGACGCGGACAGCCCGCGAGGCCGACCAGCGCTACCGGTCCGGCACCGATTCCGGAGGAAACTCCATGAGCTCGACCAGGTGGCCGGCCGGGGTCGTCGCCTTGGCCCGCTTCGCGCCCCAGAGGTTCCGGCTCGCTGTCACGTCGAAGCCGCCTTCGCCCAGCCGCTCGAGGGTCGCCTCGAAATCAGGGGCGACGACGGCCACATGGCCTCGCAGGGGAGGTGCCGCCGGCTCGGCTGTCTCCATGACATGAACCTGGGTTCCCTCCCTCTCGTACCAGTCGAAACCCTCGCCGAGAGCCTTGGCTGCCGGCACCCGCCGGAAGCCGACGGTGAGCCAGAACTCTCCCTCGACACCCATCAGCTCGGGTCGCACCTCAAATCCGACGTGGTGAATCATCGCCGAATCGTCCCAGATTCAGCTGGTTTCGTTCGCGATCAGGTGATCAGCACGTATCCGAGCACTGCGGCGACGACGATCGTCGTCGTGTAGACGATCGCCTCGGCCGTCGTCCGCAGATCGAGTCCGTATGCGTGCCCGACGATCATCGAGTTGATGCCGGTCGGCATCGCGGCCAGCAGGTAGTACGAAGGCGGGATCCCGCTGAACGGCATCGTGAGCAGGATCAGCAGCCCGGGAGAGAGGACGAGTCGGGTGAAGATCACGACCACCACGGGGCGATGGAGCTTGGGAGGAAGTCGGATCGTGCCGGCCCTCTCCTCCTCCGCCAGCACCGCGCCGACCGCGAAGAAGCCGAGCGGCATGATCAGCGCGACCAGCACCCGGGATGCGTCGACCAGCCAGCCGGGCGCCAGAGCGTCCGGGGCGAGCAGACCGAGAACGGCCGCCGTCAAGAGAGGGTTCCTGAAGAAGAACGCCTTGACCCGCTGGCTCGCGCCTTCTCCGACCTCGGTCCCGAAGGCCGCTCCGACGGCGAAGGCGAAGAGCATCAGCGACATGCCATTGACGAGCACGTCGTAGACGACGCCTTCGGACAGATCGTCGCCACCCATCAGGCTGAGGACCATCGGATAGCCGAGAAAGCTCGAGTTGGCGAGCAGCGAAGAGACGATCACCGCACCGGCGACCTGCCTCGGCAGCTTCAGGAAGGGCACCGCGATCACCCAGGCGGCCAATCCGACCAGCCCGATCGCCAGCAGCCCCAGCGCGAGACCGATCCCGACCCCGCCGTGGAACTCGACGTGGACGAGGTTGACGAAGATGATCGGCGGCAGGATCACGTAGAGCAACAGGACCAGGGACCTTCGGGATGCCTGGCCGGCCTGATCGGGCCAGCGCCGCTCGGAGTAGAGCCCGATCAGGGTCGAGACGATGATGGCCAGGACGATCCAGAACACCAACCGACTCTAGAACCCACGGCCAAGGCTCTCTCGACGGCCTGAGACCGTCGTGGTCAAAACCCCCAATGCGAAGTTCTGGCTCCGGGTCAGAAGAAGAGCGCCCAGCCGGCCACCCCGGCGAGCACTATGACCGTCGTGTAGACGATCGATTCGGCGGCGGTCCTCAGGTCCAGCCCGTAGGCGTGGCCGACGATGATCGAGTTCAGCCCGGTCGGCATCACGGCGAGCAGATAGTAGGAGGACGGGACGCCGCTGAAGGGAATGGTGAAGAGCATGAGCAGCGACGGAGCCGCTACCAGCCGGCAGAAGATCACCGCTCCGAGCTGACGATGGGGCCGCGGCGGGATCTTCATCACCCCGTCGCGGACCTCTTCGGTGAGGATCGCCCCGACCGCGAAGAAGCCGACCACCAGCGGCAGCAGGACCAACACCCGTGAGATGTCGACCGCGATGTCGGGGGCGAAGGAAGAGGGTGCTAGCAGCCCGAGAACCGCGGCGACCAACAGCGGGTTCTTGAAGAAGAAGGCCCGCAGCCGTTCGCGGAAGCCCTCCCCCGCCTTGGTGCCGAAAGCGGCTCCGACTCCGAAGGCGCCGAGCATCAGAGTCAGGTAGCTGACCACCACGTCGAAGAGGACCGCGTTGGTGAGGGCTTTGCCGCCCATCAGCGTGTAGACCATCGGATAGCCGAGATACGAGGTGTTGGCGAGGATCGACGAGACGATCACCGCGCCGGCGACCGGCTTGTCCAGCTTCAGCACCGGTACCGCGAAAAACCAGGCCAGCAGTCCCACGCAGATCGAGGTGAGGATCCCGGCCGCGATCCCGGCCCCGCCGCCGAGACTGAGCTCGATGTGGACCAGGTTGAAGAAGACGATGAACGGCAGGACGAAGTAGAGGATCAGCAGCAACCCTCGACGTGATCCCGTCCCGGCCCGCTCGGGCCAACGGTGCTCGCCCCAGATGCCGGCCGAGACCGAGACGAGAATTGTCAGAAGGATCCAGACCACCGGACAACCCTAAGGACGCGGTCCGGTTGGTGGTTCCTGGGCACGTTGCCCGAAGGGCAGGCTACGGCACCCAGACGCTGAGGGCGTCGCCGGCGTGCTTTGCGAGCTCGACCAGGGGCTGGGGGATCACTCCGAAGAAGATCGCTGCGGCGGAGGCGATGATCACCGGGGCGAGCAGGTACCAGCGGCGGTCGGCCTGGGGGTCCACGAAGGGATCGACCTGGGCACCGGCGATCTGGGGTGGCAGGGCCGCCGTGTCGATCGCGGCGTCGGTGTCGGTCTGATCTGCCGGGCTCATCCAGAGGGTCGCCACCACCCGCAGGTAGTAGCCGAGCGAGATCATCGTGCCGATCGCGATCATCACCGCGAGCCAGGTCCAGTCGGAATCGACCAGGGCCTCGATCAGGTACAGCTTGCCGATGAAGCCGGCGGTCGGCGGCAGGCCGGCCAGGGCCAGCATGGCGATGGTCAGGGGCCAGGCCAGCGACGGCTTCTCGCGGCCGAGTCCGCGCAGGGTCGAGATGTCATCCGAGAAGCCGGACTGACGTTCGCGGATCACCACGATCCCGAAGGCGGCGACGTTCATCGCCACGTAGGCGGCGAGGTAGAAGACCAGGGCATTGACTCCGGCCTGGGTGGCAGTGACGATGCCGGCCAGCATGTAGCCGGCCTGGGCGACGCCGGAGTACCCGAGCATCCGCTTGAGCGAGGTCTGGGCGAGAGCACCGACGTTGCCGACCACGATCGAGAGCGCCGCCAGGGCGGCCAGCATCACATCCCACTGATCGGCCAGCGGACCGAGCGCGACCAGGAAGAAGCGGATGAAGATGGCAAAGGCGGCCGCCTTGGTGGCCACGGCCATGAAGGCGGTGACCGGGGTCGGAGCCCCCTGGTAGACGTCCGGGGTCCACTGGTGGAAAGGCGCGATCGAGACCTTGAAGGCCAGTCCGACCGCGACCATGCCGACCCCGACCAGGGTCAGGGAGTCGGTCAGCATGCCGTCACCGGCCTGGAGCCCGTCGGCGATCGCCTGGAAGCCGGTCGCTCCCGAGGCGCCGTAGATCATCGCCAGGCCATAGAGCAGCGTGGCCGAGCCGACCGAACCGACGATCAGGTACTTGAGTCCGGACTCGAGCGATTCACGGCGGCGCAGATTGGTGCCGCAGAGCGCGTAGAGCGGGATCGAGAGCAGCTCGAGACCGATGAAGAAGGTCAGCATGCTGGTCGCCTGGGCGAGGATGACCATGCCCAAGAGCGATCCGGTGAGAAGGGCCAGCCAGTCGCTGCGGCCCGCCTGCGTCTCCGATGGATCGCCGATCGCCAGCAGGACCGCGACCGCTGCCGAGATCACCGCCAGGAGCGACAGGGTGACCGCGAGCCCGTCGAGGCGGAGCGCCCCGGAGACCAGATCGATGTTGGCGTCCCACTGCCAGATCAGGCAGCCCGCGGTGACCGCGTAGGCGAGCAGGGCGAGGGCCGGGCCGAACCGCTTGATCGAATCGAAGACCGCGGCCAGCACGATCACCAGCAGACCGGTGGTCAGCGCGATGATCGGCGAGAGGCCGGCGTAATCGATGGTCGGGGCGTCGAAGCTCACTGGGCCACCTCCTTGACCACGGCGACAGCCGAGTCGACCGCCGGCTCGGAGCCGTGGATGATCAGCTGCGGACAGAAGGCGAGCACGACGACGATCGCGACCATCGGGATCACCACGAGCGCGTCGCGCAACGAGATCTCCCGCGTATCGGATCCTTCGGGCAACGGGTTGTGCATTGTCAGCTGGTACATGCGCAGGGCGTAGAAGGCGGCCAATGCCACACCGACCGAGGCGACGATCGCCCAGGCCGCGTCAACCTGGAAGAGGCCGTTGAGGATGAAGAACTCACCGATGAAGTTGCCGGAGGCGGGGATCGCCAGGGTCGCCATCGTCACGATGAGGAAGATCACCGCGAAGACCGGGGCCTTCTTGGCCAGGCCGCCCATCGGGCCGAGCTCTTCGGAACCGGTCCGTTCGGCGATCAGGGCGACGATCAGGAAGGCCGGCACCACGACCAGGCCGTGATTGACCATCTGCAGCACCGCACCTTCGGCGCCGGAGCCGTTGAAGGCGAAGATGCCGGCCGTGATGAAGCCGAGCTGGGCGACGGAGGAGAAGCCGAGCACGAGGCGCAGATCGGTCTTGGTGAAGGCCATCGCCGAGCCATAGACGATCGAGCAGATCGCCAGCACCAGCATGGTGGTCTGGAAGAGATCGGAGGCCTCGGGCATCATCGGCAGCACGACCCGCAGGAAACCGTAGGCGCCCACCTTGGAGAGCACCGCGGAGAAGACCGCGAGAGCCGGCAGAGGAGCCGCCCGATATGAGTCGGGCATCCAGCCGTGGAGCGGGAAGGCCGGCATCTTGACCAGGAAGGCGGCGGCGAAGAACCAGAAGATCCAGTTCTGCGAACCCGCCGGCAGGCCACGGGCGACGATCGTCTGGATCGAGAAGGTCAGCTCGCCTCCGTCGGCCGAGATGACCGCGGCGGCGATCGCCCCGACCAGCATCAGCAGCGAACCGATCAGGGTGAAGACGATCATCTTCAGGGTTGCGGACTGGACCGTCACCTTGCCGTTCCCAGGGCTCTTTTCCGGGTCATCCTCCCCGCCCCGGTCGCGGCCCCAGATCCCGAACAGGAAGTAGAACGGCACGATCATCAGGTCGAAGAAGAGCACGAAGAGGAGCAGGTCCTGAGCCAGGAAGGCGCCAAGGGTCGAGGTCTCTCCGGCCAGCAGCATCAGGTAGAAGAGCGCCGGCCTCTCGGTGCCGCGCAGGGCGGAGAAGCCGATCGCCGGGATCCAGGCGATCGTGGTCAGCAGGACCAGGAAGATCGATACGCCGTCGATGCCGAGGCTGTAGTCGACGCCGAGCCCCGGGATCCAGGAGACGTCGGTGACGTACTGCATGCCCCCGTCGGGATCGAATCCGGCGAGAACGCCGATGCTCAGGCCAAGGGTGACCACGGCGCCGAGCGCCGCGACCCAGGGGGTGAGACGTTTGGGGACGAGCAGGCCGATCAGGCCGAAGACGAGCGGAGCCCAGATGATCGAACTAAGCATCAGATGCTCCGGATCAGGAAGTAGACGACGATGGCGAGGATGCCGAACAGCATCAGGACGGCGTAGCTGCGGAGCATGCCGGTCTGCAGGTCACGGACCGCGGCCCCGGCCGAGCGGGTCAGTCCGGCGACCCCGGCGGTGGCGCCGTTGATCACGCCCCGCTCGAAGACGCCGTTACAGAAGCGCCCGATCGCCTTGGCCGGGTTGACGATCAGGAAATCGATGATCTCGTCGCCGTACCACTTGTTCACGCAGAGCGTGTGGATCGCCTTGAAGCGTTGGCGGAACTTGAGCGGAAGGTCGGGCCGTTTGATGTAGAGCAGCCAGGCGGCGGCGATCCCGAGGATCGAGATGATGCCGCCCTCGGTCAGGCCCAGCCAGGCTTGGCTGGTGGTCGGCTCCATGTGGGCGAAGATCGAGTTCTCGAAGGTCGGCTCGAGGAACTTGGTGACGACGTCGTCCACCCCGGGGATCTGCAGAACGCCGGCGATGATCGAGAGCAGCCCGAGCACCGCCATCGCGAACTTCATGCCGCCGGCCTGCTCGGCGATGTGATGCTCCTCGCCGGGGTAGCCGACCTCGGTGTCCTCGTGCTCGCCGGTAGCCGGGTTGAGCGGCTCCCCGTGGATCACATGACCCTTGTCGATCAGGTACTGGGCTTCCTCGCAGGCCGGGCCCGGGAGGATGCGGAAGATGACCCGGAAGGAGTAGATCGCGGTCATGAAGGCGCCGATCAACATGCCGACCCACATCCAGTCGTACATGCCGCCGCGGAAGTGGGCGAAGTCGATGATCTCGTCCTTCGAGAACCAGCCCGACATGACCGGGAACCCCGAAAGGGCGAGGGAACCGATGATCAGCATCACCGCCGTGAAGGGCATCGCCTTGCGGAATCCCTTCATCTTGTCGATGTCCTGCATGTTGGCCATCGCCGAGATGATCGATCCGGCCGCCATGAAGAGCAGCGCCTTGAAGAAGGCGTGGGTCATCAGGTGGAACATGCTGGCCGAGTAGGCCCCGATGCCGACCCCGACGAACATGTAGCCGATCTGGCTCATGGTCGAGTAGGCGATGATCCGTTTCAGGTCGGTGACCGCTATCGCGATGGTGCCGGCGATCAGCAGCGTGGCGAGACCGACGAAGGCGGCGACGTCAGCGGCGGTCGGCGCGAGCTCGAAGAGCGTGTGGCAGCGGGCGATCAGGTAGACGCCGGCGGTGACCATGGTCGCTGCGTGGATCAGCGAGGAGACCGGGGTCGGGCCTTCCATCGCGTCGGCGAGCCAGGTGTGGAAAGGCATCTGGGCGGACTTGGCGAAGGCGCCGACCAGCAGGCAGAGGCAGATCGCGACGATCTCCCAGGAGTTGGTGCTGAAGACCTCGGGCGCCTTCTCGAAGACGGTCCCGTAGTCGACCGAACCGATGCTCTTGAAGATCAGGATCGCCGCGACGTAGAGCCCGATGTCGCCGATGACGTTGATCACGAAGGCCTTCATGCCGGCCTTGGTGGCTGTGCTGCGGCGGTACCAGTAGCTGATCAGCGCGTAGGAGGCAAAGCCGACCAGTGCCCAGCCGACGATCAGCACGATGAAGTTGCCGGCCAGGACCAGCACCAGCATCGAGAACACGAAGAAGTTCAGGTAGCCGAAAAAGCGGTGGTAGCCCTGATCCGACTTCATGTAGCTGAACGAGTAGATGTGGATCAGGCTGGAGACTCCGGTGACGACCAGCACCATGAAGAGCGAGAGCGGATCGACGTAGATCCCGAGGTTGATCTTGAAATCACCGACCGCGGCGTACTCCCAGAGGCTGGAGGCGATGTGCCGCGACTCGCTCGGCTCGCCCTGCAGCCCGATCACCGCGAGGATGCCGCAGACGAAGGCGGCGACGATCGCGCCGATGCCGATCAGACCGGCTGCCCGGTCCGGCAGGGTCTTGAAGGTCAGCCCGATGGTCAGCGATCCGAGCAGGGGAAACAGCAGTACAAGCCAGGCCCAGGTTGAGGTCATCCCTTGAGCTCCTTCATCTCGTCCACATCGAGCGGCAGGCGACGGCGGAACATGGCGACCACCAGTCCGAGCCCGACCACTACTTCACAGGCAGCCACGACGAGCACCACCAGGACGAAAACCTGTCCGTCCTGGTTGCCGAGCATGCGGCTGAAAGAGATGAATGCGAGCGCGCCGGCGCTCAGCATCAATTCGAGGCAGAGCAGGATCACGACCGGATTGCGGCGGACGAGCACCCCGATGAAGCCGATCGTGAAGAGCAGCGCGGAAAGGATCAGGAACCACTCGATGTCCATCAGGCCTGCTCCCCCCGGGCCGGCTTGTTCCTGTCCTCGCGGCGGCGGCCGGCCAGGACGATCGCGGCGACCGCGGCGATCAGCAGGAGCAGCGAGGCGGCTTCGAAGGCAACCAGGAAGTCCTCCAGCATGAGGTGGCCGATCGCCTCCGGGGTGCCGAAGCCGGCCGGGATGTCATCCGGGCCCGGGGTGCCGAGCGCGGAGAGGCCGGAGCCGAGGACGGCGACCCCGATCGCGACGAAAAGCGCCACGGCTAGGATCGGGCCGATCACCCGCAGTTCGGGCGAGGCATCCCATTTCGGTTCCTCTATGCCGCCGACATATGCGGCGACGAAGACGTAGAGCACCATGACCGCGCCGGCGTAGACGACGATCAGGGCGGCAGCCAGGAACTGGGCCATCAAGAGCAGGAAGATCCCGGCCAGGAAGACCAGGTGGATGACCAGGGCCAGCACGCTGTAGAACGGATTCTTCAGGCTGACCACGGCGATCGCGCCGCCGAGGGCGCCGATCGCTCCGACGAAGAAAGCGATCTGCTCCACTACTCGCCCTCCCCCCGGAGCGGCGTGCGCTCGATCGACTCGGCGAGCAGCATCTCCTTGGTGAAGATCAGGTCCGAGCGGTTGTAGTCGGCCATCTCGAAGTCATGCCCCATGGTGATCGCGTCGAAGGGACAGGCCATCTCGCAGTAGCCGCAGAAGATGCAGCGGGCGAGGTTGATCTCGTAGACCGCGGCGTAGCGCTCGCCACCCGAGACCCGGTCCTCGGGGTCGTTCTCGGCTGCGACCACGCGAATGCACTCGGCCGGGCAGGCGGCGGCGCAGAGTGAGCAGCCGACGCACTTCTCCAGTCCGGAATCCTCGAACTTATGCAGCTTGTGACGACCGCGGAAGCGCGGGTAGACCGGGGTCTTCTCTTCCGGGTACTGGATCGTGACCGGCTTTTCGAAGAGCCGGCCCATGGTGGTGCGGAGACCGCGCAGGGTCTCGCCGAAGGCGCGGTAGGCGCCGCCCATTCCGCCCGGCTCGGGGCCACGCGGAACGACCTTGATCTCGTCGGGACGGATACTCATGTGACCACCACCAGGACTGCCGTCACCAGGACGTTCAGGGTTGCGAGGGGAAGCAGGATCTTCCAGCCGAAGCTCATCAGCTGGTCGTAACGGAAACGAGGCAGCGTGGCGCGGATCCAGATGAAGAACATCGCCAGCATCCACATCTTGGCCAGCATCCAGATCGGGTCGAGCCAGCCCGGGCCGGGGCCCATCCAGCCGCCGAGGAACATGGTCGAGGCGATGCCGGAGACGATCAGGATCTCCATGTACTCGGCGAACATGAAGGAGCCGAAGCGCATGCCGCCGTATTCGGTGCCGTAGCCGGCGACCAGCTCGGCATCGGCTTCCGGCAGGTCGAAGGGCGGGCGGTTGGTCTCGGCGAAGCCGCCGACCATGAAGATCAGGAAGCCGACGATCTGCGGCACCACGTACCAGATCTGGCCCTGCGCCTTGACGATGTCGACCAGCGAGAGCGAGCCGGCCATCATCACGACGCCGAGCAGCGAGAGGCCCATCGCGATCTCGTAGGAGATCAGCTGGGCGGCGGAGCGCATCGCGCCGAGGAACGAATACTTGGAGCCCGAGGCCCAGCCGCCGAGCAGCAGGCCGTAGAAGGCGATCGAGCTGAAGGCGAAGAAGTAGAGGATGCCGATCGGCACGTCGATCCCGTAGAAGCCGACGTCGCCCTTGATGTCACCGAAGGGCAGGATCGCCAGGGTGAGGACAGCCGAGATGATGGTCAGGGCCGGGGCGATCTCGTAGAGGAAGGGGATCGCCCCCTTGGGCCGGAATGCCTGCTTCGAGAGCAGCTTGCCGACGTCGGCAAGCGGCTGGATCAAACCGAAGGGGCCGACCCGGTTGGGTCCGTAGCGCTGCTGGAAGCGGCCGAGAAGCTTGCGTTCGACCAGCAGCAGGACCGGCACGATCGTGAGCAGCAACAGGAAGATCACGATCGACTTGACGATCAGGATCCAGGTCGCGTCTACATAGTTTGTGTCGGCCAGGGGCAGGCCGGGGACGAGATCCAGCACTACTCCGCCCCGTTCCCGTTTCCGGCCACTACTTCCAGCTTCGGCGACGCCTTGCCGATTTCCACGACGGCCGGCTTTCCATTCGTAAAGACGTTGGCGTTGCCCTGCTGCGTCCCCTCCATCAGGAAGCAGGTTCCCTCGGGCAGCGCGGCTCGAATCGCCACGAACGCGGTCACTTCGGTTTCCCCCGACTTCACGGCAACTTCATCGCCTTTGCTCAGTCCCAGACGCTCGGCGTCGGCAACCGACACTTCCAGCCGCTGGGCCGGGATCAAATAGCTCAACGCGGGGCTGAGGTCCGTCGTGCTGTTCGCCCACAGGTCTCGGTAGGTCCCCAGGACAAGCCCGTCAGCCGGGGCGGCATCCGTGGGGGATCCGCTCGGCCGGACTTCGCCGGGAGTTCCGATCGGACCCCCCACGGACGCCACCCACGCAGAAGCCTGGTCGCGGTCCTGCCAGCGGACTCCGCGGCCGCCGATTTCCTGGTCGGTGAGGCCGGCGTAGAAGGGCACAAGCTCAGTGACGCGTTGGAAAGCCTCGGGAACGGCGTGGATACCGGTTTCGTGGCCGAGGGCGGCGGAGAGCTCGGCGAGGACGTGCCAGCCGCCGCGGATGTCGCCCGGACGGGCGGCGGCGGGACGGACGCGCTGGAGGCGACCTTCGGTATGGGTGATGGTGCCGTCCTTCTCCGCGTGTGATTCCAGCGGGAAGACCACGTCCGAGAACTCGGTCGTGTCCGTGGAGGCCATCGTGAAGTGGATGACGAAGTCGGCGGCTTCGAGGGCCCGGCGCCAGCCGTCGGTGTCGGGGAAGTCGCGGAGCGGGTCGACGCCATAGAGGACGACCGCCTTCAGGTCGCCCGAGATGAGGGCGTCCTTGATGCCGTCGACGTCGCGGCCGGCGGGGACCTCGGAGAGTCCGGGGCCGGCGTCGGGGAGGCAGCCGACCTCGCGGAGGCCGCGGGCGTTGGCGACGTCGGGGATCTCGATCAAGCCGGACTCTTCCTGGCCGGCCAGGTCCAGCGCCCCGGTGAGCTCGAGCAGCGACTCGATCGCGGCGGGACCGTTCTCGCCGCGGCCGATGCGCTCGCCCCAGATCACAACGGTGTGGCTGGAGTCCTTGAGCAGGCCGGCGATTCCGTCGCTCGACCCTGATTTGACCTGGTCGAGCAGGCCGGCGAGATAGGAGGCGGACTGGCCGGGAGCGATGCGCTCGACCTCGGTCGCGCCACCATCGAGGGCCGAGGGACGCTCGGTGGCTACGGCGAGAGCGGTGGCGTTGCGACGGACCGCCTTGCGGACCCGGAGGTCGAAGGCCGGGGCCGAGTGGATCGGGTCGGTACCGAGCACCAGCACCACGTCGGCGTGGTCGATGTCGGCGACCGTGGCCTGGGTGGCGGGATCGTCGAGCCGGACCCGCTGGCCACGGCCGATCGTCGGCGCCTGGCGCGAGTCGATGTCGTTCGAACCCAGACCGCTCCGGATCAGATCCTGCAGGATGAAGGCTTCCTCGTTCGAGGCGTCGCCGACCAGAGCGGCGACCTTGCCCTCAGCGGCGGCGAGACCGATCGAGGCGGCCTGGAGGGCTTCGCCCCACTGGGCCGGGACCGGGTGGCCGTCGACGTAGCGGAGCGGGTTCATGACCCGGTCCTGCGAGTACATCGCCTGGAAGCCGTAGCGGCCGCGATCACAGAGCCAGCCGTCGTCGACCTCGTCGTTCTGACGGTCGAGCACACGCTTGACCTGCTCGTCGCGGATCGTGAAGCTGACGTTGCATTGGCTCGGGCAGAGCGTGCAGACCGAGCCGCCCTGCTCGATGTCCCAGGGCCGGGCCTGAAAGCGGTAGGTGTAGGAGGTCAGGGCACCGACCGGGCAGAGCTCGGTGATGTTGCCCTGGAAGGGAGCGATGTAGGGACGGTCGTCAAAGGTGCCGATGTAGGAGTCAGCGCCGCGCTCGAGCAGCTGCAGCTGGCCGTCCTCGGAGACTTCCTGGCTGAACCGCGCGCAGCGGTAGCAGAGGATGCAGCGCTCACGGTCGATCGCGACCAGGGGCGAGAGCGGCACCGGCTTCTCGAAGTGGCGCTTGGTGTCGACCACGCGGCTGCGGTCCTTGCCCCAGCCCATCGAGATGTCCTGGAGCGGGCACTCGCCGCCCTTGTCGCAGACCGGGCAGTCGAGCGGATGGTTGACCAGCAGGAACTCGACGACCGCGTTCTGCGCTTCCTTGACCTGCTCGGTCCGGGTGTGGACGACCATGCCGTCGCGGACCGGGGTCGAGCAGGCGGTCTGGAGCTTGGGGATGCCCTCGATCTCGACCAGGCACATGCGGCAGGCGCCGACCGGTGCGCCGAGCTTCGGCTCGTAACAGAAGACCGGGATCTCGATGTCACCCTGCTTGGCCGCGTCGACCAGCATGGTGCCGTCGACAGCTTCGATCTCGCGACCGTCGACGGTCAGGGTTATGGAGTTCTTCTTCGGTCTAGGCATGAGTCACTTCCGGGATCGAACGACCCGCGAGGCGGATCTCTTTCAACGATTCCTCTTCGATCACCTGTTCGAACTCGTCCCGGAACTTGTTGACCATCGAGCTGACCGGCATCGCCATCGCGTCACCGAGCACGCAGAGGCAGTTGCCCATGATGTTGCTCTGGACCGAAGCGATGATGTCGAGATCCATCGGCGTGGCCTCGCCGGAGCAGACCCGCTCGAGCATCTTCTCGGTCCAGTTGGTGCCCTCGCGGCAGGGGGTGCACTTGCCGCAGGACTCGTGCCGGTAGAAGTGCGCGGTCCGAAGCGCCATGCGGGGGATCGAGACCGTGTCATCGGCGACGATGATCGATCCGGAGCCGAGCATCGAGCCGGCCTCGGCCATCGCCTCGAAGGAGTACGGCAGATCCAGCTCGGCCGGGGTCAGCACCGGAGACGAGGAGCCGCCGGGGTAGAAGGCGGTGATCTCACGACCGTCGAGCGGGCCGCCGGCCAGACCGAAGATCAGGTCACGCAGGGTGACGCCGAGCTCGACCTCGTAGTTGCCGGGGCGCTTGACGCAGCCGGAGATCGAGACGACCTTGGTGCCGGGCGACTGCTCGGTGCCGAAGCTCTTGAACCAGTCGGCGCCGTTGGCGACGATGTGGCTGACGTTGCTGAGCGTCTCGACGTTGTTGATCAGCGTCGGGCCGCCGTAGAGGCCCTGGACCGCCGGGAAGGGCGGCTTCAGGCGCGGGTTGCCGCGCTTGCCTTCGAGGGCGTCCAGCAGCGCCGTCTCCTCGCCGCAGATGTAGGCGCCGGCGCCGCGATGGACGACCAGCTCCAGGTCGAAGCCCGAGCCAAGGATGTCCTTGCCGAGATAACCGGCCTCATATGCCTCTTCGACCGCGCGGTCGAGGATGTCGGCCTGGTCGTCGTACTCGCCGCGGATGAAGATGAAGGCGTGGCCGATGCCGGCCGCGAAGCTGGCGACGATCATGCCCTCGATCAGCTGATGCGGGTTGCGCTGCATCAGCTCGCGGTCCTTGAAGGCTCCGGGCTCGGACTCGTCGGCGTTGCAGCAGAGGTACTTGGCGTCCTCGGTGTGGGGCAGGAACGAGACCTTCTTGCCCATCGAGAATCCGGCGCCGCCGCGGCCGCGCAGACCCGACTCCTCGAGCTCGTTGACGATCCACTCGGGCTCGATCTCCTTCAATGCATTCTTCAAGACCTCGTAGCCGCCGTAGGACTCGTAGCCGGCGATGGTCGCCATCTTCGGATCCTCCGCGTGGCGGAGCAGGATTCGGGTTTCTTCAATCACCGGTTGGGGCCCTTTCCTTCGGTCACCCGGGAGTCGGATGACTCGGCGACGCCACCGGCCAGGCCGCGCTTCTCCAGCGCCTTCTCCGGCAGCACTTCCCCGCCGGCTTCGAGCTGATCGACGATGGTCGAGGCATCCTCGTTTTCGAGCGGGCCGAAGTAGCGCTCGTCGACCGAGGCCATGGGGGCCAGATCGCAGGCGCCCAGGCACTCGAAGCCTGAGACCAAGATCTTGCCGTCTTCGGAAAGCGCTCCACCGTGGCCGGCAGCTTCGCGATCGGCGCCGGTCTTCTCGCAGAACGAGTCGAGCAGCTGGTCGCCACCGCGCATCCAACAGGCGAGGTTGGTGCAGACGAGCACCTGATGATTGCCCTGCGGACTGGTCCGGAGCAGGTCGTAGAAGGAAGCGACCGATTCGAGGTAGGCCGGGGTCACCCGCATCACCGCCGCAGCCTGCAGGATGCCCTCCGGGGTGCACCATCCGTAGCGGCGCTGGATGATCCAGAGCACCGGGATCGCCGCCGACTTGGGCGAACCCTTGTGGTGCCGGTCCGGGTACTTGTCGACGATCTGCTCGATCTGCCGGCGCAGGTCCTCGGGAACCTCGACCGCGGCGGGATCCGGAATCGACTCGGGATCGCCGAGCGGCCGGCGACCCGTCGTGTTCGCCTCGTCGACCGGCAGGCCGGGTGAGACGAACCCGTCGGGCTCGGCGCCCGAGGGATCGAAGTCCGAAGGCATCACGGGAGTCATCGGTCGATACCTCCGAGGATCGGATCGAGCATGGCGAGAGTCTGGATCAGGTCGGCCACGTACTCGCCGATCGTCATGTCGGCCAGGGCCTGGAGGTTGACGAAGGACGGTTCGCGGAAATGCACCCGGGCCGGCTTCGAGGAACCGTCGGCCATCACGAAGCAGCCAAGCTCGCCGCGCGGCGATTCGATCGGGTTGTAGACCTCGCCCGGTTCGACCCGGAAGCCTTCGGTGACCAGCTTGAAGTGGTGGATCAGCGATTCCATCGAGGTCGAAAGCTCGGCCCGCGGCGGCAGCGCGTACTTGCGGTCGTCGGAGATCCAGGGGCCCTCCGGGAGACCGTCGAGGATCTGCTCGATGATCTTCAGCGACTCGCGCATCTCGGTCAGACGGACGCGGTAGCGGTCGTACCCGTCGCCGACCGTGCCGACCGGTACGTCGAAGTCGAGCTCCGGATAAGCGAGGTAGCCGCCTTCCTTGCGCAGGTCCCAGGGGTCGCCGGCGGCGCGCAGGAGCGGCCCGGTCACACCGAGGTCGAGCAGCCGCTCGCGGGAGACCACGCCGACGTCCTTGGTCCGGATCAGGAAGATCTCGTTCTTGTCGAGCAGCGCCTCGTACTGGCTGATGCCGATCTTGAGCTGCTCGACCGTCCAGCGGACCTTCTTCTCGAAGCCGGCCGGGATGTCCTCGGCGACGCCGCCGATCTGGAAGTAACGGGTATGCATGCGCTGGCCGGTCGACATCTCGAAGGTGTCGAGCACCCGGTCGCGGTCGCGGAAGCAGTAGAAGTAGACGCCCATCGCGCCGAGGTCGAGAGCCGAGGTTCCGAGCCAGACCAGATGCGAGTGAATCCGGTTCAGCTCCATGTGCAGGACGCGCAGCCACTGGGCCCGGCGCGGGACCTCGAGGCCG
>Ga0153956_1001507_pt1 | contig 20134 bp, 17 predicted proteins | sample TSFL040MetaG_FD_104704 | JGI IMG/M metagenome (GOLD analysis project Ga0153956, IMG submission 104704) | Attine ant fungus gardens microbial communities from Florida, USA - TSFL040 MetaG | ecosystem: Host-associated > Fungi > Mycelium > Unclassified | place: USA: Florida, Wekiwa Springs...
CTTGATCTCCACCCCGGTCCGCGCATTGCCATCGGTGTAGAGCCGCTTGTCCTCCGACGCGGTCGGGCCCGAACCGGTGATCGACGGATGCTCGGTACTGCCATAGGACCGGAAGACGAACACCCCCATGTCGCGCAGCCGCCGGGTGACCGCCACCGGGACCGTCGAGCCGCCCAGCCCGGCGGTGGTGATCAGCTTGCGGTGCGCATCGGTGCAGTCCGGGTGATCCAGCAGGCTGGTGACGAAATACGGTGGACCGCCGCCGATCGAGACACCATCGGAAAGCATGAGGGCCAACACCTTCCCCGGATCGAAGACGTCGGCCAGGTCGATCGGGGCACCTTCGAGAACCGGGATCAAGAACGCGCCGACCATGCCGATGAAATGGCCCACCGGCGTCGCAGTGAGTTGGCGTCCACGATCGGGCGGGTAGTTGGCCAGCAATTGGCGGGTCTCGAAGCTCAGCGTCTGATGACTGTGCACCACCCCCTTGGGGTCGCGGGTGGTGCCCGAGGTGAAGGCGATCAGGGCCGGTCCGGCCGGGTCGGTGTGCACAGTGCCGGGCATCGGTTCGTCGGCCAGCACGTCGGTGAAATCGAGTTCGCGTCCGGTACCGCCGCTGTCGACCAGGATCACGATCGGCACCTCGGCGCACAGATCCGGGTGATACTGCATACGACCAAACCGCTCGGTGGTGATGAACACCTTGGGCCGCGCCGTCGCCATGATGTGGCCGACCTCTTTGCGGCCGTAGAAATGCACGATCGGCACCACCACCGCACCGAGCAACGCCGATGCCCAGAATGCGGCCGCCGCCTCCATCCAATTGGGCAGTTGCATGGCCACCACGTCACCGGGTCCGACGCCGTGGGCCCGCAGTCCGGCGGCCAGCCGTCGGGCCACCAGTTCCACGTCGGCGAAGGTCCCGGCGAAGAGCCGGGTCTCGGAATGCACATGAAAGCCGGCGTCCGGGGCCGCTTCTAGGCCGCGGGCCAGCAGATCGCCCAGCGTCTCGGGCCGCCACCAGCCCTGTGCCACGTAGCGTTCGGTAAGTTCCGGCGGGATGTGTCGGGCTGGCGTGGCGGGGTGAGAAGGACCAGGGTTTTGCATGGACTTGCGACTACCTCCGCGCTTGCCGACGACCGCTGGGCATACCGCCGATGATGCTATTCTCCGGCCGCGAGAATGCCAATACCGAAGATGGAGAACCACCCCGTGTCTGACGTTCGGGTGACCTACGAAGTCGACGGCGCGCTCGCCGTCATCACCATCGACCGCCCCCATGCGCGCAACGCGATATCGCTGGGCACGATGGATCTGCTGAACTCCGCCCTCGACGAGGTCAACGCGTCGAGCGCTAAGGCCCTGGTGATCACCGGCGCCGGTGACAAGGCCTTCGTCTCCGGCGGGGATCTCAAGGAGCTGGCCGCACTGCGCACCGAGGACGCGGCGGCCGACATGGCCCGCCGGATGCGCAACATCTGCGACCGCATCGCCGGTTTCCCGGGGCCGGTGATCGCCGCCCTCAACGGCCACGCCCTCGGAGGTGGCGCCGAGTTCTCGGTGGCCGCCGACATCCGGGTGGCATGCGACGACATTCGGATCGGTTTCAACCAGGTGACGCTGGCGATCATGCCGGCCTGGGGCGGCGCCGAGCGTCTGGCCGCACTGGTCGGCAAGGGCCGGGCACTCATGCTCGCCGGCAGCGGACGCATCCTGGCGGCCGCCGAGGCCGAGCGCTTCGGGCTGCTCGACATGGTGGTTCCGCGCGCGTCGTTCGAGGACGAATGGCGTTCACTGGCAACCGAACTCGCCACCGGTGCGGCCGACGAGATCAAGCGCGTCATCGCGGGCGTCACCCCGGAGGAGGCCATCTCGGCGTTCGCCAAATTGTGGGTGCACGAGGACCACTGGGCCGCCGCCGACAAGGTCATGGCCCGCGTCAGCAAGGGCTGACCACCCAGCGATTTGTGCACGATTTCCCGCGCTGACCGCGGGAAATCGTGCACAAATCGCAGAAAATGACCAAAGTGCTTAGGACACAATGCCTTGACCCTGCATCAACCCAACTGCTAAGCAGGTGCTCAGGCGTACCTGCCTGCCCGCAGGAATTGCCGGTATCCACCCCGACCGCGTATCGATGACGATCGCGGCACCCAAGGAGCTTTGATGACTGCGCCGACCGCACCGACCGAATCGGATCTGTACTACGACCCGTACAGCGTCGAACTGAACATGGACCCGTACGCGGTGTTCGCCCGACTCCGGGAAGAAGCCCCGCTCTACTACAACGAACAGCATGATTTCTACGCGCTGAGCCGCTTCGACGACGTCAACAAAGCCGTGATCGACCACGAGACCTTCATCTCGGGCCGCGGGGCACTGCTGGAGATCATCAAGTCCGGGATGGAGATTCCACCCGGCACACTGATTTTCGAGGATCCGCCGATCCACAACATCCACCGCAACCTGCTGTCGCGGGTGTTCACCCCGCGCAAAGTGCTCGCGCTGGAACCACAGATCCGCGAGTTCACCGCGCGCTGCCTGGACCCGATCGTCGGCACCGGCAAGTTCGATTTCGTCAACGACCTCGGCGAGCAGATGCCGATGCGGGTGATCGGCATGCTGCTGGGCATCCCGGAGGATCACCAGCGGGCCATCACCGACCACGGCGAGGAGACGCTGCAGAAGGAGACCGTCGACGCGCTGGCCACCGGTGAGGTGTTCGGCGAATTCATCGACTACCGGATGCAGCACCCGTCCGACGACATCATGACCGACCTGCTCAATGCCGAGTTCACCGACGAGACCGGCACGCTCCGCAAGCTGTCCCGCGACGAGCTGCTGATGTATCTGATCGTGCTGGCCACCGCCGGCGCCGAGACCACCACCCGGCTGATCGGTTGGGCCGGAAAGACATTGGCCGACCACCCCGAGCAACGGGCGCAACTGGCGGCCGATCCGAACCTGATCCCCCAGGCCATCGAGGAGATCCTGCGCTGGGAGCCGCCGGCCCTACAGATCGCCCGCTACGTCAGCCGCGACGTCGAGTACTACGGCCAGAAGGTGCCCGAGGGTTCCGCCATGCTGATGCTCGTCGGCGCGGCCAACCGTGACCACCGCCGCTTCCCACCCAACGGCGATGTCTTCGACATCCACCGGGAACAGCGCTCGCACATGACCTTTGGTGCCGGAACGCACTTCTGCATGGGCAACGCACTGGCCCGCCTGGAAGGCCGGATCGCACTGGAGGAGATCCTCAAGCGCTTCCCCGAGTGGGAGGTCGACTGGGCGGGCGCCAAGCCGTCCCAGACCACCGCGGTGCGGGGCTGGGAAAGCATGCCCACCTTCGTGTCCTAGCCTTCGCCGACTCTGCGCCCACCCGGTTCACCGGGCGGGCGCAGAGTCGTTCAGGCGTCCTTGGGCGGATAGAAATACTCGCGCCAGGCGATGATCTTGTCGCCACTCACCTGATAGGCGCCCATCACCGGCCAACTCAGCTGCTTACCGTTGACGATCCAGTGGTCGCGCCGTTCCATCAGCACCACATCACCGTCGACGGCCAGGTGCAGCACCTCCAGGTCGACGCACGTCCCACCTGCGAAGAACACCTTCATCATCTCGTGAATCGCTTCGCGCCCAGCCAATTTCGGCCAGTCCGGGCCGATGTCGAAGGTGGCGTCCGGCGCGAAGTGACTCATCACCTCGTCGATGTCATTGCGGCTCCATGCCGCGATCTCGGCCCGCACGATCTGCTCGGCGCTCATGTGTTCTCCCCTCGATCGGTCCGGACATCGGCAACTTGATGGCCGACAGATACATTTCGACGATCGGCCGGTACAGGTCGATATCGTCGAGTTCGCTTGCCAGCACCACGGAATCGCTGGTGGCGATCAGCACGTGCGCGAAGGTGCGCGGCGGGATCAGCAGCGTCGCCCCGAGCCGCTGCAGACCCTTGGCGACGAACGCGGCCAGGGCCTCGACGACTTCGGTACGTTTGGCCGCAACCCGTTCCCGCGCTTCGGGGTTGCGCAACAGGTACAGGCTGAATTCATGCCCGAGTGCCGCGTGCTCGGCGCCACGGTCCCGGCTCAGTTGCGCCCACCGGCCGGCGATGTCGTCGAGTTCGCGCGCACCTACCTGGGTCGCCGCCGACATCACCTCGGCGAAGTTGTCGAAGTAGCGCCGCCAGTACCGGTCACTGACCGCCAGGAAGAGCTCTTCCTTGGTGCTGAAGTGTTTGTAGATGGCACCCTTGGTGTAGCCCGCGGCGTGCGCGATGTCATCGAGCGTGGCTGGGGTGAAGCCTTTTTCGGCGAACACCTCTTCGGCGGCGTCGAGCAGCGACAAACGGGTCCGCTCCAGGCGCCGCTCCCGCGTCCAACGCTCAGCCACGTCGATCATTCTGACACGGATTCTCAGATACCCATTCCCCTTTTAGATACTCATTGGTATATTTTGTGGCGAGGCTCCACCTACGGGAGCCAATTGCACTGTGCGCCAGGGCAATCTGGACCCAGTTACCGCGCGGCACCTATCCGACCCCGAAGGACACCGGCCATGAGTGAGCGATCCACCGTCTCCGAACCGCTACCCACCGGCGCGATCCAGGCGCAATCGGACCCGCGCGTCAAGCCCGTGCACATCTGGGCCGCGATCGGCGCGGCGCTGCTGGCACTGCAGATCTATGTGTGGGCCAGCTGGATCACCGGACCGTATTTCCACTCGGCGGCCAGCGGCCCCAACGACCCACCGATGTACATGAAGGTGCCGTTGATCGCTAACGCGGTGTTCGCCTGGATCGGCCTGCCGATCGCGGTGTGGTGGTTCATCATCCGGCCTTGGCGCCGGGAACGGCGGATCACCCTGGACGGGATGCTGATGGTGTCCATGGGCCTGATGTTCTTCCAGGACCCCCTGCTCAACTACCTGAACACCTGGTGCACCTACAACTCCTGGATGCCCAACCGCGGCTCCTGGTCGTCGAACATTCCCGGCTGGGTGTCCCCGGAGCTGCCCGGCCACCAAACCGTCGAACCACTGCTGACCAACGTCCCGGGCTACTCGTTCGGCAATCTGCTGATCGTCATGCTCGGCTGCCTGGTGATGCGCAAGGTCAAGACGCGCTGGCCCCACCTGAGCAACACCAAGGTCATCGGTATCACCTACGCGTTCAACATCCTGCTCGACTTCGTCATGGAAGGGCTGATCTTCCTGCCGATCGGCTTCTACGTGTATCCCGGGGCCATCCGCTCGGTGTCCATCAACGCCGGCACCTACTACCAATGGCCCATCTACGAGGGGTTGATGTGGGGCGGGGTCCTGACCGCGCTGTGCTGCCTGCGCTTCTTCACCGACGATCACGGACGCACCGTCGTCGAGCGCGGATTGGACCGGGTCCGAGGCGGTTTCGCCAAGATCCAGACCGTACGCTTCCTGGCCATCTTCGCCGCCGTGAGCGCGTGCTTCTTCGTCTTCTACAACCTGCCGGCGCAGTGGCTGGCCATGCACGCCGACCCGTGGCCCGAGGATGTGCAACAGCGCTCCTACCTCACCGACGGGATCTGCGGCGGCGACAGCGACAATCCGTGCCCCAACCCGGTCTTGCCGATACCCACCAAACATTCGGGGCACATCGATACCGACGGCAAACTGGTCCTGCCCGATGGCGCCCAGCTGCCGACCCCCGTCCCATTCTTGGAGAAGTAGGCCGAAGTGTTGTCGCCCAACGGATTCGACGTTTCCGTCGACCGACATCCGGCTCCGTTCTACCGACCGGCCGATGATGAGATCGACGTGTTCACGGCCGCGTCCCGCCGTGGCCTACCGGTACTCATCAAAGGCCCGACCGGATGCGGCAAGACGCGGTTCGTCGAGGCCATGGCCCACCGGCTCGGGCGCGAGCTGATCACGGTGGCCGGCCACGAAGACATGACCTCGGCGGATCTGGTCGGCCGCTTCCTGTTGCAGGGCGGCGAGACCGTCTGGGTGGACGGGCCGTTGACCCGGGCCGTGCGCACCGGCGCCATCTGTTACCTGGACGAGATCGTCGAGGCGCGCCAGGACACCACCGTGGTGATCCATCCGCTGGCCGACCATCGCCGCGAACTGCCGCTGGATCGGCTGGGCACCAGCCTGCCCGCCGCACCCGGATTCCAGTTGGTCATCTCTTACAACCCGGGCTATCAGAGCGTACTCAAGAACATCAAAGAGTCGACGCGCCAACGCTTCATCGCCATCGAGCTGGGCTTCCCACCCGCCGATGTCGAAACCGACGTGGTCGCCCGTGAGGCCGGGATCGACGCCGACACCGCGGCGCGGTTGGTGCGGCTCGGCAACGCGATTCGGCATCTGGACGGCTCACCACTGCGTGAGGTGGCCTCCACTCGGATGCTGATTCTGGCCGGTGGGTTGGTCGCCGAGGGCCTGCCCTTGCGCAGCGCCGTCCGATCGGCGATGGTCTGCGCGCTCTCCGACGACCCCAATGTCGTTGCGGCCCTTGGCGAACTGGCCGATGCGGTGCTGGCACCGAATTGACCACCGACGCCGCCGAAGGCACCGGACGATTTGCACTCCTGGCGACCTTTATCGCCGGAGTCGCCGTCGAGGTGCACCCGGCGCCGGCCGGAACCCCGGCCCACATCGACGGCCGGATCATCTTCGTCACGTCCACCGCGACCCCGGCCGACCAACGCCGCGAGGTCATTCTGCAGAGCGCGCTACTGGCCGCCGGCAGTCTGCAACCGCGGATCGTGCGTACCCTGCAGGGTCGTCCACGACTGGCGCGCCGCTATCTGTGGCTCGAGGGTCACCGAGCACTGACCGAAGCCGCCCACCGCATTCCGATCGCCGGGACCTTGCGCCACACCGCGGCTCCCGCCGGCCGAACCGCCGAACAATCGCTGGCCCTGGCCCGCAGCCGGGTGGCCCTACCCGAGCCGCCGGACTGGTTCGGCATCATCAAGCCCGGACGACTGCTTTCCGCCGGGGTGAGGTCACCGTCGCCCGGCACAGATCCTGGTCTGCACTTCGACATCCCACCCGACACCGAGCCCGAGGACACCGAGCCCGAGGACACCGAAAACCAGGACGGCGACCACACCGAGAGCAAGATCCTCAAGCTGTTCGAGGCGCCCGCCTTCGCCTCCCGGACGCTATCAGAGTTCCTACGCAAGCTGCTGGGCAGTTCACCGTCCCCCAGCGATGATGCGGCGGGCCTGGAGTTGCAGCTCGGTGCCGTTCGGCGGGGGCGCGGAGCGGGACCGCAGGCCCGGCCGCATCCCGTCCCGATTCGATTCACCGAATCCGGACGTCCCGGCGCGGCAATGGGATTCGGTGGTGCGTTGTTTCCCGAATGGGATGTGCACGATGGCAGCTATCGAGAGCAGTGGTGCCGGGTCATCGACTTCCCGCTGACCGCCACGTCGACCTCCCCCACCCGCCGGGTCACCGATGATGTGCTGCGTCAACGACTCTCGCGTATCGGGCTGGGTCACCAGGTGCTGCGCCGCCGTCCCGACGGCGATGAGGTGGACACCGACGCACTGGTCGAGATGCTGATCGACCTGCGGTCGGGTCACACGCCGACCCAGCAGATCTATACCGAACGTCGCAAGCTCGCCCGCGATCTGGGTGTCCTGCTGCTGCTGGACGTGTCCGGATCGGCCACCGACACCGACGCCGACGGGCACCCGGTGCACGACCACCAACGGGAGGCCGCCGCGATACTGACGACCACACTCGAAGAACTCGGCGACCGGGTGGCGCTCTACGGGTTCCGCTCCGAAGGACGCCACGCGGTGTACCTCCCGATGATCAAGGGCTTCGACCACCGCTTCGGGGGCGCCGAGCGAGAGCGACTCGACGGCTTGCGGGCATCCGGATACACCCGCCTGGGCGCCGGTATCCGGGGCGCCGGGGAAATCCTCAAAACCCAAGCGGGCACACCGAATCGACTGCTGGTCGTCCTCTCGGACGGATTTCCTTACGACGACGGCTACGAGGGCCGCCATGCCCAGGCCGACACCGCCAAAGCACTCGAAGAACTGCGCCTCGACGGCGTGGCCTGCGTGTGCCTGACCATCGGCGCCCAGCCCGAGTCCGATATCGCGCAGCGGGTCTTCGGGCCGGCCGGCCATGCCTGCGCCGCTACCCTGGCCGAACTGAGCCCGATCATGGACCAGCTGTTCATGTCGGCGTTGCGCGAGCTCGCCGCCCCGATAGCGCGCACCCCCGGTCCGACCGAGGCCGGCAGCAGCGTGCGTCAGCCAACTCGATAGCCCTCGTTTACATGTGATTCCACTCATGTAATGTGCGTTGATATCCGTCGCCAGCAATCGATTTCGGCGGTTGTTCTGAGCTCTTCCACCTTCCCGAACGGGGACATCGTGACCGAGGTTCTGGCCCGGGCCGGCATCTTCCAAGGCGTGGCGCCCGACGCCGTCGCGGCACTCACCGAACACCTCAAGCCCATCTCATTTCCCGTGGGACACACCGTGTTCCGAGAGGGCGACGCGGGCGATGTGCTGTACATCCTCACCGAGGGCAAGGTGAAGATCGGTCGAGCGGGCCCGTACGGCAAGGAAGGCCTGATCGCCATCCTGGGCCCGGCCGACATGTTCGGTGAGCTCGCCCTGTTCGATCCGGGACCGCGGACCTCCACGGTCACCACCTTGACCGCGGCGCAGGCGCTGACCATGGACCGCCCGGCGCTGCACTTCTGGATCAGTGAGCGCCCCGAGATCGCCGAACAATTGCTGCGGGTGCTGGCCCGGCGGCTGCGGCGCACCAACAACAACCTCAGCGACCTGATCTTCACCGACGTGCCCGGACGCGTCGCCAAGCTGCTGTTGGATCTGGCCAGCCGGTTCGGTGAGCGCGAGGCCGGCGACAAGAGCGCCGGGGACAAGAGCGCCGGAGCGCTGCGGATCAACCACGAACTGACCCAGGAAGAATTCGCCCAGCTGGTCGGGTCGACCCGGGAATCGGTCAACAAGGCGCTGTCCAATTTCGCCAGTCGCGGTTGGATACGCCAACAGGGCCGCACCGTGTTCATCTACGACCCGGCCGCGCTGGCCAAACGAGCTCGCTGAACCAGGCTTTGCTACCAGACCCGTCGACAGCGACCGGCCGACGACCAACGATCATTTGCTGAGACCCGACTCGCCGGTATTCGACACGCCCGCATGGGTTTTCGGTGCCCCGGATTCCGACACACCGACGTGACCCCGGCCACGCGCGGAACCTGACGATTATGTAAATTATCGGGATGCCAACAGCCGCGATGATCGGGATCGTCCTTGGCTAGTCGTCCCCTCTCCGGCTCACCGTCCGTCGCCGCCTCCATGGCGTACGACGCCGCGCACGCCCTTCTCACACCCTTGCGGCGCAGCAGTCGCTCGGGCCGCCGTCCACAACGCGCGCTGGCGAGTGTGCGCAAATACGCACCCTGGATCGCGGTCGGCTGGGTCCTGGTCCCGGTTGCCCTGTTGTTCTTCATCGTCGCGGCCCCACCGACACCGGCCGTGCAGCCGCCGCTGCTGCCACCGAGTACGGCGGCAACCGCCGCACTCGCGCAGCCCGCGGACACCGAGGCCGAACCCACGGTGCTGGGCCAGCTGGTCGTCACAGCCGACCATGCCCTCGGCCCGGCCGACCGGTCCTACTACGACGCGCTGATGAAACGGCTGGGCACCGACACCGCACATGTCGAATCGGTGGTGCCCACCTGGTCGGATCCACTCACCGCCGACATCGCGACCAGCGGCGACCATCGCGGCGCCTACGGCCTGGTGTGGCTCAAGGGCGCCCCCGGCAGTGCGGCGGCCCGCGATTCGGCCGCCGCGATCGACGCGGCCATCGCGGCGGTGCCCACTCCGTCGGGTGTGCGCGCACACCTGGGCGGGCCGGCCACGGCATTCCAGATGCCGTCCTCGCCCTCCTGGTCGACCGCCATCGCCGTGCTGGCCACCGTCTTGATACTCATCGCGATCGCCGTTCAACGGGTTTGCCGACCGAACGTCCGACTGACCGTCCTGGCCGGAACCGCGGCCGCGGCGATGTTCGCTGCGACGCCGGTGGTCTATCTTCTCGCGGCGGCGCGGATGCTGACCTTGTCCCCGTTGTCGGTGGCCCTGGGTGGGGTGCTGACAACATGCGCCGCCATCGATTTCACGCTGGTCATCACTCGCGGCTATCACCGGCTGCGCCGGTCGGGAGCCGACCATGACCGTGCCCTGGCCGACGCGTACGGCTCGCTGCTGCGCCACGTCCTCATCGCCGCTCCGGCGTTGACCGCGATGTTCTCGGCATCGTTGTTCCTGCACACGCCGCTGTTGCGCGAGGTCACCGTACCTTCGGCGATCGGTGTCGCCATCGCCCTGCTGGCGGTGGTCATGCTGGTTCCGGGCTTGATCGGCCGCAGCGCGGAGTCACCGGCCTGGAGCCGGTCCTGGGCCGCGGGCAAGCTGATGCCACCGAATCGAGGGCGGCTGTTCATCACCGTGGTGACCGCAGGTGCGCTGTTGATCGGTGCGACGGCCGTCTCCGCCCACAACACCCGGCCGACCACGCCCGACGAGGGCGGGCCCTTCGCGCTGAGTCAACTGCTGCCGGACGTGGTCACCATCGACTCGGATCGGGATCTGCGCACTCCCAGTGGTCTGGCCTCGATCAATGGGGTGACGCGCAAACTGCTGGCGCTGCCGGGCGTGACCCGGGTCCAGTCGGCCAGTGCGCCCGCCGGAATGCCCTGGAACCAAGCGACTTTCGCCTACCAGGCCGGCCAACTCGGCGGCCAGGCCCAGCAGCTCGCCACATCGGCGGCGGCCCAGGTCGGGCCGGTCAAGTCGTTGGCCGCCACCCTGGATGCCCTCAGTGCCACCATCGACCGGGCCCGCCGCGGCGGGCAGGCCGGTGACTTCTCCCACGCCGCCGCTACCGTCGGCGCCGGGATCCAGAGCTTGCAACGCACGGCCGCCGTGGTGACCAGCGCGGTCGCGCCGATCCAGGAGTGGATGCAGGGAATTCCCAACTGCACCAACAACACCGCGTGTGCCGACGCACAGCGACTGCTCGCCCCGTTCGGCGACGTCCTGCGGTCGGTGGGCGCGGTCGGTCGGGATGCCAACGGGCTGTTCAACGCACCGCGATCCTCCGCGCCGGCCACCGACCTGCTCGGCCAGCTGCAGTCGGTCATCAACCAATTGCGCGCACTGGTCCCCGGGCTCAGCCGCGCGATCACCACCGTGCTGCCCCAGATCAGCTCGCTGGCGACATCGATGAAGCACATCGGGCAGAGCTTCGGCGGCAACCTCCAGGGCTCGTTCTACCTGCCCAGCTCGGTGATCAACGGCGTCTCTTATCGGCCGGTCCGCGAGTCCATGTTCAGCCCCGACGGGCATCGCACCCGGTTGCTGGTCTACGGCGCGCTGGACAACCCGAATCTGCCGCTGTGGCAGCGGCCCGCCGCCATCGCCGGGGTGCTCGGCGTCGCGGCCAAGGACGGCGTGCTCAGCGATCAGACGGTGACGGTCTCCGGGACCGGAATCGCCGCGCTGTTGCTGCGCGACCTGGCCCGCCACGATGCCACGGCCCTGACTCTGTGTTTCCTGCTGGCCACACTGCTGGCTGCCGGCATCATGATGCGCCACCGCCGGGCCATGGCATTGCTGAGCGCGCTGGCGGCGGCGTTCCTGGCGACCGGGACCGCCGTGTGGATCGCCACGACCGATATCGTGGTCGGTGAAATCACCTGGCTGGCAGTGCTGTTGGCGATGGCGGTGGCCGGCCCGATGATGGTGCATCATCACATCTGCATGGCGGGCGGCGCCCGGTCCCGCCAACCGTTCCGTCAGCCGGCCAACGTCATGTGCCTGGCCGGTATCGCGTTCGGCGTCGCGGTCTGGATGGCGCCCGGCGACTCACTGCTGCACCGCTCGGCCGTGCTCATGGCGATCGCCCTGAGCGCCACCGCCGCGACCAACACGCTGTCGCGAGCACATCTCGCGGCCCTTCCCGCCGCGCTGCGTGCGCTATGGACGCCGCCGCGGCCGCAGGCGATACCCCGTATGGCGTCCGTCCGACCGGTAGCAGCGGCGCCGTGCGCGCCGATATCCGTCCGGCCACGCGTCGCGCCAGCTAGCGCCGTATCTCGGTCGGCCAGCCGGCGCGCGAAAGCGCTTATGCGCCAAGAACATGTCATCTATCTGGAAGGTCCGGTGCCGAGCGGTCAACGGCCCGGCTTCGCCACCTGACCTCGCGGCCGACCCGGCCGGCTATTCGTCGTCCTCGCCCGCCTGGCCCATCATCGCCTCGAAGTCGGGCATCGGCAGCGGGTCGCCTTCCAGTCGCCGCAGCCAGACGTCGACGAACGCCAGGGTGTCGTCGTGCCCCGAGGACATCCCGATCTCGCGCTCCATGACCAACACTCGCGACAGGCTGGTAGCAAACACCGCCCAGACCACCGGCGGTACGTCGTCCTCGGTGACGCCGTACCTCTCCAGCGCCGAGGTGAAGGCCTTGGTCTCCTGCTCGCGGAATAGCTCTGCGTAATAAGCGATCTCGGTACGCAGCGCCTTGCGATGGTTGGCCAGGCCCATGATCTCCATGGTCAGCCGGGTACCGGCCGGATCGGTATTGAACCGCCACAGGTTCCACAGCGGCTGTTCGGACTCCAATGCCAGCCGCTGGGCGATCAGGCCCTGCTTGGCCCGACGCCGGAAAACCGCTTGGAAGAGATCGTCCATGGTGCGGAAGTAGTAGTGCACCAGTTGAGGTTTGAGGCCGGCCTTGTCGGCCACCCGTCGCGAGGTCACCGCCGCGTAGCCCTCGTCGAGCATCAGCAGTTCGGCAGCATCGAGCAGCACTCCGCGGTTCTTTGCTTCCGGCGCCCCGATCCGTCGAGCCGATGCCATGCGTAGCCCTTCCCTTCATGCCCAGCTGGGCAAACAATCGTAACGTTGAGAACCGCGGTGTGACCTTGACCACGACCATAGCCCCATGCTAAGCAGGTGCACAGCATTTCGATCGCAATTCCGATGCACAGCCCCGCATCCCGCCCGCCCGGAGGAATCCCGCAGATGACCGACTTCGACACCGTCGACTACTTCACCGACCCGTCGCTGGTGCCCGATCCGCATCCCTACTTCGACCACCTGCGCAGCAAGTGCCCCGTCGTCAAGGAACCGCATTACGGCGTGCTGGCGGTCACCGGTTTCGACGAGGCCACCACGATCCTCAAGGACACCGACGAGTTCTCCTCGTGTATCGCCGTCGGCGGTCCGTTCCCGCCGCTGCCGTTCACCCCCGAGGGCAGCGACATCACCGAGCAGATCGAGGCCCACCTCACCGAACTGCCCATGTTCGAGCACATGGTCACCATGGACCCGCCGCGGCACACCGATGCCCGCTCGCTGCTCAACCGGCTGCTGACCCCGAGCCGACTCAAGGCCAACGAGGACTTCATGTGGCGCCTCGCCGACGAGGTGCTCGACGACTTCATCGCCGACGGTCGGTGCGAATTCCTCAGCGCCTACGCCAAGCCGTTCTCCCTGTTAGTGATCGCCGACCTGCTCGGTGTGCCCGAAGAGGATCACGAAGAGTTCCGCACCGTGCTGGGCGCGCCGCGCCCGGGCGCCAACGTCGGCTCGCTGGACCACACCGACCTGATCGGCACCAACCCGCTGGAGTGGCTCGACGAGAAATTCATCGGCTACCTGGAAGACCGGCGCAAGGAGCCCAAGGACGACGTGCTGACCGCGCTGGCCACCGCGACCTATCCGGACGGCTCGATCCCGCCGGTCATCGAGGTGGTGCGCTCGGCGACCTTCCTCTTCGCCGCCGGCCAGGAGACCACCACCAAGCTGCTGTCCGCATCGCTGCGGGTGCTCGGCGACCGCCCCGACATCCAGGAGGCGCTCCGCCAGGACCGCTCGCGCATCCCGGTGTTCGTCGAGGAGGCGCTGCGGATGGACGCGCCGGTCAAGAGCCAGTTCCGGTTGGCCAAAAAGGACACCAAGGTCGGCGAGACCGACGTGCCGGCCGGCACCATCATGATGGTGTGCCCCGGTGCGGTGAACCGTGACCCGGTGCGTTTCGAGGACCCGCACACCTTCAGCCTGGACCGCAAGAACGTCCGCGAGCACATCGCGTTTGGCCGCGGCGTGCATTCCTGCCCGGGCGGGCCACTGGCCCGCGTCGAGGGCCGGGTGTCCATCGAGCGGATCCTGGATCGTTTGTCGGACATCACGATTGACGAGGACAAGCACGGTCCGGCCGACAACCGTCAGTACACCTACGAGCCCACGTTCATCCTTCGCGGGCTGACCGAACTGAACATCAAGTTCACCGGCGCCTGAGGCTTCGATTCGCCGAATCGACCTGGCCGGAGATGATATTCTCCGGCCAGGAGAATGCCAGTCTCGCTGGTGGCGGGGTCGGCGTTCATCTGTCTGGGGTACATGATCGACCCGGCAGCGTGAACCGGTGGAGGAATCAATGAAGTTGCTCGCGATCGGCGCAGCCGGCCTGACAGCGGCGCTGTCGGCCGCGGTGGTGGCGCTGGCACCTCCGGCATCGGCCACCATGTGGTTGGGCAACTACAACGTGAGCATCCCCGACCGCCGGGACTTTCACACCTGGATCTTCTCGGCACTGACCCCGTGCTACAACCCCGACGGCAGCCAGAAGGGCCTGGACACCTGCATCCACGTGCTGACCATCCCGCAGCCGGTGGCCAAGGCCGAGAGCGTGGCCGGCGATGCCTACCTGAACAACGGCCAGTACACCCTGACCATCGATGATCCCTTCGGCCTGCGCTGCGGCGATATCTATTACGGGCCGACCATCCCGACGCACGATGTCTACACCTGGAGCGCCGACAGCCTCAGCGGACAGCTGGTCTCGACCTTCGATGCCGGTTGCGACGGCGCCCCCGGCGGTACGCTGACCTATCCATTCAGTCTGGCCAGGATGTGACGAAGATGCGCATTTCGCTGACACTTGCCGCCGCCATCTCGACCCTGGGATGCGCATTGGGCTCGGCCGTCCCGGCCATCGCCGACGACGACCCGGCCGGCGCACCGCCACCGGTCCCGGCCGCCCATCACGTCCGCTACACGGTGAGCGCATCCGCACCGATCTTCGCGCATATCTACTACCGCGACGTCGATCCGCCGACCTGGTCGGACTACAGCCACAACCCGTACGAGTTCAGTCCCATGGCCGATGTGACGATCGGCCCCAACCAGCCGTGGGTCTTCGACACGACGCTGAACGACCCGAACCTGTGGGCGACCGTCACGGTGCAATCCGGCGAGGCACCGAACTTCAAGACGCCGAGCTTCAATTGCACACTCGAGGTCGACGGCGCCGTGGTCAAGCAGAACAGCGGGCCGCACGGTGCGTTGTGCTCGATCCGCAACTGGTAGCGGCACACCGCCGGAGAACCCGACAACATCAGTGCCCCAGACGAATTCGTCCGGGGCACTGATGTTGTGGCCAGAGATCGGCTAGAGATCGCCGCGCATCCAGCGGCTGGTGCCGTCCTTGGCGACACAGGTCAGGAACAACCCATCGGGCGCCTGGGCGACCATGTTCAGCTCGGTACCGCAGTACTCGTTCTCATCGCGGATGCCGGCCATCGGTGGTGAGCGGAACCAACGCGGTTCGTACCGCCGGGGCGAGCCGCAGAACATCAGCCGGCCCCAGTCGGTGGTGGAGAACACGTAGTAGGTGGTGTTGTCGCAGGGAGCGCCCAAAACCCGGTGCGGGATGATGCCGGGCACGCAGAACGCGTCATTACACGTCTGCGGGTCGGCATGTGCCTGCGGCACTCCAAGTTGCCAGGCCTGTGGCGTACCCATCAACGCCCCTGCCACCAATGCCGAAGCGGCGGCCATCACGGTCAGACGCACGTCATCAACTTTCGCATATGCGGAAACCAAATTCTCTGTTTCGGAGAAGATTATTACGATGGACAGGCCGGGCGCCCACCCGCCCGACAAAACAGCCACGTCGGCCCGCTAGCCTCAGTGCACACCGACAGACCATAAGGAAGTGTCCACCATGGCCCCACCGGCCGTCGACGGTTCGGCAAACCCGCCCGAGACCGACGATGTCGCGGCAGCTGAAGCAGACGCCGCGCTCGCCGAGCAGCGCGCCCAGGCCGCCCGGGCCCGTGCGGCCGAATTGCGCCGACAGGCCGGCGGGCACCCGCCCCAGGACATCGCCGAACCGGCTGCACCGACCACGGGCCGATCCCGTTGGTGGCGTCCGGTCGCGGTCGCACTGGCAGCCGCGGCATCGTGCGGCCTGCTCGGCGTCGGCAGCGCCCTGGCCTGGAAACACCATGTGGCCCAGTCCAAACGGGCCGAGGTGGCCACCGCAGCCGAGGTGGCCCGGCAGGGCATCACCGATTTGATGGCACTGAACTTCGTCAACGCCGAAGAGGATGTGCAGCGCATCGTCGACAACGCCACCGGCACGTTCAAGAAGGACTTCGAGACCCAGCGGTACATGATGGTCAAGCATCTGCTGCAGTCCAAGGCGGTGACCAAGGTCTCCATCACCGGGGTCGCCGTGCAGTCCGCCACCGCCGACTCCGCCGAGGTCCTGGTGTCCGTCATCTCCCAGGCCGCCAACATCACCAACCCGCAGGCCGCGGCCAAGCGTTTCCGGGTCGCGGTGGACCTGGCCAAGGATCAAGGCCGACTGAAAATCTCCAAGGTCGCCTTCATCTGAGCCCACCCGGTGGATACTGCAGTAACCATCGGAAGCCCAGGTGATAGTGATATTCTCCGACAGCGAGAATGCCGCTATCACCGCAGAGGAGCGCAGACATGCCAAGCAACACCTCGAGCATGAAGGCAGCGATCGGCGCACTCCTCGGCACCGCTCTCACCGCCGCTGGATTATCCAGTGCAACAACAGCTTTCGCCGACGAAGATCCCAGCTTGTGGGGCATCCACGGCACCTTCGCCACCTCGTCGAACGGCGCCTACGCCAAGCTCAACGAGCGCTATGAGGCCCAGCCCGGGCAACAGGCCACCTGGACCATCTCGACCCAGTGCGTGGGCCCGGCGGACTGCACCGGCACCGTCAAGAGCAGTGACGGCTGGACCGCACCGATCTACACCAACGACGGCATCTACTTCGTCAAGCGCCTGCTCCCCAACTGGCGCTTCTGCGATGACGGCACCCCGGTCCAGGGCTTACAGGTCTACAAGATCTACCCGGTCGGCCCGGACGCCCACTACGCCGACGTGTCCGATGAATACACCGGCGAGGACCACACCATGGGCCCCAGCGGATCCTGCGGCCGCAACCAGTGGCCGGTAGTCCGGATGCCCTTCTACATGAAGAAGATCTCCGGCTAGGAGCCCCGTCAACGGTTCCACTGACGTCGGCTCTCGGTGACGCCGAGCGTGCGTACAGATCGCGTTTTCAGCGTGGCCGACGCGCTGTATGCACGCTCGATGACGATCCCCCGCTGCTGACCGATCTCCCCCGACATACGACGAAGCCGCATCCCAGACGGGCTGAGATGCGGCTTTGTCGTTGCAGGCCCAGGAGATCAGGCCGTCATCATCTGCTCCCAGGACTTGGCCGGCTTGGCCAGATCGGTCTGCTTGTAGAGCTTGCCGTCGCTGCCCATGTACTGCCCGCTGCGCGGGTCGTAGCGGGCAATCATCACCGACGGGCCCGAGCCCGACTTCTTGTCGAATGCACTCGGCGCCACCTGCGGCGCCGAACTGTCCTGCGGCGCAGGCGCATTCGCGTCACCGGGAATCGGCGCCTGGGCGCCCTGATCGCCGCCGAGCAGGCTTGGGGCCATCGGGCTCGGAACCGGAGCGGGCTGGCCCGGCACCGGAGGCTCCAGATGCAGCGGCGGGTACGGCATCAGCGGGCCCGGGGGCATCCCCGGGAAGGTCGCTGGCGGTGGCGGAGGTCCCGCCGGCGCCTGCGGCCGATCGGCGACACCCGGCGGCAGCGCCGAACCTTCCAGCGGCCCGTAGATGTTCTTGTCCGGCAGCACCCGATCATCGGGGCGGACGCCCTGGGCGATCAGGTTCGGGTCGATGGGGTACGGACCCAATGCATGTTGGCGCTGAGCCAGCGGCTGGAAACCCTTGGGGTCATCGCACAATTCGACGGTCGGTGCCCGCTTGCCCGGATGATCCATGCACGGGTAGTTACGCGCGCCGCGCACCGCGATCGGTGAGTCCTGCGGCAGCTTGCAGTACAGGTTGTCGGGGGTGTCGGCGGGGCTCAGGTCGGCCGGCGAACGCCACGCCGAGGGCGGCAGGAAGCCGACGGTGCACGACGGCGGATCACCCAGACCCAACGAGAACTCACCGTTGGGCAGACCGGTCGGGTTGTTCACCGGCGCATAGGTCTCGATCTGAGAGACGAAGGGCGGCAACAACACCAGCAGCTGCTCGATCGAGGCATGCCAGGTGACACCGATCTGACCGATGGTGCTCAGATTGGCCAGCAGGATCGGCAGGGTCGGCTTGAGCTGGTTCAGCAGTTTGTTGGTTTCCTGGGCGAAACCCGGGCCGTTGTGCAGGATCGAGCGGAACTGCGAATCGTCGTTGGCCATAGTCCCGGTGATGCCCGCCAGGTTCCTGGCCCACGCCCGGATGCCATCGGTGTTCTGCGCCTGGGCATCCAGGAACGGACCACCGTCGTTGACCAGTTTGAGCATCTGGTCGGACACGCCGTTGGCGTCCTTGGTCAGCTTGGCGGCCGCGTCCAACATCGATCCGAAGTCATAGCCGCTGCCGTTGAACGCCGTATAGGACTCATCGAGCAGCTGGCTCAGCTTGTCCCCCGGGATGGTGTCGACCATGGCGCCGAGCTTGTCCAGCATCGGCCCCACGGCCTGCGGAATGCTGGTCTGCGACACCGGGATCACCGCACCGTCCTGCAGGTACGGGGCCGAATTGTTCTTCGGCACCAGGTCCACGTACTGCTCACCGACCGCGGACATGCTGCGGACCTGGGCCTCCAAGGTGGCCGGGATCTTCGGCGAGGTGTCCAGCGACAGCGTCGCCTCCGCACCGGTCGGCGTCAGCTTGACCTCGGTCACCTTGCCGATCTGAGATCCGCGATAGGTGACGTTGCTGAACTGGTACAGGCCACCGGTGGCCGGCAGTTGCAGCTTCACCGTCAGCCGGTCCAACCCCAGCAGGGTGGGGACCTGCATGTAACCGAACACCATCACCGCCACCCCGATGATCGAGGCGATGGTGAAGATGATCAGCTGCGTCCGGACGAATCGGGTGAGCATCAGTTACCTCCGTTCGGCGCTGGGGCGGCCGGCGGCTTGGCGCCGTACGGGCCGGCGAACACCTGGTTCCCTCCGACGGGTGCGGCCTCCTGGATCGGCCCGCCCGGCATCGCACCCTGCGGAGGAACCACCGGCAGGATCGGTCCGGCCTCGGCCACCACCGACGGGGGCGCCCACGGCGGCTGCGGTGAGTTCGGCACGAACTGCCCGGGCGGCGGCGGGTTGACGCCGGTCTTGAGCGGATCGTAGGTGTAGTTCAGGTACATCGGATCACCCGGTACCGGCACCAGCTGAGTGCCTTCCTGGCCCCAACGGGTACCCAGGAACATGCTGTGCTTCAACCGCGGAACCGTCAGGTCGATGACGGCGAACAGGTTGTAGTAGTCGCCGCGGATCGCCCGGTCGATGAAGCTACCGGTGAACGGGAAGTGCGGCAGGTACTCCAGCACGGTGTCCACATCGGGCCCCAGAGCGGTCAACGCCGCCAGCACTGGGGTGATGTTCTTCAGGTTCGAGACCAGGTCGGCCTTCGAATCGGTGGCTAGCTTGTTGGCCACGCTGCTGAACTTTCCGAGCTTCTCCAGCGCCGCGGTCAGTTGCGGGCGCTGCTTGACCAGCACATCCAGCGCCGGGGGAATCTTGGCCAACGCCGCGGTGATCGCATCGCGTTGCCCGGCGAAGGTCGTCGCCAACCGGTTCAACGACTGGATCGAGTTGACGATGTCGTCGCGCTGGTCATCGAGCACCCCGACGAAATCGTTCAACCGGGTCAGCAGATCCCGGAACTCGGCCTCATGGCCGGACAGACCCTTGCTGAAGTTGTGGATCACGTCGCCGACCTGC
>Ga0153956_1001508_pt1 | contig 20128 bp, 19 predicted proteins | sample TSFL040MetaG_FD_104704 | JGI IMG/M metagenome (GOLD analysis project Ga0153956, IMG submission 104704) | Attine ant fungus gardens microbial communities from Florida, USA - TSFL040 MetaG | ecosystem: Host-associated > Fungi > Mycelium > Unclassified | place: USA: Florida, Wekiwa Springs...
GCGATGTCGGCGGACTGTTCGTGCAGCAGGATGTCGATGTCGGCGGTCTTCCAGTGGAAGCCGTCCTGCTCGTAGCCGATGTCCTTGATGGCGTCGCGGATGACCTGCTCCAGCTGCTCCTTCGGCAGCAAGGGGCCGCGCGTCTCGCCCGCGATCACCACCTTGTTGGTGGTGGCGAGCGTTTCGCAGGCAGCGCGGATCTGCCACGGATCGAGCCCCTGCTTGGGGCCCTCGCGGAAGAACAGATCGACGATTTCGTCCGAGATGCGGTCGCAGACCTTGTCCGGATGGCCTTCGGAGACGGATTCAGAGGTGAACAGATAGGACGAACGCATCTTGTCTTCCTTCGATTTGACTGGCGGTTGTTTGGGGAATTCCATGGGAGGCGTCAATCGCGACGCCGCGAAATGACGTAAGATTCATCGTAAAACCACAGTCCGTTATGCCGCCGCAGCACCTCGCGGGTGGCTTCGAGATAACGGCCGCTTTCGGTGATCCCGGCGAGCCGCTCGTCCTCGATCTGGGCGACATAGACCGCCGCGTTCCAGGCCGCGAACGCGGTCGATGAGCCGATGGCTCCGGTGACCTCGTTGGGCAGGGCTTCCATATCATAGCGGAAGATCGAGCGGTTATCGGCGTAGGCGTTAAAGTTCAACTCGCGCCCGGCCGAACCCAGTTCGTACTTCACCGCCCGCAGCACCTCATGGCGGTTGACGGAGAACGGGTTTTCGTCCGGCCAGACCGAGCGAATGATCTCCATCCCCGGATCGTTGCCGTGGGAATGGATGCCGATCAGCCGCCCGCCGGGGCGCAGCGCCCGCGCCAGCGGACCGATGATCCGCTTGGCACGGAAGTTCAGCGAGGATTTGGCACGGTAAGGCTGCGAGGCGATGACGAGGTCGAAATTGGCCTCGACCTTGCCCGCGCGCGGGATCACCGAATCCAGCATGAAGCGGTGATCGTTACGATAGATCACGATGGCCACCGGCCGCTCATAGACCGGCATGCCCGAGCGCGGCGAGACGTTGGCGCGCCAGTTCTCTTCCAGGAACGGCTCCAGCTCGGCGATCTGGGCCTCGAACTCGCCGGACGAGGAACCCGTCAGCACCACTTCCTTCCAGATCGTCGCGGCGGCGGCCGAGGCCGATTTCGGCGTCAGCCACGGCGCCTCGGCGTAATTCATGTTGGTCAGCACGAACACGGTCGCGGGGTGCTCGAACAGCCGGTCCGGCACCTTGTCGAGGGTGAGCTTCACGTCCTCGAGGCTGATCTCCTTGCCCGCGACATAGAACGGCATGTGCGGAAACCGGACATGCATCGACCGCATCACCCGCGACAGCACGGTGCCGTCGCCCACCCCGGCATCGAACACCCGCAATGCGGGTGGGCTGGGATGGATGCTCCCAAGCTCCAAAGCCACGCGTTGGGCAATGACGCGCTTCTCGCTGCAGGTGTGGACGAACAGCAGGTATTTCTGGCGGTTTTCGAAGAAACGGAAGTTCCCCGCCGGGTCGCGCTTCTCGATGGGTGGTTCCGGCAGCCGCCGCGCCGGGGTGCCGTCCGCCATGAAGGCCCGAATGCGTTCCAGCGTATCGACGGTAATGCGCTTGTTCTCGCGCAACCGGGTCACGAGCTTGCCGTCGTTGACCGCGCGGCGGCCAAACGTCGATTCCGCCAGCCCCGCCTGACGGCAATAGTCTGAAATCTCAGCCAAAAGGGCTTCGTTCTTCATGAGACCGCGCGGGAAGAATTGGTGGGCAGAATGATTTTGATTTCGCTTCCTACCACCATCTGCCCATAGGCGAAACCCGCCCGCACAAGATTCTTTCCAAGATTCCCGGGGAGATCACGAAGATTTTGGGATGAGAGTTTCCCCGGCCCGGCTCTCCCGGGAGGCTCGAACTTTTTTCGAGGCCATGTCACTTTCCGCGCGCCCTGCCTCGTCTTGGAACATGAAAGGCACGGACACAGCTTGTGATGACCGCCCGTGCCTGCCCACGCCCGCCGTTCCGGCGGCAACCGCAGGAGGCATCGTTGAAGATCGTCGTTATCGGAGGCTCCGGCCTCATCGGCTCCCGGGTCGTGACCCGGCTGCGCCAGCACGGCCATGAGGTCGTTTCCGCCTCGCCGTCCACCGGCGTGAACACCGTCACCGGCGAAGGGCTGGCCACAGCCTTTGCCGGGGCCGAGATCGTGGTCGATGTCGCCAACTCGCCCTCGTTCGAAGCCAAGGCAGCGATGGCCTTCTTCGAGGCCGCGGGCCACAACATTCTGACGGCCGAAAAGGCCGCGGGCGTGAAGCACCACGTCGCGCTGTCGGTGGTCGGCACCGAACGGCTGCTCGAATTCGGCTATTTCCACGCCAAGCTCGCGCAGGAACTGCTGATCGAGGAATCCGGCCAGCCCTACACCATCGTCCGCGCCACCCAGTTCTTCGAATTCGTCGGCGGCATCGCGCAGGACGCGACACGGGACGACGGTATCCATGTCTCGCCCGCGAAGATCCAGCCGATGGCCGCCGACGATGTCGCCTCAGCCGTCGCGGACGCGGCCCTTGCCGCGCCCGTGAACGGGACGATCGAGACCGGCGGGCCGGAATCCTTCCAGCTCGATCAACTCGTCCGGGCTTATCTGAGCGCGAAGCAGGACAGCAGAAACGTCATTACCGATCCCGAGGCGCGCTATTTCGGCATCAAACTCGACGACCGTTCGCTGACGCCGGACGCGGGCGCGCGTCTCGGCGCCATCACATTCAAGGAATGGCTGCACCGCGAAAATACGGCGGCCGCGTGATCCATCTTCATCATCCCAACAGGAGTAAAAACGTGTTTAAAAAACTTATCTGTACCGCCGCCGTCCTCGGACTGTTTCTGACCACCGGAGCTTCGGCTCATGACTCGGCCAAAAACGATGCGAAGGTCACGGTGGTGTTCGACCACGAATTGCCGAACGTGAAAGGCAAGAGCATGAAGGGCGTTCTGGTCGAGTACCAGCCCGGCGGCTCGTCGCCCGCGCATACTCATCCGGATTCGGCTTTCATCTATGCCACCGTCCTGAAGGGCGCGATCCGCAGCGCCGTGAACGGCGGACCGGAGAAAACCTATCACGCCGGCGAGAGCTTCTTCGAAATGCCGGGCGACCGCCACAGCGTCAGCGCGAACGCCAGCACCACCGAACCGGCCAGCCTGCTTGCCGTGTTCGTGGTCAACACCGACGAGAAGGTTCTGACGACGCCGATCAAATGAAATCGATGACCATCCGGACCGGCACGGTTACCCTCTCAACGGAGACCAAGATGAGCATGACTCCTCGCATTGAATCGCCCTACAAACCCGCGCCCGAGGCCATCAAGGCCATGATGGCGCTTGAGGCCGCCATCAAGACCAGCACGCTGGAACCGGGCCTGATCGATCTCGTGAAGATGCGTGCCTCGCAGATCAACGGCTGCGCCTACTGCCTGCACATGCATTCGACCGACGCCCGCAAGATGGGCGAAACCGAAATGCGGCTCTATCTGCTCAACGCCTGGCACGAGTCGTCGCTCTACACGCCGCGCGAGCGCGCCGCCTTGGCCTGGACCGATGCGCTGACTCTCATTTCGGAGAGCGGCGCGCCGGACGACGACTGGAACGAGGTGACGGCGCATTTCAACGAGGCCGAACAGGTCAACCTCACGCTCCTGATCGGCGCGATCAATGCGTGGAACAGGTTTGCCATCGGGCTGCGCATGCAGCATCCGAAGGGATGAACATGCAGCGGGCTGACGGCATCACGGACATCTTCGAGACGCAGCGGCCGCGGCTGGTGCGTCTTGCTTACCGTATGCTCGGCTCCCTCGCCGAAGCCGAGGACGTCGTGCAGGATGCATGGCTGCGCTGGCAGGATGCCGATCACGCCAAGGTCGAATCTCCTTCCGCGTTCCTCTCCCGCATCGTGACGCGGCTTTGCCTCGACCTGATGAAGTCCGCGCGCATGCGCCGCGAATCCTATGTCGGCTCGTGGCTGCCGGAACCTGTGATCGAGGAAGAGACCGGCCCGGACGAAGACAACCTCACCCTCACGCTCATGCTGGCGCTGGAACGGCTCTCGCCGCTGGAGCGCGCCGCCTTCCTGCTTCATGACGTGTTCGGCGTCGCGCTGGGTGACGTCGCCACCACTTTGGAACGCGAGCCCGCCGCCGTGCGCCAACTGGCGGCACGGGCACGCCAGCACGTTCAGGAGGCCCGCCCGCGCTACACGGTCGCGCAGGATGAAGGCAGCCGCATCGCGCGGGCTTTCTTTCTGGCCTCGCGCGAAGGCGATGTCAGAGCACTCAGTGCGATGCTCGCGGAGAATGTGGTGCTCTACGCCGATGGCGGAGGAAAGGTGACCGCATTCCTCAATCCGATCGCAGGCATCGCCCGCGTGTTGCGGCTTTTTAGCGGCCTCACGCGAAAATATCACGGAAGCGGAGAAGATACGTTTCGCGCGGCCCGCATCGATGGCCTCCCCGGCTACACCAGCATAGAGCGGGACGACAAACTGCAAACCACCGCGCTCGAAATCGAAGACGGCCGCATCACCCGCATCTACATCACCCGCAATCCCGACAAGCTTCAGCACATCGCGAAGGCGCTGGCGATGATCGCGCCGGAACAGCCGCTGCGGCATTAGGGCGTTTTCTATTTTGGCGGAAACGGCGCTTCCACTATCTGCGCAAATCCGTCCTGATGGTCCCGGCAAAAGCTGGTACCCGTATTTTATTCGTCATTGCGAGGAGCGTTTGCGACGAAGCAATTGCCCCCTCCCGTCGCGCGATGCGCGACTCCCTCCCCCGCAAGCGGGGGAGGGTTGGGGTGGGGGCTGGATTGCTTCGCGGAGCCTGTCATCGGGCGGCGCATTCGCGCCGACCCGTTGGCTCGCAATGACGGGGAGCAGTGCGGTTAGTGCTCCCGGCCGGAATTGTTGGGGTCTTTCACCGCCTCGAAAGTGGCGAACTCCGCGTTCACATTCTCGCCGTTCACGGCCTCGACCTTGCGCATGTCAATGTTCTGCACCACCTCGCGGCTGTGCTTATCGATGGCAAAAGGCCCGCGCGGGCTGTCCCACGCAGCACCCTTCATCGCCTTGAGAAGCGCCTCGCCATGCGTCTCGCCTTTTGTCGCCCGCAGCGCCTCGCAGATCAGCCGGGCGCCGTCATAACCGCTCACCGCCATCGCGCCCGGCGTCTCGCCATAGGCCGCGCGATAGGCTTCGGCGAACAGCCGGTTCGCCCGCGACGGATGTGCCGCCGAATAAAAATGCGCGGTCACGACTCCGAGCGCGGACGGCCCGAGATTTTTGAGAAATGAATCGTCGGTGAGATCGCCTGTCGCGATCAGCTTGATGCCCTCCTGCACAAGTCCTTGCGCGGCGATGGCATCGAGCACCTGACGCGCCTGCCACGGCGCCACGAACACGAACAGCGCATCGGGTTTGGCGGCCTTGATCTGCGTCAGCGGCGCGTCGAGATCGGCCTTGGTCAGGGAAATCCTGTATTCGTCGCTCACCGTGCGCTCATCGTTGGTGAACGCCTTGGAGAATTCACGCAGCGCGTCGTTGCCCGGCGCATAGTCGGAAATCAGCGCCGCGACGTTGCGAATATTATTTTTCGCTGCCCATTTGCCCAGCGTCGCGGCGGACTGCGCGAGCGTCGCGCCGCTGCGCACGATGAACGGCGAGCGTGTGGTAACGAGCGAGGTCTGCGCGCCCATCACGACCATGGGGATTTTCGCATTGGTCGCGAAAGGCGCCGCGACGGCGGCGGCGGGCGACGTGCCGAAGCCCGCCAGCACGTTCACCTTGTCGTCCTCGACAAGGCTCTGGACCGCCTCACGGGTGCGATCGGGATTGCCCTCGTCGTCGCGGACGACCACCTCGATCCGCGTCCCCTCGATGATGTCGCCGTTCTGCTCCAGATAGAGCCGCATCGCGTCGTCGATCTGCTTGCCGGTTTCCGCGAGCGGACCCGACAGCGGCAGCACCAGGCCGATCTTCAGCGCCGGTTCGGCGGCGGCCACCGGCCGCGCCGCCAATGCCAAAGCCGCGAGCACAACGCAAAGGAGATGCCGCAGCAAAGCCATCATCGCGCTCAGTCCTTGAACACCACCGTCTTGCGGCCGTTGAGGATGACACGATCCTCCAGATGATAGCGCAGGCCGCGCGCCAGCACCTGCCGCTCGATGTCCGCGCCCTTGCGCACCAGAATCTCGGGCGGGTCGCGATGGCTGATGCGCTCGACATCCTGCTCGATGATCGGGCCTTCGTCGAGATCGCCGGTGACATAATGCGCGGTCGCGCCGATCAGTTTCACGCCGCGCTCATGCGCCTGATGATAGGGCTTGGCGCCCTTGAAGCCCGGCAGGAACGAATGATGGATGTTGATGCAGCGGCCCGACAGTTTCGTGGCGAGATCGTCGGACAACACCTGCATGTAGCGCGCGAGCACGACGAGATCGGTTTCCGTCTCCTCCACCAGCTTCCAGATCTGCGCTTCCTGGTCCGCCTTGGTGTCGCGGGTCACCGGCAGGTAATGGAACGGAATGTCGCCGAATTCGATACCCTCATAAGTCTCGCGCGGATGATTGGAGACGATCGCGGTCGGCACCATCGGCAGATCGGTGTAGCGCCAGCGGTAGAGCAGATCGGCCAGGCAATGCGTCGATTTCGACACCATCAGCATCACGCGATGACGCACGGAGCGGTCGCGCAACTGCCATGCCATGTTGAACGGCACCGCGATGGCGCCGAAACCGCCGCGCAGCGTCTCGAGGTCGGAGGAACCGTCCACCGTGTTGAACGTCACCCGCATGAAGAAGCGGCCGGTTTCGGTGTCGTCGAACTGCTGGGCGTCGAGAATGTTCTGTCCGCTGGCGAACAGGAAGGTCGAAACCGCCGAGACAATTCCGGGACGGTTGGCGCAGGAGAGAGTCAGGACAAATTGCTGGGCAAGCATGGCAAATCTTCGGGATAGAGGGATCACAACGCGCGTTTGCTCTAGGGTAGTTTCATTTTAATGGAAACATTAATTCGTCATGGCCGGGCATAGCCCGTCGGAAGACGGGCGTGAACGCCCTTATGTCCCGGCCATCCACGTCTTGAGAAATTTCGATCAAGTAAGACGTGGATGCCCGGCATAAAGCCGGGCATGACGAGTTGTTGCTTCTATCTAAACAAATCCTGCTCTAGCACCGGCCTCCCCTTGCGCCAATCCTGTCCCGCCCGACATGATGAAGGAATAACCATCCATCCCAACGAGGCACCATGGCCGGTCAATTAAGCGGATACCGCATCCTCATTCTGGAAACCCGCGAGGAAGCGCAGTTTTCCCGCCTGTTGCGGGATCAGGGCGCGGACGTGATCCAGTGCCCGATGTTCACCATCGCGGACACCCCCGACCGTGACGGCATCGGAGCCTGGATCACACAAGCGATCGACGCGCCGCTCGACGACCTCGTATTAATGACGGGCGAAGGCGTGCGGCGGCTGGTGGCGGCGGCAGGCCGGATCGGACTCGAAAATGAATTCATTACCGCGCTCAAGCGGCCGCGAAAGTATGCGCGCGGTCCGAAGCCGGTGAACGCGCTCCGCCAGATCGGGCTTTCAGCCGACATTGTCGTGGAGCCGCCCACCACGGAGGGCATCATCGCCACGCTGTCCAGGGCCGAGTTGAAGGGCCACCGCGTCGGCCTGCAGCTTTATCCGGAGAAGGACCATAGCGCCCTGCTCGCCGCGCTGCGCGAGGCCGGGGCCACGCCCCTTCCGGTCGAGCCTTATGTCTATGACACGCGCGTGGCGCAGGCGAACATCGCCGCCGCCATCGGCGAGATCGCGGCCGGGCGCATCGATACCATCGCGCTGACAAGCTCGGGCCAGGTGCGGCGGCTGGTCGAGGCCGCGCGCGCGGAAGGCTGCGAGGAGCAGTTGCGGCGCGGGCTCGCGCAGACGCCGGTGGCGTCCATCGGTCCGGTGGTGTCGAACGAGTTGAAAGCCTACGGCCTGCAGACCGACATCTCGCCCGCCGGCGGTGCGTTCTTCATGAGGCCGCTGATTCAGGCCATCACCGCGCATCTGACGCGAACGCCGGGCTGAGGTCCGCGATTCTGTAAAGAGGCTTGCGGCCACATGCCTGTGGATGACGCCACGAATCCACAATTCACGGCGGACAAGTACAGAACGATTTGGCAACCTGTGCGTTGAGGTGAACGCCGTCAGGAACCGTCCACGGAGCCGCATCATGACCTCCGCCCAGTCCTCCACTGAATCCGTTGCGTCCGCCGCGTCGTTCGAGGAGCAGTTGCGGCAGGCTCGCGCGCTGGTCGGCGAAGGCCGCAGGCTCCTGCATATGGCCAACCGCAATCTGCGTACCGGCAACATTCTGGTCCGCCGCAGCCATCAGCGTCTCACCGACACCGAAGCCTATTTCCGCCGAACGATGGGACGGTGAGGGCACCCACTTCCGTCATGGCCGGACTTGTTCCGGCCATCCACGTCTTCCTTCATTGAAATTCCAAAGACGTGGATGCCCGGCATAAAGCCGGGCATGACGATATGGTGATTGGAGTCGCTTCCGTGACCATCACCCGCTATTCCGCAAGCCCGCCGAGATGCCGTTGATGGTGATCTGGATGCCGCGCAGCACCTGCGGGTCTTCGTTCTTGGAACGATAGGCCTTGAGAAATTCGACCTGCACGTGGTTGAGCGGATCGAGATAGGGAAAGCGGTGGCGGATCGAGCGTTCCAGCAGCGGATTGTCCCCGAGCAACCGGTCCTGCTCCATGATATTCAACAGCCAGCCAATCGAGCTCTGCCATTCGGCGCGGATGCGCTGGAAAATGGTGTCGCGCAGCGTCGTGTCCGGCACCAGTTCGGCATAACGCGAGGCGACCGCGATGCTGCTTTTCGACAGCACCATGTCCATGTTCGACAACAGCATGCGGAAGAACGGCCACTCGCGATAGAGTTCGCGCAGGAAGGCAATATCCTTGTCCGGATTTTTGGCGACCCATTCGTTCACCGCGCTGCCGAAGCCGTACCAGCCCGGCAGCATCAGGCGGCACTGCGCCCATGAGAACACCCACGGGATCGCGCGCAGATTCTCGATCCGCCGTGCCTTGCTGCGCGAGGCCGGACGGCTGCCGATGTTGAGCGTGGAGATTTCGTTGATGACGGTGGACGCCCAGAAATACTCCTCGAAGCCTTCCGTCTCGTAAACGAGGCCGCGATAGGAAGCGAAGGCGAGCGCCGACAATTCCTCCATCGCCGCGAGATATTCCTGACGCGGCGCCGAGTGCTGCGGTTGCAGCAGGCTCGCTTCAAGCGTCGCGGCGGCGAGGATTTCGAGATTCTGCCGCCCCACTTGAGGATTGGTGTATTTCGACGAGATGATTTCACCCTGTTCGGTGATACGGATTTGCCCGTTCACCGCCCCGCCCGGCTGCGCCAGCACCGCCTCGTAGCTCGGCCCGCCGCCACGGCCGACCGAACCGCCACGGCCGTGGAACAGCCGCAGCCGCACGCGATGCTTCTCGAAGATTTCGACGAGGCTGATTTCCGTCTTGTACAATTCCCAGCCCGAGGTGACGAAGCCGCCATCCTTGTTGCTGTCGGAATAGCCGAGCATCACTTCCTGAAGGCCGCCACGGCTATCGACCAGACGGCGATAGTCCGGCAGCGACAAGGCGCGATCCATGATGCCCGCGCAGTTGCGCAGATCCTCGATGGTCTCGAACAGCGGCACCAGATTGATGTGGCTGGTGCCGTTCGGCTCGATCAGCCCGACCTCCTTCAGCAGCACCGCGATTTCCAGAAGGTCGGAGACGCCCTCCGACATCGACACGATGCTTTGCTGAATCGCCTGGCGGCCGAACCGCGCATGGGCTTCGGCGGCGGCGCGCAGCACCGCCAGTTCGCTCGTCGTCTCCTCGCCATAGCTTGCGAACGGCGAAAACAGCGGACGCGCGGTGTGCAGCTCCCGCGCCAGCAGCGCGCAGCGCTCGTCTTCGGACAGGCCGAGATAGTTGGTGCCCGGCGCGACCGCCTCGAACAATTCGGCGACAGTGCGCTCATGCACTGCCGAATTCTGCCGCAGGTCGAGCCGCGCGAGATGAAAGCCGAAACAATCCACCGCGCGGCGCAGACGGCGCAGACGGCCGCGCGCGATCACGCCCGAGCCATGCCCGATCAACGAGCGGTTGATGATGTCGAGATCGGCGCGAAGCGCTTCGACGCTGGCATAAGGCTCGACCTCCGGAACGGGGCGGCCCGAAACGCGGACGCCGAACGCCTTGGCCGTCGATTTCAGCCGCGCATAGACGCCGTTGACGGCGCGCCGGTAAGGCTCGCGGTCACGATGGGGCGAGACCGCGGGCGAACGCTCGTTCAGCGCCAGCAATTCATCCGAGGCGCGCACGATGTCCTTGGCGAGAGACAATTCGCCATAGAGCTTGCGCAATTCCTCCAGATAGAAATTCAGCACGCATTCGCATTGCATCTGCAGCGCGCCGCGCAACACCTCGGCGGTGACGAACGGGTTGCCGTCGCGGTCGCCGCCGATCCAGCTTCCCATCTTCAGGAACGAGGCCAGTTCCTTGCCGTCCTCACTGTCCGCGCCGAGCCGGTCTTCCAGCAGGTTCAACAAGCGCGGCAATTGCTTGAGGAAGGTGTAGTCGTAGAACGACAAGCCGTTCTGCACTTCATCCAGCACCGTGAGCTTGCTCCGGCGCAACAAATTGGTCTGCCACAGCGTCAGCACGCAGCGGCGCAACTGCTCGTCGTTGTCCGCAAGCTCCTCCGCCGTCATCTGGGTGCGGTCGCGCTCTTCGAGCAACGCGGCGATTTCCATTTCACGGTCGATGGTGCTCTTGCGGCGCACTTCGGTCGGATGTGCGGTCAAAACCGGGCTCACCAGCGCGTCGTCGAAGAAATCGCGCAACTGCTGCATCGAGAAGCCCGCCGCGCAGGCGCGCTCCACGGTGCCCGCCAGCGTGGTCGCCGCGGTCGCGAGCCCCGCCCCGCTCTGGATGCGGGTCTGGCGAATGTGGTTCTGGTCCTCGGCGATGTTGGCGAGGTGGGAGAAATAGCTGAAGGCACGCACGATGCGCACCGTCTCGGCGATCGAGCGACCGTCGAGCATTGCCTCAAGTTCATGCCGCGCGTCGATATCCTCGTCGCGATGAAAGCGGATCGATGCCTGGCGGATGCTTTCCACCAGATCGAACACGTCATCGCCTTCCTGATCGCGGACGGTGTCGCCCAGAATCCGGCCGAGCAGGCGGATTTCCGCGCGCAATTGCGCGTCCGCCTGCAACAAGGGCGCGTCAGATTCCCGGCTGGAGGGCTCGCTGGAAAGGGGCTTTCGCTCGAAAGCCGGAACGTCGGACGCCATCGATGGATGCACTTTCAAAAACTGCTTTCGACTTTCGTCGCAATTTTTGCACGGCAGCGCAAGATAGTTTCATATTTTGAAAGACGCGGGTGTTTTCATTTTTGAGGTGTTTTCATTTTTGATGAAAACGAAGCCCGCCATTGCCGGGCATAGCATAGCCCGTCGAAGACGGGCGTGACGCCCTTTTGCGAAGACGGGCGTGAACGCCCTGATGACCCGGCAATCCATCTGCCTGAATCGATCCTTCTTTTTAGATGGATGCGCGGGTCATAGGCCGGCGGAAACGACGCCGTTCTTCGAACGGCTATGCCCGCGCATGACGTTCCGGGTAAACTGGAAATTCTCTAGCCCTTGCGCCGCTCCTTGCGGGCGTCGTCGAACGTCCTGGTGGTCGAAGGCTGGGTGATGCTGACCGGATCGGACGCCGGGAATGTGTCCCGCAACCCCTTGTCCAGTTCCTTCTTCGCGCGGCGATCTTCCCGCGCGGCCCTGCGCGGGTCGTCCGCGTGCTTGTCGTGCGGCGCCGGATTGAACTTGCGGTCCATCGAACTCTCCCTTCGCGCGCGAAACCGTTGCGTGCGGCGTGAGGCATAATGCGCGATGGCAGATGATGTTCCCGCACCCGTGGCTTCGATGCGAAGCACGGCAGCGGAACTTGATCGGTGCGGCATCAAAAATCCGCGCGAACGCCGGGCGTCGCGCGGACTGACCGCCTTCAACCGAACTTACTGAGTGGCCGACGCGGAATGCTGCGGGTGAGCCCCGGCAACCTTCGGCGCGCGGCGGTGGCCACGGTGCAGCGCCGCCAGAATTTGTCCCATGGTTTTCGCTTCGAGCCGGGGCGACTTGTCCATGTTGAAGTGATTGATGTTCGGATCGTTGGCGAGACTGATGTTGGTGATCGCCGTGCGGGAGCCGGGACCGCGCACCGCGATGCCTCCCACGGTGGTGGTATAATTCACCACGCTGGCGACGTTACCCGGAATGACCTGCGTGCTGGGCGGACCATAATTGACGATCAACGCCACCCTGGCGCCCTGCCGCTGCATGATTTCGGCCATCTCGGTCGAGGCCTGACCGCCGAGCGAATGGCCGACGATGACGATCGGGCCCCTGCCCGCCTTGTAGAGCCGCGCCGCCTCCATCGCGAGGCCGGCCGCCTCGCTGTGATTGGCGACCGTCACCGGAATGTGGCGGCGGGACAATTCGGCTGCATAATTATCGAGGCCGGCCGAGAACACGTTCGCGAGGCCCTTGAGCAGATACACATGGCCCGGCGCCGCCTGAGCACCCGCGGGGGTGAAAATCAATCCAACTGCAAAAACAATCGCCAACCAAAACGTGCGCATCGTCCACCGTCGTAAAATGAGTTGTCCCCGGCGGCACTTAAATCAGCCGGACCGTGGAAATCAAGCCGCGCCCAAACGTTCCGCCCGGCAATCCCCGTTATCGCCCTGCCTGTTGCATAATTCGCTCACTCGGGCGCTGACTTGGGAACCGAATCCGCCCTGTTTGAGACAGCCCGATGACGCTCCGTGGTGGCTTTCCCCGCCGGGGTATGGGATAGAGCCCCGGATTCATTTCAACGCCCTACTGGGACAGACAGGACAGCCGTGCTTCTTCTGGCGAGCAAGATCATCTGGGCTATCGGCGTCGTGGGATGGTTCGTCATCCGCCTGCCGCATGACCGCCGCTCACGGCGCACGCCGAAAGCCCGCCGGGCTTCGGGCCTGCGCGAGAAACTGCTCCTCGGCGCCTCCACCACAGGGCTCGGCATTCTGCCCGCGCTCTATGTGTTCGGCCACGCCTTTCCCTTCGCCGATTATCCGCTGCATCCCCTTCAGGTGGTGATCGGCGGCATCATCTTCGCGGTGGCGCTGTGGATGTTCTACCGCACCCACAAGGATCTGGGACGCAACTGGTCGGTGACGCTCGAAGTGCGCGACAAGCACCGCCTCGTCACCCAAGGCGTTTACAACAATGTCCGCCACCCGATGTACGCGGCGTTCTGGCTGTGGGCACTGGCGCAGGCCTTCCTGCTGCCGAACTGGATCGCGGGCCCGGCCGGGCTGATCGGATTCGGCACCCTGTTCTTCATGCGCGTCGGGCGCGAGGAGCAGATGATGATCGAGACCTTCGGCGACGAATACCGTGCCTACATGCAGCGCACCGCGCGCGTGCTGCCGGGGATTTACTGAACGTCCGGCGGCGGCGCCAGCCGCTCGGGGTTTTGCAGCGTCTCGCGCATCGCGCCGAGAAAGCGCCCGATCTGATAGGCATCAGCTAACCTGTGATCGGCGCGCATGAACAGCGGCATCACGCGGATTTCCACCGGCGCGCCGTCGCGCATCACCAGTTTCTTTTCCACCGGGCCCAATGTCAGGTTGATCGAGTCGCTGCCGTCGGCGAAACGGCTCGGCTTGTAGCCACGCATCGGCGGCGCGCCCGCATGCGACAGGTCGTTCACCATGGTGCTGCCGCTGCGCAGTTCATCGAGGCGGCTCACCGCGGGCAAATGGAAGTGTCGGTCGAGAAAAGCATAGAAGCGCATCATCTGGCGAAACCAGAACGGGCGCACCTTGCGCATCCGCGCCAGATCGCGGTCGCGCGCGCCGCTGCCGCGCGCCGCTTCCAGCAGGCGCCGCCAGACCTCGGCGGAAATCTGCTCGATGCTCTTCTTGTCCACCGAGGCAATCAGCAGCAGATCGATTTCGCTCGCCTTGCGGTGGAAGAACCCCATGCGGATGTTGATGTTGCGAAAGCGACGGATGCTGCGGCCGACCACGCGGGTGTTCATCTCGGGATATTGCGCGAGCGCCAGCCCCGCGGCGCGGATCAGTGCATGGGCCGTGGTGAGGATGGTGCCGCCCGCGCGATTCTTCTCCTGAAGAAACGCAAGCAACGCATCGGCCTCGAATTCGGTGCCCATCACGATCACGGGATCGACATGGCTCGTCTTCGGCGCGTGCAGGTAATAGCGATTGTAGAGCGGAATCTCCGCGTTCGACAATTTGCCGCTGACCAGAGGCCATTTCATCGTTGCGCGATCCTCACGCCCGCGCCGCGACCTGGCTCATCACCAGATCGACGATCGCGGCGGGCGAGCGGAAATGCGCGGGGCCGACATGCTCGCCGCCGAGCTTGATGCCGTACTTCTCCTCGATCTGGAAGATCACATCGATCAGCAGCAGCGAATCGAGAAGCCCCTGTTCGAGCAGATCGGTATCGAGCGCGAGGCCGGGATAATTCGGGCAGCGCGAGGCTACGAACTTCAGAATATCGGCTTCGACCTGTGTCCGCTCTACCGCCATCGTCACGCGATCTCCATGCATCGTCCGCGCCTGCGCGCGGATCACCCTCATAGCCCAATTTCAGGGAAAAGTACTGCTTCAACCCACCGGCAACCGCTGGCTCAAAGCCGCCCGATCCACCTTGTAACCCGATGTCAGCGGAAGCTCTTCCAGAATCTCGATCAACACGGGAATTTTATAGGATGGCAGATCGCGCTGGCAGGCCGCGCGCAGGCCCGCGAGATCGACCGCCGCCGCGCCTTGCGGCGCCACGAACAGCGCGAAACGGGTTTCGCCTGCATGCTGTGTCGGCACCGCCACCGCGCGCACGCCCGGAAACACCGCTTCCACCACGCTTTCGATTTCGGCGGGATGAACGCGATAGCCCTGCACCTTGACGAGGAGGTTGGCCCGCCCCTCGATATAGAAATAGCCGTCCGCATCACGCCGCGCGAGATCGCCGGTACGCAGCCAGCCGTCGCTCAGCGCCTCATGCGTCGCGGCCTCGTCCTGCCAGTAGCCGAGCATCACGTTCGGCCCGCGCGCGCACAGCATCCCGGCCTCGCCCTGCGGCAACGCCCGGCTGGATTCATCCAGAACCGCAAGCTCGACGCCGGACAGCGCACGGCCGATCGAGCCTTCGCGGATTTTCAATTGATCCGGCGGCAACACCGCGAGCCGCGCGCTCGCCTCCGACTGGCCATACATCACGTAAAAATCCGCGGGCGCGATCAGCTCCGCCATCTGCATTGAGAGATCGTGGCGCAAGCCGCCGCCCGCGACCGACATGTAGCGCAGGCGCGGCATCGCCTGCTCGCCGAGACGGCCGTATTTCATCAGCATGCCGTAAACCTCCGGCACGCCTGAAAAACTTGTCGCCTCGAATTTCGCGATGGCCTGCGGGATCGTCGCCGGAAACATCAGCGCGCCCGCGAACACCATGGTCGCGCCCGCCAGCATGTGAGTTTGCAAAATCGAATTGCCGAACGCATGGCAGAACGGCAGCAGCACCAGCGCGCGCTCGTCCGCATTGATCGGCAGATCGTGCAGGATCGAACATGCGTTCGACAGAAGATTGCCGTGGCTCAGCATCACGCCCTTCGGCAAGCCCGTGGAGCCCGAGGTGAACAGCAGCATCGCCAGATCGTCGCGCCCGCGTTGCGGTGCCGGGCGCGGAATGTCTGCAAGAGACTCCGCAACGAGCGTCACCGACGCGGCGGCTTCGCCCGCAAGATTCTTCGGCACGATCAGGACATCGGGGCGGCATGCCTCCTCGATCTGCGCAAGCCGCATCGGCTCGAGTGCAACCGGCAGCGGCACCACCACGGCATCGGCCAGCAGCGCGCCGTAATAAGCCGCAACATATTCGGGCGAGTTCGCAAGCTTGAGCGCGACGCGCGCGCCCGGCGCATGACCAGGACGGCTGCACAGATAGCGCCGCACGCTCTCGGCGGCGCGCAGCAGCCAGCCATAGGTGAAAGCCCCCTTCTCCGTCACGATGGCGGGATGATCGCCACGCGCGCGAGCGACATCGACAAACGCAAGCCCGAGATTGGCGGCATCCTCAAGCGACGGCATGCCGGGCGCGCCCGCAGCAGCACGCGCGGGCGTCTCGTCATCGCCGAATTGCAGGACAACAATATCCATCACGTCTCACGCCGGGAACGGCACAACCCTTGCCACATCACAGCGCCGCACGATAGATGCCCAAGGCATCGGCCTGTGTCATCTCGCGCGGATTGTTCACAAGGAGCCGCGTCTGCTTCATCGCATCTTCGGCCAGCGCCGCGATATCGGATTCAGCGATGCCGACCTCGCGCAGCCGCGTCGGCAGACCGAGATCGACCGGCAACGCCGACAACCATTTGACCAGTTCGGCGACGCGCGACGCCGCGTCCTGTCCCTTGCCCGGCACGAGAATATCGGCGATCTCGGCGTAATGCGCTTCGGCGGCCAGTGCATTGAATTGCAACACCTGCGGCAGCACCAGCGAATTGGACAGGCCGTGCGCGACCTGGAAGCGCGCGCCGACCGGATAGGCCAGCGCATGCACGGCCGCGACCGGCGCGTTGGCGAACGCCATGCCCGCGAGCATCGACCCGAACAGCATGTTGTGCCGCGCCTCGATGTTCGCACCATTACGGCAGACGGCGTGGATATTGCCGCCGAGCAGCCGCAACGCCTCGCGCGCCAGCGCATCCGACATCGGGTTTTTCAGCCGCTTGCTGGTGTAAGCCTCGATGGCATGAACCATCGCGTCGATGCCGGTCGCGGCGGTGACATGCGCGGGCAAGCCCAGCGTCAGTTCGGCATCGAGCACGGCCCAGTCCGGCAGCAGCACCGGCGAGACGACACCCTTCTTCTCGTTCTCGCCGGTGGTGACGATCGAGATCGGAGTCACCTCGGAGCCGGTGCCCGCCGTCGTCGGCGCAAGCACCAGAGGCAATCGCCTGCCCTTCACCAGACCGACGCCGTAAATCTCCGCGAGCGTCTCGTCGCTCAGCGCCAGCAGCGCCACGAGCTTCGCCACATCCATCGAACTGCCGCCGCCGATGGCAACGATACCGTTAACCTTCGCCGCGCGCGCCATGGCAACGGCTCGCTCGATCACATGCACCGGCGGATCGGCCTCGACCTCGGAGAACACCGTGACGGCGACGCCTGCCTGCGAAAGCCCTTTCAACCCGGCCTGCAGCAATCCCGCGCCCATCACGCCCGGATCGGTCACGAGCAGCACCGAACCGCAGCCAAGTGTTTTGACAAGCTCACCGATGCGCGCGGACGCGCCCGGCTCCATCAGCAGCGATTTGGTCGATTGGAACGTAAAGCCCTGCATCACGGCCTCCGATTGATCCGGCGGCAATTGTCCGGATGCAATGGCAAGCGGTCAAGACGACTTCATTCCAATCGCTCGACCCTGCGTAGCGCCGGAAACAGCCGCATCCATGTCAGCGCGATCAGCACGGTGCCGATCCCGCCGAGCAACGCCGCCGGGACCGCGCCGAGCAACGCCGCCACCACGCCGCTCTCGAACTCGCCCAACTGGTTCGAGGCGTTGACGAACAGATAGTTCACAGCCCCGACCCTTCCGCGCATGTCGTCGGGCGTCGAGAGTTGCACCAGCGAATAGCGGATCACCACGCTGACGGTGTCGGACGCACCCATCACCGCGAGCGCGATCAGCGACAGCCAGATGATTTTCGAGAGCGCGAACACCATGGTCGCGACGCCGAACGCGATCACCGCCTGAAACATCCGCAGGCCCGCACGGCGGTTGATCGACAGATGCGCCAACACGACCGTCATCGCCAGTGCGCCGATCGCCGGTCCCGCCCGCAACAGACCGAGCCCCCACGGCCCGGTGTTCAGAATGTCGCGCGCATAGATCGGCAGCAGCGCGGTCGCACCGCCGAACAGCACCGCGAACAGATCGAGCGAGATCACGCCGAGGATGACCGGGTTGTCACGCACGAACCGCACGCCGCCGAACAGCGCACCGGGGGTCGGCATCTCCTTCGGCACCGCCGGACGCTCGAGGTGAATGGCCCGCGTCATCAGTGACGAGAACAGCCATAGCACGGTCATGATGGCGTAAGGCGTACCGGGCGAGATCGCATAGGCAAAGCCACCGAGCGCGGGGCCAACGATGGTCGCCAGTTGGTTACCTCCGGTCGAGAGCGCAGTCGCCTGCGGCAAACGCCCCGGCGGCGCCACCGCCGGAAGGATCGCGGCCGTCGCCGGGCTCTCGAACGCCGTGGCGGTGCCGAGCACCGCAAGCGCTGCAAAAATCCACGACACAGTGAGGACGCCGAGAAAATTGCCGAGCGCCAGCGCCACCGCAACCAGGCATTCCACGCTCTGGCAGGCCTGCAACACACGGCGGCGGTCGTAACGGTCGGCGACGTGGCCCGCGACGAACACCAGAATGGCCGTTGGCAGAAACTGCGTCAGGCCCGCGAGCCCGAGATAGAACGCGCTGCCGGTCATATCGTAGATCTGCCAGCCGATCGCGACCGTCGAAATCTGCATCGCGAAACGGGAAAAGCTTCGCGTCACGAAGAAAAACTGAAATGGCCGATGACGCAGGATGTCGCGCGGGGAATCGAATTCCATTCAGCCGTGATGCCTTCGAGAAAACGGCGGCGGGCGCCAGCCAATGCAATATATCGCATCAATGCATGGCGCGGATCGGCAGGCCTTGGCAAGTATTTTGGCAAGCCTTCGCACCGCATGCGAGGCCTGCAACGGGCATCATCGGATCACAAAAGGGAGAGATCGGCCGTATCAGGTGTCGAGGCGAGCCACCACGACGAGCCGCCTGACCTGCTGCTTCTTGTAGGCCTGAAGGAAGGCGTTGTAATTCCTGAACGACACGCAGCCGTTGGAATCGCCGTTCGGCCCCAGCATATAGGTGTGCGCGAGAAGGCCGGTGCGCCCGTAAACGCTGCTGTCCACCGGGGTCAGGCGGATCGCCTCGACGCCGTGGAACAGCGATTCACGCAGCTTCAAATCATACGTCGCGGGCGGTGTGGCGCCGCGCATGCGTTCATTGACGTAGCGTGGATCGTCGAGCCTGCTGCCGAGGCCGGAATGCGCTTCGAGCTTGGTGCCATCCGGCATGTAAACAGTGCGCGCCGAAATATCGTACACAGCGGTGTGCGGATCGTAGCGGCCGCCGATGCGGCTGGCGCCGTTGCTGAGGATACCGCCGTCCGGCGAGGCATAGGCCAGCGTGGTGTTGGCCGGGCGCAGCTTGCCGAACAGTCTTTCGAAGATCGAGGGTTGCTTGGCCGGTTCGGCGAGCGCGACGTCCTTGTTTTCCTGCGCCGCATCCTGGCGCGAAGGGCCGTTCTTCGCGATCTCGACGGATGGACGCGGCAACGGCAACGGCACGGCTTCGGCGGTTTCCTCCGCCACATCGTCAGGCGGCGCGACAGGCTCGGTCGCGGCGACATCGACCTTGGCCTGCTCCGGAGCAGGCTCAGGCTCGACGGCCGCCCAGCGATCCTCGAATGCGATACCGGCCCAGCGTTCCTCGAACGCATACGGCCGGTCGAAGGACGTCGCAGATCCAAGCGAGGACGTGGCATCCAGCAAGGCGGCGAATTGTTGCGGACTCGCGGTCGGCGCGGGAACGGTGGTCGCGAGTTCGAACGGAGGAAGCGATTGGGCCGGAAGGGAAGCCTTGCCGACACTCGCGTTCAGAATCCATAGGCAGGACAGCCCGCCGCCCGCCAGCAGGATGCCGCCAACGAACGTCTGCCGGATCGCCTTGCGCGACCGCTGCTCACGCTCCGTCGCGCGCGGAGGTGCAGGCCTGCGTGGGCGTGATTTCATCTGCCTCGTGGTATGCACTCAGTCCCCCGAGTCCCCCGTCGGCATGCGGGGCTCACATGCCGATAGGCCATTCAAATGCGGATTTGTCATGACGGCA
>Ga0153956_1001509_pt1 | contig 20110 bp, 27 predicted proteins | sample TSFL040MetaG_FD_104704 | JGI IMG/M metagenome (GOLD analysis project Ga0153956, IMG submission 104704) | Attine ant fungus gardens microbial communities from Florida, USA - TSFL040 MetaG | ecosystem: Host-associated > Fungi > Mycelium > Unclassified | place: USA: Florida, Wekiwa Springs...
CGCCCGGATCGCCTCCCGCGGCGCGACCGCCGGTAGCCGCGGGTTCACGCCGCGACGGTGACTCGCTCGATCTCGACCGGCCCCGGGATCGGATCGCCGTGCGCGACGAGAGATTCGATGTAGACCTCGATCGCCTCGCGGACCATCGCCAGCGCCTCCTCGCGGGTCTCGCCCTGCGTCTGGCAGCCCGGCAAGGCCGGGACGGACACGCTGTAGCCGCCCTCCGCCTCGGGCTGGAGAACGACCCCGAACTCGTGTGATTTCGTCGCCATCTGCGTACCAAGGATAGCCGCCATCGACCGTGCCAGACGAAAGCACGCCGCGCCTCCTTCACGCATCCGGCGGCAGGCGTCGGCAGCTACGTGGCCCACAAGAGGTCCAGCGGGTCGAAGTCGAGACGATCGGCAATCCGCTCCAGTGCCTTCGGTGTCAGGTTCCGCTCACCTCGCTCAAGCTCACCCATGTAGGTGCAATGGACGCCCAGCACCCGGGCCAACGCTTCCTGACTGAGCCCGCGCTCGGGCCGGCAGGCGCGCAGGTTCTCGCCGACGATGCCAAACGCGGTACCGCAGAAACTGCGCGAGGCAGACCCGGATTTGATGGGAGAGCGCGAGCCCGCCTCCGAAGCCGGCTCTGAAGAATCGGGGAGACAGGATTTGAACCTGCGACCGCTCGGCCCCCAGCCGACCGAGATGGCCGCCAGATGCTTCCGGGTGCGTCCCCATGCGTCCCGACGTCCCTGCCGAGATCCTCCCCGGACTGATCGGAAATTACGCCCGGTACCGCGAGTGGTACTACGGTCCTCCTGACGTCCCGCCGCTGGACGCATTGGCTGGAGTGCCCAGCGTAAGCTGCCAGCGTGAATAGCGCCGACGCAATCGATCAAATCGAAGCAGCCCTAGTCGCAGCCGCGTCTGCGGTCGAATCGGAGGGGGCTGGGAGTGCGCCCTACTCTCGGGCGATCACCGTCTGCGCCAGCACGATCGCCCGACTGACGGCAACCGGGAGCGTCTACGAGAGGCAAATGAAGCGAGTGTTGGATCGCGGCGGAATGATGATGGAGTTCTATATCAACCAGCTGGTAGGAGTTCTAGAAGGGCTCAAAATAGACATCGAGGCTGGCTACCTCCTCAGCTTCGAAGAGGAGTTGCACGCCGGTGTATTCGCCGACTTTCTTGAGATGGCTGATCGCTTGATTGCCGAAAAGTACGCCTTACCGGCAGCGGTCGTTGCCGGCGCGGCCCTGGAGGCTCACCTTAGGAGCCTTGCCGAACGCAACAATGTGAAAACGGTCGCGAGAGGGAAACCAAAGAGAGCCGCAGCGTTAAACGACGACTTGACGAAGAGCCAGGTCTACGGAAAAGCCGAGCACAAGCAGGTACTTGCCTGGCAGGCGCTCCGCAACAGCGCGGCTCACGGAGAGGCAGACTTCACCGCGAGTGAGATACGGCTGATGACTCAGGGAATTCGGGACTTCCTCGTTCGACATCCTGCCTGAGACCGGAGAGTCTCAGATCTTGATCGAGCTGTCGTTCGTCGATGTTGATTCCGTGAGCTTCAGAAGTTCGTAGCCGCCGCGATCATCGCCGCGCCCAGTAGATGGGGCACGCCAAGTTGTCCCAGCTCTCTATCGGTAAGCCGATGACCGAATGCGAGGAAGGCGAGCCCTCCAGCCAGAAGCAGAACCCTCTTCTCCTTGCTGTTCATCGCCCTACCCCTTCGGAGGAAATGGATCGTGACCGTAGCTGCGCCTCTCGCCGATCGTCCCGTCGCGGCGATGGCTGATCTGCTCGACGCCGCGCCTCTCGGCCGACTCCCGGCCGATTTGCTCTGCTTCGGACTTCCGGTCGGCCCGACCGAACCCGCGCTCTGAACCCTCCGTCCTGTTGATCCAGCCGCCTTCCCCGTCGGGGACCGTGTGGATCGCTGGCTTCCTGGGCATTCCTTCTCCCCTTTCCTCCGTCCGGCTCAGCGGACGGACACCTCTTTGGTCTTGTCGTAGACCGGCGCGACGAACGCCTCCGACTGGACGATCGCGATCGCGTCGCGGCATGCCTGCTTGCTCGTCATCAACTCCGACGACGCGAGAATCTTGTTGTTCCCGCTCGACACCGCCCGCCACCAGAAGTAGCCGTTCCGGTTCTTTCTGATCGTGAAGTACATCTCCTCAATCCTGCTCGCTTGCATCTTCCGAGGCCAAGGTAAACGGCGCTTCGGATGGAATGAATGAAATGCGATTCAGATGATTCAGGCAGCCCGCGCCTGCTCGACCGCTTTTCGCGCCCGAGAGATACTTAGAACGAGATTCGGACGCTCGTCGGAGAGGCCACTATCGAGGTCGGCGGCATCACGAAGGTCGACCCGCCCGTCGGAGATCAGAAGGAGCTCCTTGCCGTTGACCGAAGCCGCCAACTCGTGGACCCGCGGCGCGATCTTCTGTAGAACACTGACTTCGATCCCTCCCAGACGAAGCTCCGCCAGGATCAAGACCTGCAGTGCATCAGCCGCATCAAAGAGACTCGTACTCCCCGAGCCGGTGGCCTCACGACTACTTGGACGAAGCATTCCTCGCTTCTGCCAGTTGTGGAGGGTGCGGTAGTCGACACCGCTCAGATCGGCGAGTTCAGGGAGCGTAAACAGGCTCTCCGAGGAAACCGGGTCGGCATCGCCGCTCATTCCCTCCTTCTAACAATCTGCGGCCGGACACATCACCGTGGAGCGAAAAGAAGCCGCTGCCTCCGAGGATGACTTTCGGAGACGGCTTTGTGCGCAGACTGGACGCTGGCGTTCCCAGCCGGGGCGCAAATCCGTTATCGCGATGCTGGCCATCCGTCACCGAAGGGAGGCGGGACCCAAGGCAGAGGCCGTGGACCTCTAGCTGCGCACAATCTGAGAAATACGCTGGTGGCTCATGCCTAGCACCTCGGCGATAGCCGCCATCGGCAGTCCGGCCTTATAAGCCGCCCGGATTGCCTCGTCGCGGTCGGCTCGCAGTTCCTCGCTAGCCTCCTCCAGCTCCTCCCCACGCCGGGTGTGCTCCTTCGCAAAAGCGGCCAGACGGTCGCGAGCCTCGGGTGCTTGGCGCTCATGACGGGCGATTCCGGGATCGTCCGTCGAATTCTTGCTAATGAGTTAGCATGAATCACAACCGCCTGCCCTCCTTCGTTTCGGCCGGGCCCAATTTCGAACGGTGGCAGCGGGTCGCTATGTCGGTTCAGGGGAATCGAGGTACTTGACGGAAATCGTCAATGCCTGATTTTCTCCCGGGTTTTTCGCAGACAACAGATCTATTGGCTCAGGGGAGGAATCCGAATTGCGCGAGGTCCCGAAGTTCGTCTGGCTGGTGGCCGCGCTCGTCGGCGCCAGCATCGTGATCGGCGGCGTCGTCTGGCTCACCGACGGTGACTCGACCTCCTCCGAAGAAAAGGCGGAGTTGGAGGCCTCGATCCGGCACCGCCTCCCCCGCGAGCTGAAGCGGATCGGCGTGGATCACACCAGCACCCAGGCAGTCAGCTGCGTCTCCTCATCGGGAGACCGCTACGAATGCATCGCCCGGGTCCGACGCGAAGGGCTGGCCCGCACGGTTTCGATGTTGATCGACGCCAGTTGCGGAGGCGGCGAATGCACCTGGCACTCCGTCGCCGACGGGGCACAGGCAGATCTGGAAGGCCCCGACCCGGCCGCGGTCGAAGAAGTGCTGGAGGAAGCGAGGCAGGCCAGCGGCAAGGAAGCGCCGGCGCTGGACGAACCGAGATACGGCTGGTCGCAGATGACCTGCCGGGAAGTCGAGCAGGCCGCCCGGGGGCGCGATGCCGAATGGCTCGGCGAAGCCGGTTATGCGGTCGCCTACCGGGCCGTCACCGAACTTCCGAACGTCAAGGCGAAGCGCCTCGTCACCCGGGCGGGCCGTGTCCTGATCGCGATCTGTCACAAGGCGACCAACCCGGAATTCCATCCCTTCGAATCCGCCGAAATCGCCTTCCTCTCCGGCGAAGGTCCCTGATCGGGCCGATGGTGGGCTATCTCCTCGCCTTCTCCCTGCTCCTCGTCGTCGTCGCCTGGGACCGATTGGGGGTCGTCGTCGCCGGCCTCGTCGCCGTCGTCGTGGTCGGCGCCTGGATCCTCGCCGACCGTCTCACGCTGTTCGTCGAACGGAGGCGGAAGGCGTGGGAACTGGAGGAAGATCGGCGGACCGAGGACCAGGCAGCGCGGCGACGGGCACGAGAGGAACTGCTGCGCGAGGACGATCCGGCCGAAAGGCGATGACGGTGCAGATCGACGGGTCCGAGGCTGTGATCGCCCGCGAGGTCCTGCACCTCGTCTTGACGGAGCGCCCGCTGCAACCGACCGCTGCGGAGATCGAACTGACGCTTGCCGACGACTCGAGCGTCGGCGCCAGGGACGCGGTGGGGCGCGCGATCGACCTACTGGTCAGGGCGGGGATCCTGCGCCGGGACGGCGACTCGATCCTGCCGACCCGGGCCACCGCGGTCCTCGATCTTTTGCTCGAGGACGGACTGACGTGACATCCGGCGCCGGGACTCCGGGCTCCGCCGTCCCGCCCGAACATGATCTGAAGGCACAGGGCGCGGTGCTCGACCTGCTGCTGGCAGATCACGCGGACGGCCTGGCCCTCCCCGACCTCGAACGATGGCTGGCCGGCGAGATCAGGCTGTCGGCGGAGGAGCGATCGCCTGGGCGGTCGAGGATCTGATCCGCGTCGGCCTGGTGATGCTGGTCGAGGGCGATCTGCGCCCGACCGTCGCCGCCCGACACCTCCACCTGATCGCCAGCGTCTGATTGCTCGCGGCGGTGGATCGGACCGGACCTGCCAGCCAGACCCGAGTTTCTGACGGATGCATAGAGACAACAGTGAGACCACATAGCGGATGTAGTGCTACCCCAGTTGGACCCCCTTCCAAGGACCGTGAGGATCTGACCTCGAGCCTGGCCCGGCCGATCGCGAGCACCCCTTCCCGGCACGTACACGCCTACGGGCCTCGCCACTGGCTGGCGTCTCGCGATTGCTCAAGTCGCGTCCCCGTCGTCCCCGCGACCCCAGAAGTACCTTCCCGAAGCCACGGAAGCCACTCCGTCGGGCTTCCCCGGCTCTCCGAACATTGGAGTAGCCGCTCGTGTGTGTCGACGGCGGGGACGCGGGGACGACGGGGACGCACAGGCGCGCCGTCCCGTCCGGTTGGTTGCGACAGACTCACCGACATGCCCCGGCAGCCGGAAGGCCTCTTGACCAACAAGGCGCTCGTCCTTCTGGCGGTGTACATCCGGCCGGACGAAAGTAGCTTCATCGAGATCGCGGAGCGACTGGGAATCAGTGCGAAGACGGTGGAACGCTCGATCGAGTCGCTGGAGGAGGAAGGCTTGCTTGAACGCGAACTCCTCAGCCGGCGAAATTCCTACCGGGTGCGGACGGAGAAGCAGTTCACGAAGGCCTCCGCGGCTTCGGTCCAGCAGCTGCTCGAACCCTTGGCCGTGGACGCCACCTTCGATGAATTCGACCCCGAAGGTCGTTCGATCGGGCTCAAGAATCGGATCGACCGACAATAATGTCGTAGGTGGGAAGCGACGGTTTCGGTCCCGCGGGTCTTAGTCGCGAACAATTTGGCCCGACCTTTTGGCTCTCCCAGAGGCATTCCACTACCACCGACAGGAATGGGGGCTGATGGCTGAGGGTGCCCGACCTAAAGACGGGCACGATGAACGACGATTACGCCGGCGCGGGGCAGAATCCGCGTACTCCAGATCCTGCCAACCACGACCAGCAGTCCGAACCCGACACTCCTGCTCCCACCGATCCTGACGCGGCGTCGGGTCCGGACCCGAAAGAAGACGCCGCCTCTCCGATCGAAAGCAGTACCCCGCCGTCCCAAGTTGATGTCCTGATCGACATCGCGAACGGGAAGTGCGAACTCTTCCGCGACGACACCGACACCCCCTACGCCCGCCTCGACTCTGGCATCGCCGTGGCGATCGAAGGCAAGCTGTTCTCGCGGTGGCTCCAGTTCGAGTATCGGCGCTTCGCCGGCCGCACCTCGCTGCCGACGAATCTGAAGCGCGCGGTCGACGAGATCGCGGCGACGGCGCGCTTCGACGGTCCCACCCGCCGAGTGCACCTTCGTGTCGCCGAGACCGAGGACGGCATCGCTCTTCACCTCGGCGGCGACGACGCCACGGCAGCCCTGGTGAGCGCGAGCGGCACTACCCTCGGTCGGGCGCCTGTCGATTTTGAGAAAAGACGGCAGATGGATGTCCTCCCGCGTCCGGCGCTACCTGGCGCACTCCAGACCCTGGCCCCGCTCCTGAACTTCGGGAGCGACGCCAACCTGAAACTGATCATCGCGTGGCTCCTGATGGCGATCAAACCGACGGGGCCGAAGCCGATCCTGATCCTTCAGGGGCCGCCGGGCTCCGCGAAGTCCACCGTGTCCGAAGTCCTGAAGTACCTGATCGACCCTGGTACTCCGCTTCTTCGCACGTTGCCGAGATCCGAACGCGACCTTGCCGTCGCGGGGTCCTCCCACTGGATTCTGGCCTTCGACAATGCCTCCTGGGTCAGTGAGGAGATGTCGAACGCCCTCTGTCGCCTGTCGACCGGGGCGGGCTTCGGCGCGCGCACGCTGTATAGCGACGCCGAAGAGACGGTCTTCGAGCACATGCGACCGGTGATCCTGAACGGTCTCGATGCACTCGCGACGCGGCAGGATCTCCTCGATCGCGCGATCGTGATCCGCCTGCCGGAGATCTCCAGGCACGCGGGGACCCGGGTGCCGAAGGACATCCTTTGGGCGCGGGTCGAGCAGTTGCGCCCGTTGATCCTCGGCGGGTTGCTCGAAGCGGCGCAGGCCGCCACCGCCAACCAGGGGAAGGTGAAGATCGACAAGTTGCCGCGGATGGCTGATTTCACGCTCTGGGTCGCCGGGGCCGAGGAGAAACTGGGCTGGCCCTCCGGCTCCTTCCTCGCCGCTTTCGAAGAGAACCAGGGCGACGCCCTAAAGGCCAGCCTGGAAGGGAGCCTCCTGGCCGAGGCGATCCTGAAGACGCTCGACCCGAATGCCAAAGAGATAGTGGAGTTGGAGGGTCAACCGGCGGACGTACTGGGCCTTCTGACCGCGCGCACGCATCTGGACGCCAGCAATCGCAAATCCTGGCCGAAGAACGCGCAGGCGATGAGCAAGCAGTTGACGTTACTGGCCCCTGCGCTCAGTGAGTTCGGCGTCGTGGTCGAGAACAGTCACGTCGGTCGCGGCCAGGAGAAGCGTCGCTGGCTGTCGATCAAACGTGTCGATGCCGTGGAAGTGACCTCCGAGGAGAACGGCTCGTGAGTCGGCAACAACCGGGGATGCGGGGACGTGGGGTTCATACCGCGTCCCTCGCGGACCCGCAGCAATTGTGCGAGAACCGGTCGGATGATTTTTTCCTTGGGGTTGACGATCTGCGTAAAGATCCCTTCCCCCGCACCGCCGACCCGCTGATGAAACCCGGCGAAGTTCGCGACCTGCTCGGTGTCTCCCGGACCTGGGTTTACGCCGCTGCGGCCGACGGGCGGATCCCGTCGATCCGTCTCGGCGGGCAGGCGGGGCCGCTCCGCTTCGTGCGCGCCGACGTCGAAGCGTGGCTCGAGGAGCAGCGCGCCGCGTGGCTGCCCGGTCGGCGGTAGGCGTCTGATCCGATGGCTCGCGGGACGATCATCAAACGGAAGACGAGGTCGAAGGGCGTCGTCTACGACATCAAGTACCGGACGGCCGACGGCACGCAGATCAAGCAGGCCGTCGGTCCCAGCCGCCAGGACGCGCAGCGACGTCTCAACGAGGCGCTCGCCGCCGTCCAGGCCGGCGCCCAACGGACGACCAGCACGGAGAAGTTCTCGGACGTCGCCGACCGCTGGTTGGCCGGGAAGAAGCCGCGGATCGAGGCGTCGACCTACAACGACTACGAGATCCACCTGCGGAAGCGCCTCAAACCCGCCTTCGGCGATCTGAAACTGCGTCAAATCACCCGAGCGCGGATCGAGTCCTATCTCGCCGAGCTCGACGAGGCTGGCGAGATCAGCCGTAAGACGCTGAACGACAGCCTCATCCCGCTACGACAGATCCTCGCCGGCGCGGTACGCGAAGGGGTGCTCGCCTCCAACCCGGCGAAGAACGACGATCGCGACCACCCATTGGAGCTTCCCTACGAGCGGCCGACGATGCACTACCTGACCCGCGAGCAGGCCCTCCTCTACCTCGACGCCTGCGAGGACTGGTACCGGCCGCTGGCGGAGGTACTGCTCGGCGCCGGTCTCCGGATCGGCGAGGCGATCGCACTCGAGTGGCGGGACATCGACTGGGACGGCTCGGCGCTCGAGGTCTCGCGCTCGGCGAAGGACCGTGGACCCGTCGGCACGCCGAAGGGCGACCGCTCGCGCACCGTCCTCCTCGCCCCCTATCTCCTCGACATCCTCCGTGAGCATCGCAAGGGCCAGGCGAGCGCCGGCGGGCTCGACAAGCTCGTCTTCCGGAGCCCCGAAGGCTTCATGTTGAACCGCCACAATGTCCGCCGCCGCGGACACGACCACGCCCTGGAAGACGCCGCGCTGCCGTCCGGCGTGCGCCTCCACGATCTGCGCCACACCGCGGCCACCCTTTGGCTGGGCGCTGGCGAGTCGATCTACTTCGTCCAGCAGCAGCTAGGCCACGCCGACATCCAGACGACGATCGACCAGTACGGCCACCCCGACAAGAAGGCTCACCGAGAAGCTGCGGCTCGGGCCGCGTCGTGGTGGCGAGTGGCGGCCTCGGAATAGTTCCTGGTACCGCAGCTGGTACCACGCGGCCGGCTGGACCTGTCCCTCAGTGTCCTCGCTTGGCTTCCGACGCGGCCCGGGACGGCCCCAACCAAAGGCGACGACCACTCGGCTAGCCACCGGGTGCAGGCATCAGACCGGGGACGCAGGGACGCGGGGGCCGGGTCGCTGAAAGCAGCGAGCAGCGTCCGGGCCGCGACGCAGGATTAGATCGTGGGAACTGCCGAAATTAGCCTGATCGTCTCTGGCATCTCCGCGGTGGCCGCAGTCGGAACCGGGGTCATCACTTACCGGCTGGCTACGCGGAGGTTCGACCATGAGCGCCGCCTCTCCGACCTCGACGCGGTCCGCCTAGTTCTCGATGACGCCGCGGGCGCGATGCAGCGGACGCACTCCGAGATGGCCCAGGTCAACCGGCTGATCGGCCAGCTGGTGGACGGCGCGTGGAGCGCGACGCCGTCGCTCAGCGACGAAGTGCACGCATTTGACCGAGTCCTCCAACTGTTAGACGAAGCCGCCGCTCGATTACGGATTCGGTTCGGCTCCGAACACGAAATCGTGATCCTCTACGAAGCCGCCGTATCGAACGCGCTGGAGTTCGTGTTTCGAATGGACCAGGTGGCGCAGGAGTTGATGGGGCAATCCCCAGATGTTGTCGACGAAGTGAGCAACCTCACCCGGGCGACGGTCGAATTCGGAATTGCCCGTCAATCATTCACGCTGGTCGCCTACAGAGTCGCCGGCGTCCGACTTCCGGCGATCCGGCTCGCGGAGGTTCAGACTTAATCTCGAAGGCACGGACGTCCGGCTGCGGGAGGCGCGGCAAATGGCGGCATCCGAGCCCGTTCTGCCGAAGACCACTCATGCCCTGTTACGGGCGCGATCCTACTCGGCAGTCATAGCTAGCGACGGAGGATTTCAATTTCCTGCGGGTCAATGAGGTGCCAGCGGATACCGACCTTTTTCAGATCGCCTTTCGCCCGTATTTCGGAGAGCCCAGGGCGTAATTTCCCGAAGATTCCCGACGGAACGTCGATAAGTACGCGTCGTCTCGATTTTTCGATCAGCGCTTCGACCACGACAAGCCCCGTCGGGTGACCGCCCGCGGCGGCCAGCTCATCCGCTTCCGCCACCTTGACCCAACCCTGGACAAGTCGCTGCGGTTCCGGGGGTCGCTGTCGCAGTCGCTTCGCCAGCGGGGACACACGTCGAAGCTGCGGAGGGTCGAGGACAACATCCCCCGGCGGCGCATCAACTTCCGGGAGAGATGGGTCCCAGTTGGCATTGAACTCGATAGACAGGTCCGGGGCGGTGTAGGCGATTTTCGCTATGCCGCCGAGTAGCGTGGCTGAGAGCCCGTCGTGAATCGCCGCGGTCAAATCCGTGTCGGGTTCTGGCAGCGGCTCCTGCGTCACGGCCGCGGCCGTGCGGAGTCCGCGAACCGCGGCTGCGAGCGAACGTCGACTGTGATCGGGGACGGCCGTTCTGCGGTCGAGTGGTAGTTGCGCCTCGACCGCGGATGCGGCGATCAGGCGAAAGCTGCCCTCGGCTGGAGCAAGAAGGTCTAAGCCGGTCAGAGCCTCACGGACAACCTGGGGGTCGCGATTGCTGTAGGTCGCCTGAGTCCCGCGGAACTCAGCCCGAGCGCCCGCTCGGATGATCTGTAGGAACCCGGCGATGACTACGGGCGCTTTGAGCAACGGCAGACGACCGCCCGCCGTCGTTCGGTCGACCATTCGCAATTCGAACCTGTCGCCCGGCTCAGCTAGGCGGTCGACAGTGGTCGAAGGATCAGTCTCTAGCAGCCAGGAGAGTCGTTGGACCGCGGATTCAAGAAGCTCGCCGTATCCCGACCTCGTTTGATCCGTCTCCGGGGGAACGAGGACGGCGGGTCGACTCGAATTGGACGGGTCTATCCACGTTGCTCCGCCTCTACCGAGTTCGACCTCCTCGAATCCGAGGCGCCGAAGTTCTCGACGGATCGCCTCGGGAGTGACTCGCAGGACAGAAGTCACGCGATCCTCAGCATGGTTTCTAGCCCTGCGAGATCCAACCGCTGCTCGACCGGAATGTGGACGGTTTTGCTGCCCTGGCTGGTTTCCTCGCCCGTTACCTCACACCACCACGCCCCCGCATTCATGGCGACGATGCTAGACCTCAGGCGGACCCAGCATTGATCCTGGGGCGGAACCGCCACGACCACCAAGAACCGTTGAATCGAGCTGTCTCGCAAAAGGGCGTTGTAGGAGTCCGCGTCCAGCGAGTAGGCGAGTTTCATCGCGCCGGGTGGGCCGATGAAACTTGGATTGGCGGTGGCCTTTAGCTGCAGAGCCATGTGCCGGTACTTGCCCTCCCACTGTCGGAACGTCTCGATCCGAACGTCGCTCTTCGAGTCATCGACGACAGGTACATGAACGATCAAACCAGCAGCCGCCGCAGCGCTAGCCACCACGGCCCACGAAAACCACTCCTTGTAGTGGGTCTCAGGCGCGGGTTTCCCATCGAACGCCTCGGGGATGATCGACGTTCGGTAACTGATATCTGGATACGGCCCTGCGATTCGCGGCAGCCTAACCAACTCTGACCATTCGAGCGGGAATCTCCAAAGCACGAAATCTTCCCGCTCATACCTCGTGTTGCCCCGGGGTGGGGGCGACCCGCGAACCGCAGCGGCCGGCTGCCAACGAGTCTGTAGAGGCTTCTGGTACCACGAGCGGTACCAGAAGGCCCGCTCGGTCGAATCGTCCTGCTGGCCCGACGCCCGGAACCGGCTCCCCAGGCGGCCTCTGAAGAATCGGGGAGACAGGATTTGAACCTGCGACCGCTCGGCCCCCAGCCGAGTGCGCTACCAGACTGCGCCACTCCCCGAGGAGTGCTCCGCCATTCTGACGGATTGGCGCGCCGGCGGCTACGCTCCCCTCTGCGCGCGGCGGTAGCTCAATGGTAGAGCCTCAGCCTTCCAAGCTGATGACGCGGGTTCGACTCCCGTCCGCCGCTCTTTTCAGGGGTCGTGGGGGATGCGGGCGATGTCCATGTCGACCCGGTCGCCGTTGAACGGGACGCCCTCCGCCATCAGGTGCTCGCGCTGCCTCCGCCCCACCGCGAGGCTCCCGTCGGCTCGGACGACGCGCCACCACGGAACGTCATCGAGATGCTGCTCCGTCGACAGGATCCGGGCACTGAGCCGCGGCGCCCCCGGTGACACGTCACCGTAGGTCCGCACGAAGCCCTCCGGAATCTCCCGGATCGCCTCGATGATCCTCGCGTGCCGCTCGTCGGTGATTGGGGGATTTTCACACGGCCGGGGGGAGAATTTCGGCCGCCCGGAGCCTTGGCCCGGCATGGTCGGCAGAACCCAGTCGGTCTACTACCGCGACGAGCGCGGGCGGCAACCCGTCGAAGAATTCATCGAGTCCCTCCCAGAGAAGCGGGCGAGGAAGGCGGAGGACCAAATCGAAGAGCACCTCAACGGACGGCGGGCCGATGCTCCTCCGCCCGAGTTCCCGATCAGCTCCCAGATCGACGGAGGGCTCCGCGAGTTGAGGATTCAGTTCGGCGGCACGCAGTATCGAATCCTCTACCAGCGCTCAGACAATCTGATCGTGCTTCTGCACGCGTTCGAGAAGAACACCAGTGCGGTCCCGACGTCGGAGAAGGCGCTGGCCAAATGGAGGTTCGCCGACTTCAAGCGGCGCATGGACTCGGATCCGAGAAAACCGCCTCGGGCGGCGGGCGGGGACGCACCGTGAACTTATTGATTTCGATAAGTTATATCCCATGAGCGAGGAGTGGATCAGCCCTATAGGCGAAACCGTCACGGAATCGTCCGAGAGGCACGCCCGGGAAAGCCAGGAGTACCGGGAAGCGAAGGCCGAGTACGCGGCGATCAAGGAGCTGCGGAAGCGGAATTGGATCGCGGCGCACATCCGGGAACGGCGCTACGAGCTGGATCTGACCCAGAAGGAGGTCGCGGAGAAGGCGGGGACCTCCCACTCCTTCATCTCCAAAGTCGAGGGCGGCGACCACCTGCCGACCATCGCGGTGCTGAAGAGGATCCTCGCGGTGCTCGACGAGGATCTGCTGATCGGGATCGAACGGGTCGAGGGCGACGGGGACCCGGAGCGCCTGGTCGCCCTGGTTCCCGAGATCGGGTCTGAACTAGCGGTCTAGGCCTTTGGCGGAGCCGAGCAGCTCCTGCAGGTCCGCGACGACCATGTCGGCGCCGGCCTGGCGCAGGTCCTCGGGGGTGCCCAGGTTGCGGGCGACGCCGATCAGGAGGTCGAAGCCTGCCTCGCGGCCGGCCTGGATGCCGGCGGGGGCGACGTCGATGAGGATCGCGTCGTCCGGCTCGAGCCCGAGCTCCTCCGTCGCCTGCTTGAGGGTGCCGCTGTTACGCGGTCCGGTGACGACCGCGTCGAAGAGGGTCGCGACGCCGGCGAGCTCGAGTGCCGCGCGGGCGCGTTCGCCAGAGCCGGCGAGGGCGATCTTCTTGCCCGCCTCGCGGTGTTCGCGGAGCCAGGCGATCGCGCCGGGAAGGGGTCGGACGTCGCCGTAGCCGAGGTCCGCCGCCACCGCCTCCAGGCCGATGACGATGCCGTCGAAGCGCTCCGCGTCGATCCGCGCCCGCAGGCCGTCGAGGACCGTCGCGATCGGCCGCGGCTTGCCGCCGTCGAAGGGGTTGTCCGGGGTCATCGGGCGAAGCCTCTCATCCCGCTCACTGGGTCATCGCCCAGATGCCGAGAACGACCGCGGCGACGAGGCAGGCACCGCACGCGATCGTCACGAAAGTCCAGCCGACGAAGCCGCCCTCGTGGTGCTCGCCACGCTGGTCGGCGGCACGCAGCGAGGCGCTGACGCCGACTCCGGCGACCACCAGGACGACGAGGCCGAACGCGATCGACGTCCAGATCGCTTCCAGCAGCGGCGCCACCTCGACGATTTCGGCGAAGGGGATCACGCGGCGACCGGCTGCTCCGCCGGCGGTTTGGCGTCAGGACCGAAGACGGGGTTCTCGGAGATCGTTTCCTCCGGGTCGACGGAGCTGCGCTTGTTGGCGATGTAGAGCATCACGCAGCCGATCGCGAGGAGGCCCGTGACGACGATCGCGCCGAAGGCGCCGCCGCCGAGCAGTTCGATGATCGCGTAGACGGCGGCGGAGGTCGCGGCGGCGGCGGGGAGCGTCAGCAGCCAGCCCCCGACGATGTTGCGGATGACGAGCCAGTTGACCTTGGCTCCTGGCCGTCCCACACCCGCGCCGGTGACCGCGCCGGAGACGACCTGCGTGGTCGAGAGCGGGTAGCCGACGTGCGAGGAGGCGAGGATGACGGTGGCGGCGATCGCCTCCGAGCCGAAGCCCTGCGGCGGGCGGACCTCGACGACTTTGGTGCCGAGCGTCTTGATGATCCGCCAGCCGCCCGAGTAGGTGCCGCCGGCGATCGCCAGCGCGCAGATGATGACCACCCAGGTCGGCACATCGAAGTTCGCGCCGCCCTGGATCGAGCCGTTCGCGATCAGGGCCAGCGAGATCACGCCCATCGTCTTCTGCGCGTCGTTGGTCCCGTGCGCGAGGGCGACCATGGACGAGGAGGCGACCTGCAACCAGCGGAACTCGCGTTCGGCCTTGTCCTCCTGGAACCGCCGGATGAGGAAGTAGATGACGCCGACGCCGATCGCGGCGAGGATGCCGGCGAGCACCGGCGAGATGGCCGCGGGAACGATGACCTTGGAGAGGATTCCTTCCCACTCGATCGCGCCGGAGCCGGTGGCGACGAGGGTCGAGCCGATCACGCCGCCGATCAGCGCGTGCGAGGAAGAAGACGGGATGCCAAACCACCAGGTGGTGAGGTTCCAGCAGATCGCGCCGATCAGGCCGCCGAGGATGACGACCGGGGTGACCGCGCCGGATTCGACGATCCCCTCGGCGACGGTCGCGGCGACGGAGAGCGAGATGAAGGCGCCGACGAAGTTCAGCGCCGCCGCGATGCCGACGGCGACTTTCGGTGGGAGCGCCCCGGTGGCGATCGTCGTGGCCATCGCGTTGGCGGTGTCGTGGAAGCCGTTGGTGAAGTCGAAGCTGACTCCGGCGATCACGACCAAGGCGACGATGATGTCTCCGGCGGACACACCGGTATCTGAGCGCGGCGCGCGGCGCCGAATGTGAAAAAGCGGTGAGAGCCTGTCCTACCCGACGAACGGGTGGGCGCTAGCCCTGCTGCTCGGTCGGGCGCACGAGGATCTCGTTGATCGCCACGTGGCGCGGCCGGGTGACGATGTAGGAGATCGCGTCGGCGATGTCGGCGGCCTGGAGCCGCTCCATCGAGTGGAAGCGGGCTTTCATCGCCTCCTGCACCTCGGGGCGGTTGTGGCTCGCGAGCTCGGTGCTCACGGCGCCGGGCTCGACCAGGGAGACCCGCACGTGGCGCTGGGTGATCTCCTGGCGGAGCGCCTCGGAGAAGGCGCCGACCCCGTGCTTGGTCAGGTTGTAGACGGCGCTGTCGGAGCGGGCGCGGCGGCCGGCGACGGAGGAGATGTTGACCAGGTCGGCGACCCGGCGCGGCTCCTCGTCGGCGGCCTTCAGCAGGTGCGGGAGCGCCGCCTTGGCGACGTAGAGGAGGCCTTTGACGTTGAGGTCGACCATCCGCTCCCACTCCTCGATCGGCGCGTCCTCGGCCGGGCCGAGCAGCATCACCCCGGCGTTGTTGACGACGGTGTCGAGGCGGCCGAGCTCGGCGACGGTGCGCTCGACCAGCGCCTCGGCCTGGGCGCGGTCGGTGACATCGGACTCGATCGCGAGGGCGCGGCCGCCGGCGTCCTCGATCTCCCCGGCCAGCTTCTCCAGCCGGTCGACCCGCCGCGCCGCGAGCGCGACCGCGGCGCCTTCGGCGGCGAGCCGCCGCGCGGTCGCCTCGCCGATGCCGCTGGAGGCGCCGGTGACGAGCGCGACGGTGCCGGCGAGGATCTGGTCGGAGACCATGTCCCAGACCCTAGAGAACGCCGATCCCCGGCCGGCGCGTTCGCAGTTTGCCGTACCCCTTACGGGAAAGTGCGAACACGCTGGCGGGGGTCAGCCCCAGCCCTTGTCCCACGGGCCGGTGATGGCGAAGGTCCGCCCCGGATACTGGATGTGGACGAAGAGCCACTTGCCGTCGGGGCTGTAGGTCGAGCCGGAGTACTCGCTGCGGCCCATCACGCCGGGCTTGTTTTCCTCCCAGCGGTGGAGGTCCAGCGGGGTGTCGTTCCGCGCGAACGTTTCCAGCCTGCCCATCGGGTTGAGGATCCGCAGGTAATTGTCGCCGCCCGCTTCGTCCTCGCCGTTGCCGTCCTCGCAGATCAGCACGCCGCCGCGCGGGGACACGGTGATCGTGTCGGGTTCGTCAAGGACCTTTTCGCTCTTCGACTCGTAGAGCAGGACCAGCGTGCCGGTCTTCTTGCCGTGCGGCGTGTAGCGCCAGATCTGCCCCTCTTCTTCATCGCCGCCTTCGGAGGCGACGAAGTAGACCGAGCCCTTCGCCCAGTGGCAGCCCTCGACGCCCATGAACTGGGCGGCGCCCTTGGCCCGTCCCTGGCGCCAGACCGCCGCCGGTTCCGTCTCCGCCTCCGGCGGGTCCGGGTCGTCGATCGTCACCCACTCGCAGTGCAGCTTCTTGCCGACCTTCTGCCCGTGAGTCGTGTCATAGCGCGAGCGACCCTCCACCGCGAGCATCTGCAGCACGCCGCCCTTGTGCAGGCGCCGGGTGTCGTTCGGCAGGTAGCGGTAGAAGCCGTCGGCGGGGTCGCCGTTGTCCTCGGTGAGGTAGACGATGCCGCTGCGCGGGTCGATCGCCGCCGCCTCGTGCTCCATCCGTCCCATCGCCTTGATCGGCACCGGCTCGACGGCCCGGTTGGCGGAGCGCGGCACCTCGAAGACGTAGCCGTGCGGCTTCTCGAAGCCCTGCGTCGGGCCTTCGGTGTTCTCCTCGCAGGAGAGCCAGGAGCCCCACGGCGTATGTCCCCCGTTGCAGTTTTCGTGCGTTCCGTTGAGGACGATGCCGCTCTCCAGCAGCTTGCCCTTGTCGGTGTCGAAGAGCGAGGAGGTGACGCCGCCGCGAGCGACCCGGTCGTAGGCGTGGAACTTGCCGCCGCGCGTCTTCCCCTGTCCGTAGCCCTCGTGGTTGCGGATCATCCGCACGACGCCCTTGCCCTCGGCGAAGACCGTGGTGCCGTCGTGGCACGGAGGCGTGAGAAAACCGTCACTCATCCGCGTGTAGGCGTCACCGAAGTGCACGTAGTGGAAGCCCTCCGGCAGCGACATTTCGCCGGTGCCTTCGACCAGCGGGCCGTAGCCCGGTTTGTGGGCCCGGCCGGCGACATCGCGGACGCGCTGGGCGAGCGCCGTGTCGGCTCCGGTCGCCGCCATCACCTGGGCGCCGATCGAGAGTCCCGCGACCAGCTTCGCCGCGCCGGCGAGGGTCTCGCGCCGCGACATCAGGTTCTTCGCCGCGGTCAGCTCGGGATCAGGATCGGAAAAGTTCTTCAGATTGGCCATGGGCGAGGATCTTGGACATCTGTTCGGTGTCAGATGTGAACGATTTGCGACGAAAGGGGACCTAGGTCCATGACGAACTCACGCGTGCAGGAGCTGACCGAGCGGGAGCTCGAGCGGTTCGCGGCCGGCCACCGCCGCTCCGGGGAGCTGCGCGACGCCGCCGCCGACTCGCTCCTCTCCGGCGTCCCGATGAACTGGATGACGCGCTGGCCGGGCGCCTTTCCGGTCGTCTTCGACACCGCCTCCGGGGCCGAGCTGACCGACGTCGACGGCAACTCCTACGTCGACTTCTGCCTCGGCGACACCGGCGCGATGGCGGGCCACTCCCCCGCCCCGACCGTCGCCACGGCGGCGGCGCGCATGTCCCGAGGGATCACGACGATGCTGCCGAGCGAGGACGCCGGGCCGCTCGGGGACGAGCTGACGCGGCGCTTCGGCCTCCGCCACTGGCAGTTCACGCTGACCGCGACCGACGCGAACCGCTTCGCGATCCGGCTGTGCCGTGAGATCACCGGTCGTCCCAAGATCCTGGTCTTCGACCACTGCTACCACGGGTCGGTCGACGAGACCTTCGCCGAGCTGGACGCGGACGGGCAGGTGGTCGCGCAGCCCGGCAACGTCGGGCCGCCGGTGGCGCTCGCGGAGACGACGCGCGTGGTCCAGTTCAACGACCTCGCCGGACTGGAGCGCGAGCTGGCCGCGGGCGACGTCGCCTGCGTCCTCGCCGAGCCGGCGCTGACCAACGTCGGCATCGTCCTCGCCGAGCCGGGCTTCCACGACGCGATGCGGGAGCTGACCCGCGCCGCGGGCACGCTGCTGATCATCGACGAGACCCACACGCTCTGCTGCGGGCCGGGCGGCTACACCCGCGCCGAGAATCTCGAACCGGACCTGATGACGATCGGCAAGGCGATCGCGGGCGGGGTGCCGATCGGCGCCTACGGGATGACCGACGCGGTCGCCGAGCGGGTGCTGGCGACGACGGTCTGGGAGGCGGCCGACGTCGGCGGCATCGGCGGGACGCTGGCCGGCAACGCGCTCTCGCTGGCGGCGGCGCGGGCCACGCTCGCCGAGGTGCTGACGGAGCAGGCCTTCGAGCGGATGATCGCGCTCGGCGAGCGCTTCGCGGCGGGCTGCGACGAGGTGATCGCCGAGTTCGACCTGCCCTGGACGGCGACCCGGCTCGGCTGCCGGGTCGAGTACATGTTCCGCCCCACCCCGCCCCGCGACGGCGGCGAGGCCGCGGCCGCCTTCGACACCCCGCTCGACGCCCTCCTCCACCTCTACATGCTGAACCGCGGCATCCTGATGACCCCCTTCCACATGATGGCGCTGATGTCCCCGGCGACGAGCGAGTCCGACGTCGACGTCCATACCGGCGCCCTGCGCCAGTTCGCGAGCGAGCTGACCGGGTAGACGATGCACCCGTGAGGGTGTTTTTCGCCAGCGTCGCGTTCGCGCTCGCCATCGCCGCCGCGGGGTGCGGTGGAGGATCGCCCACGACCTCCGCCCCGCCCCCTTCGCGTGGGATCAAAGGCGAAAACCCGACGGAGGAAGCCGCGACGAAAGCGCGCATCTCTCCCTCCGACTGCGCCGCTCTGGAGAAGCTCGCCGAAGGACGGCTGGCAACGAAGCTGACCCACCGCTCGATCCCCAGGCCGCCGCTCTCCCGGTGCCGGCTCGAAGGTACGGGCACCTCGATCAACGTCTACCTCGACAGCGGGTTCGCGGCCAACCAGCGGTACTACAACCGGATGGAGGAGACGGTCCAGTTCAACGCGAACGATCCGGACAAGGTGCCCCATCCCGTCCCGCACGTCGGCGAAAAGTCCGCGTACAACTCGGCGGCGAGCTGGATCCCCAACCTGCGCTCGTTGCTCGCCGTGCGAGGCAACCGTTGGCTGACGGTGACGATCTCGGTCGCCGGGAAATCCGACCGGGAGCTGCGCGCCGAAGCCGCCGTCCTCGCCCGCGCGGGATTCAAGCTCACCGCCATGGGGTAGAACTTCGCTCGTGCCCCGCGCGGTCCAATTCGACGAGTACGGCGGGCTCGACGTGCTCACCGTCCGCGAGGTCGAACTCAAGGAGCTCGGCAAAGAAGACGTGCTCGTCGAGATCAGGGCGGCCGGGATCAACCCCGGCGAGGCGTCGATCCGCACGGGGCTGTTGGAGGAGAAATGGCCGTCGAGCTTCCCTTCCGGGCAGGGCTCCGACCTGGCCGGGGTGGTGAAGGAGGTCGGGATCGACGTCGAGGGCTTCGCGGTCGGCGACGAGGTGCTCGGCTGGAGCTGGGAGCGCTCGAGCCAGGCCGAGCAGGCCGTCGTCCCCGCCGAGCAGCTGATCCGCAAGCCGGCCGATCTCGGCTGGCCGGAGGCGGGCGCCCTCTACGTGGTCGGCGTCACCGCCTTCGCCGCCGTGCGCGCGGTCGACATCAAGGAGGGCGACACGGTCGTCGTCTCCGCCGCCGCGGGCGGGGTCGGCACGATCACGGTCCAGCTGCTGCGGGTGCGGGGCGCCAACGTGGTCGGGCTCGCGTCCCCGGACCACCACGACTGGCTGCGCGCGAAGGGCGTCACCCCGGTCGCCTACGGCGAGGGCGTGATGGAGCGGATCATCGAGGCGACGCCCGACGGGATCGACGCCTTCATCGACCTCTTCGGCCCCGACTACATCGACCTGGCGGTCCAGCTCGACGTGCCGCCGGAGAAGATCGAGACGATCATCTCCTGGGAACGGGCGCAGGAGATCGGCGCGAAGACCGAAGGCTCGAGCGACGCCAGCTC
>Ga0153956_1001510_pt1 | contig 20108 bp, 16 predicted proteins | sample TSFL040MetaG_FD_104704 | JGI IMG/M metagenome (GOLD analysis project Ga0153956, IMG submission 104704) | Attine ant fungus gardens microbial communities from Florida, USA - TSFL040 MetaG | ecosystem: Host-associated > Fungi > Mycelium > Unclassified | place: USA: Florida, Wekiwa Springs...
GTCGTTTCACGAACCCCTCACGTCCTGGGCGTCTCATGGAGGTCACAGCCTGCCAGGACCTCCATGAGACGCCCAGGACACCGCCCCTAGGACTGCCGCCCCCGCCCCGAACAGCAGCTACCCGAACTCGATCACGCTCCTGATCCCGTCCTGGGCCTCCATCAGCTCGAAGCCACGGTTCACTTCGTCCAGGGTGATCTTGTGGGAGATGAAGGGGGCGACGTCGATCTCGCCGGCCAGCGCCCGGTCGACCAGCACCGGGACCTGGTCGCGGCCCTTGACGCCGCCGAAGGAGGAGCCGGCGATGCGGCGGCCGGTGATCAGGAGGCGGGGGACCACGTCGAGGGTCTCGCCCTTGCCGGCGACGCCGGCCACCGTGCAGAGGCCCCAGGCCATGCGGGTCGCTTCCAGCGCCTGCTGCATCACCGCCACCAGGCCGGTCGCCTCGAAGGTGTAGTCGGCGCCGAACTCGCCGTCGGTCATCGCGAGGATCTCGTTCACCGCGTCGGGCCCGCCGATGATCGTGTCGGTCGCTCCCTGCCCGCGGGCGAGCTCGAGGCGGTCCTCCGACATGTCGACGCAGATGATCCGGTCGGCGCCCTGGAGGCGGCAGCCCGCGACCGCGCCGAGGCCGACCATGCCTGCGCCGAAGACCGCGCAGGTCGTCCCCGCTTCGACCTTCGCCGTGTTGATCGCCGCGCCGAGCCCGGTGGAGAGGCCGCAGGCGAAGAGCGCGATGTGCTCGAAGGGCGCCTCCGGGTTGACCTTGGCGAGCGCGATCGCCGGCATCACCGTGTACTCGGCGAAGGTCGAGCAGCCCATGAAGCTGCGGATGTCCTCCTCGCCGCGCGCCAGGCGGGTGGTGCCGTCGGGAAGGTGGCCGAGGTTCTGCTCGGCGCGGATCGCCATGCAGAGGTTGGTGCGCGGGTCGACACAATGGACGCACTCGCGGCACTGCGGTGAGAAGAGGGTGACGACGTGGTCGCCGGGCGCGACCGAGGTGACCCCGTCGCCGACCTTCTCGACGACCCCGGCGCCCTCGTGGCCCAGTACGGTCGGCGCGTAGCCCGACGGATCGGCGCCGGAAGCGGTGTACAGATCGGTGTGGCAGACGCCGCAGGCTTCCAGCCGCACCAGCACCTCGCCCGCCGTCGGCTCGGCCAGGTCGACCTCCTGGACCGCCAGCGGCTGCCCGAACTCCTCCAGAACGGCGGCGCGGATCTTCACCTCGGCTCCTTCCCCCTAGTTGGCTCTCTCGCTCGATCCTAGCCCCATACCTCTCGCCAACAAACGTCTACGAATTACGTCTATGTGGGTCATTTCTTTTAAGTAGGCCGGGTAGGGCTGCCGAAATGGAACCCATGCCTTCCTCAACGCGTCCCAAAGTCTCCGCCCGCACCACGGCCCTGCTGATCCTGGCGCCGCTCTTCGCGCTGGCGACGCTGTTCGCCATCGGCGCCCGCGAAGCCGGGGCGGCCCCGACCTGCCAGGGCAAGCCGGCGACGATCGTCTCCAATGCGGCGACGATCACCGGCACCAAAGCCCCCGACGTGATCGTCGCCGGGGACGGCGACAACACGATCCACGGCGAAGGCGGCAACGACACGATCTGCGGGGGCGGCGGCAACGACACCATCTACGGCGAACGCGGCAAGGACGCGATCTACGGCGAAGAAGGCGACGACACGATCTACGGCGAACGCGGCTCCGACACCCTCGACGGTGGCGGCGGCAACGACAAGATCTACGGCGAACGCGGATCGGACAAGATCGAAGGCGGCGACGGCTCGGACCTGGTCGAAGGCGAACAGGGCAACGACGAAGTCAACGGCGGCCCCGGCGACCACGACATCGTCAAAGGCAACCAGGGCGACGACACGCTGAACGGCGGGGCCGGCAACGAAGACGTGATCTTCGGCGGCACCGGCAACGACCACATCGACGGCGGCCCCGGCGAACACGACATCGCCGACTACCAGGGTGTCGGCGGTGGGGTCACGATCAACCTCGCCGACGGGTCGGTGACCGGCGCCGAGGGCGAGCACCTCACCGGCATCGAGGACGCGATCGGCGGCTCCGGCAACGACACGATCATCGGCTCCTCGGAACCGAACCGCATGGACGGCGGCCCCGGCAACGACCACCTCGAGGCGGCGGGCCCCGGTGACGCGGCCTTCGGCGGCCCCGGCAGCGACCAGTGCACCGGCGGCTTCGCCGAAGAAACCTCGTGCGGACCCGCGGGCGGCTCCAATGGCCTCGCGGTCGAAATCTACGAATCGATCGACGGCTCCTCGACCCTGATCCTGACCGGCACCTCGGGCGCCGACCAGGGGACCGTGAACTACTCCGACGGCGGCTACACGATCAGCGGCTCCGACATCACCAACGGCGACCCGATCAACCCCGACTGCACCGGCGGCGGCACGCTCACCTGCACCGGCAAGGTCGACGCGATCGAAGCCAACCTGCTGGGCGGCAACGACGAACTGACGATCGGCCAGAGCGTCCCGCACTCGGTCCCCTCGACGCTGGAAGGCGGCACCGGCTCCGACAAGCTGGTCGGCGGCCCCGCCAACGACGTCCTCTACGCCGGTGAAGACCACGACCCCGACACCTTGGAAGGGGGCGGCGGTAACGACGTCCTCTACGGGGTGAACATCTTCCACCCGCGCAAAGACTCGGGCCCGGCGACGATGAACGGCGGCCCCGGCTCCGACCTGATGATCGGCGGCCAGCCCTGTGACGGGGACACCTTCAACGGCGGCCCCGGCGCCAACGACAGCGCCTCCTTCGCCCGCGTCCACAACTCGGGCAGCGTCGCCGTGGAAGCGACGATCGGCGGCTCGGTGACCACTCCGGGCGTCGGCGGCTGCACGCCCGGCCACATCGACTCCTCGACCGAGAAGATCGAGGGCTCGCCCGGCAACGACATCCTCACCGGCGACAACGGCCCGAACACGCTGCTCGGCCGCGGCGGCAACGACAAGCTGGACGGCAAAGGCGGCTTCGACGAATGCAACGGCGGCGGCGGCAACGACACCGCCGTCAACTGCGAGCAAGAGGCTCAGATCCCCTGAGCTCTAACTTGGGGGCATGCCGGATCCCGAGATCGAGGTCATCCTCGCCGCCTACGAGGCGTTCGCCCGCGGCGACGCCCAGGCGGCGGTCGCCGACATGGACCCCGAGGTCGAGTGGATCGAGCCGCTCTCCTTCGCGATGGGCGGGCGGCGGGTCGGCCAGGCAGCGGTCGCGGAATATCTGGAGGCCTCACGGGCGGGCTGGAAGCACCTGACCTCCGAGCCGACCCCGCACCGGGTCGGGCCGGAGATCGTGATCGTCCACAAGCTCCGTGGGAACCTCCTCGACGGCACCCCGCTGGAGGCCGAAGCCACCGACGTCTTCCGCTTCCGCGAGGGGCGGATCGGCCGCATGCGCGCCTACGAGGGGCCGGAGGAAGCCTTCGCCGCGGCGCCGCTGCGGCGCTGGATCGACGGCTACCGCGAAGCCTGGGAGACGAACGACCCGGCCGCGATCGCGAACCTCTTCACCGCCGACGGCTTCTACCGGATCGAGCCCTGGTGGATCCTCCGCGGCCGCGAGGAGATCGTCAAAGGTTGGCTCGATCACGCCGACAAGCCCGGCGACACCAGCTTCGAGTGGTGGCACGTCGCCCGCGACGGCGACCTCTGGATCGTCGAGGCGCGCACCAGGTACCACAGCCTCGGCAAGGACTACTCGAACCTCTGGCTGGTCGACCTCGACGACGAGGGGCGCGCCCGCGGCTTCACCGAGTGGTGGAAGCAGTGGCCCGACGACGCAGGCGGTTGAAGCGCCCGTCCTTGAGGATGCGCTTCGCGGCGTTGTGTCCCGACGCCGCCATCACGCCGCCGCCCGGGTGGGTCCCGGCGCCGCAGAGGTAGAGGCCCGCGACCGGGGTCGCGTAGCCCGCCATGTAAGGGGAGGGGCGCATGAACGCCATCTGGTCCATGCCCTGCTCGCCCTGGAAGATCGAGCCGCCGGTGAGGCCGAAGATGCGCTCGATGTCCGGCGGGGCGAGGACCTCGCGCTCGACGATCGCGTCGGGCACGTTCGGCGCGTACTCCGCGAGGTGCTCGACGCAGGCGTCGGCATAACGCTCCCGCGCGCCCTCCGGCCAGCCCGCCTCGTCCGGTGGCCCGTACTGGGTGAACATCGTCATCACCCAGGTGCCGTCGTCGGTGAGGCTCGAGTCGATCGCCGAGGGCAGCTCCGCCTCCACGTACGGTTCCGCGGCCGGGCGCCCCGATAGCGCGTCCTGCCAGGCCCGCTCCAGGTAGTCGATCGAGGGGCAGAGGTTGACCCCGGTGTGGCGGAGAGTCTCCTGCATCGCGCCGTCGACGCCGACGTATCGCGGCGGCTCCGAGAGCACCATGTTGATCTTCACCGAGCCGCCGCGGGTCCGGTAGCGGCGCATGTCCTCGACCACCTCGGCGGGGAAGTTCTCGGCGCCCGCCATATCCAGAACGGTGTTCTTCGGGTGCGCGCCGGAGGCGACGATCGGGGCGCGGAAGCTCTCGCCTGAGGCGAGCGTGACGCCGACCACCCGTTCCCCCTCGATGTCGATCGAGGCGACCTCCGCGTCGGTGCGGATCTCGGCGCCGGACGCGCGGGCGGAGGCGGCGATCGCCTCCGAGATCGCGCCCATGCCGCCCATCACGTGGCCCCAGGCGCCCTTGATCCCGTTCAGTTCCCCGAGCGCGTGGTGGAGCAGGTTGTAGGCGGTGCCGGGGGTGTTCGGGCCGGCCCAGACGCCGACCACGCCGGTCGAGGCGATCGAGCCCTTCAGCGCCGGGTGCTCGAAGTACTCGTCGAGCATGTCGGCGACCGACATCGTGAACATGCGGACCAGCTCGTGGACGTCGCGGCGCGAGAGGCCGGCGGCGCGGGCGCCCTCGCGGGCCAGCGAGAGCAGGTCCCCGGGCTTCTTCGAGCCGAGCGCGGGCGGTTCCCGCATCAGCATCGGGCTGAGGAAGTCGGCGACGCGGAAGAGGCGCTCTTCGAAGGCGACGAAGTTGTCGGCGTCGTGGGAGCTGAGCGGGCGGATCGAGGCGGCGGTGGCGGCCGGGTCGTCGTAGAAGACCACGGGGCCCTCCGGGGTCATCGCGGCGTAGGCCGGGTCGAGCGGCACCGCCTTGTAGCCGAAGTCTTCGAGCCGCAGGTCCTTGACGATCTTCGGCTGCAGCATCGAGACGACGTAGGAGGCCCGCGAGACCCGCTTGCCGGGCCAGACTTCCTCGGTCACGCAGGCGCCGCCGAGGATCGGCCGGCGCTCCAGCACCAGCACCTTCTGCCCGGCTTTCGCCAGGTAGGCCGCGGTGGTGAGGCCGTTGTGGCCGCCGCCGACCACGATCGCGTCGTAGGTGGAGCCGGACGGGCTGCCGGCGGTGCGCGGGAGGTGAGCCGAGGTAGTCGCCATGGGCGCGAGCCTACCAGAAGATTGTACATTTGACTACAAAGTAAACAAGTGGCATATGATGCGGACATGGACGATCGCCTGCAGTCACTCGCCAAGCAGCACCTGATGCTCCACTTCACCGACATGGCCGCGCTGGTCAGCGAAGGGACGACGATCATCGACCGGGGGGAGGGCTGTTACGTCTTCGACGTCGACGGCCGTCGCTACATCGACGGGCTCTCCGGCCTCTACTGCACGAACCTCGGGCACTCCTACGGCGAGGAGATCGGCGCGGCGGCGGCCGCGCAGATGGCCCGGATGCCCTTCACGACCAATTGGACGGTCGCCCACCCGGGCTCGATCGAGCTCGCCGCGCGGCTGGCGGAGCTCGCCCCCGAGGGGATCGAGCGCGCCTTCTTCACCTCCGGCGGGGCGGAATCGGTCGAGTCGGCGTGGAAGATCGCCGTCCAGTACCACCAGGCGAACGGCGAACCCGCGCGGCGCAAGGTCATCGCCCGCCAGGACGCCTACCACGGGGTGACCCTCGGGGCGCTGGCGATGACCGGCCTGGAGGAATGCCGGACGCCGTTCGAACCGCTCGGCGTGCCCGCCGTCCACGTCGCCAACACCAACGCCTACCGGCACCCGGACGGGGCGGACCCGGCGCGGATGCGCGACGCGCTGTTGGCGGAAGTGGAGGAGACGATCGCCCGCGAGGGCGCCGAGACGATCGCGATGCTGATCGCCGAGCCGGTGCAGAACGCGGGTGGATGCCTGTGCGGGCCGGAGGGCTACTGGACCGGACTGCGTGAGATCTGTGATCGCCACGGCATCCTGCTGGTCTCCGACGAGGTGATCTGCGCGTTCGGTCGGCTCGGCACCTTCTTCGGCGCCGAGCGGCTCGGCTTCCGGCCGGACATGATCACCGTCGCCAAGGGCCTGACCGGGGCGCACTTCTCGATGGGCGCCCTGCTGATCTCCGACCGCGTCGCCGAGCCCTTCATCGATGGCCGGGCGATGTACCTGCACGGGATCACCTTCGGCGGTCACCCGGTGGGCGCGGCCGTGGCGCTCGCCACGATCGACGTCTACGAGCGTGACCGGGTCATGGAGAACGTGATGGCGAACGAGCCGCTGCTGCGCGACCTGCTGAACGGGCTGCGCGACATCCCGATCGTCGGCGACGTCCGTGGGATGGGCCACTTCTGGGCGATCGAGCTGGTCCGCGATCAGGAGACGCGCGAGACCTTCGAGGGCCCGGCGGCCGAATGGCTGCTGAAGGACGTGCTCTCGGCGGAGCTCTGGGGCCGCGGCCTGATCTGCCGCCTCGACGACCGCACCGAGCCGATCGTCCAGATCGCCCCGCCGCTGGTGGCCGACCGGGGCACGATCGAGGAGATCGCCCAGATCCTCCGCGAGGGCCTCACCGTCGCGGCCGAACGTATGAGCGAGCGCCCCGAGCTCAGCCCGACCGCCTGAGCCTCCGCAGTGCGTTCGTCGCTTGGCTGACATAGACCGTCAAGCGACGAACGCATGCCGCGCCACCGCGTCGAGGGCGACGCAACCGCGGGGTGAGGCGAGCGCGGGGTTGACCTCGAGCAGGTCGAGGCCGTGCTCCAGCGCCAGCTCGCCGAGCCGCGAGCCGAAGCGCGCCGCGGCGGCGAGGTCCACCGCCGGGCGGCCCCGCGCGCCGGTGAGCAGCGGCGCCGCGCGCAGGCCCCGCAGCGCCCGCTCGACCCGGGCCGGCGAGGCGGGGAGGGGGACGATCGCGACGTCGTCGAGCGCCTCCGCCCAGATCCCACCGATCCCGACGAGCAGCGCCGGCACGACCCCGTCGCGCCGGACCGCGAGGATCAGCTCGACCCCCTCGCCCGCCATCCGCTCGACCAAGAGCGTCGCGTCGGCCGCCTCCGGCAGGGAGAGCAGCAGCGCCGCCGCCTCCCGCACCTCGTCCTCGTCCCGCAGGTCGAGCGCCAGCGCCCCCGCCTCGGTCTTGTGCAGGAGCGACGGGGAGGAGAGCTTCAGCGCCACCGGCACCCCGACCTCCCGCGCCGCCTCGACGGCCCCGGCGATGTCGACCGCGACCGCCCCTTCCGGCACGTCAAGCCCTCCCGTCGCCAACAACCGCTTCGCCTCCGCCTCCCCGATCAACCCGTCCCCCGAAGGCGACCCCGTCGACCCGGCGGACAGCTGCCCATGAGCCGCCGGGTCGACGGGGTCGCCGTTGAGTTCCGCCGCCGCGGCGATCTCCCTCAATCGTTTGGGGTCGGCCGGCGGCGTTCGGAGCGCCGCGGCACAGGCGATTGCGGCGCTCAGGCCGGCGGCCGTCGCGACCCCCGCGGCGGCAAGCTTCGCGGCGCCGCCCGGGTCGAGCAGCTCGGGCAGGGTGGAGCCCAGGATCGTCGCGGCGTCCCCGCGCGCGGCGCCGGCGAGGAGCGCGCGCTTCACCCGCTCCCAGTCGGCGGCGATCTCGGCGTCGAGCCCGCGCGGCTGGTCGAAGAGCAGCAGCAGCTGGTCGATCGCCGGGTCCGACGACACCGCCGCCGCGACCTCCTCCAGCGCCGCGTGGTCGTCCCAGAGCATCGAGGTGTAATCGAGTGGGTTCCCCACCGTCGCCGCGCTCGGCAGCACCGCCCCGAGCCGCTCCCGCGTCGTCGGCGAAAGCTCCGGCAGCGCGAGCCCCCGCGCCTCCGCCAGGTCCGCCGCGACCCCCGAGTCCCCGCCCGAACACGTCAGGATCGCCAACCCGCCCCGCCGCGATGGCCGCGCCGAGCGCCGTGGGGATGCGCCTCCACCGTCCGCGCTTCCGCTCGGCGTCCCCGCGCCGACCGCCAGCGCTCTCGCCAACTCTAGGAGCTCGCTCGGCTCGCTCGCCCTTGCCGCGCCCGCTTCCTCCAGCAGCGCCGCGAAGACGGGCTGGTCGCCGGCCAGCGCGCCCGTGTGGGCGCCGGCGGCACGGGCGCCGCCCTCGGAGCTGCCGACCTTCAGCACCGCGACGCCGACCCCGCGCTCGGCGCAGTCGGCGAGGGCGCGGGCGAGCCTCGCGCCGTCGCCGTCGGACTCCAGCATCAGGGCGATCGAGCCGACGCCGTCGGTGGCGGCGAGCGCCTCGAGCCAGTCGCTCGGCTCCAGCACCGCGCCGTTGCCGGTCGAGACGACGGTGTGGAAGCCGATGCCGCGGTCGGAGCCGAGGGCGTTGACGCCGAAGTTGCCGCTCTGGGTGATGACCGCGACCGGGCCGGGGGTGAGGCGCTCGACCGAGTCGCCCCAGAGCGGCGCCCGCGCCGCGGCCGAGACGACGCCGTTGCCGTTCGGCCCGCAGACCGGCAGGCCGACCCGCGCCGCCGCCGCGCGCAGCTCCGCTTCGATCGGGCGCCCCGCGGGCGTCTCGCCGAAGCCCGCGGCGAGGACGATCGCGCCGCCGCAGCCGCGCTCGCCGGCTTCGACGATCACCGGGGCGCACGCCGCCGCCGGGATCGCGACGACGACCGCGTCGACCGGCTCCGGCAGGTCGGCGACGCGCGGCACGCAGGGCCGGCCGTGGACCTCCTCGCGCTTCGGGTTCACTCCCCAGACCGCGCCCTCGAAACCGGCCGCGGCGAGGTTGCGGAAGATCACGTCGCCGTAGGAGCCGGGCCGGTCGTTGGCCCCGACCACCGCCACGGAGCGGGGGTGGAGCAGCGGCGCCGGGTCGGGCCGTCGATCGGCCGCCGCGCCGCCTGCCGCCCGGCGATCGTCCAGCCGCGAGTCGGCGCTCGCCGTCACCTCAGTGCAGCATCGACTCGACGCCGCGCCGCTCCAGGCCGCGGGCGATGATCAGCCGCTGGATCTCACTCGTCCCCTCCCAGATCCGGTCGACCCGCAGCTCGCGCAGGAAGCGCTCGGCGACGTTGGAGCGCATGTAGCCGCGGCCGCCGAAGGCCTGCACGCAGCGGTCGGCGCAGCGCCAGGCCGCCTCTGAGACGAAGAGCTTCGCCATCGACGCCTTCGCGTGGACCACCTTCGGGTCGGCGCCTTCGTCGGCCAGCCGCGCCACCTCCAGGGTCAGGAGACGCCCCGCGGCGGCGTCGGTCGCCGAGTCGGCGAGCGGGAAGCTCACGCCCTGGTAGTCGATGATCCGGCTGCCGCCCTGCTCGCGCGCGGCCGCCCAGGCGACCGTCTCGTCGAGCAGCCGCCACATCGCCCCGATCCCGTGGGCGGCGATGCCGAGGCGCTCCTCGGTGAACCACTCGCGCTGTAGGTCGTCCCCGCCGCCGATCTCGCCGACCACCGCGTCGGCGCCGAGCTCGACCTCGTTGAAGCGGAAGGTCGGGTGGCCGTCGGGGTAGCTGTGGGTGAAGCGCGGGTTATCGACGATGGAGACCCCGGGCGCGTCGACGTCGACCAGGAAGAGGGTGGGGAGGCGCGCGTCGCCCTCGACCACGTTCGCCATCACGATGATCACCGAGGCGACGTCGCCGGAGGTCACGAACCACTTCTCGCCGCTGAGGCGATAGCCACCGTTGCCGTCGGGCTCGGCGACCGTCGCGATCCGCGAGGGGTCGGAGCCCGCGTCGGCCTCGGTCACCGCGTAGGCGTCGCGGAGCTCCCCGCGGAGCGCTGGCCGCAGGTAACGGTCGATCTGCTCCGGCGAGCAGTGCGCCCAGACGTTGTAGGCGTTCGGCACGTGCCAGTGGATCGCGTTGGTGGAGCGCCCGAACTGCTCCGCGACCAGCGCCCACTGGAGGCGCGTCCAGCCCTGGCCACCGTGCTCGCGCGCGTGCAGTCCGCCGGTCAGCCCGGCCGCCAGCGCCTCGCGCTTCACCCGCTCGATCGCCTCGTCGGGCAGCTTCCCGTCGGCCATCTCGGCCTCCACCTCGAGCGGGATCAGCACCTCGTCGGTGAACCGCCGAGCGCGTTCCTGGAGGTCCAAGGTGGCGTCGTCGAGGCGCTCGGGCGTCATTGACCGCGAAGGTATCATGCGATTAACTACAAGGTCAATCGGCTCTACGACAGAGGAGATCGGCGTGGGCGTTGCGAACGGGGACGGGATGCACGGGGCCGATCGCGGCCTGGGAGGAGCGGTGAGCGGGACCGATCTGGAGGCGACGCTGCAGCCGCTGGAGCGGGCGACGATGCTGCCCAAGGCGGCGTTCCTCGACCCCGCCGTGCTCGACTGGGAGCTCGAGAAGGTCTTCTCCGGCGGCTGGACCGTCGCCGCCCACGTCTCCGCCGTAGCCGAGCCCGGCGCCTACGTCGCCCGTGAGCTCGGCGGGCGCTCCTTCGTCGTCGTCGGCGGCGAGGACGGCACCCCGCGCGCCTTCCACAACGTCTGTCGCCACCGAGGCGCGCGCCTCATGGAGGAGGCCGAGGGCAAGGTCCGCCGCCGCATCCAGTGCCCGTACCACGCGTGGTCCTACGACCTCGACGGCAACCTCCGCGCCGCCCCGCACATGGAGGGCGTCGAGGGCTTCGACACCTCCTGCTACGGCCTCGTCCCGATCCGCACCGCGGTGCTCGGCGGCCTCGTCCTCGTCGACCTCTCCGGTGAGGCCGGCCCGCCCGCCGACCACCTCGGCGAGCTCCTCCCGCACCTCCACCACTACAGCGTCGGCGCCCTCGCCCGCGCCGGGATCGTCGAGTACGACGTGCGCGCCAACTGGAAGGGGATCGCGGAGAACTACAACGAGTGCCTCCACTGCCCCGGCGTTCACCCGGAGCTGAACGCGCTCTCCGACTACATGAGCGGCGAAGGTCTGTACGGCGCCGGCGCCTGGTGTGGCGGCTCGATGGTCCTGAACGACGGCGCCGAGACGATGGGCAAGGAGGGCGGCCACCTCGACCGCCCGCCGATCGCCTCGCTCGGCGAGCGTGACCTGCGCAACATCCTCTACTTCGCCCTTTTCCCGAACGCCCTGATCTCGCTCCATCCCGACTACGCGATGCTGCACACGCTGTGGCCGCGCGAGCCGGGCCGCACCGACGTCGTCTGCGAGTTCTTCTTCGAGCCGGCGACGATGGCCCGCCCCGACTTCGATCCCACCGACGCGATCGCCTTCTGGGACCAGACGAACCGCCAGGACTGGCACGTCTGCGAGCTCGCCCAGAAGGGGGTGAGGTCCCCGGGCTACTCGCCGGGCCGCTACTCGGCCGAGGAAGAGGACGTGCACGCGTTCGACGCGATGGTCGCGGCGCGTTATGCCGAGGGCCTGCGGGAGGTGGTCGCATGAACCCGGTCGCGGAGAAGCTCGGGGAGCTCGGGCTGCCGGCACCGATCTCGGAGCTCGCCGGGAAGGACTGGGACGCGATCGTCGTCGGCGGCGGCCACAACGGCCTCACCGCGGCGGCGTACCTGGCGAAGGCGGGGCAGAGCGTCCTGGTGCTGGAGCGGCGCGAGCGCCTCGGCGGCGCCTGCACCCTGGAGCGCCCGTTCGCCGACGAGCGCTACGTCGTCAGCCCCTGCGCCTACGTCGTCGGCCTGCTCGACGAGCTGGTGATGCGGGAGCTGGGCCTGCGCGAGCGCGGCTTGCGCTTCTTCGTCGCCGACCCGAACCTCTGGGTGCCCTTCGAGGACGGCAGCTCCTTCGGCCAGTGGCTCGACGACGAGAGGACCCAGGCCGACCTGGAGGAGATGGGCGTCTCGAAGAAGGACGTCGACGGCTACTGGGCCTACGAGCACCTCTTCGACGAAGTGCGGCGCAAACTGCGGACCGGGCCGCGCGACACCTGGGTCGGCGACACCCCGACGCGGCACGAGATCGAAGAGCTGCTCGGCCACAACCAGCGGATGATCGACCTCTGCTTCACCGCCTCGATCGCCGAGGTCCTCGACGACTACATCGAAGACCAGCGCCTCAAGGACGCGCTGTTCGGCCAGGGCGTGATCGGCACCTGGGGCGGCCCGCACGAGCCCGGCACCGCGTCGATCAAACTCATGCACTACCAGGGGGACTTCGAGGGCCAGGGCCCGGTGTGGGGCTACGTCGAGGGCGGCATGGGGATGGTCAGCTTCGCGATCGCCGACGCCGCCCAGGAGGCCGGGGCCACCCTGGCCTGCGGCGTCCCGGTCGGCCGGATCATCCCCGGCGAGGGCGTCGAGACCGAGGACGGCACGCTGATCCGCGCCGCCAACGTCGTCTGCAACGCCGACCCGAAGGTGGCGCTCCGCCTGCTCGGCGACGCCGAGATCCCGGCCGACTTCCGCGCCCGCCTCGAGGCCTGGAAGGTCCGCAGTCCGGTGGTGAAGTTCAACGCGTCGCTGTCGAAGCTCCCGAACTGGACCGCCGCCCCCGGGGAGACCTGGCCGGCCCAGGCGACGATCGACGTCACCGGCGGAGTCGACGCGGCCCAGAAGGCGTTCGAGGAATGCGACGCCGGCGAGCCCGCCGTGGGCTTCGGCGAGATCTACATCCAGACCGGCTACGACCCGTCCCCGGCCCCACCGGACCGCCACCTGCTCGCCTGCTTCGGCCAGTACGCGCCGTACGACATCGCCGACGGTGACTGGGACAGCCGCCGCGATGACGTCGAGAAGCAGTTCGTCGACCTGATCTCCCGTTATGCCCCCGACTTCGGCGACTGCCTGGAGGAGTGCGAAGTCCTGGGACCGCCGGACATCGAGAAGCGCATCGGCCTGACCGGCGGCAATATCTTCCAGGGCGAGGTCACCCCCGACCAGATGTGGGAGGGCCGCCTCCCGTCCCGCACCCCGATCCCGGGCGTCTATCTCTGCGGCGCCGCCACCCACCCCGCGGGCAGCGTCATCGCCCTGAACGGCCGCAACGCCGCCAAAGCCCTCCTGACGGACCTCGCGGCGGTCGCATAGTCCGACTTCGTCCCACTTCTCAGGGGGAGAGAAAGAGTGCGTTCGTCCCTTGTGCCCATATGCGACACAACGGACGAACGCACCGAGGGACGGACCTGGCCGAACTGGCGAAAGGGCAGCATGGCGTGGTCTCGGCGCGGCAACTGGGAGGGCTCGGCTACCCGCGGAAGACGATCTCGCGCTGGGAGATGGACGGGAAGCTCCATCGCATCTACCGGGGCGTCTACGCCGTGGGACACGAGGCGCTCACCTGGGAGGGACGGTGCATCGCGGCGGTGCTCGCCAATGCGCCGGCCGTCGCCAGCCACAAGACCGCCGCGTGGATCTGGGAGCTGCGGCGTTGGCGCCCCGGACGATTCGATCTCACCGCGCCGACCCGACGCCACCGCCGCGAGCCGATCGTCGTCCACTTCGCCCGCCTCGCGCCCGAGGACCATGCGGTCGTCGAAGGAATCCCGGTGACTTCCCTTGCCCGGACCATGCTCGATCTTGCGCCGGACGAAGCGACCAAGAACCTCCATCAGATGATGGACCGGGCCGAAGAGCGCAAGACGTTCGACCTCCGGCACTTCGATCGTCTGCTCGGCCGGGCCGGGGGACACCCGGGGCGGGTCAAGCTCCGCCACGCGCTCGACACCTTCAAGCCGGAGCACGCCGTCCTGCGCTCCGACCTCGAGCGGCGCTTCCGCGACCTCGTCATCGCCGCGGGGCTGCCGACGCCTCAGACCAATGTCTTCGTCGAGGGCTACGAGCTCGACGCCTACTGGGAGGCGGAGGGCTTCGTCGTCGAACTCGACGTCTACGCCACGCACGGGTCGCGATCCTCCTTCGAGGCCGACCGCGAGCGGCAGGACGACCTCCTGCTCGCCGGGATCGAGCTGATCCGGGTCACGGGCGTTCGCCTGGACCGCGAACCGCGGGAGACGATCGCCCGCGTCGCCGCCCACCTGGAGCGCCGCCGCCGGGCAGGCGGACCGCGCCGGTCGGTCGCATAGGGTCGGCGCATGGCGGACCGAGACGCGCGCGAACGGATCCTCGAGGCGGCCTGCGACCTGATCGCCGCCGAGGGGATCGACGACGTCCGCATCGCCCGCGTCGCGATGCGCGCCGGTGCCTCGACCGCGCTCGTCCACCACTACTTCTCCACCCGCGAGGAGCTGCTCGAGCAGGCGATCCTCCACTCCTTCGAGACGGTCGGCGAGGAGCGCTTCGCCGAGACCGGGGGGGAGGCGCCGAGCGCGACCGCGGCGCTGGCCGAGGCGATCGAGGAGTGCCTCCCGCGTCCCGGCGCGCTCGAACGCGACTGGGTGCTCTGGGTCGAGCTCTGGCTGCGCGCCGCCCGCGAGCCCAACCTCCGCCCCCTTGCCGCGACGCTCTACGCCCGCTACCACGAGTGGCTGGAAGAGGTGCTGAAGCGCGGCATCGATTCCGGCGAGTTCCAGACCCCCGACGACGTCCCGGCACTCACCGACCGCACGATGGCGCTCCTCGACGGGCTCGGCCTGCGCGCCCTCCTGCACGACCCGACGATGGACATCGACGCCGCCCGCGCCCAGGTCGCCGACTTCATCGCCCCGCAACTCGGCATCGACCCCGCCGCACTTGTGACGCAGCCGGCCTGAAGGGGCCGAAAGGCACTTGCATCGTTAGTTACAACGATGTAATTTGAATCGCGGTTAAAACTACCCGGCCAGGAGGAGGCAGGGAACGTGACTCCGCGTCCCAGCATCGATCACATCCGCCGCCCGCAGATCCTCGCGGCCGCGGCCGAGGTGATCGCCGAGCGCGGAGTGGCGGGGACGCGGATCGCCGACGTCGCCGAGCGTTGCGGGGTGAGCCCACCGGCGCTGCTCTACTGGTTCGACTCCAAGGAGCAGCTGCTCGCCGAGGCCCTGACCGCCGACGACGACCGCTTCTACGAGGAACTCGAGGAGCGGCTCGACGGGGCGGCGACGCCGGGCGAGCGGATGGTCGCCCTTATAGAGACCGCGACCGAGAGCGCCGACGACTTCGCGCTCTGGATGGAGCTCTGGACCTGGGCGCTCCGTGACGCCGACCTGCGCGCGGCCCGCGAGCGCTTCGACTCCCGCTGGCGCGCCGCGATCGAGGCGATCGTCGTCGACGGCACCGCCGCCGGCGAGTTCGGCGGCGCCGTCGACCCGCCGCAGGCGGCACTCGCGATCGCGGCGCTGATCGACGGCCTCTCCGCCCAGGCCGCGCTCGGCGATCCCGCGATGTCGATCCCGCGGATGACGGAGGTCGTCCTCGCCAGCGCCGAAAAGCTTCTGGACGCCGAGCTGCCCGCCAGGGCCGGGGGGCCGGCATCGCCCTGAGCCACCCCAGGGAACGCCCGGACGCCGGGCTGTGGGGGGCGACGACGCGCCGTCGCTTCCTGCAGCGCGCCGGGCTCGCCGCCGTGGCGCTCGGCGCCGGCTCCGCCCTCAGCGCCTGCTCCGACACCACCGTCCCCGGCGGCTCGGACCCGCACCTCTCGCCCGGCGGCCTGCCGCTCGCCCGCCCCGACAACCCGGTCCAGCTCCCGATCTACCCGGACAACCCGCGCATCCCCTCCGGCCTCGAACCGGAGTCGGGCCCCCTCCAGCTCTACAACTGGGCCGAATACGTCAACGAGGCAGTGCTGAAGTCCTTCGAAAAGCGCTACGGGGTAGAGGTCCAGCTGAGCACCTTCTCGACCCTCGACGAAGCGGTCGCGAAGCTCGCCGCCGGCGCCGTCGGCTACGACGTCTTCGTCCCCACCCAGCCGGAGATCTCGCTCCTGGTGGCGGGCAAGCTGATCCAGCCGCTCAACCTCAACTACGTCCCGAACCTCCGCAAGAACGTCTGGAAGATGCTGCAGAGCCCCTGGTACGACGTGGGCTCGCGCTACACCGTCCCCTACACCGTCTTCTCCACCGGGATCGGCTGGCGCAACGACTTCCTGCCGGACTACGACCCCTCGAAGCTCGACAACCCCTACGAGAGCTTCTGGCACATGGGGGAAATCTCCGGCCGCGTGGGGATGCTGGACGACCAGCGCGAAGGGCTCGCCTTCGGCCTCCTGCGCAACGGCATCACGGACGTCAACACGGCGAGCCAGGGACACATCGACGGCTCCCGCGAGGCGCTCCAGGAACTGATCGACCTCGTCAACCTGCGCTTCTACACCAACGAGTACCAGCACCTCGCCGACGGCTCGATCTGGCTGCACCAGGCCTGGGGCGGGGACATGACCGCGATCGGCTACTACCTGCCGAAGGGCACCCCGGTCACGTCGATCAGCTACTGGTGGCCGCCCGACGGCCGCGGCCTGATGGGCAACGACACGATGACGGTCCTCAAAGGCGCGCCGCACCCGGTCCTCGCGCACCTCTTCCTCGACCACATCCTCGACACCGAAGAAGCGTTCCTGAACATGGAATTCACCGGCTACCAGCAGCCGCTGGTGGAAATGACGCCGAAGGCGGTGGTGGAAGCGGAACTGGTGCCGGAAAACCTGCTCTCGGCGATCGTCCGCGAGGAGCAGTTCTCGAAGGGCTTCCTGCAGGGCCCGCTGTCGGCCGAAGGCATGGGGATCTGGGAAACCGCCTGGTCGGAAGTGAAGGCGACGTGATGGGGGCCGGCGAGTGACGCGAAACGAAGGTGGCATCTGGCGCAGCCTCTCGATCCCCGGGGTCGTCTGGCTCTTCCTCTTCGTCGTCGTCCCCGCCTACGCGGTGGTCGCGGTCGCGATGGGGCAGATCGACTCGCTGCTGCAGCCGGTCCCGCAATGGAACCCGATCGACTGGAACGTCGGCTTCGTCAAGGAGGCCTTCTCCAGCGTCGTCCCCGGCGGCACCTACTGGCCGGCGACCCGCAACACGATCGTCTACGTCTTCGTCACCGTCCTCCTCTGCTTCGCGATCGGCTACCCGGTCGCCTACTACGTCGCCCGCAAGGCCGGCCGCAGCAAGGGCCTCCTCCTGCTGCTGATCTTCCTGCCGTTCTGGGTCAGCTACCTGATGCGGATGCTCGCCTGGATCGGCCTGCTGGCGCCGGACGGCTACGTCAACGAGGTGCTCGGCTGGGTCGGCATCGGCCACACCGAATGGCTCAGCGGCAACCCCTACTCGGTGATCGCGGCGCTCACCTACGGCTACATCCCCTACTTCATCCTGCCCGTCTACGCGGGCCTCGACCGGATCGACCAGCGCCTGCTCGAGGCCTCCCGGGACCTCGGGGCCTCGCCGATCAAATCGTTCCTCCGCGTGACCCTGCCGCTGAGCTGGCCGAGCATCCTCGCCGGCTCGGTCCTGATCGTCCTGCCGATGTTCGGCGACTACTACACCAACGACCTGATCTCCGGCTCGCCCCACACCAACATGCTCGGCAACAGCGTCAACCTGCTGGTCCAGGGCGGCTCGCAGAAGAACCTCGGCGCGGCGCTGGTGCTGGTGCTGATGACGATCCTCGCGATCGGGATGCTCTATTACCTCTGGGAGACCAAACGCCAGCAGGAGAAGTTGGCGTCATGAGGCGCGCGGGGACGGAGCCGACCGCATGAGCTCGACCGCGACCCCCGAGCGGCCCACCGCACCGCCCGCGCCACCCGCCCCGCGCCCGCCGATCCGCCCGAGCCGCTGGCCCGACTGGCTCGGCAATCCCTGGGGACGGCCCCGCTGGCTCCGCGTCACCACCTTCTTCTACATCGCCTGGTCGCTGATCCCGGTCCTCGCGGCGATCGTCTTCTCCTTCAACGACGGCCGCTCGCGCAGCGTCTGGCAGGGCTTCTCGACCCGCTGGTGGTGGGGGGACCCGAACCTCTCCGTCTTCCACGACCCGATCTACACCAACGCCCTCGTCCACAGCCTGGAGCTGGCGGCGCTCGACATGCTGATCGCGACCCCGCTCGGGTTCCTGTTGGCGATCGGCCTCTCGCGCTGGCGCGGGCGCGGCTCGGGCTCGGCCAACTTCCTGATGCTGGTGCCGCTGACCACGCCGGAGCTGGCGATGGCGGTCTCGCTGCTCCTCGTCTTCACCCAGCTCTCGGTGCTGCCCTTCACCGCGATCGCCCTCGGAACCACCGCCCAGGTGATCGGCCAGGTGACCTTCTCGGTCTCTTATGTAGTGGTGATCGTGCGCAGCCGGCTCGCCTCGCTCGGCCCCGAATACGAGGAGGCCGCGCGCGACCTCGGCGCCAACGCGCGCCAGTCGCTGCAGCACGTCCTCCTGCCGCTGCTCCTGCCCGCCGCCTTCGCCTCGACCCTGATCGTCTTCGCCCTCTCGATCGACGACTTCGTCGTCACCCAGTACATGTCGGCGGGCGGGGAAACGGTGACGATCCCGATGCTTCTCTACGCCAATGCGCGCGGCGCGGCGACGACCCCGGCGCTGAACGCGGTGGCGACGATCATGGTGCTGGTGACGCTGATCGGGGTCGGCGGCGCCTACCTGGTGCTGCGCTGGTTCGGGCACCGCAGCGGCGAAGGCGGCGGCGACAGCGCCGGCCAGATGGGCATGGACCTGACGGGGATGGAATAGGAGGGTGCGACCGATGGGACGGTGGGACGGATGGAGATGACGGCGGCTGCGGGGACGGCTCCCGCGATCGGCGGCGGCGCGGGCGGGGAGGTGGAGCTGGAGGCGCTGGAGAAGCGCTTCGAGGACGTCGTCGCGGTCGACTCGATCGACCTCGACATCGCCGCGGGCGAGTTCTTCTCGCTGCTCGGCCCCTCGGGCTGCGGCAAGACGACGACGCTGCGGCTGATCGCCGGCTTCGAGCGGCCGACCTCGGGGGACGTGCGCCTCGACGGCGCCAGCCTCGCCGCGGTGCCGCCGGACCGCCGCAACGTCAACACGGTGTTCCAGAACTACGCGCTCTTCCCCCACCTGAACGTGCTCGACAACGTCGCCTTCGGCATGCGCTACCAGAAGGTGAAGCGCTCCGAACGCGAGCGGCGGGCGAAGGAGGCGCTCGAGCTGGTGGAGCTCGGCGACTACGCGAAGCGCCGCCCGCACCAGCTCTCCGGCGGCCAGCAGCAGCGCGTCGCCCTCGCCCGCGCCCTGGTCCTGCGCCCCTCGGTCCTGCTGCTGGACGAGCCGCTCGGCGCCCTCGACGCGAAGATCCGCCGCGCCCTCCGGGTCGAGCTGAAAGCCCTCCAGGAAGAGGTCGGGACGACCTTCATCTTCGTCACCCACGATCAGGAGGAGGCGCTCAGCATGAGCGACCGGATCGCGGTGATGCACGAGGGCCGCGTCGACCAAGTCGGCACGCCACGCGAGATCTACGAGGGCCCTGCGACCCTCTTCGTCGCCGACTTCCTCGGCGTCGCCAACGTGATGGAGGTCGAGGTGATCGGCCGCGACGGCAACGGCTGCCGCCTCCGCGTCGGGACCCGCGAGCTCTGGTCGGAATGCGGCGACCTCGGCTGCACCGGCGCCGCCTCCGCGGTCGTCCGCCCGGAGCGCCTCCACGTCACGCCCGGCGCGGAGCCGGGCGAGAACTGCCTCCCCGGCATGATCGACCGCACGATCTTCGTCGGCTCCAACCTCCAGGTGATGGTCCGGCTCGCCTCCGGCGAGCTCCTGCAGGCGAGCATCGCCAACGACGGCGTCGACCTCGACTCCCACGCCCAAGGCAGCCCGGTCAGCGTCCACGTCCCCCCCGACGCCCTCCGCGTCCTGGCGCCGAGCGGAGCGACCCCGGCGACGTAGGCAAGGGACGCCGCTGTCGCCCAGGGGCGGCTGATTGCCGGTCCTGGCAGGCTGTGACCGCCCATCAGCCGCCCGGGTCGCAGGGGTCCCGAGGATGAGTTCGCAGTTGTCCACGCATGTTGTGGCCAAGTGCGAACGCCACCGGGTGTGACGGAGGCCGCGTTCGCACTTTGCCGTACA
>Ga0153956_1001511_pt1 | contig 20101 bp, 18 predicted proteins | sample TSFL040MetaG_FD_104704 | JGI IMG/M metagenome (GOLD analysis project Ga0153956, IMG submission 104704) | Attine ant fungus gardens microbial communities from Florida, USA - TSFL040 MetaG | ecosystem: Host-associated > Fungi > Mycelium > Unclassified | place: USA: Florida, Wekiwa Springs...
GCGTTGACGATCTGGTCGCACATGTAATCGACTTGGCCGCCGACCAGCGCATTCATTGCCGGGCCGGTGCCGTTGAACGGCACGCCGATCGGCTTGATGTCGAGCACCGAGCTCAGCAGCTCGCACGCAGAATAAGACACAGAGCCGACACCGGCATGAGCCATGTTCAGCTTGTCGTTGTTCGCCTTCACATAAGTCACGAAGTCCTTGAGATCCTTCGCCGGGAAATCCTTCTTGGCGAGGATCAGGATCGGCGTGCCGGCGAGCAGCGCCACCGGCTCGAAGTCCTTCTCCGGGTGATAGGCCAGCTTCGGATACAGCGGCACCGCGGCGGCATGTGTGCCCATGTGGCCGGTGATGAGGGTGTAGCCGTCATTGGCAGCGCGCGCGGCACGAGTCGCGCCCGTGGTGCCGCCGGCGCCGACGACGTTCTCGATGATGATTTGCTGACCGAGCGTCTTCGACATGTCGGCAGCGACGATGCGTGCGACCACATCGGTCGGGCCGCCCGCGGCGAACGGCACGATCATGGTGATGCTGCGGCTCGGATAATCCTGCGCCTGCGCGCCGGCCGAAACGGCCCCGAAACCGGCAAGCGCCGCCAGGGCTCCGGTCGCAAGCATGCGGGTCAATGACTTCATGAATATTGCCTCCCAAACCAAAATTTTCGCACCGATTGAATGTTTGGCGGCGGACTGAATACAAGCCACGGCCCGAAGTCTATTCGACTTCGGGCCGTGGCGGAGTGACGCAGGGATGGGAGGGAACCGGCTAGCTCTCGGATTCGACGAACACCTCGTCGCGCTTCCTGCGCAGCGCGGGAAGCACCGCGAGGATGAGCAGGAAGGCCGAGATCGCCATCAGGCTCGCCGACAGCGGACGGGTGAAGAACACCGTCGCGTCGCCGCGCGAAATGAGGAGTGCGCGGCGCAGGTTCTCTTCCATCAGCGGGCCGAGCACCATGCCGAGCAACAGCGGAGCCGGCTCGAAATCGTGCTTGACCAGCCAGTAGCCGATGAGGCCGAACACGCCTGCGAGAACGACGTCCATCGGCGCATTGTTCACCGAATAGATGCCGATGCTGCAGAACACCACGATCGACGGGAACATCAGGCGATACGGCACGCGGAGCAGGCGCACCCAGATGCCGACCATCGGCAGGTTGATGACGAGCAGCATCAGGTTGCCGACCCACATCGAGGCGATCATGCCCCAGACGAGATCCGGCTGCTTCTGCATCACCTGCGGACCCGGCACGATGCCGTGGATGGTCATCGCGCCGACCATCAGCGCCATCACCGCATTCGGCGGAATGCCGAGGGTCAGCAGCGGAATGAACGAGGTCTGGGCGGCAGCGTTGTTGGCGCTTTCCGGCGCCGCAACGCCTTCGATCGCACCGCGGCCGAACTTCTGCGGATTCTTCGACAGCTTCTTCTCGAGCGTATAGGCCGCGAAGGACGCGATGACGGCACCGCCGCCCGGCAGGATGCCGAGGATCGAGCCGAGCACCGTGCCGCGCAGGATCGGCGGCGTGGAATCGATCATATCCTTTCGGGTCGGCATCAGGCCGGTGACCTTGTTCTGCACCAGTTGCCGATCTTCCTCGCCGCCCGCATCGAGGTTGCGGATAATTTCGGCGAAGCCGAACAGGCCCATCGCCACGGTCGCAAAACCAAGGCCATCGGCAAGTTCGGGAATGTTGAACGACATGCGCGAGGCGCCGGTTTCGATGTCCGAACCGACCATCGACAGCAGCAGGCCGAACACGATCATGGCGATGGCCTTCAGCACCGAGCCCTTGGCCAGCACGACAGCGAAAATCAGGCCGAGCACCATCAGCGAGAAGTATTCCGCCGGACCGAAAGCCAACGCGAGCTTGGTGAGCGGTGCACCGAGCACGGCAATGAGCACGGTGGACACACAGCCCGCGAAGAACGAGCCGATGGCGGCGATGGCCAGCGCCGGACCGGCACGCCCCTGCTTGGCCATCTGGAAGCCGTCAAGCGCGGTGACCACCGAGCCGGCTTCGCCCGGAATATTAACGAGAATCGACGTGGTCGAGCCGCCATACTGCGCGCCGTAATAAATGCCGGCGAGCATGATCAGCGCGCCGACCGGCGGCAGACCGAACGTGATCGGCAGCAGCATGGCCACGGTGGCGATGGTGCCGATGCCCGGCAGCACGCCCACCAGCGTTCCGACCAGCGCTCCGATCAGGCAGAGCAGAATGTTCATCGGAACGGGAATCGTCATCCCGCCCAGAAGCGGCGGCGCCCATTGCACGAATTGGAAGACGGTCGAAAAGCCGAGACCGAGATTGGAAAAAAGATCGCCCATCACGCCCTCTCCCTCAGCGCATCAGAAAAGTCGGCCACATCTGCAAAGGCAGACCCAGCGCGTAGGGGAACAGCAAGGCGCAGAACGTCGTAAGACATGCGCCGACGATGATCGTCTCCAGCCAGCGCGTCTCCTCCGAACCGAGGGCCGCAATCAGGAAGCTCGACATCGCCGAGAAGATCATGCCCATCGGGCGGATGCAGAATGCAAAAGAGAGGATGGCAAGGCCGACGAAGAACGGACCGCGCCAATGGAGTTTCGAGAGCGACGGCCCTTCGGTGAAGATGCCGACCGCCATTACCCCGGCGCCGAGAGCCAGCAGAAGGATACCGAACATCCGCGGCGCAGTTCCCGCGCCGAACGAAAAGCCGTGCATGCCCTGCAGATCGCTCGATGCCCACAACGCAAACGCAGCAATCGCCATCAAGGCAAGACCGCCCACGAAATCCTGCGGTCCCTTGACCCAACTCGGTAAAATAGAATGACCCGGCGCGTGGCTCGGCGCATCGCTCATTGGTACGTCCCCCTCAATCACGAGCTTACAGCTCATCGTCATTCGGAGCTTCCCGGCAGCTCCGTTCAAAACTTGCTAGCGATTTTCGTCAAAGAATACCAGCGAAACCAAGCATTCCACCAATAACCAACAGCCAAAGCGGGTTGAGTCCGGTTGCAAATGCCAGCACTGCGGTAGTCGCTGTCAGGAAAAACGCGGCCCGGGATGTATCCGCGGTCATCATCACCACGAGACCGCTCGCGCTCATGAGACCGATGGACAACGGCACCAGCGCAGCCTGCACGATCCCCGGCCATTGCGCGTCCTTCGATCGTGCCAGCACGCGGCTTGCACTGTAAGCAACAGCGGCCGTCGGACCGCACATCGACAGGGTCGCTACCAACGCTCCGAGAATGCCGGCGACCTGATAACCGATCAGCGCCACGATCAGGACATTAGGGCCCGGCGAAAGCTGCGCGATCGCAAACACGTCCGCGAACTGTTTGTCCGTGAGCCAGTGATTCACCTCCACCGCGATGCGATGGATTTCCGGAATCGCCGCATTGGCTCCGCCGACGGCGAACAGCGACATGATCCCGAAGGTCCAGGCGATCGTCCACAGCGAGCCGGTCGAGGTTCCGTTCACGGGCGGCCTCGACGTTGCACGACCATGGTGAGCAGGATGCTGACCGGCGTCGCAACCAGCAGAACCGCCGGCAGCGGCCAGCGCATTAAGCCGACGGCGACGAACACGGCGAGCAGCACCAGCAGGCTGAGCGGTTCACGCCTTTTCAGCAACGGCAGCATCATGCGCGCGATCACCGCAAACAGGAGGCCGACCGCGGCACATGACACGCCGGCCAGTGTATGCCGCAGTGCTTCCAGATCGCCATAGCGTGCATAAAGAAAGGCGAGAACCGTCACGATCACGACCGGCGGACCGAGCAGGCCCGCACAGGCCGCGACGGCTCCCGGAACACCGCGGATGCGGGAGCCGAACACGACCGACAGATTGACGATATTGGGGCCGGGCAGAAAATGACAAAGTGCAAAAGTTTCGTTGAACTCGTCCGCCGTCATCCAGCGATGCTGCTCGACGATCGCCCGACGCGCCCAAACCAGCACGCCGCCGAAGCCCGCAAGCGACATTTTGGCAAATGCGATAAAAAGCGTTCCCAGCCCGACGGGGGTTCGGGTCGGGGTTTCCGGCAGTTCGTCCGCGGGGAGCGAGGGGCTGGCAGGCATCACCGGGGTTTAGGCCGTTCCGCAGATGCGGCCAATTGATTTTTACATGGTTTCCCCGGATTGATCCTGCCGAAACGGTGCAATCTGTATCCCGGCGGGCCGCGCTCCTATATAAGGACGGCAGTCCACCTCAGCCTGCCGACTCGGTCGTGCCGGCGTAAAATGGGACAGACGGCGACAAATGGGCCGGCGCAGGCCGGTTTCCGGCATTGTCGTCGCAACCGAGACACTCTCTATCAGAAAAGCGACGGGACCGACCGATGCCTACCGATCATATTCGATACGACGTGCTGGCGCGCGATGCCCTCCGCGGCGTGCTGCGCAAGGTGCTGATCGATGCAGCCGAGCACGGACTTCCCGGCGAGCATCACTTCTTCATCACCTTCATTTCCACGGCTGACGGCGTGAAGCTGTCGCCGCGGCTGCTCGCTCAGTATCCCGAGGAAATGACGGTGATCCTCCAGCATCAGTTCTGGGATCTCACCGTGACCGAAGACCGCTTCGAAGTGGGGCTGTCGTTCAACGGCATTCCCGAGCGCCTGACGGTGCCGTTCGCCGCGATCAAGAGCTTTTACGATCCGTCCGTGCAGTTCGGCCTCAGCTTCGAAACCGAGACCGCCTCCGATGCACCGGCTGCGGGCAGCCCGCCGGCCGCGGCGGCGCCGGTCCATCCGCTCACCGTTCCCACCGATGCGCCGCCCGCCGAGTCCGACGGCGAAACGCCGAAGTCGGGCGAAGGGGCAGAGGTGGTTCGTTTAGACCGCTTCCGAAAAAAATAACCGCAAGTCCGTGTACAGTGATGGGGTCGCATATCTATGCGGCCCCATTTCTTTTTGCGCCGCATCTCGCGTGACGCCTCACTTCACAAGGATCGTATCATGGCCAAATCATCGAAAACCGCGACCGCCCCCACCCGCACCGAGACGGACAGCTTCGGACCGATCGAGGTTGCCGCGGACCGTTATTGGGGCGCCCAGACGGAACGGTCGCGGCAGAATTTCCGGATCGGCGCCGATCGCATGCCGCTGCCCATCGTGCACGCGCTCGGCATCGTCAAGCTCGCGGCGGCCGAGACCAATCGCGAATTGGGTCTGCTATCACCCAAGCTGGCGAAAGCCATCGCGCAGGCTGCCGGGGAAGTCATCGACGGAAAGCTCGACGATCACTTTCCGCTCGTGGTCTGGCAAACCGGATCGGGCACCCAGACCAACATGAATCTGAACGAAGTCATTGCAAACCGCGCCAATGAGCTGCTCGGCGGCGAGCGCGGCGCGAAGAAACCGGTGCATCCGAACGATCACGTCAACATGAGTCAATCGTCGAACGATTCGTTCCCTACCGCGATGCATATCGCTGCGGTTCAGGAAATCACCCACAACCTGCTTCCGGCTCTCAACGAACTGCATGGCGCGCTGCGCAAGAAGGAAAAAGCATTCGCGAAGATCGTGAAGATCGGCCGCACGCATACCCAGGACGCGACGCCGCTGACGCTCGGCCAGGAATTTTCCGGCTACGCAGCGCAAGTCGCAAGCGGCATCGCGCGTTTGCAATTCGCCACGAAGGATCTTTACCCGGTCGCGCAAGGCGGCACGGCGGTGGGAACGGGACTCAACTCCAAACCGGGTTTTGCAAAACGGTTCGCAAAGAATTTGCAGAAAATCACCAAGCTGCCTTTCGCAAGCGCTCCGAACAAATTCGAAGCGCTTGCGTCGAACGATGCGTATGTCTTCGTGCACGGCGCAATCAATTCTATTGCGACAGGACTGTTCAAGATCGCGAACGATATTCGTTTTCTTGGTTCAGGCCCGCGGTCAGGTCTCGGCGAACTCGTTCTTCCGGAAAACGAACCCGGTTCCTCGATCATGCCGGGAAAGGTGAATCCGACCCAATGTGAAGCAATAACAATGGTATGCTGCCAAGTCTTCGGAAATCATACCACCATCACGACGGCCGGGAGCCAGGGCCATTTCGAACTCAACGTCTATAAGCCGGTGATGGCGCATTGCATGATGCATTCCATCCAGTTAGTCGCAGACGCTGCGCGATCCTTCACTGAGCATTGTATCGACGGCCTCCGCGCTGATGAAAAGCGGATACATGAATTGATGGAACGGTCACTCATGCTCGTAACCGCGCTTGCACCGAAAATCGGCTATGACAATTCTGCACAAGTCGCCAAGGCTGCGCATGCAAATGGTACGACGTTGAAAGAAGAAGCCATACGCTTGGGCTTCGTCGATGCTGCCGAGTTCGACCGCCTCGTCCAGCCGGCCAGAATGATAAAGCCCGGTTAGGTATTATGTTCGCTCACAGCTTGTTGAGAATAACTCCGGAACGAAATAATTATAAATTATACCGGCTTGATGCGTAGAATGTTCATCTGTCGCGACAGCTTCTGTTCTGCCGTCGCGACAGGAAGCCACCAGGATGACCAGAACGGGCGTCGTGTATCGATTGACTACCAAGTAGGTTCGTTGAAACGGAGAGTATTGTTTGGTCGGACTTCGAAACTCAATTCGCTCTCATCCCGTATCGGTGCTTGACGGTGAAGTCTGCGTTTCCCGCTCCATTACTTCATTGAGAGACAGGAACGCTCATGGGTGACCTCATCAATCTCAATCGTCTCAGGAAGCGTGCCGCTCGCGAAGCAGCAGCCCAACAAGCTGATATCAACCGGGCCCGCTTCGGACGCACCAAATCCGAACGTAATCTACAAGAGCAACGCACAACTCGTGCGAACACCATGCTGGATCAGCACCACATCGATAACGAGAATGAATCATGAAGTCGCCCGTCGTTAAACGATCGATCGTCGTTGCCGGACACAAGACCAGCGTGAGTCTCGAAGAGGCTTTCTGGAACGGCATGAAGGAGATCTCGCATCTCCGTGACATGACGCTTTCAGAACTGGTCGGAGAAATCGACACCAATCGCCAGCAGGGCAATCTGTCGTCCGCGATCCGGTTGTTCGTGCTCGATTACTTCCGGACACGCGCAGTACCTCAGCAGCATCAGGACGTCAGCCCGAGCCTTTCGGCCTGATCGCTCCGACGCAGCAGCGCAGTGCTGCCGCGAACAGTTCTGTCTTTTCCTTTAAAAGGCTGATCGCGCCGAGGGCGCGGTCGCGGGCGGCGTCAGTACGAGCGGCGCGGCCGGGCGCGGCTTCGGCTGCGTACGCGCGGCACCGGGCGCAGGGCGAACCTCGATCGGCGCAGGCAACGGCGCGATGTGCTGGCTGACGACCGGAGGCGCGGCGGCCGGGCGCGGTGTGGCCGTTCGGGGCGACGGCCGTCGCGGATCCTTCGCGGACGGCATCAAATCCGGCGCAGCCGGCGTCGGAGGATTTTTTCCCGGCGGCGTCTCAGGCGGCAATGCCCCGCTTGCAGGGGGCACCGCAGCCGGCGCGATGACGGGCTGCGCGGATCCATGTTCCAAAGAATCCAGCCGGCGTGTCTCCCGATCGATGGCACGGACGGCCAACCACGACGACAGCGCGGAAACATCGATCGTGCGCTCCAGCCTGTCCGGCGTGCCCGTCATATACACTTGAATATCAGGCCGCGCATTCGAGCCGGCCGCTGCGGCGCCTGCCAGGCTGGCGCGGATATCGGCCTGATCGGCCACGATGTCATAGCCGCCGGAAACGATGGCCCGTCCGCCTTCCGCCTCCAGTGTCGTCGCATTGATACGCAAACGGCTGTCCTTGACGTTGAACGGGATCTGCACCGCTCCGGTTGCGAACTCCCCTTGCGCCAATACGCGTTCGACGATTTGCCGGAGCTTGGCGTCGTCGGTTGCCTGACCGGAATCGCTCGCACGGATCGCCGCATCGAGGACGTGCGGATCGAAGCCGCGGATACGAAGATTGTCGATTGTCACAAGTCCGCTTCCCGACACAGCGCCTTCGAGCGCCGAGACGCTGCGCCCCTGACTGGCGATACTGGCCTTCACCGATGCCTTGCCGGCCGGCATCGCCAATCCGCGATAGCGCAGAGCGGAACTATCCGCGCCGGACAGTTCGACGCGCGCGCTCAGTCCGTAGCCGGCGGCAGGCGACGGCTTGAGATCGACATCGGCGATGAACTCGCCATCGCCCAGCCTGCCCTTGATCGCATCGACGGTGATCGCGCGCCCATCGCTGCGGATCGTGCCGCTCACCGGCCGCAGCTCCGAACCGCCGGGCAAGGTTGCCTGCAATGCCTGAAATGCGAGCTGGCCGCGCCAGCCCCGCAGCCTGCCCTCGCCGAGCGGCTCCCCCACATCGTGTCCATGGGCACCGATCAACCAACCGAACATCGGCCCCAGTTCCAGACGATCCGCACCGAGCTCGCCATCGATCGATTTGTCCGCACCGAGCGTCAGCGCGAGACGACCGCGCATCCTTGAACCCGCGACCGTGCTATCGATATCGTCAAGACTCAACTTCTCTCCGTCGAGAGACAGCCGGGACGACAGCTTCACTTTCTGCGCGAACGCATCGTCGGTCCTGAGGCCGAGCAGCGGCGCGATGTCGGCATTGCGGACGGCCAGCGTCACAGCGGCCTTTGTCGCCTGCGCCCACGGCTCGACGCTCCCCTGGATGTCGGCATCAAGTTCGTCTCCCGAGAGCCCGGCTTTCACGCGCATCGGCGCATACCATCCGCCGGAGGCATTGGCTTCGAACTGCAAAGGCGCATCGCCGGCGGCAACCATGCCGTTCAAGCCGAGCAGCGCGAGCAAGCTCCGCCCCTGCCCCGTCAACCGGGATTCGATCGACACATCTCCACGCGACAACGCGGCGATATCAAGATTGCGCATCGCAATGACCGCCAGTGCGCCAACGACGGTGACGTCGCCTTTTACCTGCGGCGCATCGATATCCAGCACCAGCCGTGCGCCGGCACGGTCGGGCTTTCCTTGCGCCCTGGTCAGGTCGAGCGCAACCCTCAACGTCGCAGCCCCCGATGCGCCCGGCATCGCGCCCAGCCTGTCGGCCAGCCCGGGCGCAAAGGGGGCGATGATCGTGCCGAGCTGCGGAAGCGACGGCACGCTTGCACGCAGGGCGAACTTGCCCGTCGCATCCGTCCGATCGAATGCCCCATTGCCGTCGAGCATCACGCCCGTCGCGTCTCCGACCTTGAAACGGGAGAGCGAGACGGACTTAGGATCGTAAACCACTTGTGCTGCGAAAGAGCGTATCTCCTGCCCGCCGGAGCGCGCGTGGTCGACATCGAGCGAGAGGCGCCCCGCCTCGGGCCACTCGTTCTGTGAACCGCCCAGCGAGCGGATCAAAGCCGCCGCGGCATCGAGATCGAGCCGATCCGCCTTCAGCTCGGCATCGATTCGTGACGCGCCGGCGTTCGAGGGATAGTCGAGCGAAACGCGCCCTTCCAGACTCCCGCCATCGATCTCCGCCTTCAGATGATCGATGGCGAAACGATCGGCGCCGGACGTGAAGTTACCGCGAATACGCAGGGGCTTCGGATCACGCAACTGCGCGTCGTTGCGCCCTTTGAGCCACGCCGCCAGCATATCCGGATCTGCTGACTCGATATTGATCGCGCCGGCGAAACCGCCGGCAGCGCCGGACTGCGCTGCCCCGCTGGCGATGACGCGCGTTGCGCCGGGCGCGCGGAATTCGAGCCGTTCGAGTGCCCACGATGCCGTATCGCCATGCAGATCGGCGCCGGCATTCCGGATCGGCCGCCCACCGAGCGTGATCTGTTCGGCGCTCACTTCAACTTGCGTCGGCAGCGGCGGGTGCGGAACGATGCCGGCCAACCGGCGCAGCGCCGTCACCGGCGTCACGTTGCCGCCGTCCTGCCTGGCGAGCAGGCGATCCGCATCCAGTTGTTTGGCCGAGAGCACAGCATGCAGCAATGGCGACGCACCAAAGCGGAGGTCGGCGACACCAGCCAGTTTCAGACCGGCATCTTCCGTGCCGTAGCTCACGTCAATGGATTCGAATTGAGCACGCGACGGATCGGCTTTCACCTTGCTCACGATACGCCATGGCGCATCCGACTGATCGTTATCCGTCCGCGCGCCCGCCGCGCCGGCCATCGTCAAGGCGCCTTCAAAACTCGGCACCCGATGATCGAACGCCACAACGCCGTCGAGATCGGCACCAACAGACTTTTCGGTCGCATCGATAACCAGGCGCAAACGGGTCGCACCGCCGTCACCGGTCTGGCCGGACGAGATACGGAATGGACGGCGCGTGCCGGAGAGCATGAAATTGCCGTCACCGCGCACGGCGCCTGCCGCCAGCGAACGAACATCACCGCTGAAGGCGATGTCGCTGAGTTCGAGCGTCGAACGGCTTGCCGCGTCGTGCAGAACGATACGGCCGGTGACGTTCAACCGATCGATCGCCAGCGCACCCAGATTGAACGATCCGGTCGACGCCGGCAGATCGATGCGCCCTTGTGCATCCAGGCCGAGATCGACGGCCGCACCACCGACCGTGAGTTCGGTGGCGCGCCATTCGCCGCGCAAAAGCGAGCCGAGGCTGAATTCGACATCGAGCTTGTCGGCGCGAAGGCGGCCGAGATCGTTGGCGCCGCCGACGGTGATGTCGTGCAGCCGCAACGATGGCGCCGGCAACAGACGTGCATCGAGCGCTCCGGCCACGCGCACCGGCGCGCCGACGATCCGTGTCGCCTCGGCTTCGAATTGCGACCGGAATTGCCCCCAGTCGATGAAGAACGGCCCAACCAGAGCGGCAACCAGTGCCAGGATGAAGGCGATGGCCAGGCCGAGCAGCGTCGTCTGCACGGAATCTCCTCGTCAGCAGTCCAGCGGGCATCCCGCCTGCTGGCTCGGCATTGTCCGAGATGCGCTGGAGTTCAGTCTATGTATAGAGGGAACTGTGGCAAAGTCACAGCATCCCCCTCCCCGACAAGCCCCGTCCTATTGCGACAAATCGCCGGCTTCAGCTCTATGACGCTTGTGCCTCCGCGTCTCGGGCGGCTTGCGCAAGGTGCAGCCGGCCGGCAACAACGCGAACCTTGCGCGGCGATGCCATCCAGATGGCTACGGTGGCGAGAATGCAGACGGCGATTCCGAGCGCAAAGGCCACCGTGTAGGTGCCGTAATGGTCGTGGAGCAAGCCCGTCACCAACGGCCCGGCGGCACCGCCCGCCAGCGCAGCGAGCATCACCGTGCCGAAGATGGTGCCGAAATGCTCGCCCTGAAAGACCTCAAGCACCACCGCTCCCATGATCGAGGTGAAGCCGTAACCGAGCAATCCCTGCGAGATGACCATCACATAGACGAGGAACATGGTCGGCGCGGACTCGAGCGCGATCAACGCCATAAAACAGACCGCGAAACCGACGCAGCTGACGGTCCACACCCACTCCCTGCCGATCCGGTCCGACAGATGACCGAGGAAAATCTGGCCGGGCACACCGAACAGGCTGACCATGCCGAGCGCCCACGCCGCGACGCCCGGTGAGAAGCCGATATCGAGCAGATACTTGGTCTGGTGAACCTGGACCGCGTACCAGACGTAGAGACCGCCGAACAGGGTCAGCGCCAGCCACCAAAACCGCGCCGTGCGCATCGCGCGACCGAGGGTCCATTCGATACCGGCCCACTCGGGATCGACCACATTGGAGATCGGCCGGGCCGACGCATGCGGCGCGGCATCACCGTCCGGCAGCAATCCGATGTCCTGCGGCCGCTTCCGCAACAGCAGATTGATCGGCGCCAGCACGATCAGCACGACGAGCCCCATGGCCGTGCAGGCCGCACGCCAGCCGGTCTGCTCGATCATGGACTGAACCCAGGGCAGCAAGGTCACCGAACCGATGCCCACGCCCGCAAAGGCCAGACCGATCGCAAGGCCGCGCCTGCGGCTGAACCAGTTCGGCAGGAACAGCGATTGCCCGGAATAGCCGAGGCAGATGCTGCCCGCGCCGACCAGCACGCCGATGGTCATGTACAGGTGCCAGGGCTGCGTCGTCAGCGGCGCCAGCAGCAGACCCGCGGCCATCAGCACCGTGCCGAGTTCCATGACCCAGCGCGGGCCGCCGCGATCCATCAGTTTGCCCATCAAGGGGCTCATGACGGCGGAGACGAGAAAACCGAAAGAAAATGCGCCCGCGGTGACGCCGCGGTCCCAGCCGAATTCGGACAGGATGGGCGGGAACAGGAGGGAAAACGAGGTGCGGGCATTAACCCCGATCGCCATCGTCACGAATGTCACGCCGACAACCACCCAGCCATAGAAGAACGGCAACCGCATCGGCCGATGCCCTTTCCCGGAGTCCGAATGCAACGTCATGCCGGCGGCAAAATCTTGCCGGGATTGAGGATGTTGTCCGGATCGAAGGCGCGCTTGAGCGTCCGCATCGCGTCGAGCGCCTCCACGCCGAGTTCGTCCTTCATGTATTTCTGCTTGCCCTGTCCGATCCCGTGCTCGCCGGTGCAGGTGCCGCCCATCGCCTGGGCGCGCTTGACGAGGCGGTGCATGAACTCCTCGGCGCGGGCGACTTCGCCGGGATCGTTACGGTCGCAGACGAGCGAACAATGGAAATTGCCGTCGCCGACATGGCCGACGATCGGCGACAGGAGATTGAAGTGCCGAAGGTCGTCTTCCGTCTCGCCGACACAATCGGCAAGGCGCGAAATCGGCACGCAGACATCCGTGGCCGCCACGTCGGAGCCCGGACGCAGGCTTTTCACCGCCCAATAGGCATCGTGCCGCGCCTGCCAGAGTTTGGTGCGGTCTTCCGGCTTGGTGGTCCAGGCGAAATCGCCGCCGCCGCAATCGAGCGCGATCTCGCGGAAATTCTTCGACTGCTCGGCGACATCGGCCTCGCTGCCGTGAAACTCCAGCAGCAGCAGCGGCGTCTCGGGCAAAGTCAGCTTCGAATAGCTGTTACAGGCCCTGACCTGCGCCGCGTTGAGCAGTTCGATGCGCGCGACCGGAATGCCGGTCTGGATCGCGAGGATCACCGCCTGGCAGGCCCCCTGCACGCTGTCGAACGAGCATGACGCCGCGGCGATCGTATCGGGAATGCCGCGCAGCTTGATGGTGAGTTCGCTGATGATGCCGAGCGTGCCTTCGGCGCCGACGAACATGTGGGTGAGATCGTAACCGGCCGATGATTTCTTGGCCCGCGTGCCCGTCGTGATGATCTCGCCGTCGGCGCGGACGACTTTCAGCGCCAGCACGTTTTCGCGCATGGTGCCGTAGCGCACCGCATTGGTGCCCGAGGCGCGGGTCGAGGCCATGCCGCCGAGCGAGGCATCCGCGCCGGGATCGATGGGAAAGAACAGACCCTGGTCGCGCAGATGCTCGTTGAGCGCCTTGCGGGTCACGCCGGGCTGAATGACGCAATCGAGATCCTCCGGATGCACCGCGAGAATCCTGTTCATGTCGCGCATGTCGATGCAGATGCCGCCCGCCGGCGCATTGACCTGCCCCTCCAGCGACGTGCCCGTTCCGAACGCGATCACCGGCACCTTGTTGGCCGCGCAGATCCGCACGACATCCTGAATGTCCGCCGTCTCCTGCGCGAACACCACGCCGTCCGGCGGCTGGTTCGTCAACCAGGTCGTGGTGTGGCCGTGCTGCTCGCGAACCGCCTGCGACGTCACCAGTCCGTTGCCGAAACGCGCCGTCAGCGCCTCAAGTGCGGCCGCCAGAGCCTGCGGCTCCGGACGCTTCAATTCGGTTGCCATGTCACCCACGATTGTTCCTCTCAACAGCGCGCGACCGTGACAAAGCTTGTATAAACGGTCAAGAGACGTGACGTGGAATGGGAACGAGAATGACCGAGATCAACGAACTGCTGCGCCGCCCCGCCGTTTTCAAGTCTTCGATCATGCAGATCGAGCCGCAATGGATCGACTATAACGGCCATCTCAACATGGCCTATTACAACGTGCTGTTCGACCGATCCATCGATGAACTCTGGCTGCAGATCGGGATCGGCCCGGATTACCTGAAGGCGCGGAACAACTCGACCTTCACGGCGGAATGCCATGTCCGCTATGTCAGGGAGATTCACCTCGGCGATCCCGCGCAGGTGTCGATCCTCGTGGTCGCCGCCGACGACAAGCGCATTCACACATTCAAGGAATTGCGCCACGCCACCGAGGGATGGCTGTCGGCCACGTCGGAAAACATGACGCTGCACATGGACATGACGGCGCGCAAGGTGGCGGCGTTTCCGCCGGATATCGGCGCCAATGTGCAGGCGCTGGCAGAGGCCCACGCGAAGCTGGAGCGATCGGACAGCATCGGGCGCTGCATCGCAATGCCGGTGAAGAAATAGTTGTCAGTTGCGAGGAGCCGCCTGACGGCGAAGCCGGATCAGCTGGCTCCTCGCAATGACGGTTACCGTCAGAAGCCGCTCTTTCCGCGGCCCCGCATCATGCCGACAACGGCCGAGATGAGGAACAGCACGATCGCGATGAAGAAAATCGTCTTGGCGATTTCGACCGAAACGCCGGCGACGCCGCCGAAGCCGAGAACACCGGCGATCAGCGCGATCACGAGGAAGGTGACGACCCAGCTCAGCATGACACGTACCTCCATTCACGGTTGCCCGGTTCATCCTGCTTGACGCGACCTCTGACGCCGCACCGGATGTCAAGACAAACCGGATGCGAAGTGAAAGTTCCAGGTGCGATTCCCCGGTATCCGGCGCGGCACGGGCAATTTCCGGCGCTTCAACCGTCCCGGATACCCTCCATGCGGGGATAAGTCTGTCGTCCCGGCGGGCGCGCCATTATATGCCCCTCAATCCTGCTATGAAGGCTCCCCTTTGAAACCGCACGATGCCAGTGTGGGCCAGATACGATTCGCATGACTGAAGCACGCAAAATGCCCGCCGACGACCTCCCCGCCTACCAGCCCGTGGCGGGCGGTATTGCTGCGCGCGCCCGCGCCGCGGCCGCGCCCGCGGCGTCTTATCTTGCCAGCCTCAATCCCGAACAGCGCGACGCGGTCGAGACCCTCGACGGTCCCGTGCTGGTGCTTGCCGGTGCCGGCACCGGCAAAACCAAGGTGCTGACCTCACGCATCGCGCATATCCTCTCCACCGGCCGCGCACGGCCCGGCGAAATCCTGTCGGTGACCTTCACCAACAAGGCCGCGCGCGAGATGAAGCACCGTCTCGGCATCATGCTCGGCCAGGCGGTCGAAGGCATGCCGTGGCTCGGCACGTTCCACTCCATCGGCGGTCGCATCCTGCGCAGCCATGCCGAACTGGTGCAGCTCAAGTCGAACTTCACGGTGCTCGACACCGACGACCAGATCCGCCTGCTCAAGCAGCTTCTGCAGGCCGACAATATCGACGACAAACGCTGGCCCGCACGCATGCTCGCCGGCCTGATCGACGGCTGGAAGAATCGCGGCCTCACGCCATCGCAGGTGCCGCCCGGCGAAGCCATCGTGTTCGCCAACGGCAAGGGCGGCAAGCTCTATGCGACCTATCAGGAACGGCTGAAGATTTTGAATGCGGCGGATTTCGGCGATCTGCTGCTGGAATGCATCCGCCTGTTCCGCGAACAACCGGACGTGCTGAAATCGTATCAGACGCGGTTCAAGTTTATTCTGGTGGACGAATATCAGGACACGAATGTCGCGCAGTATCTGTGGCTGCGACTGCTGTCGCAAAGCTCCAGCCTCTCCGCCACCTCTCCCCACCGGGGAGAGGTCGACGCGCGCAGCGCGGCGGGTGAGGGGGAAAACTCGGACGCCGAAGATGCCTCCTCACCCGGATTGCTTCGCAATCCGACCTCTCCCCGGAGGGGAGAGGTGAAGCAAGAGGTCGTCCGCGCCACCCGCAACATCTGCTGCGTCGGCGATGACGATCAGTCGATCTATGGCTGGCGCGGCGCTGAGGTGGATAATATCCTGCGCTTCGAACACGACTTTCCCGGCGCCAAGGTGATCCGCCTGGAGCGTAACTATCGCTCGACGGGTCACATCCTCGCTGCCGCCTCGCATCTGATCGCGCATAACGAGGGCCGGCTCGGCAAGACGCTGCGCACCGAGGACGAGGACGGCGAGAAGGTCACCGTCACCGGCGCATGGGATTCCGAGGAAGAAGCCCGCGCCATCGGCGAGGAGATCGAACAGCTGCAGCGCGAGGGCCACGGGCTCAACGACATCGCAATTCTGGTGCGCGCCTCGTTCCAGATGCGCGAATTCGAAGACCGCTTCGTCACCCTCGGCCTGCCCTATCGCGTGATCGGCGGCCCGCGCTTCTATGAGCGCGCGGAAATCCGCGATGCGCTCGCTTATCTGCGCGTCATCAATTCGCCGGCGGACGATCTCGCCTTCGAGCGCATCGTCAATGTGCCGAAGCGCGGCCTCGGCGATGCCACCGTACAGATGCTGCACGATCACGCGCGCCGCCGTCGTATCCCGCTGTCCGAAGCGGCACGGCAGGTGATCGAGACCGACGAGATGAAGCCGAAGGCGCGCGGATCGCTGCGCGACCTGATGTTGAACTTCGAACGCTGGCGCAAGCAGAGCGAAGTGGTGCCACACACGGAACTGGCGGAAGTCGTCCTCGATGAGAGCGGCTATACCGAGATGTGGCAGAAGGACCGTTCGGCGGATGCCGCCGGCCGTCTCGAAAACCTCAAGGAACTCGTGCGCTCCATGGAGGAGTTCGAGAACCTGCAGGGCTTCCTCGAACACATCTCGCTGGTGATGGACCGCGAAGGTGGCGCCGACGAGGACGCCGTGTCGGTGATGACGCTGCATTCCGCCAAGGGGCTCGAATTCGATAACGTGTTCCTGCCCGGCTGGGAGGAAGGTTTATTCCCGCATCAGCGCGCGCTCGACGAGCAGGGCCGAGCCGGCCTCGAGGAAGAACGCCGTCTCGCCCATGTCGGCATCACCCGCGCCCGCAAGCGCGCGAAACTCTATTTCGCCACCAACCGCCGCATTCACGGCACCTGGAGCACGACCATCCCGTCGCGCTTCCTCGATGAATTGCCGGCGGCGAATGTGGAGATCACCGAATCCAAGGGCGGTTCCGGCTGGGGCGGCGCCGGCGGTTACGGCGCCTCGCGTTTCGACAGCCTCGACTCTTTCGGTTCCAGCTATACGACGCCCGGCTGGCAGCGCGCGCAGCAGCAACGCGGCCGCAGCGGCGGATTCAATGAGAGCCAGTCGCCGTTTTCCGCCTTCGGCGGCGGTTCGTCACGCAAGCGGCCGATGGTGATCGAAGGCGAACTGGTCGCCAAATCCACCGGCACCGAATCCGATTTCGCGCTGGACGACCGTGTCTTCCATCAGAAATTCGGCTATGGCCATGTGACCAAAATCGACGGCAACAAGCTCACCATCGCCTTCGACAAGGCCGGCGAGAAGAAGGTCGTGGACAGCTTCGTGGAGCGGGCCTGATCATGCCGGTGTATCTCGCCGTGATCCGCAAGGGCGACGACGGCTGTTTCCGCGTCTCCTTCCCCGATCTCCCCGGCCTCGCCACCTCCGGCGATACGCTGGACGAAGCCATCGACGAAGCCGTCGAGACGCTGGAGGACGTGGCGGACAACTGGGTCAATGCCGATGGCTCGACCACCCTGCCGAAGCCGCGCAGCATCGACGAACTGAGCGCCGATCCGGCCTTTGCGAACGCCGCCGACGGCGCGACCATCGCGGAGATCGAATACGAGCCGGCGGGATAGTGTCCTGTGTCCCGGCTCTGCGATGCGATACGCAGTATCGCTTCGCAGAGCCGGGACACGTTTTCGTCTAACCCGACAATGCTCTAGCCAGATAAAAATCCCGGCAGCCATTGCCGGGGCAGCATGGCGTTCCTATCTGTGTCATCCCGCCGCCCGGTTCCCCCTGCTTTCGCGCGAATACACTGATGTCCCCGATCATTTCCGTTTCCAGTCTCACCAAGAGCTATGCCTCCGGCTTCACCGCGCTGAAGGGCATCGATCTCGACATCAACCGCGGCGAAATCTTCGCGCTGCTGGGGCCGAACGGCGCCGGCAAGACCACGTTGATCAGCATCATCTGCGGCATCGCGAATGCGACGTCGGGCACGGTGCTGGTGGACGGCCACGACACGCGGACCTCATACCGGGCAGCGCGCACGCTGATCGGCCTCGTGCCCCAGGAGCTCCATACGGATTCGTTCGAAACCGTGTGGGCCACGGTGAGCTTCAGCCGCGGGCTGTTCGGCAAGCCGAAAAACCCGGCGCTGATCGAGAAGATCCTCAAAGACCTGTCGCTCTGGGACAAGAAGGACAGCAAGATCATCACCCTGTCCGGCGGCATGAAGCGGCGCGTGATGATCGCCAAGGCGCTGTCGCATGAACCGCAGGTGCTGTTCCTGGATGAACCGACTGCGGGCGTTGATGTCGAATTGCGCAAAGGCATGTGGGAAGTCGTGCGCGAACTGCGCGCCTCCGGCGTCACGGTGCTGCTCACCACGCATTACATCGAGGAAGCCGAGGAGATGGCGGACCGCGTCGGCGTCATCAACAAGGGCGAGATCATCCTGCTGGAGGAAAAGTCCCGCCTCATGCAGCAGTTCGGCAAGAAGCGCCTGAAGCTGCACCTGCAAAGCAGAATCGATACGGTGCCGGCCTCGCTTGAACCCTACAATCTCGAACTCGGCAATGACGGCATGGAACTGGTCTACAGCTACGATACCAAAAGCGAGCGCACCGGCATCACCAGCCTTCTGGGCGACCTGCGCGAGACCGGCATCCGCTTCGCCGACCTCGACACGACACAGAGTTCGCTCGAGGAAATTTTCGTCAGCCTGGTGAGGAAGTGACATGAACTTCCGCGCAATCCAGTCCATCTACCTGTTTGAAATGGCCCGCACCTGGCGCACGCTGCTGCAAAGCATCGTCTCGCCGGTGATCTCCACGTCGCTGTATTTCGTCGTGTTCGGCGCCGCCATCGGCTCGCGCATCTCCAATGTCGAGGGCGTCAGCTACGGCACCTTCATCGTGCCCGGCCTCGTCATGCTGTCGGTGCTGACGCAAAGCATCTCGAATGCCTCCTTCGGCATCTATTTCCCGAAATTCATCGGCACGATCTACGAGTTGTTGTCGGCGCCGGTGTCGGCTTCCGAGGTGGTGATCGGTTATGTCGGCGCCGCCGCCTCCAAATCGATCATTCTCGGCCTGATCATTCTCGGCACGGCCAGTCTGTTCGTGCCGATGCACATCCTGCATCCGGTGTGGATGCTGACCTTCCTGGTGCTGACGGCCGTGACCTTCAGCCTGTTCGGCTTCATCATCGGTATCTGGGCCGACAATTTCGAGAAACTGCAGGCGATCCCGCTGCTGGTCGTCACGCCGCTGACATTCCTCGGCGGCAGCTTCTATTCGGTCAACATGCTGCCCTCGGGCTGGCGCACCGTCACGCTGCTCAATCCGGTCGTCTATCTGATATCGGGCTTCCGCTGGAGTTTTTATGAAATCTCCGATGTCAGCATCGAACTGAGCATCAGCATGACGATCGCCTTCCTGGCGATCTGCATGACCATCGTCTGGTGGATATTCAAGACCGGCTACAAACTGAAGAAATAAACCGACACGAAAACGGCCCGGACGATGCCGGGCCGCAATCTCGTCAGCCGCGCCGCTCAGCGATAGCAGCGGAACCTGCCGTGACGGTCGTGATAGCCGCGGCAACGGCGGTGACCGCCCTCGGGAATGCCGAGTACGCCCTTGACGCCGCCGACCACGCCACCGACGCCCAATCCGACGGCGCCGCCGACCACACCACCGACCGGCCCAGCGGCCCGATTGCCCTCCCGCGCGCCTTGATGCGCCCCTTGTTCAGCGCCCCGGAACACGCCTTGCGCATGGGCGAAATGCGGCATGGCAACCAGCGCCAGCACGGCCGCAGCAAAGACAAGACGAGTCTTCATGGTGAAATGAATTGGAAATGCGGCTGTTTCAGCTTTCATCGGTCCTCCTTCGCTCGGCGCGATTTGGTCGCAATCAATTGGTGAGATGGCAACGCCGTCAGGGGGAACCGGTTCCCATCGCATGTGTTGAAATCCTATGTGGTGAAAGACGCATTTGTCGACAGCCGGTGAA
>Ga0153956_1001512_pt1 | contig 20094 bp, 15 predicted proteins | sample TSFL040MetaG_FD_104704 | JGI IMG/M metagenome (GOLD analysis project Ga0153956, IMG submission 104704) | Attine ant fungus gardens microbial communities from Florida, USA - TSFL040 MetaG | ecosystem: Host-associated > Fungi > Mycelium > Unclassified | place: USA: Florida, Wekiwa Springs...
AAGAGGATCGCCATGATCACGGCGATCGAGCCGGCCACGATGATCCCGGTCTTGAAGGTGATGTTCGAGCCGGTCACGATCTCGGTGCCGAGCCCGCCCCCGTTGGCGAAGACCGCGAGAGTGGCCAGCGCGACCGTGCTGACCGTGGCGATCCTGAGGCCGGCGATGATCTCCGGCAGAGCCAGGGGCAGCTCGACCTGCCAGAGGATCTGCGAAGGAGTCATGCCGATGCCGCGAGCGGCTTCGGTCACGTTTCCCGGCACGTTCATCAACCCGGTGCTGATGTTGCGGAAGATGATCTGCAGGTTGAAGGCGGTGAGCGCGATGATCGCGGTCAGGGGCCCGCGGCCGGTGATCGGCAGCAGCAGGAAGAAGAAGGAGATCGACGGGATCGTGTAGAGCACGCCCGTGCCGGCCAGGAACGGGGCTCGCAGCCAGCGGCGGCGGTGGGCCAGGAGGGACAGCGCGAAGGCGATCAGGAAACCGGCCGCCACGGCACTCCCGACCAGCACGAGATGCTGCAGGGTCGGATGGACGTAACGGTCGTAGTTGTCGGCGACCCAGCCCGGGCAGAAGAGCTTGTTGTCCTGGATGCAGCCTCCTCCCGAACGATCGGTGAAGAAGCTCTGGTCGATCGTCGCGAATCGCGCCAGGCCGCCTGAGAGCGGCTCAATCATGGGGTCTCTCGGCGGCGGTGAGCTCTGACTCGGAGGCCTCTTCGGAAGCGAGGAAATCGGAGATGATCTCGACCGAGAGGACCCCGGTCAGACGGCCGCGGGGATCGACGACCGGGGCATAGAGCGAGCCGTTCTGGAGCAGGGAGGCGAGGCCGTCACGCAGCACGCTGTCCGCATCGATCAGTGGCTCGGCCACGGAATCCGGGGTCTCCGGCACCAGCTCGCCGTTCAGGTCCCGGTCCGAGAGCCAGCCCAGGGGCCGGTTCTCGCTGTCGACCAGCAGGGCGTGGGGGACTTCCGCCGCGGCCACCGCGGACCGGACGGGCTCGGCCGGGTCGCCGGCCTGGGCGAGCGGAGCGGTCCAAAGATTTACGTCGCGGACCCTCATCAAGGCCAACCGCTTCAGCGCCCGGTCGGAACCGACGAAGTCCTCGACGAAATCGTCGGCGGGCTCCATCAGCAATTCGGTCGGGGTCGCGAACTGAGCCAGCTTGCCGCCCTTCTTCAGCACCGCGACCTTGTCGCCCATCTTGATCGCCTCGTCGACGTCATGGGTGACGAAGAGGACCGTCTTCCGGAGCTCGGCCTGGAGGCGGAGGAACTCGTTCTGGAGACGAGCCCGGTTGATCGGGTCGATCGCGCCGAACGGCTCGTCCATCAGCATCACGGGCGGATCGACGGCCAGGGCCCGGGCTACGCCGACCCGCTGTTGCTGGCCGCCGGAAAGCTGGCCCGGATAGCGGTCGCCGTACTCGGGGTCGAGCCCGATCAGTTCGAGCAGCTCGGCCGAACGAGCCCGGATCCGGTCCTTCTCCCAGCCGAGCAGGGACGGGACGGTGCCGATGTTCTGGCTGATCGTGCGATGAGGGAAGAGGCCGATCTGCTGGATCACGTAGCCGATCTCGCGACGCAGCCTGGCCGGATCCCCCTCCTTGACGGAACGGTCGCCGATCAGGATGTCGCCCGAGGTCATCTCGACCGTGCGGTTGGCCATGCGGAGAGCGGTCGTCTTGCCGCATCCGGACGGCCCGACCAGCACGCAGATCTCGCCGGCCGGCACCTCGAAGCTGAGGTTCTCGACCGCCACCGTGTCCGCGCCGGGATAGCGCTTGGTGACGGATTCGAACCTTACGGGCGATGCCGAGGTGCCTTCGGAGGTCACTCGATGATCCTATGCGCGCGACCTGCGGCAAAACGGGTTGCAGCATCGGCCGACGGACCGGCCCTGTGTGTGCATGTCTTTACAGTTCCCGGGAGTGCACTTTCTCAATCCCCTCATTTCCGGTCCTGCCGGGGGCCGCGGCGAACGCTCCCGTGCCGCATTCCTGGTCGCTTTCGCTGCCCTGACGGTGGTCTTGACCCTGCTGGTGATCGGACATTCCGCGCTGGCGGCCACCAACGAGGAGAAGCTCAGCCAAACACAGGACAAGATCGCCACCCAGAACGAGAAGAAGGGCGTTCTGACCGATGAGATCTCCGGGCTCAGTGCCAAGATCGACGATTACGAGACCCAGGTTTCGGCCCTCCGCGCCCAGGAGCGCGACGCCGAGGTCCGTCTTGCCGCCAAGCAGGCCGAGCTGGACAAGGCCCAGGCCGAGGTCGGCAAGGCCTACACCCAGTTGAAGGTTCTCGGGGCTCGGCTCAAGCGCTCGATCGGTGTCTTGAAGGACCGCATGGTCGCGATCTACACGTCGGGTGATTCCGACATCAGCGACCTGATCCTCACCTCCTCCAGCTATGGCGAGTTGCTCGATCGTTCGACCTACCTGGAGCAGATCCAGAAGAGCGACGAGACCCTGATCGGCCGGGTCCGCAGCCTGCGCGACGAGCAGGAGGCGATAGTGGTCCGGCTCAAGAAAGCCAAGGACACGATCGAGTCCGCCCGCGATCAGATCGCCGCCGAGGAACAGAACCTCGCCACGTCCCGCAAGGCCATCCAGGCCCAGCAGTCCGAGCTTCGCAAGACCAAGGCCGACCGTCAGGCCAAGGTCGACAGCATCAACAGCAAGGTCGATCACCTCGAAGACATCGAGTCCGGCCTCCAGCAGAAGATCCAGGAACAGATCGCCGCCGCCTCCGGTATCAGCGTGCTGCCCGCCGGCCCGATGACCTCGCCCTCCGCCGCCGGGCTGATCTGGCCCGTCGACGGCCCGATCACCTCGGGCTTCGGCGCTCGCAGCTCACCCGGCGGGATCGGCACCACCTACCACGAGGGCATAGACATCGGCGTGCCCGAGGGAACCCCGATCCGCGCCGCCGCCAGCGGCACCGTGATCATCGCGTCCTACACCGGTGGCTACGGCAACTACACCTGCATCGATCACGGCAGCGGCCTTTCCACCTGTTACGGCCACCAGTCGGGCTACGCCGTCTCCACCGGCCAGTCGGTCGACCAGGGCCAGATCATCGGCTACTCCGGCAACACCGGCAACTCCACGGGTCCCCATCTCCACTTCGAGGTCCGGATCAATGGCGTGGCCCAGGATCCTCTCGGCTACCTGTAGCCCCGGGCCCGGGCCCGGAACCGTCAGCCGCCCGCTGAGGGCGATGCCTCACTTCCGATAGGCGCGCTTCGTTCGGTAGAGGAACTTCTTGAAAAGGGAGCCGCCGAAGGTGGTGTCGAGGCTGACCATGCAGGAGTCGCTGGCCTGATCGGAGCTGGGCAGGCTGCAGTCGAGGCTGGATGAGCGTTCCATATCGGGCATGCCGACCACCGGCTCGCGAACCAGCTTGGCCAGCTCGGATGGAAGGAAGGTCTCGACGAAGCCGTTGTAGCCGACCCGCTTCTTGAGGGTGATCTCACCCTGCTTCGGCAGATAGCTCAGGGCCGTATTCAGCTCGTCCACCGGATAGTCATTGCTTCCGTCCGGGTACTTGAAGGTCCGGGGCGTGGAGCCGATCACGTCCCCGAGAATGAAGATGCCGTTCTTCCTGCCGGTGTCGAGATCGCCCAGGTTGATCGAGCCGAAGTACGGCTTGCTCGCCTTGAACGAGCCTTCGGAGGAGAAGTGGACCGGCTTGCAGTCGGAACCGCCCGGTCCCTGCTGGCCGCCAGAGGTCGCGGGTGCCGATCCGCGGATGTAGAAGGTTCCCTGTCGGAGTCCGCCCTTGCCCTTGCTGGTCGCGGTCACCGGTATCGACAGCCGTTTGGCGGCCCGGCCCAGGGTGGCCCTTGTGGCGACCGGAACGGTCACATGAGGGAAAGTGGCTTCCCACTCGAACTTGAACGTGCCGAGCTCACGCGAGGTGGAGGACTCGTCCAGGCAGACGCCGAAAGTGGTCGACTCGTCGTCGTACTTGATGGTCGATTCGCCGACCACCTTCATGCTCACTTCCGCGGCGTAAGGGGTGCCTTTCGGCAAGATCTTGCCGCCCCTGCTGCCGTCCTTTCGCCCGGCTCTTCGGGTCTGTCTCGCTGCGTGGGCCGGACCGACCAGCATCGGTCCCGCCGCGATCGCCACACCCGACATCCCGATTGCCAGGACGATCAGAACCCGTCGGGTGGAGATCCTGCTCGCCGCTGCTGTGCCTGCGCGGAACATAAGCCGAATGTAACGCCGGCGTGCGGTTTTGTCCAGAGACCGCGTCGCCCGTTCAGTTTCAGCCCGGGGCGAACAGGCGGGCAGCCCGCTCGCGTGCCCGGGCCAGGATCTCGGCATGGCCCTCGACCTCGCGGTCGCGCATCAGCACCCGGCCGTCGACGACCGTATCCTTGACGACGGTGCCGGCAGCCGCGTAGACGAGACTGGAGGTCAGATCGCCGAGAGCGAGCTCCGGGGCGGACGGGTCGAGGACGATGAAGTCGGCCGGGGCGCCGACGGTCAGCGGTTCCGAGGCGGGGAGGGCCGGCCGGCCCAGCCTCGCGATCAGCTCGGATCGCCGGGCCGTGGCGATCGCCCAGGCCTCCTGCCTCGGAATCGCCTCGGCATCGGCGGCGCTGTGACGCTGGATCAGGGCGAAGGACTTGAGATCGGCAAGGAGATCGAGCGAGTTGTTCGAACCGGCGCCGTCGGTTCCGAGGGCGATCGGCACGCCGGCCCCGGCTGCTTCCGGGTAGGGGAAGGCGTCGGCCACCGCCAGCTTCATGTTGGCGACCGGGTTGGTGGTGACCGTGGCGCCCCGGTCGGCGATCAGCTCCAGCTCCTCGCGGTCGAGCCAGACCCCGTGCGCCAGCGTGGTCTTCGGGGTCAGCATGCCAAGGCTGTCGAGGTAGGCGGCCGGACGCATGCCGTGGTTCGCCACGCACTCGATGACCTCGCCTTCGGTCTCGGAGAGATGGATGTGGACCGGCAGCCCACGCTCTTCCGCCAGCCCGACCGCGTATTCGAGGCTGGCCGTGCCGACCGTGTAGATCGCGTGCGGTGCCACGGCGGCGTGGATCCGGTCGCCGAAGCCAGCCAGCTCGTCGAGCTGGGCCTCCAACTCGCGATTGCGATCTTCCATCGGCTTGCCTGGCGGGTCGAACAGGGGCGGGCCGACGACCGCCCGGAGCCCGGCGTCTTCGGTCGCCTGGGCGGTCGCGGCGGGCTGCCAGTACATGTCCCAGAACCCGGTCGTGCCGCTGCGGATCATCTCCAGGCAGGCCAGGCGGGTACCCCAGTAAACATCTTCGGGCTGCAGCTTCGCCTCGACCGGCCAGATCGCCTCCTGGAGCCAGCGCATCAAGGGCAGATCGTCGCCGTGACCGCGGAAGAGGGTCATCGCGGCATGGGTGTGCCCATTGACCAGGGGCGGGCTGAGGATGCCGCCCCCGACGTCTAACCTCTCGCCGGCCGGCGCCCCGGCTGCCGCGCCCGGCCCGATCGCCGCGATCACGCCGTCGACCGCGGTCAGCTCGACGGTTTCACCGTCGAGCACCGCATTCGAGACAGTCAGTCGGCGGGGTTCGCTCAAGAGGCCACCGTTCCCGGCCCGGTGGCGGTCCGCTGGCGGCTCTGGCGGAGGAACTCGATCGACCCGAAGAACGGGGCGATACAGCCGAGCAGGGTGATCGCCAACGCAAGCCGCAGGTTGATCACCCGGAAGTGGACGGCGAGGATGCTCGTGATCGACATCCCGATCCAGAGCAGCCCGTGGCTCAGGCCGAGGATGAAAGTGATGGGTTGGGGGCCGCCGAGCAGGAAGGCGCAGATCAGCAGGCCCAGATACACGACGGAATGGCAGAGACTGACCACTTCCATCCGATGGAATGTGATCAGTCTCTTGAAACGGTTGCCGAACCCCCTCGGGGAGAGAGGATCAGGGGGTGCGGCTGGCGACCGAGCTGAGCCGGCCGCCGATCTTCTTGTCGGAGCTGCGGGTGCCACCAGAGCGCAAGCCTTTCACGCCGAACCGGCTTCGCGCCATTTCGGCAACGGCCAGGGTTGCCGCGGTCAATCCGACCGCCTGGACGTTGTCGGCTCCGCTCAGGAGAGATCCGGATAGCACCACCGCGGCTGCCGCCTTGGGGGTCTTGTCCGATGAAGCGACCTTCGCCACTCGTCGTTCGATCCGTTCCATGGGACCAAAATAGGAGCGGATATGCCGCTACAGGTTGAAATTCTGTGAAACCTGAAAGGGCCGTCCATGCCCGCGGCCCCGACCCGCACAGGGGAAACCCGGTTCAGGCGATCAGGTGCTCGAGGCGGTCCAGCTGGTCGCTTATCTCGGCGATCAGCTCCGGCGGCGGACTCGAGCCGGACAGCGCTTCCAGATCACCCCGCCAGAGACCGAGCCTGCGTTCGGTCTCGAGCTCTTCCGGGCTGCCTCCGGCCTCGATCTGGCCGATCATCGCCTCGATTCCGGCCAGCCGGTCGGAGAGATAGACGAGGCGGGCCGTCTCGCTGCTGGTCGCGACGCGATGGCGGTGATCGGCCCGCCTTTCGGCCCGGTCGTCGATCGAAGGGTCCTGGCCGAGCGCCACGACCAGCTCTCGCATCTCCGGGCCGAAGGCCGCCTCGATCTCCCGCTCGGAGACCGAGGCCTTCTCGACCGTGTCGTGGAGATAGGCGGCTGCTTCGGCGACCTCGCCGCCACCGTGTTCCACCGTGATCCGGGCGACCCGGCAGGGGTGATCGATGAAGAGGCCGTTGCCGTGCTTGTCGGGTTGGCCGCGGTGCGCCCTCTCGGCGAACGAGTAGGCGGCGCCCGGCAGGTAGAGCGGGGCAGCTCCTGCTTCCCGGTCGGGGTGATCCCGCTCGACGAAAGCCTTCGAGCCGGTCCGGATCTCGGGCTGATCGAGCAGCGAGTTGAAGAGATGGCGCTCGATCTCGAGGCCGTCCTCCAGAGGCCGGCCGAATCCGCGGAGCGCCGCTTCGAGGTCGGTGCGAAGGGCCGGCTGGGGGAGGGTCGAGATCGTCGCGGCGAGCTCCAGAGCCCGGTCGAGGCAATGACCGGATTGGGTCACTTCGTTGACCAGTCCGTACCGCTCGGCTTCGGCGGCGCCGATGACGCGGCCGGTGATGATCAGGTCGAGCGCCCGCGAAAGACCGATCATCCGGGGGAGGCGCTGGGTGCCGCCGTCACCCAGGCCGACGTTCCAACGGCGGCAGGTGACCCCGAAAGAGGCGTGCTGATCGGCGACCCGGAGATGGGCGAAGCAGGCCCACTCGAGACCGCCGGCATAGGCGGCGCCGTTGATCGCGGCGATCACCGGTTTGTTGATCCCGGTCCAGCGGGTGGGGCCGATGTTTCCCTCGGCCGGGATCGGAGCGGCATCCGGATCTGATCCGTCGTAGAGCGGTTCAAGCCCTGAATCCGGGTCGAACATGGCGACCACGGACTTGAGGTCGGCGCCCGCGCAGAACGCTTCCGGTCCGGCGCCGGTGATCACCAGCACGTTCGCTCCGTCGTCGTCGCGGAAACGGGCGAGGAGGTCGAAAAGCGCCCGGGACTCGACCGGGCCGATCGCGTTGCGGGCTTCCGGCCGGTTGATCGTGATCAGGCGGACCCCGGGTGAAGGCTCTCCGTAGGTGACTGTCTCGGGGCCTGCCACCGTCATGCGAAAGATCTACTCGCCGGCCGAGCTGGGCGGGATCACTACTCCGGAGCCGTCGGTGGTACCGGTCGAAGGGAGGGTGGTGCCGTAGGGGGTGGTCACACCGGCATCCGGGCTGACTCCCGTCTCCGGCAGGGTCGTGCCGCTGTCGGTCGAAGGGATCCCGGCCGCCGCTTCGAGGTTCTCGATCCGGGTCTGGAGGGCGTCGATCCTGTCGCTGTCGGCGTTCTTGGTCAGCGAGATGTAGATCGCCGCGGCACCGACACCGACCGCCAGGCAGGTGAGGACCAGGGCGATGATCGAACGCTTCTTGAGCGAGCGGTCGAGCTGAGCAAGCCAGCCGCGCTGACCATCGAGGCGGGTGACGAGATCAACTGGCTGACGCTGCTGTGCCGCCGGGATCCGGCCGTGCGAGCCGGTGGTGCGAGGCGGCACGCCACGTGGCGGCGGGACCTGGCGCTGCGTGCCGGGCGGCGTCTGGGGAGCCGGCTGTTTCGGCGCCGCCTGAAAGCCCGGCTGGGCGGGAGCGCCCTGAGCCGGTGGCGGCGAGGTGGGCGCCGGCTGACCCTGTGGGGCCTGAGGGCGGCCGCCGGGAGTGCCAGTCGGAGGCTGAGGGCGTCCTGAAGCGGCACCCCCCGGTTGTTCTGGGCGAGGCGGATTGCTCATCGCCAGGCAATCTACCCGTCTCGCATTCCCTCAGTTCAATACGCTGTCCGGCGGCATTTATCCGTTCAGCACCGACCAGGTGCCCTCACACCTGCGTCCCCATAAAAACCAAGGAGAGAACTTCACATGCCTGAAGCAGTGATCGTGGACACCATCCGCACCCCGATCGGACGCGCCTTCAAGGGCTCGCTTGCTCAGCTCCGCCCCGACGAGACCGGCGCCTTCGTGATCGACCAGCTCCTCGAGCGCAATCCCGGCGTCGACCCCAAGGACGTCGAAGAGGTCTTCTGCGGCGTCGGCATGCCGCAGGGTGAGCAGGCCTACAACCTGGCCCGCATCCTCGTCCTGCTCTCGGACAAGCTGACCCAGGCCACCACCGGCGTCACCGTCTCGCGCTACTGCGCCTCGAGCCTCGACGCGATCCGCCATGCCTCGAACGCGGTCAAGAACGGCGAGGGTGACATCTACATCGCCGCCGGAGTCGAGTTCGTCTCGAAGTTCAACGAGCGCTCCGAAGTCGCCGGTTCGATCGCCGCCGGGCAGACCGACCAGAACGAGAAGCTGATCGGCAAGGACGGCACGCCCAACGCCTACATCGACATGGGCATCACCGCGGTCAACGTCGCCAACAAGTACGGCGTCAGCCGCGACGCGATGGACGACTACGCCCTCCGCTCGCAGCACCTCGCAGTGCAGTCGCAGGAGTCCGGCTTCTTCGATCGCGAGATCGTCCCGGTGACCCTGCCCGACGGCACCGTGGTCAGCAAGGACGACGGCCCCCGCGCCGACGGCGGCGACATGCGCGAGAAGCTCGGCAGCCTCCCCGAGGCCTTCGGCGGCGGCGGAGTCACCGCCGGCAACTCCTGCCCGCTGAACGACGGCGCTGCCGCCGTCCTGATCATGAGCGACACCAAGGCCAAGGAGCTCGGCCTCACCCCGCGGGCGCGGATCATCACCGCCGCCACCGCCGGCAACGAGCCGGAGCTGATGGGCGTCGCCCCGATCTGGGCCGTCAAGAAGCTGCTCGACCGCGCCGGCATGACGATCGGTGACATCGACACCGTCGAGCTGAACGAGGCCTTCGCCGCCCAGGTGATCCCGATCTCGGAAGAGGTCGGAATCCCGATGGACAAGCTCAACACCCACGGTGGAGCGATCGCCCTCGGTCATCCCTTCGGCATGACCGGTGCCCGCATCATGGGCACCCTGCTCAACGTCATGGAGACCGACGACCATCAGTTCGGCATCGAGACCATGTGCGTCGCCGGCGGTCAGGGCGAGGCCATGCTGGTGGAGCGCCTGAAGTAAGCACGTCGTCCGGCTTTGCCGGGCGACCGCCCTGTTTGGCGATTCGAAAGGCCCGTCCCGCCTGTGCGGGGCGGGCCTTTCTCGTTGTCGGACACAGCCTGTCCGACAAGTCTCCCGGGGCGGCTGGGGGTGGTGCCTCGGCTCAGGGCAGGGTTCGACCTCGGCTCTCGTGAGGGCGGGCAACATCATCTGTTTCCCGGCTACGTCAACTGGCCGGGCCCTACCCTTCAGAACAAGCCAATGCCCACCCGACCCCACGGCGTGACCACCAACTGTCCGGAGTCAGCCGCCGATTCGCGTGGTTCGGCGGGCTCCGGGGGTGTCGGTGGCCTCGTCGGTGAGCATGACCGTGGCCTGGCCCCTTGCTCCCTCCGGCGCCCTGGGCAAGCGGATCCGTAGCTTGAATCGTTTGCTCTTGGCCTTCTTGCCGCGCACGGTACCGCCCTTGCGGGCGACCACCTTGCCGTGGCGGGTGAAGACAGCCTCGGCGACCAGCGCGGGTGACTTGCCAGTCTTGCCGATCCGGCCGCTGACGGTCACGGTGCGGCCCTTCAACCGGGCCTTCACCCGCTTCAGCGATACCGTCCTTGATTTCCGCAGCCGCACCCGGCCGTGGCGGATGACCTTGCCCTTCGGGCTGCGGATGGTGTACTTCGCGCCGGCGCCCAAGTCAGACCAGCGCTTGGGGTTGACCTTGAGCTGCTGGCCGGCGCCGACCCGGATCGGCGTGGTGGTGACGGTGACCGGCAGGCCCTCGCCGGTCGAGGAGAGGGTCAGCGTCGCGGTCGTCGCCGGTCCGGAGTGGTTCAGGGTAATGCCGCCGCCACCGAGGGATGCCTTGTCCTTGTGCCCTTTCGCGGCGGTCGTCGCGATCACCGCGCCGCGGCCGGCCCGGCCGGCATTCTCGGCGAGTTTGTACTCGACCCGGGCCTTTGCCGCCCCGGTGCTGAACGAGATCACGGGCGAGCGAGGTTTGAGCGTGAGCTTGTCCACCTGCCCTTTTTTCGTGGTCGTCTCGACCGTGGCGACGGCGTGGCGCGCATACTGGCCCTGGACGTATTTCGATTTGCCGGTGCCGCGGAATGTTGCCGTGTAGGTGTGGCCGGGCTTCAGGCCGTACCTCGGCTCGGCCGGGCCGCCGGTGTCCAGGGGTTCGGTGGTCACGCCGGAGCCGGCCTTCGGTTGACCCTGCGGAGTGAGGGCGTCCTTGCCGTCGTACTCGAGGTCGACGAGTTTGGGAGTGGCGGCTTTGGAGTCGACCGTGAAGACGATCAGGAAGGACTTGGTGGGCAGGGTGGCGTTGTCGGACGGGATCGCGTCGATCACGCCGAGCTGACTGTTCGTTCCCGACCAGGGGAAGTTGGCCCCGCTCCAGGCACCGTTCGCGTCGATGCGGATCGTCCTCAAATCTCTGAAGGTTGCCGCGTCTTCCGCTGACGTGGCCGAGTTGGGGGTCTTCTCGTCTTTCGTCCCGTAGGGGAGGTTCGGGTCGTACAGGCGCACGAGGGTCACCGGGGCCACCTCGCCGGGCCTGGCGGGCACGTTTTCGTCGATCGCGTAGGCGATCACGGCGTGACCGGAGGTGGTCTTGTCATCCTCGAGATGTTTGATCGAGACGTAGGCGACCGAGCCGGAGTTGATCACCTTGCGCAACAGGTTGCGTTCGGCATCGGCGCTGCGGGCGATCGCCTCGTCGCGGGCCTTCGAGAAGGAGGCGTCGTCCTGGGCGACGTACCAGCGGACCAGATCCCGCTTCCAGAGGGTTCCGTCGGCGAAGTTCGAGATCTGCCAGGCGCGTTTGCGCCCCGGCTCGTAGTCGGACGGGCGCTGAACGACGCCGTGGAACCCGGAGAACCGCATCGCCATGAACACGAAGCCGGCGCAGAGCCCGTTATAGCCCTTGACGTCGGCCAGGTACTTCTGGTGGTAGTTCTCTGCGACGCTGTCTCGGCCGCACATGCCGAGGAAGCAGCGGTCAACGTCGTCGTTGCCGAAGGTTCGCCGGAAGTCCTCCCAGTTGTAGTCCGGTGCGCCGGCGTTCATGTCGCTGTTTGCCGCCGCCGAGCCGTTGACGTTGCGGAAGTCGATGATGTCCAGGGGCGGTGTCGCGGTCAGCGCCTTGCCGGTCTTCACCGACTTCACGGTCAGCGGGCCGGAGGTCGAAAGGAGCGGCACCTGGAGAGTGATCTGGTCGCGGGCACGACCGCCGACCTCGACCGTGTGCCGGTCGACGATCGGCCAGACCTGGTCGTGCTGGTCGACGAACTCGATCTCGCACTGGCGGGGAAAGCTGCCGGTCACGACGGCCTGCGGCCCAAGTTTCTTCAGCGGCCGAGCAATGGCGCCGCCCGAGGGACTGGTGGCGGAATCGGCACTCATGTCGGTGATCGTGTAGCTGCGGTTGGCGGTGACCGTGGTCCCGTCGGAGACCCCGTCATTGGGTGTCGCGCGCACCGAGTAGGTGCCGCCGTTGCCGGGTGAGGCCGGACTCCCGTCCGGGCCCAGCAGCAGCGTGAACGGGTAGGTGCCATTGCCCCCGACCGATACGTGTGGCGTCGGGACGGCGATCGAGGCCGGCCCGGTGATCGTTCCGGTGGGCCCGACGCGGACATCGCCGGTGAAGCCGCCGCGGACAGTGAAGGCGTCCTGGACGGTTTGACTGCCGCAGCCACGGACCAGGGTGGCCGCTCCCTGGTTGCCGATCGTGAGGGCCGGCTGCCCGACGACGGTCTGGATCAGGTCGCCGTTGGCGGCGGTGCCGGCATCGGGCGAAGCGCCGGTGGCATGTACCGACAACTGGCGCGAGCCCGAGAACGGCAGCCCGGCGCTGATCTTCATGATCACCGGGTCACGGCCCGTCACGGTGGGCGGGGTGAACTGCACCCCGGTGACCCCGGCTGGAAAGCCTCCGGTCAGGCCGAGGTTGACTGCCCCGGTGGAGCCGTTGAAGCGCCGGATGCTCAGGGTCGCGTTCGCGGTGGATCCCTCGTAGAGCGAGACGCTCGGGGTCTGCAGCGCCAGGGCGAACTGGGGGTCCGGCGGCACGTCATCCTTGGCGGCGTAGATGTTGTCGATGTAGACCGGCGGATTGTCATCCTTCAGGCGCTCGATTGAATCGACGGACTTGACCCAGACCGACGCGATGCGTGTGCTACCGGTGATCTCCCAGGAGACGTCCCGTGTCGTCGATGCGGACGGGAAAGTGATCGTCTGCTCGTTCAGCAGTTGCGACTGCCCGGCGGGACCGTAGAAACGCACGGTGGCTGATTCCCGGCCGTCCGAATCAGGAGTGGTGTTGCGCAGCTGGAAACCGACCTTCCGGCGTGTCTCGCGGAACTCGAAAGCGGCGTTGTAAAGGGTCGGGTTCGTCACATCGCCGCCTCCGCCCGCCTGGCAGGCCATCTGGCCCGAGCGGCCCGCAATACCGCCACTGCGCGCCGTGACACCGCAACTCAGGCCGAAAGCGGGCAACCCGAACTCGGTCGGATCGCCGAACTCGACCCCTTCTGGCGAGACGTACTGGGTCGTGACCGCGGTCCCGTTCGGGACCCGCTCGAAGTCCACGGTCGTGTCTGGCTGCGCCGCGGCCGCGCGAGTCGCCCCCAGCAGCAAGGCCAGGACCGCAAGCACGAGCACGCGGCGCATCAGTGCCTCTTCTTGAGGATGGTCAGGGTGACCGCCCGTCGTTCGTCCCCGGTGCTGACGGTCAGGCGGTACCGGCCGGGAGAAAGCTTGCGGAGGCCGATTCGCCCGCTGAGGGCGACCCGATTCCGTCCGGCATCAAGGCTGCGGCGAAGCGTTCCCGCTTTCCGGTAGAGCTTGCAGCGCGGACCCTTCTTTGCCTGGGTCGAGCACTTGCCCTGGCTGCGGCGTCCCTTCAGGATCCGGTCGAAGCGCAGGGCCACCTTCGCCGCTGCGGCAAGGCGGACGGTTAGCGTCGTGCCCTGGCCTGGCCGGGGCTTGCCCCTGCCCGGCGCGACCTGGAACTTCTTGTGTGAAAGGGAAATGCCTTCCAAGACCGGGCCGGTGGGGCCGGTAGGGCCGGTCGGTCCCGTTGGTCCTGTAGGGCCGGTCGGTCCGGCGTCGTCGATCGTCACGATCTCGGTCTTGGTCGCCGATGTGCCGTCGGAATCCTCGACCGTGGCGGTCACGCTGTAGGTGCCGGCCTCGGCGTACTCATGAGTTGCGATCACCCCGTCTTCGCTCGGGGTGCCGTCGCCGAACGAGATCGTCCCCGTGACGGTCGGGCCGTCGGGGTCATAGGAGGCGGTGGCATCGGCGGTCACGCTCTGGCCATCGACCGTCAACTCGAGCGCTGCGACCGGAGGGACGTTATGGTCGGCCCGGTCACGCAGGAAGATGTCCCGCTGGCCTCCCGGATCGTCATCGGCCACGAGCGTGGTCGACGTGCTGGGAAAGACCGCGTAGCGGCCCGAGCCTCCGCTGAGGCTTATCCAGCCGCCCACGTTCCCGCCCGGGTCGCCGTTGGTCGAGAGGTCGAGCCGGGTGGTGGATCCACCGCAGCGGTCACGCAACACTGCGGCCGATCCCGACGGTGGTTGCGGGTACACGGTGCCGGAGGTGAAGGCGACCAGGCATCCGTCGTCGGAGATGTCCTGGCTGATCCCCGCCCGCTGGTTGTCAGTCGCCGCGTTGGTGAGACTGATCCGCTCGGTCGTGCCTTCGCAGCGGTCGCGGGCGTAGGCCTTCGCTGCGGTCGCCACATCGCCGGCGACCAGATTCGTGGCTTCGGAAGTGAAGGAGACGACGCAGCCGTCGCCGCTGATCGATGGACCGTACGAGTCGCCATTGGCCTCGGCGCCACCATTGCCGACGCTGGCCTCTGTGAGCAGCCCTGTCGTGAGGTCCGCGACGAGTACCGCTTGCCGGCCAGGCGTGACGCTGGTGAACAGGTTGGCGGCACCGCTTGAGAAAGAGACCCATTTCCCGTCCGCCGAGATCGCGGGATTCCGCGAGAACGCGTTGCCCGGGGTCCCGGTCGGGGTCCGGCTGACCAGAGTGGCGGACCCCGTCTCCGTGTCCGCCACATATACCTGAGGAGGGCTTCCTTCGGTCGCGAAAGCAACGCGCCCTCCGTCGCCGTCGATCGCCAGGTCGACGAGGCTGTGGTCGCCCGGGGCGGCGATACGCGTGAGCGCTCCGGTCACCCGGTTCCAGACGAACAGGTCTCGCACGCCGCTCGATCCGGCGCCTTGAATGAGCTTCGGCCCGGGGGCCGGGAAGGCGACGAAGCGACCGTCGGCGCTGATGTCTGCCGGGTAGCGGTAGTCCACGCCGATCGGCGTGCCGTCGGTGCCGACATCGATCGCGCGGGTCTGGCCCGTCACCCGGTCGCGCAGGAAGTAGTCCGACGTGCCGTTCGTGTCGTTGGGGACGATTCCGTCCGCCGACGAGAGGAAGACCACGAAGCGACCATCAGCACTGACCGTCGGCCAGCCGGTCACGAGAGAACCGCCGAGCCCGACCCGCGTCCCGGCCGAGTCTCGGCTCTCCAGGGTCGTCGCCGGACCCAGCGCGAAGGCTCCCGAGGCCGTCGCCAAGAGGACTACAGCGATCCCAGCCAAAGTTCTGAGCGTAGTCCGAAACACACACCGAGCATAGTCGGTCGACTACGGCCCGACAACCCGTTGAAGCGTCTCAGGCATACCGATCTGGCTGGCTGAGTACTTCGTCAGCCAGCAGGTCTGCCAAGGACAGCGATGAGGTGGCGGCCGGGGAGGGGGCGTTTCTCACGTGCACGCCGGACTCTGTCTTCTCGGTGATGAAGTCTTCGATCAGATTCCCGTCGCGGCCCAGCGCCTGGGCCCGGACACCGGCGGGGCCGCGCGTGACATCGGCCGGGGAGAGACCGGGAACCATCCTCGCCGCCTCGCGCGCCAGGCGAGCGGGAAGCAGGGAATCGGCCGCCTCCCGGAAACTCGCCCGCCAGTGCCTACGCATCAGCTTCCAGGTGCCCGGCCAGCCGAGGCCGCCGGCGATCGTCGCGGTCGGTCCGATCAGGAGCGAGCCGTCGATCGTCCGGGTCAGGTGGGCGCCGAGGAACGGCAGGGCCGGATCGGGGACCGGGTAGACGTTGCCGCGCACCAGATCTTCGCGATCCGATCTGACCTTGAGGTAGCCACCCCTGACCGGGACGATCCTCGGCTCCTTCGATCCACCGCAGGCCACCGCCAGGCGATCCGACTGGAGCCCGGCGCAGAACACTGCTCGCTTCGCATCGAGCGCACCCGACGGCGTCCGGAGCCGGGATCCCCGAACCCCGAGGACCGGCGAACCGAGATGGATCGTCCCGCCGGCCGATTCGAAATCGTCCGCGTAGGCCAGGGCGATCGCCTCGAAGTCGGTGACCGCGGTGAACGGAGAGTGGAGGGCGGCGAGGCCGCGGGCCTCGGGTTCGATCTCGGGGATTTCATCCGCCCCAACCTTCGCCAGCTCCTTGACGCCATTGGCTCGCCCCCGGCGCTCGAGTTCGTCGAGCTGCGGGAGTTCCGCTTCTCGCGTCGCGACGATCAATTTACCGGTCGACCGCCAGGGCAGACCGCGCTCGGCGCAGTACTCGGCGAGGCGGGCGGCGCCGTCGACGCAGAGCTTCGCCCGGAGCGAGCCGGGCGCGTAGTACACGCCGGCGTGGACCACGCCTGAATTGTGTGAGGACTGGTGGGCGGCAAGCCGGTCCTCGGCCTCGAGCAGGCAGACCCGGGCGTCCGGCTCACGCGATTTCAGCTCCCGCGCCACCGCCAGCCCCAGAATGCCGCCGCCCACCACCGCGATGTCGCATGCGGATGGCGGGCGGTCGGTCCGGCTCATGCCGGGATTATCGCGCAGGGGTCAGGCGTTGACGGCCTCCTGCTCCTGGTCGGCGATCACGGCGACCAGTTCGTTCAGCTCGGCCATCAGGGCCGTCAGATCCGAGCGGGCCGCGTCGTCGACCAGCCGGCCGTCCTCGATCTTCTCGTCGACCTTGCCGATCGCGAGCTCGCGCTCGACGGCCGGAGTGCCGGTGATCGTGAACGACTTGCGGATCGACTGGTTGGCCCAGATCCCGCCGAAGGGCATCGGGCTCTGGGAGATGATCGCGGCCGGCTTGCCGGCGAGCGACGAGGCCTTGTGGGGCCTCGAAGCCCAGTCGATGGCGTTCTTCAGGTAGCCGGGAGGGCCGGCGTTGTATTCGGGAGTGACGATCAGCAGGGCATCCGCTGCGCTGATCTGCTCACGCAGGTCCTCGACCTCCGCCGGAACCGGCTCGGGACCGTCATAGGCCGGGTCGTGATCGGCATTGTAGGCCGGAACCGAGGCCAGACCTTCGTAGATCTCGACCTCCACGCCCTCCGGGGCGAGGTCGCCCGCGGCGCGCGCGACCTGCTCCGAGAACGAGTTGTCCCGCAGGCTTCCGACGATGGCGAGGACCTTCATGGCTACTCGCCCGCCTTGACTGCCTCGACCGTTAGGACGAGACGGACCTTTTCGGCGACGACGGCGGCGCCGCTGTCGAGCGAGGCGCCCCACGAGATGCCGTAGTCGTTGCGGTTTACTTCGCCGTTGGCCTTGAGGCTGAGGACCGAAGCACCGGTCATGCCGACGCCGGCACCCTCGACCTCGACGGTCAGCGTGACTTCGTTGGTGACGCCGCGCAGGGTCAGGTTGCCCCTGACCTCATAGGTCTCGCCGTCGACCTTGTCTACGGAGGTCGATACGAAGGTGCCCTTCGGGTGGTTCTCCGCGTCGAAGAAGTCGGGGCTGAGGAGGTGGCCGATCAGCTGCTCTTCCGGGACGTTCACCGAGGAGACGTCGATCGAGCCCTCGATCGCCTCGATGCCGTCCTCTCCGACGGTGATGTTGCCTTCGAAGCCGGCAAAGCTCCCGCGGAAGGTGGAGATGCCGAGATGCTTGACCTCGAAGCCGACCTGGGTGTGGACGGTGTCGATGCCGTAGGTGCCGGTCTCGATCTTCACTGCCTGTTCGGTGGTGCTCATCTTGTCTTCCTTTGCATTGGTGTGATCGCTTGAAGTTGACTGTGAAATTGTTGCTTGAGCAACTGTTCTGAGGGAACCATACCAAAAATAGTTGCGTTGTCAACTACTTGCGCTACAATGTGCTCTATGGCGCAGCTGGCTACAACAGAAGAGACCCGGACGAACGCCAGGGAATCGGCTCACGAAGCCGCCTTCGGGGCGATGCGCTCGGCCTATCTCTTGGTTTCCGAGCGGTTCGAGAAGGAATTGGCCGACGCCGGCCTTCCCGATCTCGGCTTCTACGGCGTGCTGCTCGCGCTGAGCGAGGCGCCTGAACCGAGTCGGCCCCGCGACCTGCTCTGCAAGGTCAACGTGACCAAGAGCGGACTCACCCGTCTGGTCGACCGGATCGAGAAGGCGGGCCTGGTCGAACGGACCTCCTGCCCATCCGACCGCCGGGGAACCTTCCTGGTGATCACCGACGAGGGCCGTCAGACGCTGGCGAAGATGCAGCCCGTGCGCGAGCGTGTCTTCGAGGAAAGCTTCATCGACCTGGTCGACGAAGACGACGCCGAGACCATCGCCCGCGTGATGAACGGCGTCTCCACCGGCGTCTACGAGTCACTCAACGCACACGGAGACTGCGAAGAGGCTTAATTGAAGTCGCCCCTTCCACTCGAGACAACTGATGGTTGGGAGGAGCTACAGCTGACGTAGGTCCGAGGGGCTGGGCGGGTTGGCCTCCAACGGTGGTTCGTCGGCCGGGTCGTCGGGGACCTCCCAGGCCTGGATCATCGGCAGGCGCCACATGAGGCTGGCCGCGACCAGCCCGAGCGCGGCGGCCAGCATCGCGATGAACCACTGCTCGGCGCCGAGCATCGACATGTCGAAGAACTCGCGCAGCGGCTTGACCGCCAGGATGCCGGCGAAGAGGGCTCCGAGGCCGGCGACCATCGCCAGCATGTAGCTCTGGATCGCGATGTGCTCCCGGCCCGGGCCACGCTCGAGGAGCAGGACGAAGCAGAGCCCGAGGATGATCAGGGTCGTGGTCGCGGCGGTTCGGCCGTCTTCGAGCGAGCCGCCGAAGACGACGTCGACCAGGAAGAAGGAAAGGATCGAGCCGAGCGCGGTCGCGATGCCGGCCGGGACCGCGAAAGCGGCAAGGGCCTTGAGGAGCCGGCCGCGGTAGAGCGGCCCGTCCGAGGGCGCCAGGGCCAGCACGAAGGAGGGGATGCCGATGGTCAGGAAGGCGGCCAGGGTCAGGTGCCGGGGCAGGAACGGGAAAGTGAAGCCGGGGACCGAGACCAGCACGATCAAGGCCGCCGCATAGACGGTCTTGGTCAGGTAGAGACGACCGAGACGGTGGATGTTGCGGGCGATCCGGCGGCCCTCGGCGATCGCCTCGGGCAGGCGGCTGAACTGATCCTCCAGCAGGACCACGTCGGCCACGCTCTTGGTCACCTGGCTGCCCGAGCCCATGGCGACGGCCATCCGGGCGCTCTTCAGGGCCGGTACGTCATTGACGCCGTCGCCGATCATCGCCGTGTAGGCGCCCGAAGCGGCGAGTGCGGCAACCAGCTGGCGCTTCTGCTCGGGGCGAATACGGCAGAAGATCGTGTTGGCGGCGGCCACCTCGGCCAGGGCATCCTCGTCTTCGGGCAGGTCCGGCCCCTCGATGACACCGGCGTCGACCGGGATTCCGACCGAGGCGGCGACCGCCGTCACCGTAGCCCGGGCATCGCCGGAGATCAACTTCAGGGCCACGTCCTCGCTGCGCATCAGATCCAGCGTCTCCTGCACTCCCGGCCGCAGGTTCTCTCGCAGGACGACCAGAGCGACCGGCTCCAGGCCGGCCGGATGGCCGTCGGCGCCCGAGGCGGGGAGCGGAGCGGTGGTGCGGCTCAGGGCGACCACCCGGCGGCCGGCATTGGTCTCCGCCTCCAGCTTCTCGGTCAAGCGATCGTCAAGCATCAGCGCGCCCGAGGCGATCATCAGGTCGGGGGCTCCGAGCACCAGGCTGTAGGGGCTGTCGCCGTCGTCGAAGGTGAGGGCGCTCCACTTCCATTCCGAGGAGAACGCGATCTCGCCGACCACCGGCTCGGCCTCGGCAGGAAGCTCGTCGGCGATCGCCTCGAGCGTCAGGTTGCGGTCCCCGGCGCTCGCCGCATAGCGGCCCAGGTCGCGGTCGGCCAGCTTCGAGTCGGTGACCCGGGCGGGGATCACCTCGACCACGGTCAGCTCGCCGTCGGTCAGGGTCCCGGTCTTGTCGACGCAGATCGTGTCGACCGAGGCCAGAGACTCGGTCGCGCTCATCTGCTGGACCAGGGTCGCACGGCGGGCCATCTTCACCGCGGCCACGGCGAAGGTGACGCTCATCAGCAGGACGAGGCCCTCCGGGATCAGGGTGATCAGCCCCGCGGTCGCGGTCTGCGCCGCATCGACGAGCGCGACGTGGCGGACGATCAGAGACCCGATCAGGAGGGCCGCCAACGGC